>Ga0335081_10001119_pt1 | contig 42750 bp, 44 predicted proteins | sample Lox_Sample_35_FD_206713 | JGI IMG/M metagenome (GOLD analysis project Ga0335081, IMG submission 206713) | Soil microbial communities from Loxahatchee National Wildlife Refuge, Florida, United States - Lox_Sample_3.5 | ecosystem: Environmental > Terrestrial > Soil > Wetlands | place: USA... | reverse complement strand
TGGTCTCATCCACCAAAACGACCTACGCGGACAAGACCATCGACCTGACCGACTTCATTTCGCGCAACCGCGAGCGGTTAGCCCTCAAACCCAACGACGATAACAGCGACCAGCACACGTACTTCGGTTGGGAGATGGATGACAGTGGATGGGAACGGGCTCTGAAGCAGGCGATGCGCACGCCCTATGTCGTACAAGAGCGCATCGAGCCGGTGCTCACCAAATTTCCGCTGCTGAGCTTCGGCCAACTGGAGTTTCGCGACATGCAGGTGGACATTCACCCGCACGCCTACCTGGGGAAAGTCCAGGGCTGCTCGAGTTGGCTCTCGAGCGGTAAGAGCGGCTTTTCTTCTGCGGCAGGGTTGGCGCCGACGTTCATTCTCGATCCGAAGGGTTAGGCAGCGTGGGGTCGGGCCTTCCGGCCCGCCGCCGGGCTTCCGCCCGGCGCCACACTCTGACAGAGCGATCGACCCCACTAGCCGGGCATCACCGCGTGGCTCTTTTGTTTGCCGGCCAACTCGTACAGAGCTCTGTCGAAGGTGACTCCGATCCATCTGGACGCTGCTTTGCCGGCAAAGGATCCGTCACTTCGCGGAACGCGGCATCGAGGCCGCGGCGCTCGGGGTAAAGGTCGATGCGCGGATCGTTCAGCCACCGGTCGTAAACGCTCCAGGCTCTCCACAGAGTAAGCGTGTGTTCGCCCATCACCGATTCGTTCGTGAGCGGGCCGCCTCGGCACGGTGGGTGTGACTCGCTACGGACAACGCAAGCCATACGTTGAGGTCAGGAAAAAATGAAGTCATGCGGGTTCTCGGTTCGGACCGCCATGGAATCCGTCTAAAACAGGTAGAACTTCACCCCGACAAAGGGCCCACCCATCAGACCCTTCATATAGAAGTCGGCATGGGTGCTGGTCTTGAAGTAGAACAGTTTCGCGCCCGCTTGTAACTCGAGTCTCGACACATGGTAGGCGGCCATCACATCCACGTCTCCGATGGCTCCGTGATGCGGAATCATGAAGCCGGACGCATTCGCCTCAACACGGAGGTTGCGGGAAAGATAGTCGGTCACACCCATCCCGAGCGTTGGCAGGATGACTGTCTTGGAGCCGCTGGCGGGTATGGTTGCGGTAGTACTCAACGGTGCAGTGAAGTCGTTGTTCATTCTGACAACCTGCGCCTGCCATAGAGTTTTCACGCGGATTTTGCGGCTACCGATCGGATACGGCCAGGAAACGAACTCATAGGAGACTTTCACGTCGCGGATGCGGTAGTCCGCGAACGTCTGATCTCCTTGCGAGAAGGGGACGCTCCAGAAGTTCAGATTGATCGGCGCGATGAAGTTTCCCGAGGCCCGGGAATCGAAATAGCTCAAGCGAAGCGCATTGTGGCCACCGGCGGGCAAGCCGATCTCGGCTCCCCGGCCGAGTTTGGGCTGACCGGGCATCCGGATATGCGAGGTTTCAGTCGATGCCGACTCGGTGCCGCTGTCGTAGATCGGCTGGCCGCTCAGAATCCATCCGGAAATACCAACCGAAACCATCCCTTCATCCGGCATCTTGACGTCCGGCGGCCGGGGAGGCAAAGGTGGTGGTTCCGGCGGTTTCGGAACGGTCGGTGGTGGCGGCGGTGCCGTCGGCTGATTTTGTGGCTGGCCTGATGCCACAGAACAGAACAGCACACAGACACAAAACCAGCCGCAGAGAATATGCTTCACGTATCCCTCGTCAAAAATCGGATTTAGCAGCGCACTCACACCTTGGGCAGACCCCTGTGATGGCGTCCAGCGCCGGAGCGCGCGGCTATCCCTTTGTTTGCTGCTCCTCTATTGTGCCTCAATCGCGGCACGGAAACTTTCGCGGACCGCCAAATTCTTGGGAGGCCGCCCCACACCCCGCAAATGGGGGAGCCGCTTTCATCCGGTGAACGACTAATCCGTGGGAAATGAGTTCACTCCTGTTGCCGGAGAGCACCAAGGCGCAACGCTGCTCCCCAACGCAATTAATGGTTCATGCTTCGCTACGAAAATACTTGATTTCATACAAGTTGACGCCAATTGCCGCCCTCTCGCCGTGCACTGCGACGGAAGAAATCGCTAAAGACGCGCGTCTTACTACAGCACGTGTGGACAATACCCACAAAAAAGGTCTGAAACATCCGAATACCCCCGGAAGGGTTCAGAGCTATACTGGAGTTTAGTTTCAAAGGGATAAAAGGGAGCTCGTATGAAGCGATACGGCAAGTTTATCGTTCTGATCACGGTCGTGGTCGGCACGCTGGTCGCGCTCGCGGTCGCCGGCATGCAGGATAACAAGACCTACTACAAAACGATTAGTGAGTTGGGTCAGATGGGCGATCAAGCCTACGCTCAACGTCTCCGGGTCGGCGGCGACGTGGAAGCCGGGTCCATTAAGCGCGTGGGTAGTGAAGTGCAGTTCGTGCTGATACAAGATAAACTGCGCCTGAAGGTCGCTTATACGGGCAGCGACCCCCTTCCCGACACCTTCAAGGACGGTGCACAAGCCTTGGCGGACGGCCGCCTGACCAAAGACGGCGTATTCCACACCAAGCAAATCCAGGCCAAATGCGCATCGAAATACGAGGCGAAAATACCCGCTGGGGGCGCACCGGTCAACAAAAGCAACATCTGAAGACCTGGGCACTCCAGGCACACAGGCCGGGAGGCCTGTGCTACGTAGAGAGGGGACATGGAAAATCTGGGTTCGCTGGCCATCCTTTTGGCCTTCTGCGCGGCGATCTACGCGGCTGCGGCTTCGATCGTCGGCAAGATCAAGAACAAACCTTTCCTGGTGATTAGCGGGGAACGTGCGGTCTACTCCATCTGGGTTCTGATCACGATGGCCTCCGCGATCCTGGTCTACGCCATCATGACCGGCGATTTCCGCTATGCCTATGTCGCCGAGCACAGCAACAAATCCATGCCGCTGCTCTACAAATTCACGGCATGGTGGGGCGGGCAGGAAGGCTCGCTGCTGCTGTGGAGCTGGCTGCTTTCGACGTATGCCGCCGTGGTCACCTTTACCAACCGCCGCAAGCACCGCTCCTTCATGCCCTACGTGATCGGCGTGCTGGCCACGGTGCAGACGTTCTTCCTGATGTTGAACAATTTCATCGCGAATCCATTCCAGATGCTGGCGCAGGATAAGCTGATTGTCGCCGTTCCGGATGGCAATGGATTAAGCCCCCTGCTGCAGTATCCCGCCATGGCGATCCATCCGCCGATGCTGTATCTCGGTTATGTGGGATTCGCTGTGCCGTTCGCCTTTGCGATTGGGTCGCTGATTACGCGCCAGCCAGGCGAGGGATGGATCCACACTACGCGGCGCTGGACGCTGGTGACGTGGCTGTTCCAAAGTTGCGGCATCATGTTAGGCGCGGCTTGGGCGTATCACGTGCTCGGCTGGGGCGGCTACTGGGGTTGGGATCCGGTAGAAAACGCGTCGCTGCTCCCCTGGCTAAGCGGCACCGCATTCTTGCATTCGGTGATGATGCAGGAGAAGAAAGGCATGATGAAGGTGTGGAACATCGTGCTGGTCTCGGCCACCTTCTTCCTGTGCATTCTGGGAACGTTCCTGACGCGCTCGGGCGTGGTGCAATCGGTGCACGCCTTCGCGCGGTCGGAGATCGGAAAATATTTCGTCAGCTTCCTGGCGCTAGGCATTGCCGCAACGGTATTCTTAATTCTCGACCGGCTCGATTACCTCAAGAGTGAGTCGCAGCTGGAGAGCGTGGTCTCGCGCGAGTCGAGCTTCCTGTTTAATAACTTGATCCTGCTGGCGAGCTGCTTCGCGGTACTGTGGGGGACGCTGTTCCCGGTGATTTCCGAAGCCGTCACCGGCGACAAAATTTCGCTCGACGCCGATTGGTACAACCGTCTGATGGTGCCGATCGGGTTGTTCCTGCTTTTCCTTACTGGGGTGGGCCCGCTGTTTGCGTGGCGGAAAACTTCAGTCGAGAGCTTGCGGCGTAACTTCCAATATCCCGGCATCGCGTCGCTAGTGCTGGTAGTCGCGCTACTGGCGGCCGGCATGCGCAACTTCTACGCGCTGATTTCTTTCGGCTTCTGCCTATTCGTGGCGCTCACGGTGCTGAGCGAATTCTATAAAGGCGCCAAATCGATCTCTGCCAAGAACAGCATGAACCTGGCGCGGGCGATGGTGGAGCTGACGCACCGCAATACCAGACGATACGGCGGCTACCTGGTGCACATGGGGATTGTGCTCATGTTCATCGGCTTCACGGGACATGCGTTCAATCAGAACGAGGTGAAGGAGCTGAATATCGGCGACCACATGCGGGTCGGCAACTACGATCTGCGTATGGTGAACCTGCAGGAAGGCGAGGAGGCCAGTCACAATTTCGCGTGGCACCGCGCCACCATGCAGGTTTCCAAAAATGGCCAGGACCTGGGATTTCTGGAGCCCGAAAAGCGCTTCTATTTGGCCAGCAAGGAAGGCACTTCGGAGATCGGCATCCGGCAGCGTCCCAACGAGGATTTATACCTGAATTTCGCCGGCATGTCGGACGATAACAAGCGCGCCGTGATTCAGGCTTATGTGTTCCCGCTGGTTTCGTGGATCTGGGTAGGCGGGCTGGTGCTGATTGGCGGCACGTTCATTTGCCTGGTCCCGAGCAAGGTCAAGATGCAATACGCCCGCACGGAAGTGGTGGGCATTACGAAGAAACATGCAACGCTTCAAAAGTAATCCGGAACAACACAGGCCGGGAGGCCTGTGCTACCGAGTGGCACAGGCCTCCTGGCCTGTGATTGTAGCGCTGCTCGCGGTTGCCGCTATCGCCCAAACGGTTTCCGAGAAGCCCAGCGCCGATGTCCGCCGCGTTGGCGCGCGCCTGCAGTGCCAATGCGGCTGCAAGGACTCCGTATCCACCTGCAACATGCTCGAGTGTTCGTTCTCCAAGCCCGCGAAGGAACGCATCGCGCGTATGCAGGCGGCGGGGTACTCGGACGGCCAGATTGTCGACGCGTTCATCCGCGACTACGGTCAGAAGATCTATCTCGCGCCGCCCAGCGCCTTTGGTTGGATCGTACCCTATGTATCGATCGCCTTCGGCCTGGCGGTCATTTGGGCGTTCGTCAAAAAGTATCGGAAGCCGCATGCGATGACGGATCTGGGGCCGATGGAGATTGACGATCCCGCGCTGGAGAAGTATAAAGAGCAGATCGAAGAGGACCTGAAGAAAATCGAGTGATTATTGTTTTAACCTGCCTCCTCGCAATCGCCGTCATCGCGTTCATCCTGGGCGTGAGGTCAAAGGACCTTCCGGAACCCGAACCGGAATCCCCTTTCCATCACCTGGATGACCGCAAGGCCGCCATCTACGAAAATCTCCGCGATCTGCAGTTTGAGTATCGCGTCGGCAAACTTTCCGACGATGACTACCAGACCACCAAGCGTGACCTGCAAAAGGAACTGGCGCAGGTGCTGTCGGAAGTGGATAAGCTGAAAGTCGAATTGGGCGTAAACGGGGCCGCACCGCCTCCGATGCCGAAGCCGCAACCGGCCGATGGCACAGTGTGCCCGTCGTGCGGGGCGAAGTTCGAAAAATCCTTGAAATTCTGCGGCGAGTGCGGCAAGCCGATGGCGAAGGTAGCACAGTGATGAAGATACTTTGTGGAGTGTTGGTGGGCGCGCTGCCCGCGCTCGCGGCCGTGACCGGCACGGTGGTCAATCGCACCACCGGGCAGCCCCAGGGTGGCATCACGGTTTCGCTGCTGCGCATGGGAGCGGCGGGTCCGGAGCCGGCCGGCGATGTGAAGGCCGACGCGCAGGGCAAGTTCTCCATCGATCAGCCAGTGCAGGGTCCCACACTGTTGCGGGCAACCATCGATGGCGTCACCTACAACAAGGTACTCGCGCCCGGCCAGCCCACCGACGGCGTCACGCTCGATATCTACAACGCGTCGAAATTGCCGGGCAACGCCAAGGTTTCGAAACACATGCTTTTGTTCCAGCCGCAAGGGCAGGAGATGGTGGTGAATGAAGCCTATATCATCACCAATGACGGCACCACGGCATGGAACGATCCCCCGGCCGGCACGGTGCATTTCTTTCTGCCGGAGAAAGCCAGCAAGGTCGAGGTAAACGCCACACCGCCGGCCGGCATGCCGCTGAAGACGCCGCCGGAGAAGACGAAACAGGCCGATATCTACAAACTCAACTTCGCGATCCGCCCCGGCGAGACGCGGCTCGACATGTCGTACACCGTGCCGTACACCGAGGGAACGCCGTACACGGGCAAGATCGCCAGCGGCGACGAGAACACCTACCTGATTGTGCCCAACGGCATCACGATCAAGGGCAATAATCTGAGCGACCTCGGTCCGGAGCCGCGCACGCAGGCGCACATTTTCGGCTTGCAAGGCACCGATTATTCCGTGCAGTTCGCGGGCACGGTGGCGGCCGATCAAAACGCGCCCGCGGATTCAGACGCGGCTTCCGGTCAACCTCAAATCCAGCAGATCATGCCGCGGCTGTATACCAAGCTGAATCTGATTCTGCCGCTGGCGCTCGGCATCCTGGCGTTGGGTTTCGTGCTGCTCTACCGCGCACCGGTCAAGGAGACGAATGAGCGCGGTCGCGGTTGAGGGTGTCTGGAAGTATTACGGCGATTTCCCGGCCCTGCGCGATGTCCAACTCGAAGCCGCGCCTGGTTCCTGCCTGGCGCTGATTGGACGCAACGGCGCGGGTAAGACCACGCTGCTGCGCATCATCGCCGGTTTCAACCGGCCGGGTAAGGGCAGAATCCTGATTCTCGGCAAGGAGCCGCGCGAGACGGAAGCGCGCCGCAATGTGGGATTCATCGGTCACGGCATTTCGGTCTACGACGAGCTTTCGGCGCTCGAGAACTTGACGCTCTATGCCAAGCTTTACGGGTTGGCCGATCCGCGCCGCAAAGCCCTGGAGTGGCTGGAAAACACCGGTCTCGAACGCGTGCGCGATGGTCTGGTGCGCGAATTCTCGCGCGGCATGCGGCAGCGCCTGGCGGTGGCGCGCGCATTCCTGCATGACCCTGCCGTGTTGCTGCTGGATGAACCGTTCACGGCGCTCGACGACCGAGCCATCGCAGTGTTACAGAGACTGCTGCGCGAGGGATTGGCAAAAGGCAAGACGGTAGTTATGTCGACGCACCAGCTGCGCGAGGCCCTCGAACTGGCCACCAACGTGGCGCTATTGGTTCGTGGCGCCGTGGCGTTCGACGGCCCTTGCACGCCTGAGATGGTGGCCGATCCGGGCCTCGTGTACGCGCGCTACGGCGAGGGTTGATGGCGTTTGCGCGGCTGGTGTTCGTGATTGCGGGTAAAGATCTGCGCGCCGAGATTCGTACCAAAGAGGCCATCAATGCCTCGGCCGCATTCGCGCTGGTGATCCTGCTGCTGTTCAGTTTTGCGTTCGATCTCGATCCCGACACTAACCGCGAAATCGCTTCCGGCCTGCTCTGGCTGGTGTTCGCCTTCGCCGGCACACTACTGTTGAATCGCAGCTTCGCGCGCGAGCTGCCGAACGATTGCCTGGATGCGCTGATCGCTGCGCCGGTCTCTTCGGCCGCGCTGTTCCTGGGTAAGGCGCTGGCAAATTATGTCTTGCTGATCGTCATCGAACTGCTGTCCTTAGTGGTTTTCGGCATCTTCTATAATGTCCGGTGGACCGTACAATTCCCGGAATTGATGCTGGTGCTGGCACTTGGCACCTGGGCCCTCACAATTATGGGGACGATTTTCAGCGCCTTAACCGTCAATATAAGGTTACGCGAAGTCATGCTGCCGATTCTGATCTATCCCTTTATGGTGCCGGCGCTAATGGGAGCGATTCAGTTGACGCTCGACTTAATGGCCGGCAAACCGATTGGCGGGGATAAGGTCTCCTGGCTGGAGATGCTGCTTGGCTTCGACGTGATTTACACGGCGGTGACGGTGGTTCTAGTGGAACATGTTCTGGTGGGCTGATAACTGTGGGGCAGACCATCGTTTTTCGTGGTCTGCCATGCCCGCTTCGCAGGCGACGGACGACGCAAACCGATCGTCCGTCCCACTGCACGGGTACATGAGGTGACAAACGATGCGAGACAAAATTCTTTATCTGCTCGGCGCTGCGGCAGTCCTGATCGTGGCGCGCAACATCTACGTGATTTCCGGCCTTCCCGGTGAGGAGGCGCAGGGCGCTATCTTCAAGATCATTTTCTTCCACGTTCCGCTGGCCATCACCGCTCTGACTTGCGGCACGGTAGCTTGCGCAGCCAGCATTCTGTATTTGGTCAAGAAGGAAATGAAGTACGACGCGGTGGCCGTTTCGGTGACGGAAGTCGGCTTGGCCTTTCTAGCGGGCAATCTGATCACGGGCTCCATCTGGGCGCGCATCATCTGGGGCGTGTGGTGGGCGTGGGATGTGCGGCTCACTTCGGCGCTGGTTTGCTGGATTCTCTACGCATCGTATCTGATGATCCGGCACGCCGTCGAAGAGCCCACGCAGCGCGCGAAGCTGGCGGCGGTGGTGTCGATCTTCGCGTTCATCGACGTGCCGATTGTGATTCTCTCGATTCGCCTGTTCCGTACGCAACATCCCGGACCGGTCTTCTTTTCCTCGAGCGGCAGCTTCCCGCACGATTGGAGCATGATCATGATGTGGAACCTGTTCGCGATGATGATGCTGGGCGCGGTGATGACCATGATTCGTCTGCGCCAGGAAGAAGTGCAGCGCGAAATCGATTCGCTCCGCCGCCTGGCGCACGCGTTCTGAAAGGAATCCCATGCACGCATTCCTGCCGTTGCTATTAGCTCAAGCGGTGTCGCCCGATGACTTAGTACGCGAGGCGCAGCGCCTGCAGCGCAACTACGAGTTTCTCAGCTACGGCCTGATTGTGGCATGGCTGGTACTAGTGGTTTATGTGCTGATGATGGTCGCACGCGAGCGCCGGCTGAAGCGCGAGATCGCCAGCCTGAAGGTAATGCTGGAAGAGCGGCCGAAGAAGTAGACGCCCCGTACTAAGCATTGCTGCCGAAACAGCCAGAGAGTTCCACACAGACAATCCCTTAGCACTTGTGACTAAGCCGGTGGGAGAATTGTCCCCCAGCGCATGGCAAGGTAGTTTCAAGTGACGGTCCTGGATTGTGGCCAAGCCGGCCCGAAAATCAAGGACGCGCGAAAGGCTTGTCTATGCTGCCAGCGAATAATCTCCGGAACGGCCACAGTTGGATCTCCCGAGTCCTCGGGTTGGCGATTCTGTGCCTGATTGCCGCGGCGCTCCAGACGAGCGCTTACGCCACCTGTTCGGCTCCTGCCGGTCAATACTGCTCCGGCGGCGTGCCCACTACTTGTCCAGCCGGCGATTTCTGTATTGGCGACGGTACAGCGCAGCAGGCTTGTTCGGCCGGCACTTACAGCGGGTCGGGACAGGCCACCTGCTTTGCTTGTCCAGCGGGCTACGTTAGCGGGGCTGAGGCGTCCTCTTGCAATAGTTGTCCGGCAGGAACATTTAGCGCCTCAGGTGCGGCAGGATGCAGCCAGTGTCCAGCCGGTACGTCCAGCGCGACTGCCTCGAGTTCTTGCACAAATTGTCCAGCTGGGACGTTCAGCTCTTCGGGCTCGCCCACTTGCACCCAGTGCCCTGCCGGGACCTTCAGCGCAGCAGACTCGTCCAGTTGCAGCCAGTGCCCCGCCGGCACCTACAGCGCAGCAGACTCGTCGAGTTGTACCCAGTGCCCCGCCGGCACATTCAGCGCAGCACAATCGTCCAGTTGTACCCAGTGCCCCGCCGGCACCTTCAGCGCAGCAGACTCGGCCAGCTGTACCCAGTGCCCCGCCGGCACATTCAGCGCAGCAGACTCGGCCAGTTGCACCCAGTGCCCTGCCGGGACCTTCAGCGCAGCAGACTCGGCCAGTTGCACCCAGTGCCCTGCCGGGACCTTCAGCGCAGCAGACTCGGCCAGTTGCAGCCAGTGCCCCATCGGTACATTTAATGCGAGTTCCGGGCAAAGCTCCTGCACCAACTGCCCCGCCGGCACGTTTAGCGATACCGTAGGGCAGAGCTCCTGCACCAGCTGCCCCGCCGGCACATTTAGTGCGACCACCGGGCAAAGTGCCTGCTCATCTTGCCCGGCAGGAACATACAACCCAAACGCGCAATCGGCCAGCTCCAGCGCCTGTACCACCTGTCCCAGGGGCGATTACTGTCTTAGCGGATCGGCAACGCCGACCGCGTGCCCTTCGGGAACCTATGACCCGAACACCGGGTCGGGAAGCGTGGCCGCATGCCTGACTTGTCCCTCCGGCGATTATTGTCCGGCCGGCTCCGTGATGGTCGCGGATCCGCTTCGCCTTCGCTACTTTGCGAACCTCACGGCTGGCAAATCGACCATCGACATCACGAACGCCGGCATGAGTGGCGCCGGTCTCGATTCGACCGAAACTGCCGCGGCCACAGGGGCGCTTTGCGTTAGCGTATACACCTTCGCCCCCGATCAGCAATTGATTTCCTGTTGCTCGTGCGCGATTACGCCCAACGGGCTGGCTACCCTGGATGTCGCGCAAGACCTGACCAGCAGCACACTGACACCCGGTGTCGAAAGCTCGGTGACGGTGGAACTGTTGGCAAGCCTGCCGGTCAGCGAGTCATGCAACAACTCGGCCTCCGCGCCCGGTCCGCTGGCAAGCGGCATGGAAGCGTGGGCCACTACGGTGCACGCGGCCCCATCCGCCGGCACGTTCCAGGCGACCGAAACGCCGTTCACCAGAGCCACGTTGAGCGACACCGAATTCAAAAAGATGACTCAACTGTGCGGCTTTATTCAGGCCGATGGCAGCGGCTACGGTATTTGCAACTCGTGCAAAGTAGGTGCAGCCGGGGCGGCCAAACGCTAGCGCCGCGCGTTACGCGCGCGAGTGCCTACACAGGCGGGAGGCATGTGCCACGCAATACAGGCCTCCGGCCTGTGGGAATGTACAAACTCCAGAACGACGGCTGAAGCGCGAGATCGCCAGCCTGAAGGCAATGCTGGAAGAGCGGTCGAAGAAATAGATCCGGCTGGTATTATGGGCGTAGTGTCAGACCATGGCATCTAAAGTCCAAGCCCACCTCACCAAGCACGACCGCGAAATCGCCGCTATTCGCAAGCTGATCCTCATGGGAATGAAGATGATCGTCAAGAATGACCAACGATATCAGCAGCATTTTCTGCGGTTGGAAGGAGCGCAATTCGAGGTGCGCCAGGACCTGCGCGCGCTGGCGACCGAAGGCCGCGAGACCCGCCGCGAGCTGCGTGCTTTACAAGCAGAGGTTCGCGCCCTTACAGCCGATCAGCGCCAGCTGCAGAAGACTGTGGACACCTTCGTCCGTTCGATGGGCGGCCGCGGTGGCAACGGACGCCACCAGTAACCTCAATTACCTCTGAAAAAACTCGTCCGTGTGGGTCATAAACTCCGGATACGCGCCGGCGCCGAGTTCGTAGAGATCCAGGCCTTGCCGCTCGCCTTCCGGAGCGACGCGGTGCGGCACAAAACGATTGAGCAGCCAGTTCAAGCCATACGTTAGCGGCAGGACGAATCCAATCAGCGTGGCCACGCCGATCAATTGGGCCAGCCCCTGCCCCACGCCGCTGAGCGAGGTTAGGCGCGCGAGATCGTCTGCGGTGTTGAGAACAGGTGCGGGAAACCTCTCGAATAAGCCAAGGGCCAGAATGCCCCACAGGCCGCCGATGGCGTGCACGGAGATGGCACCGCCCGGGTCGTCGATACCTAACCGCAGTTCCAGATTCTCGATGGCGAACGGGACCAGCAAACCGGCAATTAAACCAATCAGGATACCGGCCGCCGGCGGGACGAACGCGCAACCCGCGCTCCCAGCGGCGAGCCCGGCTACCCAGCCGTTGGCGGTCAGTGAAGCATCCGGTTTGCCGAAACGCAGGCGCGTTACCAGGAGCGTCATCAACGCGGCCGATCCCGCGGCGAACGTGGTGTTCACGGCCACCAACACTGCGCGGCGCGGTTCCATACCGCTGAACAGAACGGCGCCTGAAACATTCAGCCCGAGCCATCCGGCCCACGCCATCAGGCACCCGAAGAGCACGAATACGGCATGATGGCCGGGAATCGCAGTAGGCATCCCCTCGCTGGTGTATTTGCCGCGGCGCGGCCCCATGATCCACGCCATGGAGAGAGCCGTTAATCCGCCGACCACCTGGATGGTTGCCGATCCGCCAGCATCCACAAAACCGTGTCCCAGTCCGTAGTTCACGCCTAATTCCGCGAGCCACCCGCCGCCCCACACCCAATGCCCGAATAACGGGTAGGTGATACCTGCGAGCAGAGCGGTAGAAGCGCACACGGCACCGAGCCGCCACCGCTCAGCTGCAGCGCCCATCGGGATCAGCGCCGCCAACATGACCGCGAGCATCTGCATCCAAACTGCTAACGACGCAGGGGAACCATTTATCTGCACCCCGCGGAAGAAAGCCGGCTCCGCCGCCAGCCAGTTCCAGTCTGTACCGGCCACCCGCGCGATGTGCGCTGGACCACCAATCGTTCCCTGCCACGCAAACCCACAGAGGAAATAGGTTCCGGCCGCTACGCCGATCACACATAGGCACGACATCATCACGTGCCCCGCATTGCGCGAGCGTCCCAGCCCGGCATTGATCAGCGCCAAGCCCGCAATCGCCAGGGGGATCAGCAATGTGGAAAGCATGACGAAAGCCATGCCGCTCTCCGAGAGCAGGGATACGGTCACTCGTGGCTCCGGTGCAACACCCGGTGCGATCGGAACATCAGCACCAGAGCCAGGATCTCGACCGCGATTCCGGCCAACACAAAAGCCGGGCGCGCCGAGCCTCCAGGCAGGAGGACCACCGCCGACAACACCAGCAGCCAACCCGCGAGGAGCAGCAGGAATCCCGCTATCTTCATGAATCGATATCCGCTAAGCGCTAACCATAGCACACTCGCGCGCAGCACCTGCGGCCCCTCCATCGATTCTTTTTATGGCGCGAATACGCCTCCATGCATACAAAACGCTTATTTCCGCAATAAGAAATTTCCGTTTCACTTTTGGGTTGCGGGCAGGCAGTATGGATGAAAGCCGGACCACGACCGTCCCGCTTCTGGCCCCAGCTTGGCTGCCCCATCCATTCACAAGGAGAGAAATTTCTATGGCGGAAAAAGATGCCGCTCCCCAAATGCAAGCGACCTTGGGTTTAACCGGCTTGACCATGAACGCGATGGCGCTGATCGCCCCGGGCGCCTTTCTATGGCTGACATTCGTAGCGCAGGGTACGGCGGGCAACACCGCGCCGGCGATGTGGATCGGTATCTTCTTCGCGGTGCTGCTGTGCCTGGCGACTGCGGTTTGCTATGCCGAGCTTTCGAAGCTCTATCCCGGCACGGGCAGTTCGTACTACTTCGCGGAACAATCGTTTCTGAATCACGAGACGGCGTGGCCTTATGCGCGTTTGGCGAAGTTCATCGTGGGTTGGGGCTCGCACCTCTATTACTGGATCTATCCGGGTGTGATGTGCGGCGTCATGGGCGTCTTGTGCGGCTACCTGGTCGGAACTTTGTGGCCCAATGCCATGAGCGCATCCAACCCGGGACCGATGTTTATGATGCTTTGTGCGTGTTTGACAGCGGCCGTCGTGGGCTATATCGCGTATCGCGGCGTCAACGGATCGACTTCCGTCAACATTGCGATCAACGTGATCCAGATCAGCGCTCTGTTGGTCTTCTCCGTGATGGCGCTGAGCTACCGCATGAACCATGCTCCGGGGAGCGTGGCGTACCAGTTTGATTCCATGTCCGGCGATGCCTACACCTATCAATTCGCGACCACCAAGCAGACCGTCAACGGCCAATCGACCGACGTCATCGTGCGTGACGCCAACGGCGTTCCCAAGCCGTTGCTGGATGCGGCCGGCAAGCCCGTGCCGTTTACGATTGCTTATCCCGAAAAGGACGACAAAGGAAACTTCCAGTCCCATCCTACCGCCGGCTCCGTGATTGGAATCCACAATTTCGGCTGGATGTTTGTGCAGGCCACGATTGCCATCCTGATTCTGGTCGGATTCGAATCGGTCACCTCCATGGGAGGTGAGGCCAAGAATCCGCATAAGCACATTCCCATCGCGGTGATCACCTCGCTGCTGATCCAGGGGGTGTTCTGCTACCTGATCGAGTATTTCTGTGCAAACTACTTCTTAAATAGCGGCTATCCCATGACAACGGCGACGGGATCGGCGGCGCCGATCGGCGACATGATGATCATGGTCGGCAACGCTATTTTCGGCGCCGGCAATGGCCGCACGTTTATGCTGATTGAAGCGTTCACGGTCTTCCTGGCGATTATCGGCACCACCCTTTCCTGTATCAATACCGGCGCGCGCGTGACCTACGCGATGGGTAAAGATGCGGAATTGCCGGATTCGATGGGCGCGCTCCACAAAGAAAACCTGACTCCCCATCGGGCGATCTGGATGCTGGTGGTGATCTCGGCGATTTTCGGCTGCCTCACCGTGTGCAACCTGTTCGGCGACGCCGGCGCCCTTACCGACGCCACCATCAAGGCGTTGCCGCAGGGCTTCTGGTCGAGTACCGGCTATCTGTCGCATGATGCTATGGCGGCAATGCCAAATTCGTTGCTTACGATCACGTTGGCTTCTAACTTCGGCACGTTCCTTCTTTACATGCTGAGCTGCTTCACGTGCATCGTCGGCTTCCACAATCACCCGAACTACAAGCCGGTCCGCCATCTGCTGATTCCCGTTTTTGGCCTGCTGGCCAATCTGGCTTGCATGGCGTTCTATCTGATCGGACCGTTTATGGGTTTCGGCACCAAGCCGGAACCGTTTACCGCACTGGGAATCGCCGCCGTTTGGGCGATCTACGGCGGCATTTACTTTATGCGATCGAGCAAGGCATCAGGGCGGACCACCTTGGTCGAGGCTCGTGCGAAGGAGGCTTTGGGATAAGAGATCTATTGCAGACAAGCTGGGCGGGCCATGCTTTCGGGGTGTGGTCCGCCCGTTTTTTTCTAAGGAACCCGGATGGCGAGCCATCGAGGGCTTTTACTCAACACCGTGGGTAGTGTGCCTGGCGGAAACGGCCAGCCGCATAGTTCCGGTCTCGACGTGGAGTTTACACAGATCTCCGATGTGGGACGTGTGCGCGGCCACAACGAAGACTTTCTCGGCCATTTCGTCCCGCGAAATCCCACACAAGCGCACACGCACGGCTGGCTTTTCGCCGTAGCCGATGGCGTGGGCGGACATGACAAGGGCGAGGTGGCTTCGCGCGTTGCGATCGAAACCGTGCTCGCCGGTTTTCCGGATGCCATCGCGGGCGAACCCCACCCATTGCTGCTGCAGAAGCTGGTGCAAAACGCCAATCTTCAGGTCTACGAAACGGGAAGGTCGGCCAGTCCCGGAGGCACGGCCATGGCCACCACTATCGTAGCTTGTGCCTTGCGGTACGACCGGGCAGCGATTGCGCACGTGGGCGATTCCCGCTGCTACCTGGTGCGCCGCGGGCAAACCACCCTTTTGACCCGCGATCACACCGTAGTGAACGACCAGGTCCGCTTGGGAATTCTTTCAACCAAGGAAGCGACGGAATCGGACCGCCGTCATCTGCTCAGCCGCTCTTTGGGCAACGATCTGTTCGTGGGAGTGGAGACCTCCGATCACCAGATTTATGCCGGTGACGTGCTGGCGCTATGCTCGGACGGTTTGCATGGCTCCCTGGAGCCTTCCGACCTTGCCAGTGTGCTGGCCGATGACGCAGCGCTCGATAAGGCGGCCGCCCAGCTCGTCACTCTTGCAAATGAACGCGACGGCAACGACAATATAAGCGTCCAGTTGATCCGCGTGCGCGCTGTAGAACGGGTCGGCATGTACCGAGGAAGACCGTACAGGCTTCGCTGAAGGGCGCTGGACCTTCCTCTCGATGGCTTCGTTTCATCCCGGCGAGCTGCTGGATCATTACCGGATTGAAAAACTGGTCGCGCGCAGCGGCATGGCCTCGATTTTTCGCGCCACCGACACGCGCGATGGAAAGCCGGTCGCGATCAAGATTCCCCACCCGGAAATGGAAGCCGATGTTGTCCTCTACGACCGCTTCAAGCGCGAAAAGGAAATCGGCCAGAAACTTAATCACCCCGGAGTGATGAAGGTCTATCCCGACGAGGGCCACAGCCAGGTCTACATGGTGATGGAGTGGGTGGAGGGCCGCCTGCTTCGCGAGATTCTGCACGCGCAAAAGAAATTTCCCCGCGAGCGCGCCTTGCGGCTCACCGTGCGTATTTGCGATGCGCTCGACTATGTCCACAAGAACGGCGTCGTCCACCGCGACTTGAAGCCGGAAAACATCATGGTGGATGACGACGACAATATCAAGCTGATCGACTTTGGCATCGCCGGACACGAGGGATCGCGCCGCCTTACGTTCGCGAAGCTTTCGCAGGTGATGGGCACGCCCGACTACATCTCACCCGAGCAGGTGAAGGGAAAACGCGGGGACGGCCGCAGCGATATCTACGCGCTGGGCGTGATGCTGTATGAGATGCTGACCGGCACTACGCCGTTCCAGGGCCCCAACGCGTTCGCCATCATGAACGAGCGCTTGCTGAACCATCCGGTGCCGCCCCGCGAAGTCGACCCGAGCATTTCGCCCGAACTTCAGGAGATCATCTATCGGGCGCTGGAGCGCGATCCCAAGAACCGCTACCCCACCGCGCACGAATTCGCCTGGGACCTGGAACATCAGGACCAAGTCGGCGTCGCGGAACGCGCCGAGTTGGTGGATTGGAAACGGCGCAGGTCGGCCTGGCCGCGGAAACTGGCCTTTTACGCCATGCTGGCGATGATCCCGGTCGTGGTCTTCGGACTGTTGATCTGGGTGGCCAAGCACTCGTAACCTGCGTTCGCTCAAAACCGAGATCCCATTCGACCGCAGCTCCTATCTATTTTCTGGTGGACCGTAGATTGGGCTGGTTCCCGCTCGAAGCTTCAGACGGGAAAGCCCGGCAGTTAAGGCCGGGCCTTCTACTCGAAGCTAGAAAAGGAGGATCTGCTTATGATCCTTCTGCTGGTAAAGCTCCGGTCGCTGTTTGGCCGGCTTACGGCGCTGATCGTTTGGACTCGTAAGAGCCAGCGGTAAACGCCCGCGGGGCCGGGAGAAAGCCCTCCCGGTTCCGCTACCAGCATCTTACCGCAACACGGGGACGCGGCGCCAACTCATTGCCATGCTGGTGCCGCCGATTGCGGGTGAAAGGGAAAGCTTCTTAGCGACATTCCCTGGTAGATGAGAGCAATTTCTTGCATAGTTTTATTATTTGTCGGGTGCGCCTGCGCCGACGAAATTGCTGAGCGCGCTGGTGTCGAACACGTCATTGCCGCCTGGAATGATTCAGAACCGGGCTCAAGCGCTCAATCGAGCCTGTTTACCGCGGATGCCGAAACCGAACCCTACAGCCGTAAGTTGCCTCCCGGCCCGTGGTCCGAAGTGGGCCCCCCACACATGGTGGTTCAGAAGATTCGATTCGTGACTGCGGATGTCGCCTTGGTGGATGTGGTCATCAGGCAATACGGCTCGAATCTTCCCTGGCGCCCCACACCCGCGCTCTTGGTCATGAAGAAACAGGTGGACTGGCGGATTGCGTCGTTCCGCTTCCTGGCGACAGCGACACTGGTCAAGCCGTGACCGGCTCGGAAGTTCGCGCGGCGATGGGCACAAAATCGCGACGGTCTTCGGGCTCCTAATCTTGGTGGCCAAGCACTCGTAACCTGCGTTCGCTCAAAACCGAGATCCCATTCGATCGCAGCTACTATCTATTTTCTGGTGGACCGTAGATTGGGCTGGTTCCCGCTCGAAGCACTGGAGCTTCAAACGGGAAAGCCCGGCGGATTAGGCCGGGCCTTTCTACTCGAAGCTAAAAGGGAGGATCTGCTTATGATCCTTCTGCTGGTAAAGCTCCGGTCGTTGTTCGGCCGGCTTACGGCGCTGATCGTTTGGACTCGCAAGAGCCAGCGGTAAACGCCCGCGGGGCCGGGAGTAGCCATCTCCCAGTTCCCGCTACCAGCATCTTACCGCAAAAACGGGACGCGGCGTCAGCAAATTAAGCCTTACTCAAACCGTGACCGGCTCCGCCGTTCGCGCGGTGATAGGCACAAAGTCACGCTTTTCCTCACCCACATAAATCTGGCGCGGCCGGGCGATCTTCTGCTCCGGATCTTCCAGCATTTCCTCCCACTGCGCCAGCCAGCCGACCGTGCGCGGAATGGCAAAGAGCACGGTGAACTGATCCGCCGTAAAGCCCATTGCCTCGTAAATAATTCCCGAGTAGAAGTCCACGTTCGGATAGAGCTTGCGCTTGATAAAGTACTCGTCGGAAAGCGCGACCTTCTCGAGCGCCAGCGCGGTATCGATCTTGGGATTGCGCCCGGTCACCTGGAAGACCTCCTCGGCTACGCGCTTGATGATGCGGGCACGGGGATCATAGTTCTTGTAGACCCGGTGCCCGAAGCCCATCAATTTCCGCTTGCCTTCCTTCACCTGCTCGATGAAACCGGGGATGTTCGATTCCGATCCGATCTCGGCGAGCATGCGCAGCACTTCCTCATTCGCCCCGCCGTGCAGGGGTCCGGAAAGCGCGGCGATCGCGGCGGCTGTGGTTGAGTACGGATCGGCGTTCGAACTTCCCACCGAGCGCATGGCGCTGGTGCTGCAATTCTGTTCGTGGTCGGCGTGGAGAATGAACAAGACTTCGAGCGCCCGGGCGAGCACCGGATTGGCCACGTACTTTGGCTCCGTCATTCGCCACAGCATGTTCATGTAGTTTTGTACGTAGCTTAGTTCCGGGTCGGGATACACATAAGGCAGGCCCAAGCGATGGCGGTAGGCACATGCGGCCAAGGTCGGCAGTTTGGCGATCAGCCGCACAATCTGGCCATGACGCGCCTTCGGGTCGCGTGGTTGGTGCGATTCGGGGTAGAACGTCGACAGCGCGGCCACAGTACTGATCAGGATCCCCATGGGATGCGCGTCATGATGAAACCCGTCCATGAACTTCTTGATGTTCTCGTGGATCATGGTGCGACGCGCGATCTCCAGCTCCCACGCCTGCAATTGATCCATGGTGGGAAGGTCCCCCTTCAGCAGGAGATACGCGACTTCCAGGTAACTGCAGGTCTCGGCGATCTGCTCAATGGGATACCCGCGATACCTTAGGATGCCTTTGTCGCCGTCGAGAAACGTAACCGCACTCCGGCACGAGGCAGTATTCACGTATGCGGGATCGTAGCTCATGAGCCCGAAATCATCCGGTCCGGTCTTGATCTGCCGTAGATCCATGGCGCGGATTGCGCCGTTCTCAATGGGGATTTCGTAGTTTTGGTTGGTCCGATTGTCGGTAACCGTGAGGGTATTCTCAGCCATGCCGCATCTCCTGACTTCAGATTTCGGGTCTGTCAGTTCGCCAAGCACGGCAAAGTCCATACGCAATTCGCTGAAAATATGGGGCTTACCGGGACGCTACCGGGGCTTTTTACGCAGCCGGGTGCGTACGGAGGCGAAGTCCGCGCGGCCCGGGCTTCTCTTGTAAAATCAGTGGTCTGTGCGCGTTCCGTTACTATTTTTCAACAGGCACGTCCAATTCTGTGGATAGGCAGGACGCAGCTCGCTAACGCCAGCATGGCGGCGGGGATATGGCCAACGCAGCCGGAGCGGTGGGCGCCCGATTGGGACCTAACGTTGACTCCTTAATTCGGGCCGCGCAGCGCGGCGACCAGGATGCCTTCGAGCAACTGGTGCGCGCTCACGATCAAAGTGTCCTCAGGCTGGCCATGAACCTCCTGCGATCCCCGGAAGAGGCCCGGGATGTTTATCAGGAGGCGTTTCTGCGGGTGTACAAGAACCTGCACACATTCCGCTTCGACTGCAGCTTTGCAACGTGGCTGTACCGCATCGTGACCAATATCTGCCTGGATCACCTGCGGAAACGCAAAGTGCGCAAGGAGGAGCAGGGAGTAGTGGAAACCGCGGACGGCCCCGTGGACCGGATGGAGACCTTCGCGGAGGAAGCGGCGGAGGCCGATCCGGAGCGCGCGGCCTGGAACCGGCAACTCCGGCAGCGGATCCAAGGGGCGCTCGAAGAGCTGACGCCTCGCGAACGGATGGTTTTCGAGATGCGCCACTACGAAGGTTTGCGTTTGCGCAACATTGGCGAAGTGCTGGGCACCACCGAGGAAGCAGCCAAGAACTGCCTGTTTCGAGCTACCCAAAAGATGCGTTCGGTATTGGGAGATTTTGTATGACGTGTGAATTGGTTTTGCGAGCGATCCCCCTGTACTTCTATGGGGAGCTGTCCCCGGCCGATGAAGACCGCGTGGAAGAGCACCTGCACACGTGTGCGGCCTGCGCCGGCGAAATGGAACGGCAGCGCACGCTGGCGGCTGCGCTCGACCGCAACCGCGCCGATGTTTCGATGTCGCTGCTGGAAGATTGCCGCGCAGACTTGATGGCCGCAATCGAGGGTGGCGCGCCACGTTCGGTTCCGGGCGCTGGGGCTAGCCCTTGGAAGCTGTTCCTGGATGCGATGGCCCATAGCCTTGCGGGCCCCGGCCGGTGGCAGCAGCCGGCGGGAGCGGTAGCGCTTCTGGCAATTGGCTTCTTCGCAGCGCGGTTCACCGGCTTCGTTTCGGGCGCCGCGCAACAAGCGTCCCTGGCGCCGTCCGATCAGATTGTCCACACCATTCGTTCGATACAGCCTGAGAGTTCGGGGCAGGTCCAGATCAATTTTGATGAGACCCAGCGGCGTACCGTTTCGGGCCGCATGGATGATGCCAATATCCAGCGCCTGTTGCTGGCGGCGGCGCGCGAAGAGAACCCCGCGGTGCGTGTCGAGTCGGTCGATCTGCTGAAGAATCGGCCGGCGTCGAGCGAGGTACGATCGGCGCTTCTGAACGCCGCGGCCCACGATCCCAACCCGGGCGTGCGGCTGAAAGCCGTGGAAGGTTTGAAACCGCTGGCCGGCGACCCGGAGATTCGCAAGACCCTGGCGCAGGTGCTTCTGAAAGACGACAACCCCGCCATCCGCATGCAGGTGGTGGATGTGCTGGTGGAGCACAGCGACGACAACATCGTGGGTGTCCTGCAGGACTTGATGCAAAAAGAAGACAACAGTTACGTGCGCCTGAAGTCGGAGAAGGCGCTGAAGGCAATGAATGCGTCCGTTGGCACATTTTAAGAACAGCAGTACGCTTGCGATGCTGGCGCTGATCCCCGCTAGCCTGTTCGCGCAAACGCTCACGCGCGAAGGCAACCGCTGGGTCCAGACCATCACCGGGACCGCACCCGCAGCTTCTCGTTTACGGGTGAACGCCGAGGGCTCCGTGCACCTGGAAGCTGGCGGGGCGGGCGCGATTGCGTACACGGCCAAGGTCTCCGTACAAGCACGGCGCGAAGAGGACGCCAGGCGCATTCTGAGCCGATACGCGGTGCGGATCGGTACTGGGCCCGACACCGTAGTCCTGAGTGTGCCGGGCGGCCCCGACACCACCAGTGTTACCGTCAAAGCCCCACGGCTTACGATTGCCAGCATCATCACTTCCGACGGTCCGGTGGAAGCGAATGGTGTGGAGGGAAACCTGGAAGTCAGCTCCGGCGCCGGTGAGCTGAAGTGCGATCGCATTGGAGGCTTCGCCAGCCTGACTACCGGCGGCGGCGATATACACGTGGGCGCAGTTCAGGGGAACCTGCACGCCTCAACTGCCGGCGGCCGCGTGATGGTCAAAACGGTGCATGGCAACGCCGTGGTAGAAACGGCCGGCGGTTATATCGAAGTGGATAACGCGGGCGGGTCGGTATCGGCCGATACGGCCGGCGGCGCCATACGGGTCAATTCCGCAGGAGGTCCCGTGTCCGCAGCCACCGGCGGAGGCTCGATCGTGATCGGAAAGGCAGGCGGTATCGTGACGGTCCGCAACATGGCCGGGCCGGTGCAAGTGGGGGCGGCTGCCGGTATCCGCGCCGAGTCCGGCACTGGTGGCATCCGTGTGAGCAACATCTCCGGCCCCATGCGCGTGTCGACCACCATGGGCAGCATCGTAGCGACGTTGCTGGGCGGCCCGGGTGCGGATTCATTCCTGGCGACGGGCAACGGTGACATCACGGTGATGATTCCGTCCAATGTAGGGGTGACCATTCGAGCCGAGAGCGATCTGGCGGATACGTTGCGCCGGATTGTTTCCGACTTTCCCGGGGTCGCCGTGCAAATGAAGGGTACCCAGGTAGTCGCGGAAGGGCCGGTGAACGGTGGCGGCCCGCTACTACGCATCTCGGGCACCGGCGGTACGATCTTTATCAAGCGTCAACCATAGGGTTCGATTATGAAACGGTTATTTTGTCTCATTACACTGGCCGCGCTGGAGCTGGCGGCAACTTCCGCCTTCGGTCAGGAACCGCACCGCGCGACCGCGGTCGTGATTCAACATGCAGGAACCAGCTATCTCGGAATTGGCGTCGCGGAAATCAACTCCGAACGCGCCAAGGCGCTCAAGCTGAAAGAAGAGCGTGGAATTGAAGTAGCGCACGTGGAAGAGAACAGCCCGGCTGCCAAGGCGGGACTTAAAGAAGGCGACGTAGTGCTCGAGTATAACGGGACTGCGGTCCTGGGCATCGAGCAGTTTACCCGGTTGGTGCACGAAACGCCTGCCGGGCACCAGGCCAAGCTCGTTGTTTGGCGCAACGGCGCCCAGCAAGATTTGACGGCTACGGTGGGCGCACGCAAGAACATGGTGATCGAAACGCCGGAGGGCCCGGTTACGTTTCCGGCCATGCCGCCGATGCCCCCCATGCCATCGATCGAAATTCCGCGATTCGAAATGACCTGGCAAAACGGCATGCTGGGGATTGAAGGAGAGTCGCTCGCGCAGCACCAGCAGCTCGCCGCTTATTTCGGTGTGACGGATGGCGTGCTGGTCAAAACCGTGATTCGGAATTCCGCCGCCGAGAAGGCCGGCCTCAAAGCCGGCGACGTCATCGTGAAAGTGGATGGCGCGAACGTGGCCAGCACGCGCGAAATTACCTCTGAATTGAGATCGGTGCGTTCGCGGAAGAATGTCCCGTTGACGTTGGTGCGGGATAAGAAAGAAATGACGATCAACGTCAACCTGGATGAAGGCCGCGGCAACCCGGCCGCTCCAGGAGAGAAATTCTAAGACAACCGCTCCCTCCGGCCGCGGCTCGGTAACGGGTCGCGACGTAACGCCTTCCGAACAATCATACGCGCGCTTTTCTTGGAAGGCGCTTTACCGAGCCGTGACCAAAGGGAGCGGTTATAACTTTCGGCCGATCACCGCGTAGTCCAATCCATCGAAGAAAGCCGCTCGGAACTCCTCCGGCAAAGAAGCCAGCGACGGCATGGATTCGACGGCAGGCGAGAGCTTGCGCACTTCGATCCCCCCAATGCCGAACTCTTCGAGGAAGAAAACCAGCAGTGGATACGGCACGGGCCGGGTGTGGGTGGGATCGATGTAGAAGTGCGTGGCAAAAATCGCCAGGCACTCGGGGTTCGGCGTTTCGATGGCGATCACGCCATCGCGCGCCAATCGGCTCACCGCGAGCCGCAGCAGTTCCGGCAGGCGCTCGGGTGGGAGATGTTCGATGACCTGGGAGCAAAAGATGCCATCGAGCGATTCCTCCGGAAGCGCGGCCAGATAGGGGAAGGCGTCGGCCACCTGCGCGTCCAACCCCTTTTGACGGCACAGCGCCATCGACTCCGCGCTGAGATCGATACCGCGCGCCGGCACGTTCGCGGCATGCATCATCTCCAGGAATTCGCCGCGGCCGCAGCCGATGTCCAGCACGTTTTTGCGGCCCGTGAAGTAAGCCAGATAGAACTGCTGGCCCTGCTTGACGTACTCCTCGGAGCCGCGGAAGCGTTCGGCGAAGCGGGTGTAGTCGAAGGAGGGAGCGATGGCTCCGCTCCCTGATGGTCGCGGTTCTGTGTGAGGGCTGCTTTCCGAGCCGCGACCGTCAGGGAGCGGAGCTTGCGCCCTCTGCCGAATCAGCCGCAGCTCCGAGTGAATCAGCCGCTCGTACTCCACGCGCATCCGTTCGATATTGCCCCACATCTGGTTGACGGCTTTTTCGAGCGCGCCTTCGAACTCGGCGTGCTGTCCGCGCATCGAATCGCGGTAACTGGTGTCCATCAACGTCACCCGATGCTGGAAGGCCCCTTGCAACTCCGCCACGCTGCGAAGGAACTGCACCTCATTCTGTTGCAGCTTTTGCTCCCAGTCGACGTGCCACTCGGCCCAGCGCGCGCGGATATCCTTGAGCTCCTCGGCCTGCCCCACCGCGCCCGCCAATTCGGCGATCGCGCGATTGTTCTCGTTCATCGCCTCGAGGGCGGCATCCACGCATTCCATCACTTTGCGATTGAAAACGACCTGCTCCCGCACGTGCCAATCGAGCAGACGCGCAACCAGCCGTTTCCACGCTTGCACCAGCGCGTTGACGGGCCCGCCGCGCCGCGGGTTTACCGTACCGATGGACGCAACCTTCGACGCCGCCGCATCGCGTGCATGGAGCAGCGGCAACAGGTCGGGCAGGGGGATATTGCCGGGCGCAGAGCCTTCGGGATGGCGCGCCCGCACGCGCTCGCGAACTTCCCGCAGGATCGCAATCAGCTCAGCGCTTTCCACTCCCCCTCCGGGAGCGGCCCCAACTCGCCGTAACGATGGTGGCCAGGCCGCCGCGCGGCGTGAATTCCCCGACCACCGTTGCGGACACCGGTTTGGCCGCCTTGACCACATCGCGCAGCACGCGGTTCACGACGTTTTCCTGAAAGATGCCGAGGTCGCGGTAAGCCAGCAGGTACATCTTGTACGACTTCAGCTCCAGGCACAACCGATCGGGAACGTAGCGCAGCGCCACGCGCCCGAAATCGGGCAGCCCGGTCTTCGGGCATACCGACGTGAACTCGGGCATCACGATTTCAATCTCGTAATTCGGGTATTGGTTCGGCCATGTCTCGATTTCCGGAAGCGCAGCCCGCACCCCCGCCGCCGCATGTTCATCCGTGTACGCGCGCTTCATGCCAGTGCCTTCGCGAGCAGGTCGAGAAACAACCCGACATCGGCCACAACCCCAACCGCCTGGCCCGTGCCACGGTCGCTCACCTTCGTGGCAACGGCGGGATTGATATCGACGCACACAATCTTCACCCAGCTCGGCAACATGTTTCCGGTAGCGATGGAATGCAGCATCGATCCCAGGCACAACACCAGGCCTGCTCCTTTGAGCTCGGCCGCATAGGCATCCTGGGCACAATTCATGTCGGTGATAGTGTCGGGCAGCGGCCCATCGTCGCGCAGGCTGCCGGCCAGTACGAACGGCACCTCCGCTTTCACGCATTCGTACAGAATCCCCGAGCGCAGGCAGCCCGACTCGACCGCCGCGCGCACCGAGCCCGCGCGGTAGATAACGTTGATGGCGCGCATGTGATTGCGGTGGCCGTGCTCCTCCTGGCGTCCATCGGAAAGCCGCACGCCCAGCGATGTGCCAAACAACGCCGCTTCCACATCGTGTACGCCGAGAGCGTTACCAGCCAGTAGCGAATGGACGCAGCCGTTGCGAATGAGCGCCGCGAGTCCACGACCCCCGCCCGTGTGGACCACCACCGGCCCGGCGACTACCGCTACCTTCTGCTTTTGCTCGATGGCGTGGCGCACCAGCGCCGCTGTCTGCCGCACGGCCGTCTCTACCTGCCGTTCCGACGAAATGCCGTTGGACATGAAGGCGAACGACAACCGGTCGCGCTCCTTCGATTCCGGAATCACGCGGATACCCCGCAGCCCCACCACGATCCGGTCGCCGCGCCGCAGATCGCGCAGACGCCGGCACACAGCGCGCCCATCGCGAACCACGATCATGGCGTCCATGCGCTGGTTCTCCACCTCGATCCACGCGTGGCCATGCCGCACGTAGGTGCGGTGGTTGGTGGTGGAGTAGAAATCTTCCGGCGCGCATTTGTCCTGCTCCACTTCGCGCAGCTCGGCGTCCCCAGCGTCGACCGCCGCGCAGCCGAGCCCTAACAATTCCTCCAGCAAGTGCCGCAGCGAAGCCTCATCGGGAGCTTCCACCTTCAGGCGCAGATACGACGGCTCACTATTGGTGCGGCCGATGCGGAACTGTTCCACCTCGAAGCGGGCGTTGTGCTCCACCACCTTATCGAAGATGTCCTCCATCACGTGGGAGTCGATCAGGTGGCCTTCGGCCTCCACCACTTCCTGGAATTGCATAGAAGTTCTATTGTACGGGATGAGTTGAGATGGCTTGGACGGCAAGCCGGCGTTCGCTCAGCAACCCATCGAGAGGCGGACCTTCTCCGCCAGTTCGCAAATTCGCTGATGACTGAGAGTACGAAGATGAGTTCGCGATTCCGTTAAGCTTTCTTTTCGAACCACTGTTACGTCTTCGGCGCGAGCCGCGGAATCCGCCTGCAACCCGGTCTCGCCTGCCGGCAGAAAAACATGCGTGGGAAAATCCTTATGGATGCTGGTGGTGAGCGGCACCACAAGAACGGTGGCAGCGCGCTCGTGGCGGTTGCGCGCGTCGAGGGAAACGATCACGACTGGGCGTCTACCCTTACCCGGCGGGTCGAGCGGCAATTGCACAAGCCAGATCTCGCCGCGGAGTGGCGTGCGGCGTACCGCTGGCATTTAGCCCACCTCTTTCGGAAACTCACGCAGAGCAAACTCGCCCCATCGTGCCTGTTCTTCCGCATCGGCGGGAGAAAGACTTGTGTAGTAGTCCGTGACGGCTTTCTCGAGAGCCAATTTTTCCTGGCTGCGTCGAAACGCTTGCAAGATCTCTTCCAGGACATGCGAAGTCGATCGGGCATGCCGTTTCTTGCGCATGGTTTCCAGAAAGGCGACGGCTTGTGGCGAAAGAGTATAGCTTTTCTTGGCCTTTCGCGCCCCGCTCCTCCGTTTGGTATGAGACATGATCTTACCAATTATCGTACCACTTCAATGCGATTGTTCTGTTTAGCGCGCTGCCTCGCCGTGCGGTTGCGTCTGGGCATATACTGTCAGAGACTCAGGCATCAGACGAAAGGGGGGCAACATGGACACCAGTCGGCGCGGTTTTCTGGCGACCGCCGGTGCCGCGGCAACGCAACAGGCTATGCACGCCCAAGGTCATGATCACGATCACGAACACCAGGCGGTGCCATCCGACCCCGCCCTGCGTGTGAAGGCGCTCGAATCGCTGCTGGTGGAAAAGGGACTGGTGGATCCGGCGGCGCTCGACGCACTGATCGACACCTACGAGCACAAGGTCGGCCCACGCAACGGTGCGCGCGTGGTGGCGCGGGCTTGGGTCGATCCGGCCTATAAGCAGCGTCTCCTCGCCAACGCATCCGCGGCCATCGCCGAACTCGGCTATAGCGGCATGCAGGGCGAACAAATGCTGGTGCTCGAGAACGGGCCGAAGGTTCACAACCTGGTGGTTTGCACCTTGTGTTCCTGCTATCCGTGGCCGGTCCTGGGCCTGCCGCCGGTCTGGTATAAGTCGGCGCCGTACCGGTCGCGCTCGGTAATCGATCCGCGCGGCGTGCTGCACGAGTTCGGGCTGGAATTGGCCGAGGACGTGGAAGTGCGTGTTTGGGATAGCACCGCCGAGCTGCGCTATCTGGTGCTGCCCGAGCGGCCGGCCGGCAGCGAAAAGATGACGGAAGAAGAACTGGCCGCTTTAGTCACGCGCGATTCGATGGTCGGCGTGGCCAAGGTTACTCTCCCAGGAGCTAAAGCGTGAACGGCATCCACGACATGGGCGGCATGCATGGCATGGGGCCCATCGAGCACGAAGAGAACGAGCCGGTGTTCCATCAGCCCTGGGAAGCGCGGGTGTTTGCCCTCAACCTGGCGGTGCGAGCCGGCAAGGGCAACCTGGACAATTCCCGGTACGGGATCGAGCTTCTGCCTCCAGCCGATTATCTGCGCCTGAGCTACTACGAAAAATGGCTGGCGCGCCTCGAGGGCAACCTGATCCGGCTGGGAGTAGTAACCGAAACCGAGATCGAGAGCGGGAAGGTTGCGGCGGGATCGGCACGATCGACACCAGCGCTGACGGCGGCCATGGTGCCTGCGACGCTGGGGCGAGGTGGGCCGGCCCGCCGCGATGTTGCCGTGGCTCCCCGATTCAAAGTGAAGCAGCGAGTGCGCGCCCGCAACATCAATCCCGTGGGTCACACGCGGTTGCCGCGCTATGCGCGGGGCAAAGCCGGCACGATCGTTCGCGATCACGGTGTATTCGTCTTTCCCGATACCAACGCCCGCTTCGAAGGCGAAAAACCTCAGCACGTTTATTCGGTGCGATTCGCCGCGCGCGAGTTGTGGGGCGAGCAAGCGTCGCCGCACGACGCCGTTTATATTGACCTGTGGGACGATTACCTTGAACACGCCTGAAACCAACGCCGATCGGTTCGCGGAGCTGCCTCGCCTGCCTCGCGACGAGGGCGGCCCCGTGTTCGGCGAGCCCTGGCAGGCCCAGGCGTTTGCGCTGGCGGTGCGCCTCTCCGCGCAAGGGCATTTCACTTGGAAAGAGTGGGCCGACGCGCTGGCCGCCGAGCTCAAAGCCGCCGCCGGCCGAGGCGAGCCGGATGACGGCTCCCGCTACTACCACCACTGGTTGGCGGCTCTGGAGCGGCTGGCCGGCAGCAAGGGCCTGACCAATTCGGAGTCGCTTCTGGAACGCAAAGAAGCCTGGGCGGACGCCTATCGCCACACCCCGCACGGCAAGCCGGTCGAGCTGGCCAAACGCTCGGGCGGATAGTCCGCGGCTGCGGCATCATCGCGTATACTCATCAAATGCCGCTCACAGAATCGGTGGAGAAGATTGCTCCGCCCGAACCGGATCTGACGCCTGCGGAGCTACTGCACCGAGCGGAAGCGATGTGCCCCATGCTGCGCGAGCGGCAGGCGGCGTGCGAAGCGGCCGGCCGGATCTCGGACGAGACCAACCACGAGTTTATCCGCGCCGGGTTCTATCGCATCCTGCAGCCGCGTCGCTTTGGTGGCTATGAGTTCGACCTTCCCTGTTTCCTGAAAGTGATGACGGCGGTTTCGCGCGGCTGCCCGGAGAGTGGATGGGTCCTGGCGTTGACGGCGGGCCATGCGTTTCTCATGTCGCTGTTCCCCGACGCCGGGCAGCGCGAGGCATTCGGCACAAGGGGCGAATTTCGCGCACCGGCCGTGGCTGCGCCTGGCGGAACGGCTACGCCCGTGGATGGCAGTTACCGCGTCAAGGGAGCGTGGGATTACGCCTCGGGATGCGATGTTGCCACTCACTTCATTGGCGCGGCCATGCTGCTCGATGCGGCTTCGAAACGGCCGCAGAGTATGATGTACGTCCTGTTCGACCGCGACCAGTACACGATCATCGACAACTGGCACGTGATCGGGATGCAAGGCACCGGCTCGCGGCGTGTGGTGATTGAAGAAACCTTTGTTCCGTCATATCGCGTGCTGCATACCACGGACGCATCCGGTAGTTTGGTTCACAGCCATCCCGGCATCGCCCATCACGCCAACCCGATGTACCAGGGCCGCGTCGTGCCGTTGCTGGTTTCGGAAACCGTGGCGGTCGCGGTCGGCGCGGCCCGCGGAGCACTCGACATTTACGGCGAGATTCTCCGCACGAAGAAGCGGCCCTATCCGCCGTTTGAGCCGCTGTTGGACCAGGCGGAGTTTCAGCGGCACTTCGGGCATGCGCAATCCTTAATTGACACCGCGGAAGCGGCTCTCACGCAATTGGCTTCCAACTACATGGAGCAGGCGCGGCGCCAGGCGGAAGATGGCATCGCGATCGCCGATGAGGAAGAACGCCGGCTGCTGATGATCGAGCAGCAGTGCGTGCGCATGTCCTGGGAGGCGATGGAGCTCATGTTCCGAACGGCGGGCAGTTCCTCGGCCACAGCATCCTCGCCGCTGGGCCGCTATTTCCGGAACCTGGCCGTGATCCGCACGCACATCACGCTACAGTTGGACCGCACCGCGGTGAATGCCGGCCGGTTGCATTTCGGGATGCCGGCAGTGGGGCCGTTGTAGATCAGCACGTTTAGAGTTCAACGCGGGATTCGCTGCTTTCGCCGGATCTCGCTGAAGACTTCCGAGGCCGGGCGGGTCCTTCTATGGGCAACATCCTCCAACCCTTGGCGGATGCCTTCCCGGGCGTCGGCCTGGGCGGCGACATCGAGCAGACGCTGGTAGGATGCGGCGTCCTGCACGACCACCTCAGCCTTCCCATTAATGGTGAGAAGCATGGGACGCCGCGTGGTCTTCAGATGTTTGACGGCCTCTGCAGACTTCCGGCGGAAATAAGTGAGCGGCTGAATGTCCCGCGTAATATCGAACATCCTACTCGTATAGCACCTTTAAAGGTGCGCCGTGGGCTGCGTACTGCCTGCACTTGGCACACTACAAATTCTGCCGGATTCACAAGAGCCTACGTGTGACGCCTGCGATGGAAGCGGGGATTACGGATCACGTGTGGGAATTGGAGGAACTGCTCGCGTGACTACGGTCGTTCGCGAGGAATTCCCTCAGCCACGTTGGGACAGCGTGCGTAAAAAGGAATCCAAGTGCTGCTCCGAAGTAACTCAAAGGGATGGCGATAACCAGCGCGATCCAATTGACTCTCATCTCGCCCTGATGATACCCGATTTTTTCTTTCAACGCACCTTTCAGGCACTACTGTCGGCTGCGGAGCTGAGTCTGCCGGCGGGAAATCCCTGTTTCACTTCACCCCCAGCCACGCAATAAACAGCCCGTCGGGCTTCACATCTTCCCAATACGAGATGAACCGGCTCTCGACTTTGCGGCAATGGCGCGCCAGCAGCCGCTCGAGTTCTTTGCGCGTGAACCAGCGCTCCCATTCGGGGGTCTGGAGCTGTCCCCAGTGCTCGGCGTTCTTATCAATCACCGCGATGCGGCCTCCGCGTTTGACCACGCGGCAAATCTCGGCCACAGCCTTTTCAATCTCCACCGCATGTTCCAACGACTCGGTGGCGTAGGCCCCATCGAAGAAGCCATCGGCAAACGGAAGCTCCGTCATCAATCCGGCCCGGGTGTGGATACCGGCAGGAACGAAGCGCAGCATTTCCTCGGAAATATCCAGGGCCCAAATTTCCGCTTCGGGCTCCTGCTCGTGGAAGATGCGCGCGAAGCGGCCTTTACCGCAGCCCACATCGAGCACGCGTTTGCCGCGCAGATCCCCGAGGTGCTCACGGATGAGTTTTACGTGGTAGATGCGCGGATCGATGGTGGCGGGGAAATGTTCTTCGTCGCCTGCGGATTCATCAAACGAGGCTTGAATACGCGCGCGCAGTTCCGGCGTAAGTGCCGCTGGTTTGGAGCGCGAGAGCAGGCGCTTCCAGTTCACCTTACGCCCGAGTGAGGAAGATCGGCAGCCCGAGCTTGTGGTCGTACCTCGGCCGGTAGCGGTCGGTGTTGTACATGGTGTCCACTTCCACGCGGCGCGGACCCATAGCCGGGTCCGGGATGGGCGCCATGCTAAAGCACCCATTGCTGATCGCCGTCATGAGGCCCTTCTGTCCCGCGGCAATCGCGTCGATCGCCATGCCGGCGAAGGTGGATGCCACCATGCGGTCCACGAAATCCGGGCTGCCCGAGCGCAGCTCATAGGTCAAGTCGCTGACGATGGTTTCTTCGCTTACCACGGCCTTGATCTCATTGCTTAGATCTTCGGCCACGCTCATCTTCTTGCGGTGACCGTAGGCATCCGCTTCACCGTACTCTTTAACCGTGTACCCCTCCCACTGCGCGCCTTCGGAGAGAATCACCAGCGCGTAGTTGCTGGGGTTGTTCCTCTTATCGGTCAGCACCAGCTCGATCAGCTTGGGCAGGTTCACGCGGTATTCCGGAATGCAGCAGCGGAGCGACGTAACGTAGGCCGTATAGAGCGCCGTGTATCCCGCATCGCGGCCAAAGACACGGAAAATGCCGATGCGCTCGTGGGAGCCGACCGTGGTTCGCTGCCGCTCGATGGCGTCGATGGCGCGCGTCACTGCGGTGGAAAAACCGATGCAGTACTCGGTATTGCGCACGTCGTTATCCATGGTCTTGGGCACGGCGATCACCGGCATCCCCTGCCGCCCCAACTCGGCCGCATAACTCAGCGTGTCGTCGCCGCCGATCGCAATGAGATAATCGAGCCCCAGAGCCTCGATGTTCTTCTGTACCGCCCTGGTAACGTCGTAGGTGGTCCCTTTCGCGCTTTCCTTCTTGGGAAAATCCTGGCCCGCCAGAACCGGCGGGAGCTGTTTCATCTTCGATGGGCTGGTGCGCGAGGTGTGCAGATACGTGCCGCCGGTGCGGTCGATGGTGCGGGTGTTCTCGCGATTCAAGGGAAGCACGTACTTGGCACGGCTGGCCGGGTCCTGCAAGTTCACATGGGTCAGGCCTTCCCATCCACGCCGGATGCCGATGACTTCGCCACCCAGCTCTCCGCTCCGGTAGACCACCGATTTGATGACGGAGTTCAAACCCGGCACATCGCCGCCACCGGTGAGAATGCCGATTCGCTTCACTGCCATGAATGCTCCTGTTTTCTGACGATTGGGAAATCTAATTATAAGCTGTGGCACCGCGGCGCTGAATTACGGGCCGGTGAACGCGCACATATCCGCCGGCCGCTAAAACTTCTGCGGGAACGGCCGATAAGCTTGCCATGCATAGACCAAAGATCCCGGTCCTGTTGGCAGGTCTTGTGTTGATGCTGGCCTCGTCCGCCGCCCAGGCAGCAGCCGGCACGTGGCGCGGCCGCATCGAAACGCTAGTGGTCGACAACTTCGAGGCCGGCACGAGCCGGAGCCGGGTTTTCCTTCACACTTCGCGAGAGTCCTTAGAACTCGAACCTGGAGCATTCTCTTTGCAGCCAGGCCAAGTGGTCGATGTCACCGGTCAGGCTTCGGGCAAACGGCTGATGGCGTCCCAGGTGAACGCAGTACCTGCCGACTCCGCCACGGCCACCTGCTCCGCCATCGGCGAACAGAAGATTGCCGTGATTCTGGCGTCGTTTCCAAGCAAGGCGCTGCTGTCTTCCGTGACGCCCGCGCTGATGAAAGCGAGTTTCTTCGGTCCGGGCCTGACATTGGACACGTTTCTGCGCGAATCCTCGTTTGGGCAAACATGGGCCAGTGGCGACGTGCTCGGCCCTTACGTCCTCGATGCCGACTATTTCGATGAGCCTCTGGCCGCCCGAGACGCAGCTTTGCGGGCTGCCGCGCCATTCACCGATCTGACTCAATACAGCCGGTTCTTCGTCGTCGTGCCGCAAGGTGAGACCGGTATGGATTCGGGCGGCATGGCGCTCATTGGCTGCGGAACGATCGACTCGCCGCAAGGAACCTTAACCGCATCGTCGATGTGGCTGGGCGCCGAGAGCATGGTCGCGCAAACCGAAGTGGTGGAGACCGCCGCACACGAAATCGGCCACGGCTTTGGATTAGAGCACGCGCGTCTGGCCGATTATGGCAGCGACGCGCTCGGCCCGGCCGGCGAAACCGCCGCGCCCTGGGACCAGCTGCACGATTATGGCGATTCCTTTTCGAACATGGGCCGGAATTCCGGCCAGTGGGCCGCACCGCAGAAGGCGCGCCTGGGGTGGCTCGCGGACGGGACAAACATCCAAACCGTCACCGCCAGCGGCAATTTCACTCTGCTTCCGTACGAAGCGGCAGGCACCGGGCAGGTAATCAAGGTGAGTCGAGGTACCGGCGCGGACGATTGGCTGTGGATCGAATACCGCCAGCCTTCGGGCACGTTCGATGGAACGCTGCCGCCAAGCGCGTTTGCCGGAGCCTTGGTGCACTACGCCGACCCTGCTCTTACGGCGACGCTCAGCGGAGTGGACGCGGCCAGCTACACAAACCTCGTGAATTTCCACCCAAGCGCTGCCTTTGGAACCGATCCGATTCTCCACGCCGGGGAAACCTGGAAGGATCCTTACGGCAGCTTGAGCCTCACCGTGAACTCGGCGACCTCGGCCGGGCTGAGCCTGAGCGTCTCGTATGCGCCCGTGCCGGCGTGTCCCAGTTCCGCAGGCAGCGCACAGTCGTTCGATGCCACTGGCGGAGCCGGCCAAATTGCGATTACCGCACCGGGGAGTTGTTCCTGGAACGCCGCGGCCTCGGTCCCCTGGATCATTTTGGGCGCGACCCGATCGGGAACCGGCAACGGCAGCGTGAGCTTTACCGTGGCGCAAAATAGCGATGTCTCGCCGCGCTGGGGCAAGATCCAAGTAGGCGATGCGTTCGCCATTGTCACCCAGGCGGGCGGCTCCGCATGGATGGCCATCAGCCCACAAAACCATTCGATCCCCGCCGCGGGCGGAACGGGAGAATTCTCCGTGGCCACCAGCGCGCCGGACCTTGCATGGACCATGGGCGTCAATGTGCCCTGGATTACCGATACTGAGTGCTCCTGTTACCTGCTGGCCGGGCCGGCAACGGTCCGTTACACGGTAGCCGTAAATTCAGGACCGGAGCGAACGGGAATCATCAGCGTCGGCGGTCTGCCGTTTACGGTGACTCAGCAGGCCGGCCCCGCGGAATCTCCCAACCTTACTTTCGATCTGCTCGCGCCGAACGACGCACCGACGGCGCGCTTGCTAACTGCGATGGCGCCGTTCGGCCATTCGGGAAAGGCCATTTTATACGGTGGAGTTTGGAACACGACCGCTTTCGCGGACACATGGCTTTGGGATGGCGCCAACTGGACGCTTCTCCAACCGGCGAACAATCCGGGACTCCTATCTGGGCATGCCATGGTTTACGACGAGGCGCGCAGAAACATCGTGCTGTTCGGCGGGACGGACGGCGCCGGCATGTACAGCAATCAGACCTGGATTTTCGACGGAAACAACTGGCGGCAGGCGCAACCCGCCGCGAGCCCTTCCCCGCGCTCACAACACGCCATGGCTTACGACCCCGTCCTACAGAAGGTCGTGTTGTTTGGTGGATCTGGGGAAGGCCCGGTCGGAGCAGGCGGCGGAGTTGGCGAGTTGAACGATACCTGGACGTGGGATGGCGTCAACTGGACGCAAGTAACCAACGCGCAAAGCCCGTTGCCGCGCCTGGGGCATGCCATGGCATTTGATGCCGAACGCGGCCAGATCGTGCTCTTCGGCGGGATGTTTTACAGCCTTCCAGGCGAGCCGGTTGATCCGGCGCCCACCTGGTTTTCCGACACCTGGCTGTTGGACGCGAGCGGCTGGCACCAGGCGCTCACCGCAACGCCTCCGGCAGCGCGCTTCGGGCATGTACTCGCCTATCATCCGCTGCTCGGTGCGGTCGTCATGATCGGTGGGTACGGAGGCAAGGACGTCGGCGCGGATGGAAGCTGGGACTACGACTTTCGCAAGGAGACCTGGGTCTGGAATCGAAACGAATGGGTACAACAGTTCCCCGACGTGCAGCCCGGGCCGGCCTATACGACTATGGCCGTCTACGATGACACCCGCCAGGCATTAACTGTCCATCTGGGCGACGATCTCACTTGTGTATCGCGAGGACCGAAGACGTTTTTCCTCCGCGGAAGGTCCACAACGCACTCGCCGCTACACCATTCGTCACCGCGGCGATAACTAGTTGGCGAGCGTGGTGGGGCATGCTTTAGCTTGCCCAGCGATGATGCTAGGGCAAGCTAAAGCATGCCCCACCGTCTACTGCGCCGCCGCTTTCTGTTCGTTGTACCGCAAGTTGAAAGCTCCTTGCTCGATGTCGAGCTCGGTCAGGTAACCCTGCGGGTCGATATACGGGTTCGGCCCCTTCCCCAATTTGGCGTATTTCTCGGCCAAACGGAACATGGCCGGGTGCGAGCCGAGCGGTATATCGCACGGCAGCGATCGCAGTAGTTTGAAGCCGCGCTGATACTCGTCTGCGATTTGCGGAACTTCCGGATTGTTCACCAGCTTATATCCGGGGTTGACGCCCATGCTGCCGATGATCACCACGTCGTACGATTTGCCGCCGTCGTGCATTTTCATACTCCAGCTCGTGCAGCCGCGGGTATGTCCGGGCGTCAGATGGGCTACCAGCGTTGTCCCGCCGAGGGTGACCTGGTCGCCATCGTGCAGCACCTGGTCCATGGGATGCGGTTTGCCGCCGGGGCGCATCTTTTCCAGCGCAGGCACATCTTCAGCCATCGCCATGACGCGTGCGCCGGTCAGTTCCTTCACTAAAGCGTCGCCCTCCATATGGTCCGCATGCGCATGGCTGCCCAGCAGGATCTTGATGTCGGTGAATTTGTACCCAAGCTGCTCCACCGACTTTCGAATTACCGGCACCACGCCTTCGTAGTCGCTGTTGATCAGGATCAATCCGTCGGGAGTGCTGATCAGGAAAGAGCCGAGCGCCTCAGTGCCAACGTAGTAGAGATTGCCAATGATCTTGTGCGGCGGAAACTGCCCGTACTGCTGCTCGCGCGTGCCCACGTTGCGGCGGAACAGATCCTCGGGCGCTAGGACCTTGGCGGTTTGCGCCGCGCACAGCGCGGGGAGCAGAAACAGAAGCAGCTTGTCCGATCGCATGGAAGACAGAATATCATTCGTACCGCAGAGCCTCTACCGGGTCGATGCGCGTGGCGCGCATCGCCGGAATCAGGCTGGCAATTACAGCGGCGCACAGCAACACCAAGGCTGCCGCGGCGAACGTAAACGGATCAAACGGACTCACGGCGAAAAGCTGGTTTTGCAACAGGCGGCTGAACACTATGGAGGCAGCCAAGCCGGCTACGGCCCCGCCGGCTGCCAGACGCATGCCCTGGCCCACCACCAGCGACAAGACCTCGCCTCTTTGCGCGCCTAACGCCATGCGAACGCCGATCTCCGAGGTACGCTGCGCCGTCGCATAGCTGATTACCCCGTATAATCCAAGCGCGGCCAGCAAGAGCGCCATGACGGCGAAGAAGCCCAGGAGCACCACCACAAAACGCCGCTGGGAAAGGGACGCAGCCACTAGAGATTCCATGGGCTGGACATGGTGCATGGGTTGAGCGGGATCCGCGGCCAGCACGGCCTGCCGCATGCCGGCAGCCAGGCCCATCGGATTCGATTGCGTTCGCATGAGGAATACGGCTAACGGTAAAGGATGCTGATAAATCGAACCGTAGTACGTTCCCTTCCCTGTATCGCCGGCCAAACTCGTATGTTGGACGTGCCCAACGACACCCACGATGGTCGCCCACGGCGGCGTGCCATTGCCCTGCGGTAACTCGATCCGTTTGCCGATGGGATCTTCGTTCGGCCAATACTGCCGCGCCAGGTTTTCATCGATGATGGCAACTGGCTCGGTCCCCATCCGATCCTGCTCCGTAAAGAATCGGCCCTTGCGGAGTGGGATTTTGAACGTCTCGAAGTAGCCCGGTGAGACATAGCGGTTTTGCCCGTGAGGCCCTGGATCGCCAGCCTGGGGTACCCGGCCTTCAATGGCGAAGGAGGCGGTCCAATCCTCGCCGTAGAATGGCAGCGGCATGGCGGCGGCCACGGAAACCACTCCGGGCTGATGCGCCATCTGGTCGATGACGGTCCTTAAGAAGACGCCTTGCTTTTCAGGTTCGTGATACCGCGCATCCGGCAATGTCACCATGCCGATCATCACGCCGTGCGGATCGAAGCCCGGGCTGACGTTCTCGAGGCGGCCGAGGCTCCGCAGGAACAAACCAGCGCCCACGAGTAATAACAGTGCGAGCGCCACCTCACCGACCACCAGGCTGGATCGCAGTCTTTGGCGGCCGCGGCCGGCGGTGCCCGATCGGCCGCCTTCCTTCAAGACCTCGTACTGTTTCAAGCGGGAAATCTGGTAGGCCGGCGCGGTGGCGAACAGCAAGGCCGAGAGAATGGCCGTAATGGCAGTGAACACCAACACGCGCCCATCCAACCGTGCGGCAAGCGCGAATGGAGCGTTTTCTGGAACGAAACGCGCAAGCCCTTCGGCCCCGGCATACGCCACTGCCAAACCGAATACAGTTCCACAGCTTGCCAACAGCAGACTTTCCGCAGCCGTCTGGACTATCAGGTTCCAGCGGCTGGCGCCCAATGCGGAGCGGATGGCGATTTCGCGCGCGCGCCGCGAGGCCCGCGCCAGCATCAATCCTGCAACGTTGGAACAAGCAATCAGCAGCACGAATCCCACCGCGCCGAGCAGGATCAGCATCGGCGTCTTGATATCGCCCGCCACGAAATCGGTGAAGGGCTCGATAAACATTCCCCAGCCGGCATTCTTCGCAAAACCGGCAACTGGTGTACCGCTATCTAAATAGCGCTTCGTTAAAATGCCGGCGAAGTTCTGTGCCCGAGGGAAGCCTACACCCGGTTGGATGCGCGCGAAGCAGGTCAGCGACTCATTGAACCGGCCCTTCTCCAGGAAAGCGTCGGGTGCAAGGCCCATCGGCACCCACAGCTCGACTCCCGCCGGCCAGCGAAACGCCGGACCCATCACGCCCACCACCCGGTACGGAAGCTGGTTCAACGTGATCGTGCGCCCGATCACGCCGGGATCTCGTCCGAAGAGCCGGCTCCAGGTGGCATACGCCAGTACCGCCACATGATTCTGGTTGGGGGTATCCTCGTCGGCCGTGAACCCGCGGCCTAAGATCGGCTTTGCGCCAAAGACATCGAACCAATCCCGGGACACTCTGGAACCTTGCAGCCGTTCGGGCGGGCCCTCCCCGCTATAGTTGATATCGCTGCTGTCTTCCACAGCCGTGGCCTGAAAGACCTGTTTGCTCCGCTGAAAATCCGCATAGCCGGGAACGGAAACCGGGATGCTTTTGAGCGCCAGCTTATCGTAGCGGCCGCGGACCGCCACCACACGTTCCGGGTGACTCACGCCGGCCGGTTCGAGAAGCACCTGATTGATGACGCTGAAGATGGCGGTGTTCGCGCCGATTCCCAACGCCAGAACGGCAATCGCGGTAATCGTAAATCCGGGACTTTTGGCTAGAGTTCGCCAGGCCAGCCGAAGATTATGCAGCATAAGAACTTAGACGCTACACCGGCCAATCAGTTGGCACCCAGTTTCAGGGTCCCCACCAATTGTTTCACACTGGCAATCTTCTCTTCGTGGAGAAACGAACCCAATTCGTTGGCAACACGCAGCGGCGCTTGGGGATCCCAGAACGTCGCCGTGCCGACTTCGACTGCGGTCGCTCCCGCGATCAAAAACTCCGCGGCGTCCAGTCCCGTGGCGATTCCGCCGAGACCGACCACGGGAATTTTTACGGCGCCCGCGGCCTGGCAGACCATCCGCAAGGCTATCGGCTTGATCGCAGGTCCCGACAGGCCGCCGAACCCCGCGCCGATCCTCGGGCGGCGGGTGCGCGGGTCGATAGCCAGCGCGATGAAAGTGTTCACCAACGAAAGCGCGTCGGCCCCGCTTTCTTCCGCCGCGCAGGCTAGTGGTTCAATCGCGCTCACGTTTGGGGAAAGCTTTACAATGACGGGGCGGCGAGCCACTTTCTTCACCGCCGCGACCACTTCCCTGAGCAGCGCGGGATCGCTCGAAAAGAAGATGCCTCCACGATCGGTGTTCGGGCAGGAGACATTCAACTCATAGCCCGCCAGACCCTCATGATCGTTCAAGACCCGTACCACCTCGACGTAGTCCTCGGTCTGGTATCCGAACACGTTGGCGAAGACGGCGGTATCGAGCTTGGCGAGAGCCGGCAGCTTGTCCTTCACGAACTCGCGGACACCAATGTTCTGCAGCCCGATCGAGTTGATCATGCCACCCTCAGTCTCAAAAACGCGGGGCGGCGGATTGCCTTCGATCGGCTCGCGCGAGAGGCCCTTCACCACCAGCCCCCCCAACGCATTCAGGTCCACCAGCTTTTCAAATTCGATGCCGTAAGCAAACGTCCCGGAGGCGGCGATTACCGGATTGCGCAGGCGGATTCCGCAGAGCGAGGTAGCGAGCGCCGGATCGGTTGGCTGCATCAGGCGGCAAATGCCTCGCCCAGCACACGGCCTGTACTGGAAGACGGCGGAGCTACGCCCATCGCGCGAGCGAGCGTGGGCGCAAGGTCCACCGACTCCACGGGGGCCTCGAAGACTGCCGCGCGGAACTGCGGACCGTAAAAACAGAGTGGCGTCCGGATGTCGTAATCGTACAGCGAACCGTACGAGATACCGCGGCCGGCACCGAAATCTTCGATGTATTCCGGTTGGTAGGAGAGAATCACATCGCCGGCGCGCCGGGGGTGGAAGCTGTTGCGGAAGCGCCGTTCCCAATCGTCATGGATGGAGCACTCTCCGCCGGCAGTGTAATAGGCGGCTACCGCGGGCTGATCGAGGGCCGTGCGCCCGGCCACCTGCCGGGCCGGTTCGGGCGACAGGGAGCCGCGGCTATCGAGGTAGAGGAAGGGATATAGGTACTTTTCCAGGCGCCCGCTGCCGCTGGCGGTCAAACCCTGCTGAATCGCTTGGGCCAGGAGTTCTCCGTTGACTGCCATCCGCGGCCGCGTTTCCGGAGCCGGCGCCGGCGGGCCACCGTGTGCCCCGGCCAAAACCAGGTTATAGGTCCGGGCCCCCAGGGTCTGATCCAACTGGTTGATCAACAGCTCGATCTGACGGTCCAGTTGCAGCGTCATCTGCTGCATCAAGGGGGAGCGCGCTCCCGTTTCGTAACCCAGTAGCGCCGATGAGCTCGCCACAAGGCACACATAATCCAGGGTTTCTCCCTGGCCCAGCCGCTCGCGAACCAGCATCTCCTTGAGGAAGTCGAATTGCGCCGCCTGAGCGAAGGGCGATGCACGATAGAGCGCCAGGAATTCCTGGGGACTTTGGGGGCGGGAGCGGTCGAACGTCAGAGTCCGCAGAGGCGGTGCTTGTGGGTTGGCGCCCACTGCCACCCAGGTTGCATTGTGCAGGCGATCCAACGATTTGGTGCGGTTATAGTCCGGTACCCAGCCGGGCAACGCACCCCTGCCGGTGAATCGGCCCTCGTCGTCCATCCAATACAGCCGCGCGCCGGAGTTGCCCGACATCAGTGCCCCCTCGGTTGGAGTCAAGGAGATCACGAAAGCGCGGGTGCCTGGGGCGGAGGCCACCTGGGAGGTCAGGGTGGTGGCCAACAGTGCCTCATCGGAGGCGCGAACCGGTCTCCGGGAAGGCCGGTCATACCAGGTGTCGGCCACGATTCCATGCTGGGCCGGCCAGGCCCCAGTAGACAAAGTGGCGAGCGAAGACGAGGAAAAACTCAGGGCCAGATGCCGGCAGTCCGGAAAAAAAGCGCCGCCATCCACAATTTTTCGTAGACCACCCGGGGCGACTTGGGCCCAGACGGCATCCAAATAGTCGGGGCGCATGTGTTCTAGGACCAGTAGTACCAATAACTTAGGACGTGGGGGGAGGGCTAGCGCCCGGGAAGCCCATCCAGCGAGGATACAGGCGCCGAATTTTCGTCGGCAAATATCCATGTAAAAAGAGTTTATCAAACTGCCGATAAGTGATATAGTGTTTCGTTTAGCACAAGGCCTGACCCTGGCTAGTACGCCCCCCCGAAGCGGGGTCAGAGAGGCAAGTCGATGAAAGAAGATATCAGCGTTCTGGGTCTCGCCACCATTCGCGGGAACCGTGGGATCTCGCTGGAGCAGATCGCAGAATCTACGAAGATTAGCATTCGTTCGTTACACGCAATTGAACAGGGGGAATTTCATAAGCTACCTGGTGGTATCTACAACACCAGTTACATACGCCAGTACGCGCGCGCGATCGATTACGATGAAAGCGCGATTCTCTCCTACTATCACCGCGCCATGGGGAACCCGGAAAGTCCGAGCTCTACGAGCGGAACAAATGGTCGGGGATTCGTGAACGGGTATCGTCCCGCATCCAGCATTCTGGGGTCCTAGAGGCTGGCGGGTCCGCGGGCATCAGCCGCGGAGGTAGCAGGAAATTCCTAACGTCTTTTTTCTGCCTGCTTAGCTGCGAATTTCGCGACGTTGATAATGGTGCGCTGATGCGTGCCTTGGCCGATCTTCTCCTGGTCTGTGGAAGCTTCCACACGGAATTCCACTCGCCGCTCGTTCACCCCAATGACTTCTGCGCGAATCGTCACGCGGCTCCCCAGCGGCGCTGCCGCCAGGTGCGCCACATTCACGTGGGTCCCCACCGTATCGTAGCCGCTCTCCAATAAAGGCAAGACCGTATCGCGGCACGTCTTTTCCATGAGTCCGATCATGCGCGGCGTGGAGAGCACTCGCGCATCTTCAATGCCCAGAAACGTAATGGCGATATCGCTAGTCACCTCGGTTTGGGATTCGCCTTTGGTTCCAACGGGAATATTTGGCATGTCTGGTGTTTTCATTCTACCTGTCGGAAATCTTACAACGCGATGCTGTGGGTACGGCCGGCTTGGCCCTCCTGTTGCACCCGTTGAATGCAGGTGGACGGTAGGAAACCCGTGTTGTCCATTCTGATACGAAGGAGCGAATGAAATGGCTGGCAAGAATACAGCAGTATTCGGTATCTACCCGGATCGACTCTCAGTAGAGGAAGCAATCGAGCAGTTTCGCATCGTCGGCTTCCGCACCACAGACATCTCGGTGCTCTTTCCAGACAACAAAGGCACCAAGGAATTTGCTCACGAAAAGAGCACCAAAGCTCCGGAGGGAGCGACGACCGGCGGCGTGGCCGGCGGGATCACG
>Ga0335081_10001118_pt1 | contig 42802 bp, 44 predicted proteins | sample Lox_Sample_35_FD_206713 | JGI IMG/M metagenome (GOLD analysis project Ga0335081, IMG submission 206713) | Soil microbial communities from Loxahatchee National Wildlife Refuge, Florida, United States - Lox_Sample_3.5 | ecosystem: Environmental > Terrestrial > Soil > Wetlands | place: USA... | reverse complement strand
CACACCCAAACCCTTCGCTGCCAGGACATCGCCGCCGGCTCCGATGTGCACCAGACCGCCCGACTTCGGATCGGTCGACAGGATTCCGCCGCCGCCGAAGAACAGGTACCCGTTGGAACTCTGCGCGACCGCCGCCAGGCTAGTCATGAATAACAGTGCGATGGCTTTTTTCATAACTCCTCCAATCCTGCGCAGGCGGCGCGCCTACCGGAACGCCACGCCCATGCGCACGCCCCAGTAATGAACCAGCCGGTCGTACGGGTAAATGTGGTCGCGGAACTCGACCCGCACCCCGACTCTGCGCGCGAACCAGTAGTTGATGCCACCTCCGAAGTAATACAGGTTGGCGTGACCGTTGCGGAAGATCATCGAGTATCCGCCGGCAACGAACGGTTGGAGCTTCAGGCCTTCTCCGCGGCGGAAGTAGTAGGTTCCACCCGGAGAAAACACGCCGACTAAGTCCATAAAGTACTCTTTGGGAAATAGCATTCCCAATTCCACATTCAGGCCCAGACCCTTGACTAAGTGGGCGTCCAGGCCGCCTCCGGCATGATAGGTCGCTTGCGTTTGTCCGACGGCCGTGACTCCGCCGGGTGCGAAGAACAGGTAGCCGCTGGAGCTTTGGGCCCCCGCGACGGCGCTCATGCCGAGCAGAAGCACCGCAATTCGTAGCCTCATGATTTCCTCCTGAACAGCACGAGAATACAGCGCCCACGATTTCTGCTTGTCATCGTCCCGAGAAGCGCTTGCACAGCCTGCGCAACATATTTGTCAGGAAAGTGTACGGTGCACCGCCTTGACTTGCCTGCCGCCATCTCAGATATTAGGACTCGATAGCCTTATTTTATGCGGCATGCGAACCTCTTGTCGGCGGCCGTGCTGCTCTGCCAGGCAGGAACGGTTTCAGATCAACAAACGCCGGCCGCGGGCATCGCGCCTCCCGAAGCCCTCCGCGCATTCGACGCGTACGTGCGCATCAATGAATCCCGGCTGGATGCTTTACTGCAAGATAGGAATGGTTTTCTGTGGGCCGACACAGGCGCGCGGCGAGCTCAACTGCGCCAGACCAGCGTGATCTGCGAGCCGCGAAACGGCAAGGGCGATCGAAAAGTCCCTGGAGGGCTGATTCACCACTGGGTCGGAGCAGCTTTCATTCCCGGCGCGAGGACCGCCGAGATAGTGGCGCTGCTCCAGGACTACGACAATCACAAGAACATATACAAGCCGGAGGTCATTGACTCCAAGACGCTGGAACACAACGGGAACGATTTCAAGGTTCGCTTGCGCCTGCTCAAGCGCAAGGTCGTCACCGTTGTTCTGGATACCGAATACCAGGTTCGTTACCGGCCGCTGAACGGACCCGACTGGGAGAGCCGCTCTTACAGCACCCGCATCGTGGAGATCGCGAACGCCGGCGGACCCCGGGAAAGAGAACGGCCCCCGGAGCAGAACCACGGATATATGTGGCGCCTTAACTCGTACTGGCTGCTTCGAGAAAGGGACGGGGGCGTCTATCTGGAATGCGAAGCCGTGTCCCTGAGCCGCGGTGTACCGGCGGCGCTGGCCTGGCTGATCGACCCGATCATCCGGAGTCTGCCAAAGGATGCGCTCGCCAATACGCTCCGTGCAACGCGCAGCCAAGGATTGAAGATTGTGGCTGCCCGGGAGGCGGCTGCCGGGCCCGTGCCGCACTGACTCCGAAAAAGACTTTGCTCTTTCGTGACGTTTTCATGACCGCCAAATCCGCACCAGGCCTAGAATCGGGATCAGAACCGGAAAGCGCGGGCCTGGTTATGGGCAGTCATGGTCACCGCATCCAACTCATCCTGTTCCTGGCGGCGGCAGTCGTGCCTTGCGCGGTTCTGATCGTACTGGCAGTGAGAATCGTCAACCAGGACCGGGAACTGCTTACCAAACGGCAGGCCGACGAGCAGCAAGGGATGGTTGCGCAAGCCCAACAGAAATTGTCGGCCGTGCTGAAGTCGATTCGGGAGGACGAAATCCGCACGGACCTGGATCCCGGCCAATTGTACCGGCACCCGGAAACCGTCTTCGTGGGATGGACTGAAGATGGCGGGCTGGTGTTGCCCTGGGAACCGGAACGGGACCGTGCCGCTCTCAGATGCCGCGAATGGATTTCACAGCCTGGGTTCTCGACCGCTGTGACAGCATGCGGCCCACCGGAGGTGCGGTCGCAGGAACCGCGTTCTGCGGTCGCGTGCTACCAGCACGCCGCCGCAGCGGCGAAGCATCCGGCGCAGGCGGCTTACGCCAAGTGGCTCTGGGCGCGAGCGCTGGAGAACGCCGGTCGGTCCTCGCAGGCGGCGCTGTTGTTCCGAAGCCTGCTGGCGGAAAGCTCCGCAGTCACAGACGAGGACGGAGTGCCGTTGAAGCTGCATGCGGCGCAGTCGCTTCTTCAGACGGGAGCTGGCTGGCGGCAGGTAGTGGGGGGTGTGGAATCGGTGTTGGCCGACCGGCCTTGGCTAGCGCCCATGTCGTCATTCGCGGCTTCGGAGGTCGCGGCGAGACTGGCGCGTGGATCGAAGGATCCGGAAGAAACTCGAGCGGCCGAGGAATTGCGCCGCAAAGTAGCGGCGCGAGTACACGTGTTGGAGCAAGCCGAGTTGCTGCAAACGGAGTTCCCCCGGCTTCGCCCCTTGCTCAAAAGCCGGCCTCAGCCGGCGTGGGCGCCGTTTGGGGATGATATCTGGCTCATCGGCGCGACCGGTGACCCGGATGCGAAGGCAGTGGTTTTGGCGGTTCGCGCGGAGGATGCCTTCCGCCGCCTGCGGGTCCCCGGGGCCTTGCGGCTGGCGGATTCTCGCGAGCCGGAAGGGCAGGCGTTGGGCGCCGCATTTCCCGGTCTGAAGGTGGTGATGACGGCGGCCGGACCCCTGGTCCCGGGCGCCATTGGCAGCCTGCAACGCCAGGCGGTCTATCTCGCTTTGTTCCTCGTGGTAGCCGCCACTTTGTTCGCCGCCTACCTGTTGTGGCGCGACCTCAAGCGCGAAATGCGGCTCTCCGAGATCCGCGCGCAGTTTGTCTCCAGTGTTTCGCACGAGCTGAAAACGCCGCTTACCGCGATCCGCATGTTTGCCGAGACGCTGCAAATGGGCCGCTGTTCCGATGACGAGACGCGCAACGAGTACCTGGGCACCATCGTCAACGAATGCCAACGCCTGTCTCGCCTCGTCGACGGCGTCTTGCTCTTCTCCAAGATGGAGCAGGGGAAGAAGGTCTACCGTTTCCGTTCCACGCAGGCAGCCGATGCCGTCTACGCCGCCGCGCGCGCCATGGAGTATCCACTGGCCCAGCAGGGATTCCACCTGCACCTGGCTATCGATGAGGGCCTGCCGCCCCTTCAGGCGGACCGCGATGCCCTCGAGCAGGCAGTGCTGAACCTGCTCTCCAATGCCATGAAGTTCTCCGGAGATGCCCGCGATATCGAGCTGGAACTCTGCCGGCGCGAGGACGCGATTGTCATCCGCGTCACCGATCACGGCATCGGCATCGCGCCGGACGAACACTCGCGCATTTTTGAGAAGTTTTACCGCGTCCCAACAGCCGAGAACCAACTCATTCCCGGCACCGGCCTGGGGCTCGCGCTGGTGGCGCAAATCGTCCGGGCGCATGGCGGGCAGGTGGAGGTTGCCAGCGCGCCCGGCAAGGGCAGCACATTTTGTCTCCGGCTTCCCGTTGCGGCGGGTGGTCCAGGAGGTCAGGGGAGCACTGCATGAGCCTAATCCTTGCCATTGAAGACGATCCCGCGATTCTGCGCGGGCTGGCGGACAACCTGCGCTTCGAGTCCTACGAAGTGCTGACCGCCACGGACGGCCAGTCGGGGTACGCGCTGATCCGCGAGAAACACCCCGACCTGATCATCCTGGACCTCATGCTGCCCAAACTGAGCGGCTACGAGATCTGCCGCAAAGTGCGCGCCGAAGGTATCCAGATCCCCATCCTCATGCTCACGGCGCGGGGGGAGGAAGCCGACCGGGTGCTGGGACTGGATCTGGGCGCGGACGACTACGTGGCCAAACCCTTCTCCATCCGCGAACTGCTGGCGCGCATTCGCGCCCTGCTCCGCCGGGCGCAGCCGGCCAAATCCCTGCCCGACGAACTGCGCTTCGATGACGTGGTCCTCAACTTTCTCTCCTACGAAGCAACCAAAGGCGGCCAGCCCCTGGAGATGACCCGCAAGGAGTTCGCCATCCTCCGTTTTCTGGCGTCGCGCGCCGGTGAGGTAGTGACTCGCGACGAACTGCTCAACGAAGTCTGGGGTTATGAGAACTACCCCACCACTCGCACCGTGGACAACCATATTGCCGGCCTCCGCGGCAAGATCGAGAGAGACAGTGCCGATCCGCAGCATCTGCGGACCGTGCACGGCGTCGGCTACAAATTCGTGCCATGACGTCCCTCGGCCAGGTGCGGCGCAGCCGGCGCCTGGCGCCAACGACGCAAGAAGAGGCCGGAATCACTTATACTGAATCCCAAACCTCATGAACCGTATTCTCTTTCTTACTATCTCAACAGCGGCTGTCTCTCTGGGGCTGATCCTGGCGCAGCCAACGGCGGCGCCGACTCTGAACACCGATTTGGTCCGCGATCTGGCCATGCGGAATATCGCCGGGACTTTCTCCTCCGGCCGCATTGCCGACGTGGCGGTGGACCCCAAGAACCGCGACGTCTGGTATGTCGCGTCGGCTTCCGGCGGCTTGTGGAAGACCACCAACCGCGGCATCAGCTTTCAGCCGATCTTCGATGACGGCGGCTCCTACTCGCTGGGATGCGTAACGGTGGATCCGAAGAATTCCAACGTGGTGTGGCTGGGCACCGGCGAGAACCAGGCGCAGCGCGCGATCGGCTATGGCAATGGCATCTATAAGAGCACCGACGCCGGACGGACCTGGACGAACATGGGCCTGAGGAACTCCGAGCACATCGCCAAGATCCTCATCGATCCGCGCGATTCCAATGCGGTGCTGGTGGCTTCGCAGGGGCCGCTCTTTTCGGCGGGCGGAGACCGCGGGCTGTACAAAACCAGCGATGGCGGGCAGACCTGGAAACCGATCCTCGAAATCAGCGAGAACTCCGGGATCACGGACATCGATGTCGATCCGCGCAATTCCGGCGTGATCTACGCGGCCGCGTACCAGCGGCGTCGCAACACCAGCGTGATTGTGGCCGGCGGCCCGGATGCGGGGATCTTCAAGACCACCGATGGCGGCGCGCACTGGACGCGGCTCAACGACGGCCTGCCCACGGTAGACATGGGCCGCATTGCCCTGGCGGTTTCTCCGCAGAAGCCGGACGTCGTCTATGCCTTCATCATGACCGCTCGCGGCAACCAACAAAGCGGATTCTACCGATCCGAGGATGCCGGCGCGCATTGGACTAAAGGGACAGTTTTTGAAGTGCAGGACCCGGAATATTACGGCGAGATCTTCGCCGACCCGTTTCAGTTCGACCGGGTCTACGGGATGGATGTCAGTGTCTTCGTGACCGATGACGGCGGCAAGACGGTCACGCGGGCGGGCTGGAGCGTGCACTCCGACAATCATGCGCTGGTGTTCGATCCCACCGATCCAAATCACTTGATTGAAGGCAACGACGGCGGGCTCTACGAAAGCTACGACCGCGGCCATAGCTGGCGTCACTTCAACAACATTCCGGTGACCCAGTTCTACCGCGTCTCGGTGGATAACGGGCTGCCTTTCTACAACGTCTATGGGGGCACGCAGGACAACGGTTCGCAAGGGGTCCCGTCGCGGACGATGAACCGCGCCGGGATTCGCACCAGCGACTGGATGAGCACCGGCGGCGGCGATGGATACCAGTCGCGCGCCGACCCGGAAGATCCGAACATCGTGTATACCTGCTCGCAGCAGATCAACTGCGTGCGGTTGGATCTGAAAACCGGCATCAGCGCCAGTATCAACCCGCGGCCCGGCCGCGGCGGCCGCGGCGCGGCTCCCACGCCGCAACCAGGCAAAGTGGACGATCCAAAGCTGCGCGACCGTTGGGACATTCCGTTCATCATCAGCCCGCACGACCACAAGCGCCTGTACATCGCGGGAAACCGCCTGATGCGCAGCGACGACAGCGGGTCCACCTGGAGACTGGTCTCCCCGGACCTGACGCGCAACATCGACCGCGACACCATTCCGGTGATGGGCAAAGTCTGGGGAGCCGATGCCGTGTGGAAGAACGCCTTCACCGATCAATACGGCACGGGCACGGCGCTGGCTGAGTCGCCGCTCAAAGAAGGGTTGTTGTTTGTGGGCACCGATGACGGGCTGCTGCAGATCTCCGAAGACGGCGCGGAAACGTGGCGCAAGATCGACAAGTGGCCGGACGTGCCCGATCTCACTTATGTGACGGACGTGCATCCGTCGCCCACGGACCTCAACACGGTGTACGTCACGCTGAACGATTTTCAGCGCGGGAATTTCAAACCCTACGTGATGAAGAGCGCGGACCTGGGCAGGACGTGGACTGCGATCTCCGGCGACCTGCCGGAACGCGACCCGGCGTGGACAATCGTGCAGGACTATGTGAATCCCAGCCTGCTATTCGTGGGCACGGAATTCGGCCTCTCGTTTACGGTGGATGGCGGGAAGCATTGGGTGAAGATCAAGGGCGGCATGCCGGCCATCACGATTCGCGACCTGGAGATCCAGAAGCGCGAGAACGACCTGGCGGCGGCTTCGTTCGGCCGAGGCTTCTTCATCCTGGACGACTACTCGGCGCTGCGGCAAATCACGCCTGAAGTGCTCTCATCGGAAGGGGCGCTGTTCGCGCCGGGGCGCAAGGCGCGCCTGTATGAGGAGATCGGCTACTACCGCGCGCAGGGCGACAACCTCGCCGCCCCGAATCCGCCGTTCGGCGCGCTGCTGACCTACTACCTGCGAGATAACCTGGCCGGCGGTACGCCTGACGCGCCGAAGATCGTGCTGGAAATCGACGACAGCACGGGCAAAATGGTGCGGCAGATCGACGCGTCGTCCAAGGCCGGGCTGCACCGCGCGGTTTGGGACTTGCGTGAAGGTGGGGCGCCAGCCCCGCCGCAGGGGCGGGGCGCCAGCCCGGGCGGCGGGGGGCAGCAGGAGGAAATGCCGGCGGCGGGGCGCGGCGGCAGGGGTGGCAGGGGGGCGCCGCTGGTTAAAGCTGGCGCCTACACGGTCACGCTCGGCAGGCTGGCAACCGGCGCGCTGACGCCGATGGGGAGACCGCAGAAGTTGGAGGTGGTGGGATTGGAGCCGTCGAATCGTTAGCGACCACCGGGCCGGGCCCGGAGGGCGCCCCCAGCCGGCCGCTGGCTGCCAGCCCGCCCTACAACGCGCATGATTTCACCGTAGAGGTTGGGGACTTGCATTTCGGCGGCGCGGCGTTCCAGCTCCCGCAAGTGGTCTAGCGCCGCGGCGCGGTGGGCGCGGACGTTCTCCACGTCGCAGCGCGCAATCACCCACAGGAGCGCTTCCGCTCGAGACACAATCTCAGATCTTTCAGGCATGACCCCTTTTAGTGATTCTGGAATGTCCGGAACAGGATTGCTATGAGTCAAAAGGGCCACGCGGAAAATGGAACTCTCAGAAATCCAGTGTCTCGATGGCCGTGATGACGGCTGCGCTGGCCGCTTCCAGGCCGTTCCGGACTTGCTCGCGAATGCTCTCGGGCGCGTGCGTTTCCACGGTCTCTTCCGGTTTGTGACAGCCGCGGTGGTGAATCGATTGAAACATGAGGTCGTCGGCCAGGCGGCAGCAGAGTTGGACCAGCGAGAGCAGATCGCGACGGGTGGAGCACCCATGGTGGCGTTCGGTCACTGTCCGAAGCGGCCCCGGCAAGTTCCACGCTTTGGAAAGAAGCGCTCCCGCGCGGCAGTGATCCAGGCCGAACGCCGCCTTCTCCGCGGCGAGAATCTCCCTAACAGTTTCGTGGGCGTTGAGCGCCAGGCGCGTATACTCGGTGGGGTGCGCGGAAAGTAAGCCCAGCCGGCCCAGGTCGTGCATGAGGCCCGCCACGTGCGCCAACTCGGGTTCGATTCCCAAAGCCGGCGCGAAGTGACGCGCGGTGGTAGCGGCGGCCAGGCTGTGCATCCAGAATCGCCGCACCACCGGGGTTTTCGGCGCTCCCTGCACCATGCTGCGCATCGCCAACGTGACGGAAAGGGATTTTGTGCGGTCGACTCCCAACAGGTTGATAGCTTGACCGGGACTGGTGACCCTGGTTCGAAGAGCAAACAGCGGCGAGTTTACGACTGCCAGCAGCTCGGACGTCAGTGAAGGATCAGCCGTCACCAGTCTGGCAATCTCGTTAATCCCCACGTACTCCCGGTCGAACAGCCGCACCAGGCTGATAGCCACCGGTTCAAAGGGCGGCAGCTTCGCGAGCAGGCCGAGCTCCTCGCGCTCCACCTGGCTGGTTTCAAGGAGCTCGTCGCCGCTGGGGCCTTCCGGCTCGGGCGCGGCCGCGCCGGCATCCGGGGCCAGGGCGGGCATGGCTTCCGCCAGTGCCGGCCTATCACCGAACAACCGCCGATGCCACGGGACTTTCATTGACGCGGCGAGCACTCCGCGAGCGTGAGGAGACCGCGGCGAGGGTGCTCTCCTCCCACCAGACACATCGGCGGCGGGTTGCCGTCTTCGATGGATTTTTTTCGTTTGCGCGGCAGCCCGTGTCTGTGAGAAGAAATAGGAGGGGGGATCACAATGGCTGGAGCGAGAGCGTTGCTTGCCGCCGAGGACCTTCGCCGGCGCGCGGCGGAATTGGGCGATTGGAGAGTCGTGGATGACCATCACCTGGCGCGGACTTTCCGCTTCCCGGATTTTCAGAAGGCCCTCGGGTTTGTAAATCGGGTGGGCGCCGTGGCGGAGGAACAGGGCCATCACCCCGACATCCACCTGACGTGGGGAAAGGTGGATATCGAAACCTGGACGCACGATGCGGGCGGCCTGACGGAGAAAGACTTTCTGCTCGCGGGGAAAATCGATGCTCTGTAGCCGGCATGAGCCGAAACTTCCGAGAAAGTACCGCTTCCAGAGTCTTAGCGCTATTACTTTGCAGGATTTCAGGTACCAACGGGACTGTGCGAAGCGCTCGAAACTGCCGATCATTGGTTAAAGCCGATGAACCGCCTGGAAATCATACACGGGGACCGCCGGGAAGACCGCCGCTACGAACACGAGATGGATCTCCGGTTCACCTATGAGCAGGATGGAGTGACCTACTTTGGCGCGGGCCACACCGTAGATTTGAGTCGCGGCGGCGTGCGTTTCCGTACCGATACGCCCCCGCCGCAGGGCGTGGTAGCGGAACTTCGCATCTCGTGGCCCTTCCTCTTGCAGAACGTGTGTCCGCTGGAACTGATGGTGTGGGGGTCAATTCTCACGAACGACGACCGTGGCACGGTTCTCAGGATGAGCCGCCACGAGTTCCGGACCTGCGGTCAACGCTCGTTTGTTCAAGCTACCGCCGGCGTAGGGGGCAGCAGCATCTTGGCGTGAGCCGCCGACCCCATGCCCGGCAGGTGAAAGAGCCGGCTCGAGGAGGCGCTCCGCTGGAGGAGAAGACGCTGGGAACCATCCCAGCCCTCTACCCGCACGATTCCGCCGCGTCGCTCCAGCTTGTAGACCACGCTTGCCCCGAATTCGGCGCCCAAGGCGGGAAGGGACCATCCGCATGGATCCAGCATCCGCATGCCTCCGTGGCGGTCGATCAGGATGGCTAGGTCCTGCAAGGTGTTGCTGCCGGCGGTGGCGATATCCAGGATGTCCTCGGCCTGTTGCAGAAAGGCTCTCACAGAGAGGCTTATCGGCCGCGGGCGGACCTTTTTCGGACAAATCGGTGGGGTCGAACGGCACTAAGGCAGCCGGAAAGTCAGCCCAGATAGAATCTGTCGTACATAATCCAGCGTTTCGGGGATGTCTGGTACTCGTCCGGCGGCGTCCACTTTGGCGGGACCGGCGTTGTAAGCTCCCAGGGCTTTGGATAGGTCGCCGTCATACTTGGTCAGCAGTTGTTTCAGGAACTTAGCGCCGGTATCGACATTGCTGGCGGCGTCGAAGGGATCTTTGACGCCGAATTCCTGGGCGGTGGACGGCATTAACTGCATCAGGCCAAGGGCGCCCTTGGGGGAAACAGCGCAGGGGCGGAAGCCCGACTCCTGCTTCATAACGTTCCGCAAAAGGTCTTCTTCAAGGCCCTCACGCTTGGCGGCCCTCCCAACCAAAGCGTCGATTTCGGACGCCGGGAGCGGGTCACAGTCGGCCACGGCCGGAGTTATCGCCGGGGCGAAGGTTACCGCTCCAAGGCTGGCCGGCGGGGGCTGGATAAAGAAGCCCCCGGACGGCGTCGCACCCATCTGCTTCAGGACGGAGGCGCGCTGCTTGGCGAGCGAGTCCTGCATCGCCGTCAAGGCGCTATATTGTTGAGCTGCGGCAGCTTGCGCGTTTGGATGGGCGGCCGCAGGGGCCTGCGATTGAGCGCCGAGCGGCGCCCCGGCGGCCACTACCAGGAAGATGGCGGAGCGAAGACCCCTAAGGTGCAGCCAAAACTGCTTCATATATATCCTCGAAATAGCTGAGAGGCTTGCCGATGTGAGTGTTGAGGATGGCAGGCCATGTCAATCGGTCCAATTAACTCCATCAACATGAGCGCCCCGGTAAATACCGTTACGGCCCAGCAGGAGAGCCTGTCCTCCGTTCGACAAATTGTGACGGCGATCCGCGGGTTGAACAAGTCGGAATTGCTGGGGCAGGGCAGGGAACTCGCCTTCCGGCGAGACCCGCAAACACAACATCCCGTGATCCAGATCATCGACCAGGATACGGGCGACGTGATCGACCAGGTTCCGCCAGAAGCGGTCTTACTGCTGGCGGCGCAACTGGAAAAGCAGCAGCCCAAGGGAAACTCGTAACTACCATGTGGCGAGACGCCTATCTGGAGAGCCGGGTTCTGGCAGCGGACCCGATTGAGTTGATCCAAATACTCTACGAACACACGCTGAACATGGTTAAGGATGCCCGGCGTCATCTGGCTGCAGGGGATGTCGCCGCGCGCGGCAACGCGATTTCGCGCGCGATATCGGCCCTGGCGGAATTGGATGCCGCGCTGGACCACAAAGCAGGAGGCTCGATCAGCCACAACCTCTCTGCGCTCTACCAGTACATGCAAACCAGGCTTCTGACCGCGAATGTCAACCGGGACGACGCGCCCCTGGCGGAAGTGGAATCGCTGATGAAAACTCTCGGGGAAGCATGGAGCGCGATCCGCCCCCGGGCACAGGCGGATGAGGTCGCGGCGCCGGCGGCCGCCGCGCCTGCATGGGGCGGGAATCTCCCCGACGTACCCGACCGTGAATACGCGGCGCAGGCCTGGAGCGCGTAGCGCACCGCAGCTGGTATTCGCGCGGCCAGCACTTTTACCGCCAGCCTTGGTTCCCTCTTGCATCTCAGCGTGCGTTGGGCTTGATCAGCCCGTCGGCCACGAGCTTCGATAACCCCAAACCTCCGCCCGCGGCCATTGCCTGCGCGAAAACCTCCTGGCCGTATTCCATGGCCGCGGAAGCCGATTCATCGTCGCCAGTGCCTAACCAGCCGCCTTCGGAGTCGCGCATGGATTTCATCACCTGACCGATCAGCAGCGCCTCGAACTGTCTGGCGGCGTCCACAATCTTGGCCGGGTCGTCTTTGGGACGCGCGGCGGTGCCCTGAATGTCGAGGCCGGTTGCAGGAATAGCGTCGATCATGCGGATCCTCCTCAAATCACTTTCAGGTCGGCGTCCAGGGCGCCGGCGCTCTTCAGGTTTTGCAGTATCGAGATGATCTCGCGCGGCGTGGAGCCGATGGCCGCCAGAGCTCGTACCAGTTCCTCCACGGTGGCGCCCTGCTTCAGCAGGATATTGCGAGCCGGTTCCTGTTTCGCGGCAACGTTGGTCTGCGGCGTCACCTGGGTGGTGCCGCCGCTCAAAGGATTCGGTTGCGAAACCTGGAAGGTAGTCTGAATCTCCACATTCAGGTTGCCCTGCATGATGGCCACCGGGGCGATTTTCACGTCCTTCCCCATCACGATGGTGCCGGTGCGCTCGTTGACCACGATGACTGCTTCACTATCCGTGTCGATGGTCAGGCGTTCCATTTCGGAGACGAATTCGGTGGACTTCCTGGCGTAGTCCTCCGGGAGCGTCACCGTAACCAGGGCGGCGTTATCGGCATGGGCGATGGGGCCGAAGTGTTTGTTGAGGGCGTCCGCGACGCGGGCCGCGGTCGTGAAATCCGCGCGGCTGACCTGCAGCCGGAGAGGGCTTCCGAGGTTCGCCGATGGGGATGCGCGCTCGACGATCGCGCCTTCGGGAATGCGCCCGACGGTCGGATGGTTCACGGTGGTCGTGTTGGCGGCCTGACCGGCTGTATATCCGCCCAGAACCATGGCTCCCTGTGCCACCGCGTAGACCTGGCCGTCCGGGGCTTTCAGGCCAGTCATGAGCAGTATGCCGCCCTGAAGACTGGGAGCGTCTCCAATGGCCGCGATGGTGACGTCGATATGGGACCCTGGCTGGGCGTACGGCGGCAGCGTGGCGGTCACCATCACGGCGGCGGTGTTCTTGACTTGAATCGCAGCGGGATTGACCGTGAGCCCCATGCGCTCGAGCAGGTTGGTCAAGGTTTGCGCGGAAAACAGAGTCTGGCGGCGGTCTCCGGTTCCGGCCAGCCCTACCACCAGCCCGTAACCCATCAGTTGGTTGTCACGCACGCCCTCGATCGAGACGACTTCCTTGAGCCGGACGGCGGCATAGGACGGCGGGAGAGCCAGGATGGTCGCACAGAGCAGCGCGAATCCGAAATGCGGAAACCTACTTGTCTCGCGGGGGTGGTACACATCGCCGAACTTGCGAGATCCGGTTTGCAGCGCCCACGCCGTTATCTTCTTCATACCGTCCTCAGAAAGGCAAAAGACCCAGCAGAATCCGCCATAGGAAGAACGGCCGCCTCACCGCATCGTTCACGACTCCCTTGCCGTTGATCTTGATCTCCATCTGGGCGATCTGGTTGGAGTTGATGATGTTCCCCGGGCTCAAGTCAGCCGGCCGAATGACGCCGCGTACGCTCACCGTCTGGCGTTCTGAGTTCACCTGGACATCCTTGTTGCCTTCCAGCACCAGGTAGCCGTTGGGCAACACGTGTGTCACGCGGGCGCTGAGCGTAGTAGTCAACGTAGCTCCCCGCGACGTGCTGCCGGAGCCGTCCAGGGACTGCGTGGTGCCGACGTTCAAGAGATTCTGCATCGCTCCGTGCGGACTCTTCGGCCCGGCGAGAGCCGATACCTGGCTCTTGGCGGCGGACGCGCGCGCGGTTTTGGTGGCGCCGGTGGCGACTGCGGATGCCTGTTCGGTGACGACAATCGTCACCAGGTCGTCCACCTGCACTGCGCGCACGTCGCTGCCAAGGTCGGTCAGGCGGGACGCGGGTGACCAGATCGAACCGGGAGAAGGCTGTACAGGCGGGGGTGGCTGCTTGAGCGCTTCCTGGAGGTAGCGGTCCAGGGCGCTGGGTTCGGGCGTTTTCTTCTTTTTCGTGCTGCCTTGCGCCGGCGCGCCCAACAGCAATGCCGCCGCTGCCAGGCTCCACAGTAGTGCCTGTAGACGCATGTTAACTCCCCCTGGGCAGGCTCGCATCCACTACAGCTTTGCCCTTGCCGCTGATGCGTGCCTGAAATGTCTTTTTGCTATCCGGATTACGGACGGAGATGGTATCGCCTTCGCGGCCACCGGAGAGGGCTTGTGCCGTGAACGCGAGCCGCGCGGCGCCGCTGCGAACTTCGATCTGGACCAGGTCGCCGCGGTTGACGTCGTTGGGCCTGACGAGCAGTTCCGGCCGGACTTCGGCGCCCGCTGGGATGGCACGCAGGGGCAGCAGGCCCGCCATCTGGTCGATTGGCGGCGCAGTTTTTGCCGAGCCGGGAAAACAGGTAAATGGAGCTTCGCGGAGCTGGCGGGTTTCCAGGGGCCGGCCGGGCTTGAGGTTCTCTGCCGCAACCAGCCTCCTGCAACTGGCGCTGATGCCGACCCTAGCCCAGATTGCGTAGCGGTGCTCGCCGCCGTAAATCACATCGCCGCGCCAGAGCACGGGCGCGTACTGGCCCGCGGCCGGCGGAGTTACCAGGCGTTCGCGAGGAAACTCGATGCGGCCGCGCGGCGTCGGGTATGTGCTGGCTTCGGCGATTTCGATTGTCGCGTCGGGCGCCTGCAACGAGGCGCGCATGGCTTCCACGATGCGGGCGCGGTCCAACAACTCCATGGCCCACTCGAAGCAGACTTCGGGTGCCTCCGCCAGGGCGATCGAATAGCGGCGGGCCAAGGCCTGGATCTCGGGAGAGCGAAACACGCGGCGAGAGCCGGGCATCGGCGAATTCCCCAGCACGGTCTCCGCAGGGATGGCGCCGAACGCTGGCAGAGCGGCAGCGAGATCCTTGCCCAGGATGCGGTCGCCCTCGATACTCTGACAGGCCGGCTGCTGCGCGGGAGCAAGCCACGCGGCACAGCCAAGCAGAAGTAGGGCCCGCAGTTTCATTGCTTCAGATTGTTGACCTGCTGGTACATGTCGTCAGCAGCCTTGACTACCTTGGAATTGGCTTCATAGGCGCGCTGGGCCACGATGAGGCTGATGAACTCCTCCACGATGCTGACGTTCGATTGTTCCGTGTAGCCCTGCATCAGGCTGCCGAGACCTTCGGGGCCGCCGGGGACTGCGACCGTCGGGTCGCCGGAAGCGTCCGTAGGCTGATAGAGGTTCTTGCCGATGCTGTTCAGACCGGCGGGATTCTGAAAGCCGGCGACTTGAATCTGGCCGGCCTGCTGAGCGGCGACCTGTCCCGGAGTCAGGTAGCTGACCGTGCCATCGGGCGCGATGGTTATGGATTGAGCGGTTGGCGGTATCGTGATCTGGGGCTCGAGGGGATCACCGCTGGACGTCACCAGCACACCGTTCTTATCAAGGTGAAAGGAGCCGTCGCGGGTATAGGCGAGATCGCCAGTGGGGCGGCGGACCTGGAAGAAGCCGTTCCCCTGGATCACCACATCGAGCGGATTGTCGGTCTGCGTGAAGTTGCCCTGAGTGAAGATGATTTCGTTCGAAGAAGCGCGTGCACCGAGTCCCAGTTGCAGACCGGTAGGCACGACAGTCTGCTGGCCGGCCGCTGCGCCAGGCTGCACCATACTTTGGTAGAGCAGATCCTGGAACTGCGCGCGGCGCATCTTGTAGCCCGCGGTATTGGCGTTGGCCAGGTTGTTGGCGATGTTGTCGACGTTGAGTTGCTGGGCGGTCATGCCGCTGGCGGCGCTGAATAAAGCTCGGATCATAGTTACCCTCCTTGCGATGGATTGATGACGGAACCATTCGCGGCCAGGGTGCCGGCCGGATACGTCATGCCGGAGATGGCCGGTCCGACTTCGCCTGCCTGAAACGCCGGCACCGGACCGGACGGATTGTCGTAGTATGCCGAAATTGCGGCGCCCTGGTTGATTTCCTGGGTGAGATCGGCGGTGAGTTGCTGGACGCCCTCGTTTCCACACTTGGCGTAGTAGGCCAGGTCCGCGGCGTTGACCGTCATGCCGTTGGGCAACTCGATGAAATTCGCCAACGGCTCGGTAGACCCCGGCATCTGGCCGAACGCCGGTTTCTGCACCACCGTGCCGCCGAGCAACTGCGCGATCTGGCTGGCGGTTTCGTCCGAAGCATAGTAAATGGATGGCATCTGGAAAATGCCACGCGGTGTTACCTCCGACAGCTTCGTTGGATCGGTCACGTTGGTGGGCTGAAGGGAACCGTTCATGATGGCGTCCACCAGGGCGGCGATGCCCGGCGACGCAACCGCGCCGTTTGAGGTGAAGCCATTGGTGGTTGATGCGGAGGCTTGTGGGGCTGCAACCGCAGGTGTTGATGCGTGGGTCACGGTCGCTGCCGGGGTAGTTGCCGCTGCGGCGGTTGGCGCAGTTGCTGCGGCCGTCTTGGCCGCCACGGGAGTACTGGCGGGCGCCGCATTGGCCGCCGTCGCATCTTCATGGCCGGAAGATGCCGCCGTCTCCAGAAGCGACGCGAAATCGGCGCCGGCGTTGGGATGTGCCCGGGCAAGCAGGCCGCCGAACGGCGTGATCTGCAGCTTCATGTCCTGCGGCAGACTGTCCCCAGCGTTAGTGCGGCTGTTGGATGTAATGATCATCTAGGGTCTCCTTTTTCCACTCTCAAGGCGCATCACGAACCCACGCGAGCCACTTCCTGAATCGATTTCGTATTCATATCGCCATCCACGCTGATGGCCTTTTGCAGCATTTCGAATTGCCTCATGACTCCGACCAGCCGCATGGCCGCTTCCGCCACCGGGACGTTGGAGCCTTCGAGCTTCCCTTGCTGCACCTCCACACTGGCGGCCACGGGGAGGTTCTTGACATCGGTGTTCTGAAAACACGTGCTCCCCACCTTTTGGAGAGAGTCCGTGGATCTGAAGGCTACGAGTTCCATTTGGCCGATAGTCTGCCCTTCCTGAACGACCGTGCCGTCGGACGAAATAACTATGGGTTTGCCGGACGTGGTCTGGATTGGTCCCTTGCCGTCCTGGCTCAGGACGTTGCGCAGCACGAAACCATCCTGGGTAGCCAGCTCGCCCGTGTGCATGATCTGGAGACTCCCGTTCCGCGTATAAAGCGTTCCGTTGCGTCCGTTGACCGCGATGAAGCCCCCGCCGTTGAGTGCTACGTCCAGAGAATTGCCCGTCACCTGCAGAAGCCCCTGTGAGAAATCCGTCCACTGGCGCTGGATCACCGGGAGCGTCGCGCTCGGTCCGCCGGTCATGGGGTCTTCGGATTCGGCGGAGGCGTACAGGCCGTAGAATTCCTGGTCGCGCTTGAATCCGCTGGTGGCCGTGTTTGCCAGATTGTTGGCAAGCAAGTCGAGCGATTCCATGCGGGACCTCAATCCACTGGCGGCGGCGATGGTAAGAGCGTCCATAACAACCGGGAATGACGTAAGCAAGTGAGTGGCCCAAAATAGCGCGGAAAAAAGGTTCTCGAAAATCAGGAAATCGGGTCGATATGTACGGATAAGCAGGTCTGTAACTCGTCAAATCTTTGACTGATCGCGTTGACAGTCAAAACTCTAACACCTCCTTTCCTTGTCTATCGGGTTGAAAAGAATAGCGGCGCAGCTTGGCTTTCCATCTGCATTCTCCCGGCGCGTGACGATCGCATCTGCTGCTGTTGCGGCCGCGCCTCCCATCCCCGTACCGGCGCCGTCACGCTCACACGACGAGCACGACGGTTTAGAACACGGGACATTCGCGGACCAGTTCAACGGGCTGACGGCCTCGCTCCCCGTAGCTCGATCGACTCGTGCCGCTAGAGCCGGAAAACAGCAGCAGAAGCACGACGACGATGAAACCGCAGCCCGCGTTCCGGCGGGCATGCCGGGAGTCGCGCCTCAGGTCTCATCCCAGACTCTGAACCAGGCAACCCCACAAGCTTCACAACCAGGGTTGCCTCAGGTTCTGCCCCAACCACTGCCCCACGACTTGCTTGAAGAAGGACCGTTGCCCGCCGATGTCCAGCAGACGGCCGCGGCGCCGCCGCCGGCGGACAAGAAAGCGCCGGCCTCCCAGAACCTGCCGCCGCTCCTGGTGTTCGGCGGCGTTACGCCGGTGTCGTTCCTGTCCGCAGCCGCCAACGTGGCTATTCCCCAACAGGCCGACGGCAATCCCCCTCAGTTTGCGGCGGCCCTCACCGGCCCGGACGCTGCGGTCACAGGGCCGGCCAATCCACCCACCATTCCGGGGCCCGCGCTTCCCGCCGGGATGCAGCCGCGGGATGGAGCCCTCAACAACTCGAATCAACCGCAGAACGTTTCCGTTTCGGCGCCCGCCACGAGTTCCACCGCCAACCTGCAGCCGGCGATTCCCAATGAACTTACCTTCGCCGCCAGAATCCAACAGGCGCAATCAGCCAATCCATCGACGCTCAGCGCCGAGATGGCCGCGGCCTCCTTGGTGTCTGCCGCGAAAAAGACCGACGGCGGCGACGGCGCCCGCGATGCTTCCCAGTCCGGCTCCAACCTGTTGTCGCAGGCCGCCATTGCGGCGTTCGAAAGAAATACGGAAGCGGCATTCACCGAGCAGTCTCATCCCTCCGCTGAGCCCACCCGCGCCGCGGAAGCGCAGACTGTCCAGGTGGAAACTCCCCCTAAAGCCACTGCGCCGTTGAAAGACATTTCATTGCAAGTCACCCAACCTGGCGCCGAGAAGGTGGATGTGCGCGTCACCCAGCAAGCCGGAGAGGTTCGGGTGGCCGTGCGCACGGGCGATGTGGATCTCGCTCACGGGCTCCGCCAGGGGCTGTCCGACCTGGCCGGGCGCCTGGAAGAAAACGGGTACCGCGCCGAAACCTGGCGGCCGTCCGGATCTACGACGCCGGTCGCCAATGCCGAAGAAGCTCACAACACACCCGGCAATTCCCGCCACGCCGATGCGCAGGCACAGCCGGGCTGGTCGCAGCAAGACGGTGGACGGCGCAACCAGAATCAGTCGAATCAGCCCCGTTGGGTCGAGGAAATGGAGTCCAGCTTGACCGGCGGAGATCAAAATCCGGGAGGCACATATGGCTTCGGCAATTAGCGCTCTCACGGGAGCTTCCGGCGCCGCTTCCGCAACGGCCTCGGGAACGTCGGCTCCCACCGAAGAAATGTTCCTGCAGTTGCTGGTGGCGCAACTGCAGAATCAGGACCCGCTGAATCCAACCGACAGCACGCAGTTCGTCGCCGAACTGGCGCAATTCAGCGAATTGGAGCAAGTCATCGCCATTCGCAACGATATCGAAACACAAGCCACCACTGCCACGCCGGCCACTGCGCCGGCGGGCACACCAGCGGCCGGCAGTACGAGCAGCCAAAACTAGCAGGAGGAAGTCAAAGGTCATGTTTCCAGCATTTGATACCGCGTTATCCGCAATGACTGCCGATTCGACGGCAATCGACATCGTCGGCAACAACCTGGCGAACCTGAACACCACCGGTTTCAAGGCCAGCGAGGTCAACTTCCACGATCTGGTCTCACAGTCGCTCGGCGCGGGCGGCATAAACGGCCAGGTCGGCATGGGTGTGGGACAGGTGCAGGCGGTCCAGAATTTCACCCAGGGCTCCATCAACACCACCAATGGACCGATGGATGCCGCGATCGAAGGCGATGGTTTCTTTGTGGTGAAGGACGCCAATAACAACACTCTGTACACGCGTGCGGGCAACTTCCAGCTGGATGCGAAGGGCAACCTGCTCACCGCCACCGGCCAGTACGTCCAGGGCTGGACAGCTGTGAACGGGGTCGTGAATCCCAACGGGCCGGTGAGCAACCTGGTGTTTCCAGTCGGTGGCTTGATCGCGCCGACTCCCACCTCAACCATGAGCATGACCATCAACCTGAACAGTCAGGCGGGAACCACCGGTCCCACGTCGACGTTCTCCGCGCCCATGCAGGTCTACGACTCGCAGGGCAACGCGCACACTCTGACCATCACCTTCACCAAGACCGGCGCGAACGCGTGGAGTTACACCGCCACGCTGCCCGCCGCTGACCTCAAGAGCGGAACCAGCACCACCGTGGGTACCGGCAATCTGACTTTCGATGGCACCGGCACATTGACGACCCCGGCGGCCACCGATCCCCCGCAATCGATCAAGATCACGGACCTAGCGGACGGGGCCGACACGAGTGGTTTGACCATTAACTGGAGCTTGTTCGACGCGACCGGAAACCCTTTGATCACCCAGTATGCGCAAACCTCTGGCATGTCGAACCCGGTGCAGGACGGCAACTCGGCCGGCCAGGTCACCAAGATCGGTATCCAGAACGGTGGCGTCATCGTAGCCAACTACTCCAACGGCCGGCAGTTGACCATCGGGCAGATCGCCCTGGCTTCGATCACCAACCCGAGCAGCTTGATTCAGGTGGGGGACAACAACCTTCAAACCTCCGCCGCCACGGCGCAGGTGGCAGTTGGACCCGCCAACAGCGGCAGCCGCGGCCAGATCGAAGGCGGCGCCCTGGAAGCCTCCACCGCGGATATGGCCGGCCAGTTCACCAATCTGCTCACCTACGAACGAAGCTACCAGGCGGCATCGCGGATCATCACCACCAGCGATCAACTGTTGCAGGAGACCGTCAACCTGATCCACCCGTAGGGTCACCATGTCTGACCTTCCGCCACTGGAGCAGTGCAAAGACGGGAATTGAGATGGAAGCCGTACAGCAGATTCTCGCCGTGTTGTTTGTCCTGGGGTTGCTGGGCGGCGCGCTGTTCTGGCTGCGCAACAAGGGAATGGCGCGATTTACCGTGAAGGGGATCGGACGGGCAGGCGGGCGGCGGATGCGGTCCATCGAACGCCTGCCGCTGACCCCGCAGCATTCCCTGCATCTGGTGAACGTGGGAGGCAAAGTCCTGCTGATCGCCGTTTCCCCGGGCGGCTGCTCGGTTCTGGACGGCAGCACCTGGGAGATCCCTCTGGAGGAACGGATGGTGTCGAGATGACTCGCATCGGCCGTCTCCTGATCCTCGCCGCCGCTCCTGCTTCCTCTGTTGTCGCCGCCAGCGCGTCTTCCACCTCTCTGATGGGAATCAACCTCTCCAAGTCCGGCGACTCGCTCAGCGTGCCGATGCAGATCGTCATCCTGATGACCCTGATGACGCTGCTTCCGGCGCTGATTATGGCCATCACGCCGTTCCTGCGCATCGCTATCGTGCTGCACTTTCTGCGCCAGGCACTGGGGACGCAGACCACGCCTTCCAATCAGGTGCTCGTGGGTATCGCGCTGTTTCTGACCATCCTGGTGATTTCGCCGGTCGCCTCGGACATGTATCACCAGGGGTGGGAACCTCTCCAGAAGAACGAACTGACTGCCGACCAGGCATTCGATGCGGGAGCCAAGCCGCTGAAGGCCTTCCTGATCAGGTTCGCACGGGAAAAAGACGTCAAGCTGTTCCTGGATATTTCTCGCGCGCCTGCGCCGCGCAGCCCCGCCGACCTCGAATTGCGAGTCCTGATCCCCGCCTACATTCTCTCCGAGCTCAAAGCCGGTTTTCAGATCGGCGCCGTGCTGTTCCTCCCCTTCCTCATCATTGACCTCGTGGTGGCGTCCGTTACGCTTTCGATCGGCATGGTGCAGTTGCCCCCGGTCATGATCTCGGCGCCGTTTAAGATTCTGTTGTTCGTGCTGGCCGACGGTTGGAACCTGGTGATCGGCTCGCTGATGAAAGGTTTCTACTCGTGACGCCGGAATTCGTGATCCAAATCCTTCGGGAAGCCCTGATGACCGCATTTTGGCTGGCGTTGCCGCTGCTCGCCATTGGGTTCCTCGCCGGCACCATCGTCAGCCTCGTCCAGATTCTCACCTCGATTCAGGACACCGCCTTCAACACCATCCCGCGTCTTCTGGCTTTCCTTGCCGCGTTCATCCTGGCGCTGCCCTGGATGCTGCAGAGAATGACTGCCTATACCACCGTTGTCCTGGGGGACCTCAGCCGGTATGGGCGGTGACGTGGTCCTCTCCACCGCGACTTTGTTGGGCTTTGTTCTGACGCTGGCGCGCATGGCCGGCATCATGGTCTTCGTTCCCCTGCCGGGCTTGAGCGCCTCTCTCGGCCCGGCCCGCGTCATTCTGACGCTGGGTGTGACCGTGGCGCTGTATCCGCAGTGGCCGCGAGTGGCGGAACTCCCGTCCGCCGGCCAGTTTGTGATGTGGCTGGTGTTGGAAGCCACGCTCGGCATCGGCATCGGTGTGGCCGTGAGCTTCATCAGCGAGGCCTTTGCCATCGGAGCGCAGGTCATGGGCCTGCAAGCCGGATACGCGTTCGCTTCCACCATCGACCCCACCACCCAGGCCGATTCCAGCGTGCTGGCGATCTTCACCCAAATCGCCGCCGGCATGCTGTTCTTCGCCTCCGGGATGGACCGCGAGGTGATTCGCATCTTCGCGCGCAGCCTGGAAACCTATCCCGCCGGCTCGTTCGTCCTCACCAAAGCCGCCGCCGGACAGGTGCTGGCGCTCGGCGGCAGCATGTTCACTACCGGCCTACGACTGGCCCTGCCTCTGGTCGCGGTGCTGGTGATGGTGGATATCTCGTTGGCCCTGCTCGGCCGCGTCAACGCGCAGTTGCAGCTCATCACCATCGCGTTCCCGGTCAAGATGCTGGTCGCGCTGGCAATGCTCGGTTGGGTGGCCCTGCTGTTGCCGGCGCTGTTCCGCGCCCAGTGCGGAGCCACTTTCGGCGTGGCGCGAGGGTTGATCGCACGGTAGCTCTATGGCGGACAAGGGCCAAAAAACCGAACAACCCACGCCGCGGCGCCTGCGGAAAGCACGCGAAGAAGGCAATTTCCCCACCTCCCGTGTGTTCGTGAGCGCCATGCAGTTTCTGGCCTTCGTCAGCCTGATTCACGCCTGGGGCGCCGGCTGGATCCAGCAGATCCGCGCCAGCGTCGCTTCGCTCCTGCAGCATGCTCTCGACCCCCGGATGAGCACCTCCGAGATTGTCACCCTGAGCCTGGATTTGCTCAAGCACACGCTCATTCCGCTGGCCAGCCTGGGCGGAGTGTTGGTCGCCATCACACTCGCCATCCAGCTCGGCGTGACGCGATTCGGCATCAGTATGAAAAAGCTAGCGCCCGATATCAAGCGGCTGAACCCCGCCACGCGCCTGCGCGAACTGCCGCGGCAGAACGTCCCGGCCCTGCTGCAAGCGCTGATCATGATCCCGGTATTCGCCGCCGCCGTGTACTACCTGGTGAGAGACAACTTCCAGAGTTATCTGGCGCTGCCGCTGCAGACCGTGCCCATCGGCGCGGTGCAGGTGGCGGGCTCCATTCAGGCGCTGCTGTGGAAAGCCTCCATAGTCTTCGTAGTATTCGGCGCCGTGGACCTTTTCCGTCAAAAGCGGCGCTACACGCAAGATCTGAAAATGAGCAAGCAGGACATCCGCGACGAGTTCAAGGAAGTGGAGGGCAGCCCGCTGATGAAGCAGCGCGTGCGGCGGCTCAGGCGCGACCTGGCCCGCCGGCGCATGATGCACGAGGTTCCCAAAGCCACCGCCGTGATCGTGAACCCGACCCACTACGCCGTGGCTTTGAAATACACCATGAATTCGGCGGGCGCTCCCACGGTTGTGGCCAAAGGCAAGAACTACCTGGCGCTGCGGATTCGCCAAAAAGCCGTGGAGAACCAGGTGCCGCTCATCGAGAATCCGCCCCTGGCGCAGGCGCTATACAAGGCGGTCGACGTGGGGCAGGAGATTCCGGCGCAATTCTACCGCGCGGTGGCAGAGGTTCTGGCGTACATCTTCCGCATGATGAATGGCCGGAGAACTGCTCAATGAGGCTCGGAATGAGTGACGGATTCCCGTGGGCAGTGGTGGCGCAGGCCTCAGCCTGTGGGGCAGGTTGTCAACCTGCAGACCGATTGCCAATCGGTCCAGGCGGGCGCAGCTTGCGCGGTTCCATTCCTGAGGGCCGTTCCGCGCGGTCACAGCGCATCGGCATGAGTGCCTGCGCCACGGAAGGAGCATAACTTGGCGGCGCCGGCAAAAGCGATCGCGGCCCCTTCGGCGGTCAAACCCGCTGGCGGCGTAACGATCGCCAACTGGCGGGAGATGGGCGTCCCCATCGCCGTTCTGGGCATCGTGATCGCCCTGATCACGCCCGTCCCCGGTTTCCTGCTGGATGTCCTCATCGTCGCCGACATCATGATGTCCGTGGTGGTGCTGATGGTCGCGATGTACATTCGAAAGCCGGTGGATTTCAGCGTCTTCCCTACCACCCTGCTGCTCCTCACGCTCTTCCGCCTGGCGCTGAGCATTTCCGCCACGCGCCTCATCCTGATGAACGGAAACACCGGCACCAACGCTGCCGGCGAGGTGATCCAGGCGTTCGGCAACTTCGTGGTGGGCGGCAACTACATCATCGGCGCGGTGATCTTTCTGGTGCTGATCGCCATTCAATACGTGGTCATCAACCACGGCGCGGTGCGCATCTCGGAAGTCACCGCCCGGTTCACGTTGGACGCCTTGCCGGGTAAGCAAATGTCCATTGATTCCGACCTCAGCACCGGCCTGATCGACGAGACCGAAGCGCGCCGCCGCCGCAAAGAGCTGGCACGCGAAGCCGAGTTCTACGGGGCCATGGACGGAGCTTCGCGATTCACTCAGCGGGATGCGGTCGCCGCCATCTTGATCACCGGCATCAACATCATCGCCGGCTTCCTGATCGGTGTGTTGCAGCACGGAATGGATCTGCAGAAAGCCCTCGAAGCATATACCGTGCTGACGATCGGCGACGGCCTGGTGACGGTGATCCCCGCTTTGATGATCTCGATTTCCGGCGGTCTGATCGTCACGCGCGCGAGCTCCGATGAGCGCCTGGGCGCCGATTTCACCCGCCAGTTGTTCGCCACGCCTCAGCCTCTGCTGCTCGCGAGCGGTGTTCTGCTGGTTCTGGCCACGTTCCCCGGCCTGCCCGGTGTGCCGTTCCTGGTTCTCGGCTCGGGCCTCGGCGTCATCGCGTGGAGGATGAGCCGCAGACAGGCTGCTGCCGAAAAATCGGCCGCCGTTGCCAAGCCCGCCAGCGCCAAAGACAATCTGGACGCGCTGCTGAAAGTGGAGCCGCTGGCGATCGAGATGGGGCTCGGCCTGGTCAAGTTCGTCGGCGGCGGTCAGGAGTCGCCATTGATCAAACGCATCGGCGCCATTCGCCGCCAGATTGCCGGGGACCTCGGTTTCGTCCTCGGGCCGGTGCGCGTGGTCGACAACGTGTCGCTCAAGGCCCATGAATACGTCATCTCGCTCAAAGGCGCCGAGATTGCGCGCTACGAGCTGCCCGCGGGCTGCGATCTGGCAATTCCCGTAGGCAAGGTCGAGCCGCCCACCGGCGGCCGGCAGACCAAGGAGCCCGCCTTCGGGATGGCCGGTTGGTGGGTTCCGGCCGAGCAGGCCGAAGCCGCGCGCCGCGGCGGGTACACGGTGGTAGATGCAGTCAGCGTACTGGGCACGCACCTGGCGGAGCTAATCCGCCGCTACGCGCAGGAGCTGTTCTCACGCCAGGACGCCAAGAAGTACCTGGACCGCGTGGCGCTCGATCATCCCAAGGTCGTGGAAGACCTGGTCCCCAAACTGCTGCCTCTTTCTACCGTGCAACGCGTGCTGCAGAACCTGCTCCGCGAGCGCGTCGCCATCCGCGACGCCGTGACCATCCTCGAAGCGCTGGGCGAAGCCGCGGTCACCACCAGGAATCCGGTGCTACTCACCGAATACGTGCGCCAGGCGCTGCGCCGCATTGTGGTGAAGCCTTTCCTGAACTCCGCCGGCGATCTGCCCGCCTACCTGATCGATCCGGGGCTGGAGCAGATGGTTGAGTCCACCGTGCAGCACGGCGAGCAGAACAGCCACCTGACGCTGGCGCCGCCATCCATTCGCGATCTGCTGCAACGCATCTCGCAGAAGGTGGGCAACCCGGAGACCCCGGTGGCTGCCATTGCCAGCTCCGGCTCCCGGTACTTCCTGCGGCAAATGGTGGAGCCCACCATCCGCAACCTGTTCTTCATTGCGCACAATGAAATCCCGATCGAAGTCAAGATTCTGTCCCAAGGAGTGATTCAATAGCCATGTCTGCCCTCGATACCACCAAGCAGCTACACGTAAAGTCGTTTTTCGCGGCGTCCATCCCGGAGGCCATGGAGCTCGCGCGCCGCGAGCTCGGGCCCGATGCGCTTCTGTTGAATGCGCGCCAGGCTCCGCCTGAGGCCCGGCATCTGGGCGAATGCGAAGTGGTTTTCGGGGGCGCCCCGGAATCGATTGCCGCGCCCGCTGCCACCGCGTCCGACGACGGCGTGGGCAGTCTCCGCCAACAGGTGGACGAGATTCGAGTCCTGCTTAGCCGCATGGCGGCAGCCCCGGCTTACGCGCGTTCGCGCCTCGAAATCGTCGAACAGGCGCTGATGGATGCCGGCGTAGAGCCGATTCTGGCGCGGGACATCGACGACTGCGTCCGTCAAAGAGCCGGCAAGCGCGGCGTGTTGGAGATCGGAAAGCCGCGCTCCATCCCGGATTACGACCCGAAAACGCTGATCGCCGAAACCCAGGCGGAAATCGAGAGCCGCTTCGAGGTGCAGCCGGAGCTCGGCCGCGTGACCGCGTTTGTCGGGCCTCCCGGCTCGGGAAAGACCAGCGCGCTGGTCAAGTTGGCTATCCGCCAGGGGCTGGCCCTCGGCCGCCCCGTGCGCCTGATCTCGATCGATACCCAGCGCATCGGCGCCGCTGAACAACTCAAGACCTACGCGACCATCTTGGGCGTGCCCTTTCAAGCCGTGGAAAGTACCGCCGCGCTCGAGATCGCGATCGACGCCGCTCCATCCAACGCGATGCTTCTGATCGACACTCCCGGGTACAGCGCCACCCTGCTTCAGGATCTCGGCGGGGACCTGGCCGGCTTCCTCAGCCGCCGTCAAGATATTGACACCCAACTGGTTTTGACAGCGTCCATGCGGGCGGAAGACCTGACGGTGACGGCCGAGCGCTTCGCCGTGTTTCGCCCCTCGAAGCTGCTGTTTACCCGGCTGGATGAGACAAGTTCATTCGCAGCAATGTTTTGCCAGGCGGTGCGGCAGCAGAAACCGCTTTCGTTTTATTGCCACGGCCAGTCGATTCCGGAAGATCTGGAGCCGGCGTCAAAAAAACGCATCGTCGAATCCCTGGTACGTCAATTGCCGGAGGCATTGGTTGCAGTGGCCTGAGCATTCTCATGCCAACCGGCACCTATGCATATCGTTCGGCCGTCGACGAGGATTTTGCGTCGCGCCGCGAGGCCCTCGTCCTGGAGCACCTCCCGCAGGTGCGCCTGATCGCCAAGCGCATCCACGACCGCCTTCCCGACTACATCTGCCTGGATGACCTGATCTCCACCGGAGTGATCGGCCTGATGGCGGCCATCGATAACTTCGACCCCTCGCTGAACGTTCAGCTCAATACCTACGCCGAGCGGCGCATTCGCGGCGCCATCATGGACAGCCTGCGGGAGATGGACTGGGCGCCGCGTGAGACGCGCAAGCGTTCCAAGCTGATCGAAGCCGCCATCCACCGCGCCAAGCAGCGCTTCGGGCGCGAGCCCGTCGAGGAAGAGATCGCCGCCGAGTTGAACATCACGGTCGCCGAGTATCAGAAGTGGCTCGGGGATGTGCAATCGGTCGAGCTCGAGCGCTTGGAATTCGCTCCCGGAGACAACTCGGGCCGCGAACTCATCCACTTCGTCGCCTCCGGCGAAGACTCGTGGCCATCGCACATCGTGGAGCGGGCCGAGCTGGAGAGGATACTGGCCTTGGCCATCGACCGCATGCCCAAGTCGGAACGAACCGTCTTGAGCCTTTACTACTACGAAGAACTCAATCTGCGTGAGATCGCGGAAGTCATGAAAATGCATCTCTCCCGGATCGCCCAGTTGCGCACCCAGGCCATCTTGCGACTGCGCAGTCATCTGGAGAGAGTCTGGCTGTCGCGGCCAAGGAGAAAACTGTGAGCGCTGCCGCTGCGCAGCTTGGTTCCGCGCTGGACGCGCTGCTCGATGTCGAGCTGCCGGTGACCCTTCGCTTCGGGCGGACGCACATGACGCTGGACGAAGTGATCGACCTGGGGTCCGGATCGGTGATCGATTTTGGCCACGGCCCCAACGAGCCGGTGGAAATTCTGGTAAACGGCCGCGTGGTCGCCCGCGGTGAGGCCGTGATGGTGCAAGGCACCTACGGAGTGCGCATTTCCGAAATTGTGAGCCGCCGCGAACGGTTGGAAACTACTTCTGAGTCCCAATAGGAGCCTGACAATGCAGTTTCAATGGCTGGATAGTCTCTTTGCCGCGTATGGCGCCGTAGCGCTGGGTTTGGTGGCGAGCGTGCTGCTGTTCGTCGCCGCCAAGCGGGAGATTGCGAGAGTGCGCCGGCAGGCGAGCGAGTCGAAGGAATCCGCCGAGGCGGTGGCGCGCAATCTTGCAGCGGAACTCGAAGCGCTCCGCGGATCGGTGCGAAAAGTAGAAGAGGCGCCCCCGGCGCCCCCGCCCGTGCCCGGACTCAATCTGACGAAACGGGCCCAGGCCCTCCGCATGTATCGCCGCGGCGAGCCGCTCAACAGCATCGCCGCCGCCCTGCAAGCTCCCCTGAATGAAATCGAGCTCCTGCTCAAAGTGCAGGAGTTGGCCGGGTAGTGCGCACAAGCTGCAGCGTGTGCGGTTCTACTGCGAGCTCGCAGCCACCTGTTTCGGCGCCACGTACCCGGTCCGCGCTCTGACCCGCGCTTTCGGAAAACGCCTGGCCGCGTCCGGCGCCAGCTCCACGTGGATCGTGCGAAGAGTCCCGGGTTTGCCGGCGGGTAGAGCGTAGTAAAGGCTGTACCGGGTGCGGATGCGGCGCATGGCGTCTCGAAACGCCGGCCCGGGCTCATTGGCGGTGATGGCGTCGCCGCCGGTCCTTCGCGCAATACCCTTCATGCCCGCCTGCAAGGCCAGATTCTGCGGGCTCAGGATGACGACCGCGGTGCGCAAGGCTTCGAACTTGGGATTGCGCACAATCAGCCCGCTCAGGATGGCATCGGATTCCCAGAATTCCTCCACCACCGAATCCTCGCGGCGAGTCCGCATGCCGATGTTGTCGGTGACGATCAGGACGGCGCGCCGGCGCTGGGTGTGCGGCTCGCGGCGGAACCGCAAGGCGGCAGCCGAGACCGCAGCCTGGATCCACGTGCCTCCTCCAAAGTGGTGCGTGAGGACGTCGTCATGGATCGTGCGATCGACGGCGTCAAGATCGTCGGTAAATGGCGCGATTTCGCGGGCCCTGGTGTTGAAGACCATCACACAGACGCGGTCGCCGTGCTGCAACTCGCGGAAACCTTCGCGCGCCGCGTCGGCCACTGCCTGAACCACGGCCTGCATGCTGCCGCTGACGTCGAAGAGCAGAATGAGGTCGAGCGGTTCGTCTTCCCAGGCGAATTGAACGATCGGTTGCTGCTTCCGCTCGTCGAAAATCCGGAAGTCTTCCTTGCGCAGGCCGTCGATGATACTGCCGTCCTCGGCGACCACCTCGGCATCCACGTGCACCAGCGAGACCCCCGCGTGGAATGTGGCGCTGTCCTGGGCCAGCGAAACCGCGGCGAGGCACACAATGACGGCAATCTGGCGCACGTTCCATTAGATTCGCGCCACCCCGATCGCGTTACTTGCGCAACTCGCGCTCCAGGTCGTCCAGGGCTTCCTGGCGGCGGTCGCCGTCCAGATCCTTCTGAAGGCGGCGCAGCGCGACCCCCACGACATCCCGGTGGTGCAAGCGGGAGCCGAACCTCTCGGTGAGCCGTAGCCAGAGATCATGCGCGCGCGCCAGGTCCTCCGGCCACAAGCGCGGGGGGTGGGGGCCCAGGTTGACATAGATGGAGGGTCGGTCGGAGGTGATGATCTCCAGAGAGAACGCGTGCCGCGGCTCGGGCAACTTCTCCCAGGCGAGCCCGATACGGCGGGCCAGTTCCTCGGAATCCATGCGGGCCGAAACACCGGTAACCAGCCGCGACGCCGCCAGGTTCGTCGCCGTCCGCACCATGGCGTCGAAGGGATCCACCCCCGGCACCACCAGCAATTCCACGGTCTTGCCTTCCTTTTCGGCCATGGAGACGACCCGCGAAAGGAGTTCCTTCTCGTACTCGGAGAAAAGTTGCTGGTCGGAAAGCTGGTATTCCCCGGCGCCGCTGGAAACCGGCCGCACGGTCATCACCACGATGTCGTGCCGCTTGAGATTCGTCTTGGTGAGGACGCTCTGCAGATGCGTCATGCGGTGATAGTCGCGCACCGCCACCAACACGCAACCGGGCCGCGTATGAACCGTCTCGGCGCTGATCTCCGGCCGCATTTCCAGGTTGAATTCCTCCAGGCCTGCCTTCTCGTAGGCCGTTCTTTTGGCGTTGATGCGTTCGGAAATCGTAAAGATGACAAAAAAGACCGCGGTGAAACTGACGCCGTAGATTGTGGCGACCTGTTTGGAAAACAGGTTGGCGACGGCCACCAGCCCCAAGATCAGAGTAGTAACGATCAGGCCGGCCGGAATTTCCTTACCGCCGATGCGGGGGTTGATCGGAACCTTGTACTCCTGGTCGTGGCGATGATAGCGCAGCACCAGTACACCCACGGACTTGAGAAAGAAGCTCCAGACCACGCCGAAGGCATAGGCCTCGCCCAACAGGTAAACGTCGCCCCGGCTCAGCGCGATGGTGGCGATCTGGAGCAGCGCGATCAGGTTAATGATCCGATACGTCGTGCCGAATCGGCGCTGCGGCTTGCGGAACCAGTCCAACAACACGCCGTCTTCGGCGACGCGATTCATCACGCCGTTGGCGCCGATGATGGACGTGTTCACCGCGCCCGAAAGGATCAGCACGCCTACGATCACCACGAAGACGTGAAAGCACAAGCGCAGCAGGGGCGGGCCGGCAAGATGCATCGCCAGACCGCCGAGAAGGTTTGCGACGTACTCCCGGCGCATATCGTCCGGGATGATCATTCCGGCAAAGATCGTGACTACGCCGGTGCCCAGGACTGCGTAGATGCATATCAAGTTGCCCGTGTATCGCAGGTTCTTGAGCTTGGGGTAGGCGATCTCGCGGTAGACCTGAGCGAGCGTCTCAAACCCGCTCATCGAGAGGAGCGAATGGCCGAAAGCGATGATAATGGCGACGAACCCGATCTGCGGCCAGACGGTTCCGCGAAACCAGCCGAGGGCTTCCGGACTGAACTGCAGATTGCGGGGAACAGGTGCCGCCGGCAGTTGCACGCGGTGTGCCAGCAACAGAGTGATGGGGCACCAGATCAGGAAGGCTACCACCATCACCGTGGTGATCTGCATGATACGCAGCGCCTTGCCGCTGGATTCGTGAATGCCCTTGATATTGCTCCACCAGAAATAGATGGTCACCAGAACGCCAAACGTAGCGGCAAAGAAATCCGGCGGGACGTGCGGGCCGAGGTGGTTGAGATCGGAGATCTCATTACACAAGCGGCCCAGGTACTGGCCGGCACTGACCACGCTGATGGGTCCGGTGAGGATGTAGTCGAAGATCAGCGAGGACACCGAGAGGCGCGCCACGAACGGGCCCATGGCGTCCCGCACCACCACATAGACGCCTCCGCGCACAAACATGCTGCTCGATTCCATGTAGACCGAGCGCACGGCGAAGCTGAATAGCATCACGCCGAAAATGAACCAGGGCGCGCTTTTCCCGATGGCCTGCTCGGCGATGCCGCCGGCATAGAACGCGGACGATGCCAGGTCGCTGAGGACTACTGCGGCGGCGCGCCAGAAAGAAATGAACGAGAGCGCTACGGTCGTTGCCACGACCACTTTCGCGGCCGTGGGACGATCCATCTCAAAGGGCATGCGGCTCAAACCCGGCGAACGACTACCCCTGTATGTTAGCTCAGGGCGGAGTCCGAGGGCGATTCAGGACCGTGGCCATTGGCGCCGGACACTTCGCGGAGGACATCCTGGACCACTTCGCTGGACCGCCCCGAATGCAATTCCGCGCTCATGCGGCGCAGCGCCACTCCGATAATGTCGCGGTGATGCAGCTTCGAGCCAGGACCCATGGCGCTCAACTCCAGCCACAGGCGGTGAGCCAGGTCGATGTCCTCGGGCCACAGGCGCGGGGGATGCGGGCCGAGGTTGAAGAAAACCGTATCCTTCTGGTTGTCCAGGACGATCTCCAGCGAGAGCGACGGGCGCGGCTCGGGAAGTTGCTCCCAGTAGCGGCCCACACGCGCCCCCTGCTCGGACGGGGTGAGCTTGGGAGACAGCCCCATCACGATCCGAGACGATTGCAAACGCGCTGCCGTTTGCACAACGGCTTCGTACGGGTCTGATCCCGGCACCACCATCAGTTCGACGTGCTTGCCGGCTTTCTCCGCGAGCGTGACCACGTGCGTGAACACGGCGGTCTCATCATCGGAGAAAATCTGATCGGTATTGAGCGCGTGCTCGCCGGAACCGGCCTGCGTGACCTGCCGCACGGAAAGGACCACGATATCCAGCTTTCGCGTGTCGGTCTTTTCGAGCATCCGTTGAAGGTGTTGCATGCGGTGCGGGTTGCGGACCGCCACCACGACGTTGCCCGGACGCACGCTGACAGTGTCGGCCGAAAGGTCCGCGCGTGTATCCAGACGGAACTTCTCCAGTTCGTGTGGATGCTCGGCCCGGCGCTTGCGGTTGTAGATATCGGACAGTTCGAAAACCATGAAGAAGGCGATCGTGAAACTCACCCCGGAGATAGTGGCCACTCTCTTCGTGAGTACGTTAATCGTGGCGAGCGCAAACAGCGCCACCGTGATCATCACCAGGCCGAGCGGGATTTCCGTCTTGCCGATATGGAAGTTCAACGGCACCTTCCACTCGCGGCCGCGCGGCTGCTTATAGCGCAGCACAAGCACCGAGAGCGCCTTCATGGCGAAGCTCCACACCACGCCGAAGGCGTATGCTTCGCCCAGCATGTAGACATCGCCGCGGCTGATGAGAATGGTGATCAGTTGTAGGGTGACAATCACGTTGATCAGCCGCGAACTGGTCCCGAATTTCGTATGCGGGTGTCGGAACCAGTCGGGCAGCACACCATCTTCAGCCACGCGGTTCAAAACACCGTTGGAACCGATGATGGCGGTGTTGACCGCGCCGGAGAGGATGAGCGTTCCCACCAGCACCACGAAACCATGAAAAAGCAGGCGCACCGACACCGGCCCGACCAGGTACATCGAGAGGCCGCCGATCAGGTTGTTCAGGAACTGCCCGCGCTCTGCGTCCGGTATGATCATCACCGCGAAGAACGACACCAGGGACGTGAACAACATGCTGTAGATGAAGATCACGAAGCCCGCCCGCTCCAGGTTCTTCAGCTTGGGGTGAGCGATTTCCCGGTTCACCTGAGCCAGGCTCTCCTCGCCGCTCATGGCCAGCAGCGAATGGCCGAGCCCGATCATCACCGCGATCACCGTGATGGAAGGAGCCAGCGTGCCTTTCAACCAGCCGAGGCCTTCAGGACTGAAATGGAGGTTGGCGGGAACGGGCAGCGGGACGGGTTGATAACCGTTCTTGAGAATGGTGATGAGGCACCAGGCGATCAGCATCACCACCATTACCGTGGTGATTTGCATGATGCGCAGAGCCTTTTCGCTGGATTCGTGGATTCCGATGACATTCTTGCGCCAAAAGTAAATCGTCACCACCACGGCGAATGCCGCCGCGAAATATGGCGCGTTGACGTGCAGGCCGGCAATGTGCAGATGCTCGCCGGTTTCATTGATGAGGCCGCCTAAATACAAGCCGGCGCTGACAGCGCTGATGGGCCCGGTGAGCACGTAGTCGAACATCAGGGCGGATACCGAAAATTTCGCCAGGGTGCCCCCCATGGCCTCGTGCACCACCTTGTACACGCCGCCGCGCACGAACATCGAGCAGCTTTCGATGTAGATGGCGCGTACCGCGTAGGAGAACAGCATGATCGACAGAATGAACCAGGGCGCAGCTTTGCCGATGGCTTGTTCCGCGATGCCGCCGGCATAGTAGGCCGACGACGCGAGGTCGCTGAGCACGATGGCCGCCGCGCGCCAGAAGGAGATGAACGACAGCATTACGGTAGTGGCCACCACCACCTTGACCGCTGCCGGCCGCTGCTCCGGTGTCACGAGAAAGTCTCCCCGTTCACCAATAACGCCGAATCAGGAGGAAACACAGAAGAGATTGAGCAACCACATAGTAACATAGGGTCGCCTGCCGCTTCTTCGCGCGACTCTTGCCCGGGCCCATCCGTTGCCCTCAGTCCGCCTTCTTTGAACATTCCTCGGCGTTCTCGGCGCCTCGGCGGTAGAATTGCTTTTCACTCGTTTAGCATAAGCTCATGGACGCTGAGTCCCTGGCTCGCTCGGTAATCTCGAAGCTTCGCGGCGCCGGCCACCAGGCATACCTGGTGGGTGGCTGCGTGCGCGACCTGTTGCTGGGCGTCAAACCGAAAGACTTCGACGTCTCCACCGACGCCCGGCCCGACCGCATCATGGGCCTGTTTCCCAGTTCGGGCCGGGTGGGCGCGCATTTTGGCGTCGTGCTGGTGCGTGATGTTTTCGCCCAGGTGGAAGTGGCCACTTTCCGCAGCGACAATGATTACGAAGACGGACGCCGGCCTGCCAGCGTGCATTTTGAATCCGATCCGCGCCGGGACGTGCTGCGCCGCGACTTCACCATCAACGGCCTCATGATGGATCCCGAAACCCGCAGCGTGCTGGACTATGTGGGCGGCCGCGCCGACCTCGACCGGCGCATTCTCCGCGCCATCGGCGACCCGGACCTCCGTTTCCAGGAAGACCATTTGAGGCTGTTGCGTGCCGTGCGCTTTGCGGCGCGCCTGGGGTTCGAGATCGAGCCCGCGACTTTTACAGCCATCCAACAACACCATGCTCTGATTCGCAAAGTGGCAGCCGAACGCGTTCGCGACGAACTGAGCCGCATCCTGACCGAAGGCGGAGCCCGCCGCGGTTTCGAAATGCTTGACGAGAGCGGCTTGCTGCCCGACATCCTGCCCGAGGTAGCGGCCATGAAGGGAGTCCAGCAGCCGCCCGAGTATCATCCCGAAGGCGACGTCTGGGTGCACACGCTCCTGCTCCTGGAAAACCTGAACCATCCCACCACCACTCTCGCGCTCGGAGCATTGCTGCATGACGTGGGCAAGCCGCCGACGTTTCGCGTCGCGGACCGCATCCGCTTCGACGGCCACGTGGAGGCAGGAGTCCACCTGGCGCACGGCATCCTGCACCGCCTGCGTTACTCCCGCGATGAAATGGACCGGGTAGAATCGCTGGTGGCCTATCACATGCGCTTCAAAGACCTGCACCGCATGAAAGACAGCACCCTGAAGCGGTTTCTGCGGCTCCCGGATTTCGAAGAGCATCTGGAACTGCACCGCCTGGACTGCCTGGCGAGCCATGGCGGCCTGGAAAACTACGACCTCGCGAAGCGTAAGCTGGCCGAATTCTCAGAAGAACACCTGAAGCCGGAGCCGTTACTGACCGGGGCAGACCTAATCGCCGTGGGCTTCCAACCCGGCCCGCTGTTCGCCCAGATCCTATCCGCGGTAGAAGACGCGCAACTGGAAGGCCGCATCAGCACGTTCGAGCAAGCCATTACACTAGTACGGGAGCAGTTTCCGCGGTAGGGCAGCATGGCAAGCTGCCGGCGGTTGGTGACCGCCGCTCGTACCTCACCGCCGACCGATCGCTCAGAGTCTCCGCCAACCTCCCTCACCAATCCCTCTCTCGCACGTCCCTTCCAGCCGGGGGTATCTCAATGCAAAATCTGTGGAGAGTCCTGTGCGCTTGCGCCTTGCTGGCCGCCGGAGCGGCCGCCGCACGCGCCCAGAGTTTACTGACGCTGCCGGAAGCTAGCCAGCGCGCGGTCGTCACCCAGCGCGTCGGCTTAACAGATATTACCGTGACCTACCACCGGCCTCTGGTCAACGGCCGGAAGGTCTGGGGCGGAATCGTTCCTTACGGCCAGGTATGGCGGGCGGGGGCTAACGAGAACACCACCATCGAATTCTCGACTCCCGTTGCGGTCGAGGGCCAGCCGCTCGCCCAGGGGAAATACGGGCTGCACATGATTCCCGGCACGGACTCCTGGACCGTCATTTTCTCCAAGAACTCCAGCTCCTGGGGAAGTTTCACATACAACCAGGCGGAGGATGCGCTGCGCGTCACCGTAAAACCGGAGCCTGGCGAAGCGCACGAGGCGCTCACCTACGACTTCGACGAAGTGAAACCGGAGTCGGCCGCCGTAACTCTCCGGTGGGAAAAACTGGCGGTCCCGTTCCACGTATCCGGGGACGAAAAAGAGATCACGCTGGCCAGCATGCGGAGCCAACTCCGCGGCGCCCTGCAATACGTCTGGGAAGGACCTGCCGAAGCCGCGCAATACTGCCTTGCGAACAAGGTGGCCTACGACGAGGGGTTGAAATGGGCCGACCAATCCATAGGCATCGAAGAAAGGTTCGATAACCTGATGCTCAAGGCCGGGCTGCTGCAGGCAGTGGACCGGACGGCGGACGCCAAGGTCGCCAAGGACAAGGCCATGGCGATGGGCACGCCGACCCAGATCTACTTTTATGCACGCGGCTTGCAGGCGCAGAACAAACAGCCGGAAGCCATGGAGATATTCAAGATCACGCAGCGCCGTTTCCCGGATCATTGGCTCGGGCACATGGCCGCCGCCCGGCTGGCCTCCGCGGCGGGCGACTTTCCTACCGCGTTGAAAGAAGCTAAGACGGTGCAGGGAATGGATATCCCCGACATCCAGAAGCCGAACCTGGTCACCCTGGTTAAGCGCCTGGAGAACAAGGAAGACATCAACAGGTAGTTCGCGTAGCTCCCTGCAGTCACTCCGCCAGCTTGCGCGCCCGGCGGAACACGGCCAGCAGCATGCGTTCGTTTAGCTTGCCGGTCGACGTGTTCTGTTGGCTGGGGTGATACGACGACAGCAGGATCGGCTGGCCCGAACCGGTGCGGAACCGCCGGTTGTGTCCGAAAACAAACCGTGCGCGGCTGCCGATGACGCCGCGCGACTTGAGTACATCCAGGTAGTTGTCGAACGCGATTTTCCCGAGCGTCACCACCACTCTCACGCCCGGCAACAGGTCCAGCTCCCGCTCGAAATACGGCCGGCAGTTGCGGATTTCTTCCGGCGTGGGCTTATTCCCGGGCGGCGCGCAGTGGCACGCAGCCGTAATGTAGGCGCCGTGGAGCGCGAGCCCATCGTCCCTTGAGCCGCTCGAGGGCTGCGAAGCAAACCCGGCGCGGTACAACACGCTGTACAACGTGTCGCCCGACCGGTCTCCGGTGAACATGCGGCCGGTGCGGTTGGAGCCGTGCGCCCCGGGCGCCAAACCAAGTATCAGAACCCGCGCTGCCGGGTCGCCGAAAGACGGCACCGGCTTCCCCCAATACTCCCAATCGCGGTAGGCGCGCCGCTTCTGTTGCGCAATTTGCGCCGTATATTCGCGCAGCCGCGGGCAGCGGCGGCAGTTGACGATCTCGTTCTGCAGGATTTCCAGCAAATCGGCGCCCGGATGTTAGAATAAACAATAAAGGGCTTGACGGGCCACCGGAGGGTTAGTCAAAATCGAAGAGTCCGGTTGCTCCGCCGGCTGCTTTGATCGCTCTGGTTTCTGTCCTCCTGGTAGTCTCCGCCCTTTACCGCAGTTGAGTATGAATCGTCATCCCGCAGTTCTTCGAGTCGTCGCCGTCTACAGCCTGTTGGCGCCCCTGGGTTGGGGCGCCTCCCTCAGTAAACACCCGGTTCACCACCGCATCGCACACAGGCCCACTACCCTGAACAGATCAGCGGCGGGCAGCGCCGGGCTGGTCAAGACGGTGGCGCAGGTCAAAAAGACCAAGACAGCGGTTTCCGCAAGGAGAAAAGAGGGAGCGACGCCGGCCGTCATTGCCGGCGGCCCCTGGACCGAACCGACCTATGCCGATTCCACAGCGGGCGACCAGATCGATGGCGAAGACCTTACCATCCGGCGCGCGGCCGTGGAGGCCCTTGGGCCGTACAACGGCTCCGTGGTGGCCGTCGATCCCAATACCGGCCGCGTCCTCACCATGGTGAACCAGAAGATCGCTACCGGCAGCGGCTTCCAGCCGTGCTCCACGATCAAGGTTTCGGTGGCGCTGGCGGGGCTGAGCGAAAAGATCATCCAGCCGGCGACCAGGCTGCGCGTCCCGGGTATGCGCATCGATCTGACCTATGCGCTGGCTCACTCCAATAACTACTACTTCGCCACGCTCGGTCAGAAGCTCGGCTTCGAAAAGGTCACTTACTACTCGCACTTGTTCGGATACGGTGAGAAGGCCGGCCTGAACATACCGGGTGAGCAACCGGGCCGCTTTCCTTCGGCGATCCCGCGCAACGGCGGCGTGGGGATGCTGACCAGCTTCGGCGAAGAGATCGAGCAGACGCCGTTGCAGCTAGCCGCGCTGATGAGCGCCATCGCCAATGGCGGAATCCTGTACTACCTGCAATACCCGCGCAACCAGGAGGAGGCTCGAGCCTTCGTTCCACGCGTGAAGCGGCGGCTGGAGATCGCTAACCTGATTCCGGTGATCAAGCCCGGGATGCGCGGAGCGGTCGAATTCGGCACCGCCCACCGGGCGCGCGAGGATGGTGACATTGCGGGCAAGACAGGCACGTGCAGCGAGAACCACACGCACCTGGGCTGGTTCGGCTCGTTCAACGAAAGCGGAAACCACAAGCTCGTGGTCGTCGTGTTGCTGACCGGGGGCCGTCCGGCCATCGGCCCGCTGGCTGCCGGTATCGCCGGCGACATGTACCGCCGCCTAAGCGAATCGAACTACTTCGCCGGAACTCCCGTGACGCCGCCTACGCTCCTCGCCAGCCAGGTCTGCTGCCGGTAGTGGGATAACGCTCCGGCGTTGCCCCTGCGAGCGAAGCTCGCTCCGCCTTCACCCCAAACACCGGAACACTTCCCGGTAGAACTCCGGGTGCGATTTCCAACTCTGCGCCGTAATGAGCTTCCCGTCGCGCACCGCCGGTTTGGCGCTGTAGATACCCCCAGCCTGCTCCGCTTCGATGCGCACGTGCAGGTAACACGTGACCGTCCGGCCCTTGATCAGGTCCGCCGCCGCCAGCACCTGTATGCCGTGACCGATGGCGCATACCCACTTGTCCTGCGCCGCGAATTCGCGGACCAGCGAGATCAGGCTGGCGTCATTTCGCAGGTATTCGGGCGCTCGCCCGCCCAGGATCACGATCGCCGCGAACTCCTTCGCAGCCACGGCAGTAATGGCCAGGTCGGCGTCGATTGAATGGCCCGGGTGCTCGCTGTAGGTTTCCCACCCGGGTTCGAAATCATGGATGACCAGGTGCAAACGGCGGCGCGACGGGGCCGCTACCACCGGCTCCCAGCCCGCCTCCAGAAACCGCTGGCAGGCGTACAGCGTCTCGTAGCCTTCGCCTCCATCCCCGGTCACAAGCAGAACTTTCCGACTCATCGGGGACCCGCTTTCTCCGTCAGGATAGCAGGCCGCGAATCGGGCCGGCGCTACTTCACCTTCTTGAGAATGGCGTCCACGTAGTCGCGGGTCTCCGGAATGTCCGGTACCCCGTTCGCCCCGTCCACCGCCGATGGGCCGGCATTATAAGCGCCGAGCGCCAGCTTCAAATCGCCTTTGTATTTGTCGAGCAGTTGCTTGAGGTACTTTGCGCCCCCTTCGATGTTCTCCTTCGGATCGAAGGGATCCTTCACGCCCAAGTCTCCGGCGGTTTCCGGCTTGAGCTGCATCAGCCCCTGAGCGCCCTTGGACGACACGGCGCACGGGCGAAAGGCCGATTCCTGCTCGATCATGGCACGCAGCAGCTTGGGCTGAACCGAATTCGACTTGGCGGCGCTCTCGATGAGCGGCGTAACCACTCCGTCAGCGATCGGCTCGCAGGCCGCCTCGCTGGCCGTCCCCGTCGGAGACCATGGAAGCAGCCACGCGCCGGTCGTCTCAGCCTGCTTGCGCACCGCCGCCCGTTGTTTTTCCATCGCCATCCGGAGCAATTCCGCCGGCGGCGCAGTCTGCGCCCAACCAATCGACCCGATCAGGATCCAGCCCCATCTCATCCACCCACTGATCGGCGAACCAGGGCGGCAACATTAGTGCTTCCTGCCCACGCTCTCAGCAGGGTGACCGCCGCGCCAACGTGTCGCCTCTTCCTCCGTGCCCGCAAATTTGACTTCAATTTCCGTGTTCCTCTGCGCCTCGGCGTCTCGGCGGTGAATCCCGGGTTCCCGCCGCGCACAGCACCACTAGCGACACCCACAGCATGTCCGCCAGCAGCAGGTGCAACAGTTGCATCCACACCGGCGCCAGCAGCAGCAGATTCACCAACCCCGCGAGCAACTGCAGCCACACCATGGCGATCACCCACAGCGCCGCCGCCTTCGCTTCGCGCAACCTGGCAACTGCATATGACATCAGCCATGTCCCCACGCCGGCGGCGATCAGCGGATGCAAAGCCCGCAGCCGGAGCAAAATACTCGACGCCGGGTCGAAATCCTGCGCCAGGCCGGCCCCCAAGGTTGCCGCCGGAAACAGCGTATCGCCCAGCGCCGAAATCGCGCCCGTGATGCTCAGCAACATCACCGCACCCAGGCTGACGGCGGCCAGCCAGGCCGCTCTGCCGCTCACCCGCACCAGCGGTTTGCCGGTCCCCCACCACGCCGTGAGCGTGAAACACGCGAGGAGCGTCAAGGTATTCACCAGGTGCGTGGATAGGGTGTAGGCGTCGGCATTCCGCGCCACGTGCTGCAGCTTCACCAGCGCCGCGCCGATCAGAGCCTCCGTCACCAGGAAGACCGCCGACAGCATGGCGCTCAACCGCACCGGATGCCGCCACGGGAACACTCGGCAGGCCCAGATGACCAACAGCGCCACTAGCGGCACATCCAACCCGGTCATGGCCCGGTGGGTGAATTCGATCAGCGTCTTGACTGACGCGGATGTGGGCGTGACCTCGCCGTTGCAAAGCGGCCAGTGGTTGCCGCATCCGGCGCCTGAGCCCGTGGCGCGCACATAAGCGCCCCACAGTATGACCGCCAGATTGTACGTCAGGACCAGCCACGCATACCGGCCGAAGCCCATGCGGCGCACGTCGGCGCCCTGCGAAGCCGGCCGGCTGTCTGCGGCCGGCCCGGCGCCCGTTTCCGTTTTGGCCATGGATGCCTTTCATTGTAAGCCGTTCCGAAAACAGCCTCCCTTCACCACGTCCGCCGCGAGTCTACTTTGCGATGATTGAAGGGTCATGATCGAAACAGGGCTCCAGAACCGAGTCGTCATCGTCACCGGCGCTGCCGCCGGAATCGGCAACGCCACCGCGCGTCGTTTCGCGCAGGAAGGTTGCCGCGTGGCCTCATGGGATGTCCGCGACGGGCAACCCGAGCCAGGCGGCTGCTTTCAGAAGGTCGATGTCACCAGCGCACCGTCCGTCGCCGCCGCGGTGGAAGAGGTGGTGGCCCGTTGGGGCGCTGTTTACGCGCTCGTCAACAACGCCGGCGTTCTGCGCGACGGCCAACTCGTCAAATTCAAAGACGGCGTGGTCGCCGGCATGATGAGCGACGAGCAGTTCGACGCCGTCCTCGGCGTGAACCTCCGCGGCGTCTTTGTATGCACGCGCGCCGTGGTCCCGCGCTTGATCCAGGGCGGCGGCGGCGTGATCCTCAACGCATCGAGCGTGGTCGGCCTGTACGGCAACTTCGGCCAGACCAACTACGTCGCCAGCAAGGCCGGTGTGATCGGCATGACCCGCGTATGGGCGCGCGAACTCGGCAGGTATCACATCCGCGTGAATGCCGTCGCGCCGGGATTCATCGCGACCGACATGACCAAGGGCATGCCCGAGAAAATCCTCCAGTCCATGGTCGATCACACGCCGTTGGGCCGCATGGGCCGGCCCGAAGACATCGCCAACGCATACCTTTGGCTCGCGTCCGATGCCGCCTCATTCGTCAGCGGTACGGTCATCAGCGTGGATGGCGGGGTGGTCACCGGAACGTAGTGGGGCAGCGAATCTTGGCTGCCGCCGCCTTTCAGGCGGTGTCAGGCGTGCTCACTTCAGCCTTGCTCGCACTTGCTGTGGAGGCCACGCTAGCCGTCACGCCCGATCTGCGAAAATGGGAATAGCCCACGGAGGACCTTCATGAAGCCGATGTATATCGCCGCCTATCATCAATCCAAGTTCGGCAAGCTCATGGGCATAACCGTGCCCGAGATTGTCGGCGCCGCCATCCAGGGCGCCTGCCGCCAGATCAACGCACCGGCATCCGCTCTCGATGTCGGATCGATCGGCGCCGCCTGCAATTTCTCGCTCAACCACCAGGGCCTGCTTGCCGGCCTGATGGCGATGACGCCGGGCCTGGAAGGCAAGCCCATTGAGGCCGTCGAGAACGCCTGCGCCAGCGGCGGCCAGGCGGTCCTATCCGTGATTCAGAAGCTGCAACTCGGCCTTGGCGACACCGGCATCGCCGTGGGCTACGAGAAGATGCGCGACGCCGAGGGCAAAATGGACGGCAAGCTCATCGGCGAAGTGCTCGGCTACTTCTCGCATCCCGGCGAGCGCGAAGGCAAAGTCTTCGTCTTCCCGCACATTTTCGCCGAAGTGATGCAGGACTACATCGCCACGCATGGGGTCTCCGAGGCCGACCTCGCCTCTATCGCTGTTCAGGAGTACGCCAATGCCAAGTACAACTCCTGCGCTCAGATGAACAAGGTGCAAATCACACTCGATCAAGCCATGAAGATCGAAGGCATCAACCGCTACGTGGTGGATGGCCTGCCGTTGAAGACTTACGACTGTTCGCAGATCACCGACGGTTACGCTGCGCTGATCGTCGCCACCGGGGAAGGCCTCGCGAAACTGGGCGTGCCGAAATCCGAGTGCGTGGAGATCGCCGGCTGGGGGCAAGCCACCGACCCCCTGCTCAAGACCGGTCGCGACGTGCTGCGGCCGGCAGGCGCTTACCGCGCCATGAACGGCGCGTACGAGATGACACACGCCAGTGCCAAAGATGTCAATGTCGCCGAGGTGCACGACTGCTTCACGGTAATGGGCGCCATCGGTACGGAAGTAATCGGTAAGGCCGAACCGGGCCGCGGAGCGCAGTATTGGGTGGACG
>Ga0335081_10001117_pt1 | contig 42850 bp, 38 predicted proteins | sample Lox_Sample_35_FD_206713 | JGI IMG/M metagenome (GOLD analysis project Ga0335081, IMG submission 206713) | Soil microbial communities from Loxahatchee National Wildlife Refuge, Florida, United States - Lox_Sample_3.5 | ecosystem: Environmental > Terrestrial > Soil > Wetlands | place: USA... | reverse complement strand
CCTGACGCCGGAGCAGCAGAAATGGGTTCAGGCCGCGGCCGACGAGGTGAGCAGGCGCGAGCCGGCGATGGCGCTCAAGCTCGAGAAGGACTCCGAGGACAAGCTCAAGACCATGGGCGTCAAGGTAGTCGAGAACGTCGACAAGAGCGGGTTCATGAAGGCCGCGGCGCCCGTCCAGGACCAGCTCGCGCAAGAGCTTGGTCCGCACGCGGTGAAGCTGCTGCAGCTCGTCCGCGAGGTCAAGTAATCGTCGCGCGGATTGCGCGGAACGGAGCCTCAAGCGGGCTCCGGTCGGTGTGCTGCGCGCCGCTCCCGCGGTAGGGGAACCCCATGGCCGACATGCGCGCGCTCATCCTGCAGCGCCACCGGCGCCTGAAGTGGAAGGCGCTCGACCCCCTCGAGGCGCTGCTGATGATCCTCTGCGGCGTGTGCATCTTCATGTTCACGCTGACCGTTCTCTGCGACGTGGTCACGCGGACCATCGGCGCGCCGTGGCTGTGGTTGCAGCAGGTCACGACGGCGTTCTTCGCCTGGGGCGTGTTCATCGGCCTAGCCGCGGCGACGCGCCGGCTCGACCACTTCTACCTCGCCGAGATCACCAAGCGGATGAAAGGCAAGCCCCGGCAGGCGATCGAGACCGTGAACCGCCTCATCGTGCTCGTCGTCGCGATCATCATCGCCTGGTTCGGCTGGAAGAACACGCTCCTGGATCTCGGCAGCTTCCGCATGCCGTCGCTGATCCCGCTCACGGTCTACACCGCGATCGTGCCTATCTCCGGGGTGCTGATCGCGCTGTTCATGGTCGAGCAGCTCGTCAACGGCTGGAAGCACGGCTTCGAGGGGCCGGAGGATCGCGAGGAGGTCGTGGAGCACGTCCAGTGAGACATCCGACGCGGGAGAGCGAGAAGTGAGCACGGGGTTGATCCTGTGCCTGATGGGCGGGCTGTTCCTGCTCTTCGGGTACATGGGCGTGCCGGTGACCTTCGCGCTGCTCGCCGGGGTGCTCGTCGCCACCGCGTTCACACCGATCAGTCTGCAGTCGATGATCGGCCAGCTCTTCCACGGCATCGATACCGAGACGCTGCTCGCCGTGCCGTTCTTCCTGCTGGTGGGCGAGCTGATGGCTTCGAGCGAGGTCGTCGAGCGCATGATCCGGCTGTCGCAGACGATGGTCGGCCATCTGCGCGGGGGCCTCGCGCAAGTGGTCACGCTCTTCAGCATGTTCTTCGCGGGCATCTCCGGTTCCTCGGTCGCCGACGTCGCGGTTCTTTCCCGGACCATCGCCCGCGAGATGGACAAGGAAGGCTACGACCGCGCCTTCACCGCCGCGCTCATCGCCTGCGCGTCGACGATGGCCAACTTGATCCCGCCCAGCATCATGGCGGTGGTCTACGGGGCGATCGGCAACGTGTCGATCGGCGGGCTGTTCCTGGGCGGCGTCGTGCCCGGCGTGACGATCGGGATCGGGCTCATGGTCTACAGCTACTTCTTCGGCCCGATCGGCGTCATGAAGAAGCGCGCCAAGTTCAAGGAATTCGCCTCCGCGGCGCGCGGCGCGTCGCTGCCGACGGTGATCCCGGTGATCATCATGGGCGGGATCCTGACCGGCTGGTTCACGCCGACCGAGGCCGGGATGGTGGCCGCAATTTACATCCTGATCGTGTTGATCCCGGCGCTCCGACCTCGCCATGTCGTGAAACTCCCGGGCGATTTCATGTACGCGGGTCTGCTCTATTCGCTGCCGCTCGGCGCGGTGGCGTCCGCGTCGGCGTTCGGCTGGATGGTCGCCTACCTGCGCGGACCCGACATGGTCGCAAGTTACATCACGTCGGTCGCCGGGAACGACGGCGCCATGATCATGTTCCTGCTCGTAGTGCTGTTCGTGATCGTCGGGGACTTCATCGACGCGGTGCCGGCGATCATCATCTTCATGCCGATCATCAACAAGCTGACCGAGGTCGGCAACATCAATCCGGTGCACATGGGCGTGGTCATCATCACCACGCTGGTGTTCGGGCTGATCACGCCGCCGTACGGCCTGTCGCTGCTCGTCGCATCGAAGTACGTCGGCGTCCCGTTCGGGCGCGCGCTGGTGCGGTCGCTACCGCTCTACGTCGTGTTCTTCGCCACCATCGCTTTCACGGTGATGGCGCCGAAGGTAGTGCTGTGGCTGCCGAAGCAGTTCCTGCCCGAATCGGTGGGCTGCTTCAAGTCACCGACGGGCAAGGGCTACATCTGCCCGCCGTAGGTGCGAATTCATTCGCATATGCGACGGGCGCGTCGCGATGAATCGCGACCTACGCGAATCCGAACAGCCGCGCCGGCGTTTTCCACAGCACCTGGTGGCGCGCGGCTTCGTCGGGGAGCCAGCGCTCGAGATTCGCGAGCACGGGACCATAATCCATCCGCTTGGGCATTCTGAGGAACGGCCAGTCGGAGCCCCACACGCAGCGCGCTGGCGTGAACGTGTCGACGAGCGCCGCGACGAACGGTTCGCTGCGCGCACCGGGCGAGAAGGCGTTCGCGAACCGGAAGGGGCCGGAGAGCTTGACGAAATGCCCTTCGCGCCCGAACTCGAGCAGCGCCTGGAAGCCCGGCTGCTCCAGGCCCCGGGTGGCATCGGGCCGGCCGCAGTGATCGAAGATGACCGGCACCCGGGCCGAGCGCAGCCTCGGTGCGGCCTCGGCGAGTTGGTCGCGCTCGCATTGCACCTCGATCAGCCAGCCCATCTCCCGCGCCTGCGCCAGCAACCGGCCGATCGCGGCATCCTTCACCGACGCGGCGCCGTCGGTCACCAGATCGAGCCGCAGCCCGATCACGTCCGCGTCCCGGAGCTCGGCCAGCGCCCGCTCCTCCGTGCCGGGCCGGACCCGGGCGATCCCCTTGAACCGGCCACCGCCCTCGCGCACGGCGGCGACCATGCACCGGTTGTCGTAGAAGTAGCCGCTGGTGGGGCTCACCAGCAAGGCGTGCGAGAGTCGATGTGCGGCGAGCACCGCGCTAAACTGCTCGACGCTGCCCTGCTCGTGCTCCGGCGGGCGGTACGTCGCCTCGGCCGAATAGGGAAAGCGAGCCGTGTCGAAGACGTGACAATGCGAGTCGACACCTCGGCGGGTCACTGCTGACGGGTCGGGCACGTTCAGCCTCCAGGACGCAGGCGCGATCAAGGGAAAGGGAGATTAGCATCATGCAGTCGACATCGGTCGGGCGCGGGCTCTTCGAGATCCGTCCCCTCACGCCGAAGCTCGGCGCGGAGATCGGCGTGCGGCTCAACGAGGAGATCTCCGACGAGCTCTTTCGCGCCATCTACCGCGCGTTTCTGCGCTACCAGGTCCTGCTGTTTCCGCCGCAGGACCTTCCACCGGGACGCCAGGTCGCGTTCGCGCGGCGCTTCGGCGAGGTGCAGATCCACGTCATGAACCAGTACCACGCCGACGGCTATCCGGAGCTTTATCGATTGTCCAATCTCGGCCCCGACGGCAAGCCCAACGGCAAGCATCCCGACAAAGGCACGCTGGCCTGGCACACCGATGGCTCCTGGCAGCGCGTGACCGGACAGGCGACGATCATCTACGGCGAAGTGATGCCCGAGACCGGCGGCGAGACGCATTTCTGCGACATGTACGGCGCCTACGAGCGTCTCGACACGGCGTGGAAGGCGCGCATCGCCGACCTTCGCGCCGTGCACAACCTCGACTTCTCGCGCACTCGCCGCCACGGCGAGGAGCCGATGACCGAGGAACAGAGGCGGGCGAAGCCGCCCGTCGATCATCCGGTCGTGCGCACGCACCCCGAAACCGGTCGCAAGTGCCTCTACCTGGGCGATCATGCCGAATACATCTTGGGCATGCCGTACGACGAGGGCCGTGCGCTGATCGAGGAGCTCAACGTGCTCGCCATCCATCGCGATCTCACCTACGAGCATCGCTGGACGGCGGGCGAGCTGCTCGTCTGGGACAACCGCTGCGTCATGCACCGCGCGACGCCGTACGATCCGGCGAAGCAGGGGCGCGTGATCCGCCGCTGCACAGTGCTGGGGGAAGTCCCCGCCTGAAGTCCGGCGCGGCGCGAGATCGACCGGCAGCTGCCGGTACCCGCGTGCGCATCGCGGCGCAATTGATCCAGGTGGCGACCGATTCGCATCTTTGGGCGCAAACCTGCGACCGCGAGCTCGAAGACATCTTCGCCGTTCAGGACGACATCGCGCAATCCGTGGTGAAGGAGCTGCGTTCCGCTTTGCTCGGAGACAAGGCGGGTGCAACGGTCGGCGCGCAGGCGGGAGCCGAAGTGCGAGCCACCACCAGGGGACGCGCAGAGATCGCCGAAGCGTACGCGTACCGTGGCGAAACCGAAGCGGCCTGCAAGTGGCTCGAGCGTGCGTACGCGCAGCGCGACGCGGGCTTGGGCCTGACGAAGACCGATCCGCTGTTCAAACCCCTGCACGCCGATCCGCGGTGGCAGTCTTTTCTGAGCAAGATCAAGCTGGCGGATTGAGGCCGTTCCGCCCTGTTGCTTCTCGACCGGCACGCGTTCCGTCGAGAAGAGTCGATTCGGTTCTTGCTACGGCGGCACGAAACGCCGACGCTGCTTCACCGGCAAGATCATCGCAGCCACGCCGGCGATGACGCAGACGAGCCCGATCCACGCGTCGGGCGAGAGCGTCTCATTCAGGAACGTGGCGCCGATCCCGACTCCGATTGGCACCCTCAGGTAGGCCTGAGCGGTCGTGCCGACCGAGCCAAGCGTTCGGAGCAAGCGAAAGTAGACCGTGAGAGCGAGCGCCGTCGAAAGCAGAGACAGGCACACGAGCGCCGCGATGGAGCGACCGGAGGGAGCGAGCGTCCATGGACGCTCGGCGATCAGGCTGACGGGTAAGAGCACGATCGCGCCGCATCCGAGCGACCCCGCGGCCGGCACCATCGGATCGAGCCGGTCGAATCGGCGCCCGAACAGCGCCGCGCCGGCGTAGCAGATCGTGGCCGCGATGATGGCGAGCTCGGCAAGGCATTCCCGCCCAATGCCCGAGCGCGCCTGCACGGCCACCATCAGGACGATGCCGATCATTCCCGTCGCGACGCCGAAGAGCTTGCGTCGCGCGAAGCGCTCGCCGCGGCCCGTCGCTCCGGCGATGACGCAGGTGAAGATCGGCGAGCAGGCGTTGAGGATCGTCGCGATCCCCGCATCGACCCACTGCTCGGCCCAGGCGATCAGCGTGAACGGAACGACGCCGTTGAGGCAAGCCTGGACGAGGAAGCGCCGCCACACCTTTCGGCCGCATGGCAACGCGATGCCGCGCCAGCGCAGGACGGCGAGCAGCGCCCCGGCGGCCATCGCGGCGCGCGCCGCGATCAACGTGACGGGCGGAATCGTCTCGACGCCCACCCGGATGAACGCGTAGGAGACCACAGCGTGGCGAGGAGCGCGAGGACGCCCAGCTCGCCGAGCCGTTCGCCCCGGCGGCGAGGTGCGATGAGCCAGCCGCGACTCATACGGCGCTTAAGAGAGATCGTCTGTTCCTCACGACGGCATCGTAGCGCTGGCCCGGAATCGATGGTTCGGCTAAGATCGAACCATGAAAGACGGCCCGAGCATCGCCCGTATCGCCTCGCTCGTCGGCGACCACGCCCGCGCCGAGGCTCTCACCGCGCTGCTGGCGGACCGGGCGCTGACAGCCACCGAGCTCGCCGCCGTCGCGGGCGTCACGAAGCAGACGATCAGCGCGCACCTCGCGAAGCTTCTCCATGCGAAGCTCATCGTCGTCGAGCGCCAGGGACGGCACCGATACTTCCGGCTCGCGGACCGGGATGTCGCGCAGCTCCTCGAATCGTTGATGGGTGTGGCCTTCAGGACCGGCGCGGTCCGCGCCCGGGCGAGTCCGCGCGAGCCGGCCTTGAGAAAGGCGAGGGTCTGCTACGATCACCTTGCGGGCGAGGTCGGCGTGCGCATCTACGAGGCCCTGTTGAAGAGGCGCGCGCTGATCCACCGCGGCGCACGCCTCGAGCTCAGCGCCGAAGGGCGGCGTCTCTTTCGCAAGCTCGCGATCGATCCGGAGGCGCTCGCCAGGCAGAAGCGCGCTCTCTGCCGCGCCTGCCTCGACTGGAGCGAGCGGCGCCACCATCTGGCTGGCGCGCTTGGCGCGGCGCTTCTCGAACGCGTCCTCGAGCTCGGCTGGGCACGGCGGGCGCGGGATTCGCGCGTGGTGCTGCTGACGCCGCGCGGCGAGCATGCGCTCTCGAGCATGTTCTAGAGGCTCCGCGGCGCCCGCGAGCGTCGCGCGACGTGCTTAGCCGCAATGCCGCCGGCGTGCGCCGATTCATGGAGTGGCTCCTTGTCCTGGCCGTCATCGTGGTGTGCGTTCCGCTGGCCGCGTGGCTCGCGCAGGACAGTCTTCTGTTCTTGCCGCAGCCCGTCGCGTCGATCGTGCACCTCCAGGCGAACGCTGCGCCGCTCGAGATCGCGGTGCCGGGAGGCCTCCGGCTTCGCGGCTGGATCGTGAGGGGAACGACCCGGCCCGCGCCGACGGTGCTCTATTTCGGCGGCAACGCCGAAGAGGTCTCGTGGACGCTGTCCGACGCGCGCTGGCCGCGCGAGTGGGCGATCGTCGGCGTGAACTACCGCGGCTATGGCGCGAGCGAGGGCAAGCCCGGCGAAGCAGCGCTCAAGGCGGACGCGCTCGCGATCTACGACGCCGTTTCAACTCGCGATGACGTCGATCCGCGGCGCATGGTCGTCTTCGGACGCAGCCTCGGCACGGCGATCGCGGTGCACGTTGCGGCCGAGCGGCAGATCGCCGCTGCCGTGCTGGTCTCTCCGTACGACAGCATGGTCGCGGTCGGCCGACTGCATTACCCTTGGCTGCCAGTGTCGCTGCTCTTGCGCCATCGCTTCGACGCTTCCGTCGACGCCAGGCGCGACCACATGCCGCTGCTCGCGATCGTCGGCGACGACGACGCGATCATTCCCCCCGAGCGCTCGCGCGCTCTGTACGACGCCTGGGCCGGGCCGAAGAGCTGGGTCGCGATTCCGGGGGCCGGTCACAATGAGCTCGGAAACGACGCGACCTTCTGGAGCGCTGTCGACCGGTTCCTGGCCGCGCACTGAAGCGTCGCGACACGGACGCCGCGGGCGCCGGTGGCTTGCGCTACGCCCTCACGGCAGCGCCATGCCCTTCTCCGCCATCACGGCGCGCAGCCGATCCGGATAGTCGGTGATGATGCCGTCGACGCCGAGGTCGATCAGTCGGCGCATTTCGAACGGATCGTTGACCGTCCACGGCAGCACCTTCAGCCCCAGCGCGTGCGCTTGCGCGAGCTCGGCGGGAGCGAGGTTGCGCCAGAACATCGACCATACGGCGCAGCCCGCGGCCTTCACCGTCGCCGGGAGCGAGCCGCCGTGATCGGCGAGCGACAGCCCGCCGAACCAGGGCGACGCGCCGCCCTCGGTCGCGCGCACGGTATCCATGTCCTTGCTCTGAATGGTGAGGCACGAGGTCTCGAGTTCCGGCGCGAGCCGCTTCAGCGCGCGCAGCGTCCGCCAGTCGAACGACTCCACGGTGACGCGCTCCATCATGCCGCCGGCGCGCACCGCGGCGACGACCGCGCGGGCGAACGACTCGGGATCGGGCGTGTCGGCGCCGCTCCACGGGGTGATCTTGGTCTCGATGTCGAAGCGCACCGGTTTGCCGCTCGCGTTGCCGAGCGCGAACAGCTCAGCGAGCTCGGGAAAGCGCTCGCCGTCCGCCGCTCGCTGCTCGGGAAACTGCCGGGCGTACGCGCTCGCTGGATCGAGGCGCCCGACGTCGTAACGCCGAAGCTCGGCGAGCGTCAGCGCATGGATCGGCGAGCCTTTCGCCGCAAGCCAGCGGCCGTCGGCATCGCGCACGATGTCGGGATTGAGGAACGGCTCGTGCGAAAGGACGATCGCGCCGTCCTTGGTCACGGCCATGTCGGTCTCGATGGTCGTCACGCCGATCGCCAGCGCCGTGCGGAACGCCGCGAGGGTGTTCTCGGGAGCGAGTCCCCGCGCACCGCGATGGCCTTCGAGGTCGAAGGCGAAAGCCGGCACGGCCGACGCCAGGAGCGCAAGCGCGCTCGCAAACACTGCGCCCCGCATGCAACGGCGATCGCGTGCGCTAGCGACTCGGCGGAGCATCGGCCAGAAAGCGCACCCGTCCGGTGCCGATCTCGTAGATCGCGCCGACGAGCCGCATGCGGCCTTCGTCGGCCCGCGCGTGCGCTTCGGGCGTCGCCAGAAGCTGGCGCATCGACCAGCGCACGTTCGCCTCGACGCCGTGCTGCAGTTCCTCGTCCGGAGCCAGTCCAGGCTCGAGGGTCGCCAGGCCGGGAAGGATGCTGTCGAGCAGCCGCTGGATCCGCGAACGCTCCTGCGCGCCGCGATGGATGGCGTCGAGCGCCGCGCGGACCGCGCCGCAGCCTTCGTGGCCGAGCACGACGAAGAGCGGCGTCTGCAGGTGCACGGCGGCGTACTGCACGCTGCCCATCACCTCGGGCGAGATGACGTTCCCGGCGACGCGAACGACGAACAGCTCGCCCAGACCCGCGTCGAAAACGAGCTCGGGCGCTACACGCGAGTCGCTGCAGCCGACGATGGTCGCGTAGGGACGCTGCGCAGGCGCAAGATCGGCGAGCTTCTCCTTGCAGATCGCGGCAAAGCGCGGTGCCCCGCGAACGAAGCGGTCGTTGCCCTCGAGGAGATGCTGCAGTGCGTCGTCGGCGTTGATCGTGCGATCGGCCATGGGTCACTGTAACGCCGGATCGCCGGGGGAATCCATGCCCGCCCGGTGGAAGGGCGGGCATGGGTGGAACAAAGTACCCGTACGCTGGGCCAGCGGCAGAGTTCGCATCTGCCTAGCGTTTTCTAGCCCGGGCAGGGCAAGCAACTTCCAGACCAAAGGCGCACGCGGCGGCGAGCGCACCGCTTCGGCAGGCGCGGCACCGGGCCGCATTTGCTTCAGGAACGCGGGCATGCGCTAAGCTCGCCTGCAACCCCGGATCATCCGGTCGGTGTGGGGTGCATCGTGTCCGGCGGCATTGTCAACGACATTGCGCGTACAACAGTGACGCTTTGCGTCGCTCTGGCCGCCGCGCTCGCGGTAGCGCAGCCGGCTGCCGATTACCCGGCGCGGCCGATTCGGATCATCGTGCCCACGGCGCCCGGGGGAGCGGGCGATGTGATTGCCCGCTTCGTCGGCGATCGCCTCGGAGCCGCGCTCCACGCCGCGATCGTGGTCGAGAATCGGCCCGGCGCTTCGGGCGTGATTGGCAACGATCTGGTCGCCCGGGCCCCGCCCGATGGCTATACGCTCCTCTTCGCGACGTCGGCGACCCAGATCATCGCCGCCTATGCGATTCCGCATCTGCCGTACGATCCCCGCCGGGACTTCCGGCCGGTCATCAACATCGGCTATGCCACCTCGGTGATCGTGGTGAACCCGGCGCTTGCGGTGACCACGCTCGGCGAGCTGATCGACTACGCGCGCAGGCACCCCGGGGAGCTCAACTACGCCTCCTCCGGAGGCGGCTCCGCCAATCACGTCGACACCGAAGTCTTCGCGCGCTTGAGCGGCATCCGGCTCACGCACGTGCCCTACCGCGGCACGGCCGACGGATACCGGGCGTTGCTCAACAACGAAGTGCAACTCATGTTCGGCGCGATCACTTCGGCGCTGCCCTACATCGAAGCGGGCCGCCTGCGACCGCTGGTCGTCCTCGTCGAGCGGCGTTCGCCGCTGCTCCCCGAGGTGCCGACCATCGCTCAGGCCGGGCTGCCGAGCGTCGACGTGCGCAAGTGGCTCGGTCTGCTCGCTCCGGCCGCCACGCCGCCGCAGATCGTCGAGCGGCTCAACCGCACGCTCGACGCGGTCCTTCACGAACCGCAGGTGAGGGAGTGGATGGACCGGCAGGGACTCGACGTCGCCGGCGGCTCGCGCGACGACTTCGACGCCGTCCTGAAAGCCGACTTCAGGAAGTGGGGCGAGACATTGCGGCGGCTCGACATCCGGACCGAGTAACATCGCTGCCTCGTTGTCCAGCGGCAGAACTCTCCATGACCAAAGTTCGCCTTCTGGTGCTCTCCGTTGGCACGCGGGTCGGGCAGAACGTGCTCGCGGTCCTTGCCTCCCGCCGCGGCGCCGTCGAGATCGTCGCCACCTCGTCGGTCGCGAACGAGCCGGCGCTGTTCGAATGCGATGCCGTCTATCTCGTCCCGCCCACCGCTGCCGAGCCCGAAGCGTTCGAGCGTTCGCTGCTCGAGATCGTGGCGAGCGAGCGCATCGACCTCGTCGTTCCCTGCCGCGACGACGACGTCGTGTTCCTCGCCGGGCTCCGCGGGCGCCGCCCCGAGCTTGCGCCGCGGTTGCTGTGCGGCGGCGCCGAGGCCTCGCGCATCATCGTCGACAAGTGGCTGAGCGCGAAATTCTCGGCACGGCAGGCTCTGCCGTTCGTGCCGTCGATCGCGTGCGGCGAGGTGCGCGACGGCGTCGCGTTTGCTCGGCGGCACGGGTTTCCGCTCGTGGCGAAGCCCCGCCGCGGCTATGCGTCGCAGGACGTGTACATCGTCTGCAACGAGGCCCAGCTCGCGCGCGCTCTCGCGGAGCCCGGCTGGGTCGTACAGCAGTTCCTCGGCGACGCGCGCACGGTGGAGGAGTACCTCAGTCACGTCGACACGCGAGGCATACCTCTGTTCCATACGTTCCAGGGGTTGAAGCATTCGCTCCAGGCGCTGATCGCTCCCGACGGCGCCACGGCGCACCTGATCTGCACGCGCAACGCGAGCCGACTGCGCCGCTCGAAGCGGGTCGAGTGGGACGACGACCCGGCGGCGAGCGCGGTCGGCGAGCAATGCGCGCGGGCGTTCGCGACCGCCGGCTGGCGCGGCCCGCTCAACATCCAGTGCCAGCGCGACCCGCAGGGCGAGCTGCGGATCCACGAATTCAACGGTCGCTTCACCGGGGCGACCGTCGAGCGCTGGCTGCTGGGCCATGACGAAGTCGGTACAGCGATCGAGTCTTTCACCGGCGTCGCGCTGCCGCGAGATCGATCGCCGGTCGGCGCGCCGGTCGAGGCCTTCGAATGGGTGACCGCTCGCGCCGCCGATCCAGGTCGCGTCGAGGCGCTTGCGCGCGATCGCGTCTGGAGGCGCCTCGCCTGAGCGGCGAGCGGCCTGGCAGGATCGGAATCGGCCGCGCTGCGGCGGCGCCCGGCTGTCTCATCCTCCACACGGAGGGCGCAGCCGACGCGACGTTGCACTTGGGCGAACGCTTGCCGTTCGCCGACCGGACCATCGCGGCCATCGACTGCGGGCCGTACCTGGACGGCCTGTCAGGACCGGCGCGGCTCAAGCTGCTGCTCGAATGCCGTCGTTGTCTCAAGCCCGGCGGGACGCTCACACTCGGCGACGCGCAACCCTCAGAGCACTGGGCCGTGCCGGCGGCGCTCGCCGGATTCGAATCGGCGCACGCCGGCCTCGTCAAGCCGGATCGGCGTGTCAAGGGCGAGCCGCTCGTCTCGGTCGCGATCCCCGCCTACAACCCGGCTTTCTTCGCTGCCTGCCTCGAGAGCGCCCTCGGGCAGACGTACCGAAACGTCGAGGTCGTCGTGTGCGATGACTCGCCGGGGCCCGAAATCGAGACGCGGGTGCGCGAGCACCCCCGCGGCGCAACGGTCCGCTACGAACGCAACACTGCGCGTCTCGGACCGCGGGGAAACTTCACGCGCTGCCTCGAGCGCTCGCAGGGCGAGTTCGTGAAGCTGCTCTGCGACGACGATTGCCTGGCGCCGCAGTGCGTGGCGCGGCTCGTCGATGCGTTTCGCCAGGCGCCCGACGTCGCGCTGGCGACTTCGCGGCGCCGCCGCATCGACGCCGCGGGACACGCGCTTGCGGACCAGCCAGCCACCGTCCCGATCGTGGCACAGGATACGGTCATCGACGGGCGCACGCTCGCCAACGCGATGCTGATGGCCGGGCTCAACTTCGTGGGCGAGCCCAGCACCGTGCTCTTCCGCCGCGCCGATCTGGCGCCGCCCGGCTACTTCGGCTTCGCCGGCGTGGCGGGGCACGGCATCATCGACATGGCTACCTGGACCGCGCTGCTGCTCAAGGGCGACGCGGTCTATTTTCGCGACGCGCTGTCTTCGTTTCGCATCCACGCCGGCCAGCGCCAGCACGACCCCGCCAAGGCGCAACGCAACATCGGCAGCATTCGCGAGCTGCAGGCGGCTTGGCTCGGACTCGCGTTGCACGAGGGACTCGAGCCCAATCGGGTGGGCGTGAAGCCCTTTCCGCCGCGAGACGCGGCATGGTGCGTCTCGCCTCTGGTCGGCTTCGCCGCCCGCCGCGCCATCGCGCGGCCATAGGCCTTCAGTGCGGCTTGGCGCTGAGGGTCTTCGCCGCGCCCTGGTCGTCGATGGTTTGCAGCGTGACGGGGCGGCGCCACACCCGCACCACGTAGTCGAGGACGCGCTCGGCGCGCCGCAGATCCAGCCCGCGGCCGTCGCTCTGATGGTCGTGGGTGAGCGTGAGGCTGCCGTCTACCTCCAGCTTCGTGGCCGCGACGCGCGGCACGCCGAAATTGAAGCGCGGCGCCAGGATCGCTTCGCGCACGGCGTGTATGTCGCGGGAGACCACCGAGATCGAGCCGTCGGGCGCCGCTTCGTAGACGAACAGGTCGAGCCGGTCGGCCAGCTCCTGGTCGAGATGGTTGCGCACGAAGCCGAAGTCGTCCTCCTCGGCGCAGATGCTGCGCGCGGCGTCCAGCCCTCGGGTCTCGACGATCTTCTCCCACATCGAGAAGCCGAGGTGGTAGGGGTTGATCGACAGCGCCAGCGTGCGGCCGGCGGCGTGCGGCTGCACGACGTCGGAGTGGGTCTTGATCGCCGACACGTAGAGGTCCGACGGCAGCAGGTCGGCTTCGCGCAACAGCCGCGCATGCCAGTACGACGCCCAGCCCTCGTTCATGATCTGGCAGGCGAACACCGGGTAGAAGTAGAACGACTCCTCGCGCACGGCGAGGAACGCGTCGCGCTCCCACGCCTCGAGCTCCGGCCCGTGGTGGGCGATGAACCAGAGCAGATCGTAAGCGGGCCGCGGAGGGATGAGCCGGGGCGCATGCGGCTTGACCGGCTCCGGCGCCTTCTCGCCGGGCAGCGTCTCCCAGCGGCGGCGGAACGGATCGTCCTCGGCCGGGGGCTCTTCGTCGTCTTCCTCATCGCCGGGCGCCCGGTAGAGCTGGCGATTGACGTCGACGTGCGCTTCGAGCGAAAGCGCCGCGTCGAGCACCGCCTCTACGCGCTCCTGGCCGTGCTCGGCGAACGCCGAGTCGATGCGGTGGGCGCGGGCCGCCGCCTGCTCGAGGATCTTGCCGCCCGCCATCGTCAGGGAGCGCTGGAACAGAGCGTTGCGCTGCGCGAAGTCGGCGTGGCCCAGGACGTGGGCGACCACCAGGACGTTCTCGGCGAGGGAATTGACGTCCACGAGATAGGCCTTGCACGGGTCGCCGGGGAACATCACCTCGAAGATCCGCGAGTGGCCCATGTTGCGCTGAACGAGCTGGCGGATGTAGCGCACGCCGAACGACCAGTGCGGCATGCGGACCGGCAGTCCGTAGACCGCCGTCTCCATCATGAAGCGCTCGGGAACAAGCTCGAAATCCACCCCGCTGTAGCGCAGACCGAGCTTGCGGGCGAGCGCCTCGATGCGCGCCGCGTACTCGGGCAGGCGCGTCATCGCGCTCGATCCGCCTGGCCAGCCTGGTGCACGAAGAAACGGCGGATGGCCTGCCAGACGTCGGTGATGTCGGCGACGATCTGCGTGTCCGCGCGCACGCCCGAGTCGGCGAGACCGCCGATCAGCGTGCGCATGTCGGTCTGGGAGAAGCGTACCGTCCCGAGCCGCGTTTCGATATAGCCCAGATAGTTGAGCCGCTCGGCGAGCTTGGTGAGCGCCGCCGCGGCCGGCTGCCGGTCCTCGCCGGCGTTCTCGCCGTCCGAGGCGTAGAAGACGTAGGCGTTGTATTGCGACGTGGGGTAGTGCTCGTCGAGGATCTGCTGGGCCAGCACGAACGCCGACGAGGCGGCCGTTCCGCCGCTGCCGGCGGCCTCGAAGAACTGGGCTTCGGGAAACTCCCAGGCTTGCGTCGTGTGGGCGATGAACCGGACCTCGACGCGATGGTACTGGCGGCGCAGGCCGGAAAGCGAGAAGAAGAAGAAAGTCTTGGCGAGCTTGCGCTCGGCCGCGGTCATGGAGACCGACACATCGAGGACGAAGATGACCACCGCGTTGTCCGCGAGCCTCGGCCGCTGCCGGAGTTGATGGAAGCGAAGGTCGTCGTCGACGAAAGGCGCCGGGTCTTCCTGGATCGCGCGGCGCTTGATCGCCTGCTTGAGCGTGCGCCGCCGGTCGAGGCGGGCGCGGATGCCGCGCCGGCCCGTGCCTTCGCGGACGATCTCGTCGTTCTCGACCGTGGCGCCCGCCTTCGGCCGCAGCTCCGGGAGCTTGAGCTCCTCGGTGAGCCAGTCCACGATGTCGTCGACCTTGAATTCGAGGAGGAGCTTGAAGCCGCCGGAATCCTGGCCGCCCTCGCCCTCGCCGCCGCCGCGCTCGATGCTCGCGTCGGCGGGCCGCAGCAGGTCACCGGCTTTGGCCTGCCCCTGTCCGGCGCCGGTCTGCTTCCCGGTGTCGGCGAGGCGAAAGCGCGCGTGCTCGAGCAGCCGTACCGGCACCTGAACGGACCTGGCGTCCGGCTGGGTCATGTAATCGCCGTCGGAGAGCAGGTCCACCAGCTGCTCGCGCACCGCCTGGCGCACTTTCTGGTTGTGCCGCAACCAGTCGCGCGCGCCGCGCGAGAACAGCTCGTACCACGGCGACTCGACGGCGAAGCGAATCCGGCTCGCCGTCCCGGAGTTGTCGCTGGTCATGGCTGTCGCGCGAGCCTCCGGCGGTCACTCCTGCGCGAGCAGCGTGGTGACGTAGTTCAGCGCTTCCCGGGCGCTGTGCTCGTCGTAGCCGTAGTCGTCGACCAGCCGCTTGGCGACCGCCGAGATCTTCTTCTGCGTCTCCTGCTCCGGCCGGGTGGTCGACGAAACGAGCCGCAGCACGTCGCGCCGCTGCTCGAAGAGATACTGGGCGATCGCGTCGTGCAGAGGCGCGTGGCTGTCGAGGGTGAATTTCTCGCCGCGCTTGTACGCGCCCATCGCCTTGCGCACCACTTCCTGCCGGAACGAGTGCTTGCCGGCATCCGAGATCTGGATCTTCTCCTCGACGGCCCGGAGCATCCGCTCGTCGGGATCGCGCTCCTCGTTGGTGATCGGGTCGCGGAGCTTGCGGTTGTCGAGTGCGGCCTCGACCTCGTCGACGTACTTGTCCAGGAGCTCCTGTGCCTCCTGCTCGAAGGATACGAACAGCGCCTTGTGCACGTCCTCCTTCACCCAGCGGTTGTAGAAGTCCTTGCGCGCGAGCACCAGGAAGTCGATCCAGCGGCGCTTCTCCTTGGGGTCGATGCGCGCGTCGCTCTCGATCGCGTCCTTGAGCGCGAGCAACACGTCCATCGTGGTGAGGCTCTTGGCGTTGGACTTGGTGATCGCGCTGGAGAGCGCGTTGATCACGAAGCGCGGCGAGACGCCCGCGAGCCCCTCCTCGGGGAAGCGCTCGCGCAGCCGCTCCGCGTCGGCGCGGTTGACGCCCTCGACGTCCTCGCCGGCCTGGAGCCTGACGCGCTTGGAGAGGTCCGCCCCCTTGTCGTCGCCCTCATGCAGGCGGGTGAGGATCGCGAACACCGCCGCGGAGTGCAGCACGTGCGGATCGAGATGGACCTGCCGGAACGTCGGTTCCGCGCTGGAGATGAGCTTGCGGTAGATCTTCGCCTCCGCCCGGTAGTCCAGCGTGTAGGGGACCTGGATGACGACCATCCGGTCGAGCAGCGCCTCGTTCTCCCGCTCCTGCAGGAACTTGCGGAACTCGGCCAGATTGGTGTGCGCGACGATCGTCTCGTCGACATGGATCAGCGGGAAACGCGACACCTTGACGTTCTTCTCCTGCGTGAGCGTGAGCAGCAGGTAGAGGAATTCGCGCTTGACCTTCAGGATCTCGATCATCTCCAGCACGCCGCGGCTGGCGGCGTAGACCGAGCCCGACCACGACCACGCCCTGGGATCGCCCTCGTCGCCGTACTCGGCGACCTTCGAGAGATCGACCGATCCGACGAGGTCGGCGAGGTCCGCGGTGGTCGGATCGTGCGGCGCGTAGGTGCCTACGCCGACCCGCCCGGCCTCGGTGATGAACACGCGCTCGACCGGCATGCGCATGAAGTCGCCGCCGAGCTCGTGGTCGACCCGCAGCCGGCAGGACGGACAAAGCTCGCCCGCGATCTCCGCTCCGTAGGTGTCGCGGAACGACGCGCGCATCGATTGCGGGATGAGATGCAGGGGCGATTCGTGGACCGGGCAGCCGGCGACCGCGTAGATCGCCCCGGCGTCGGTGTAGCTGTACTCCTCGAGCCCGCGCTTGAGCAGGATCACGGCGGTCGACTTGCCGCCCGAGGGCGGCCCGAGCAGAAGCAGGAGCCTCCTGCCGACTTCCGAGCCGGCCGCGGCTGCCTTGAAATAGTCGACCACCCGGGCGATCGAATCGTCGATGCCGAACAGCTCGTTGGCGAGCAGCGAGCAGCGGAACACGCCACTGTCGTCGTCGTGGCCTTGCGAGCGCAGCATGTCCCAGATGTATTGATGGCTGGTGCGCGTGCAGCCCTGCGGGTCGGACCGGACGACGGTCTCGAGAAAGGTCGAGAGCGTGCCCGACCAGCGGCTGGCCTGGTGCTGCCGGGCGAACCCGGCGAGCGAGTCGAGGAACTTGGCCTCGCGCTCGCTGCCGGAATCGGCTTCGCCGCCCGTTTCGCCTTCGGGGAAGTTGCGCGACGCGAGCGGATGAGCAGGTCCCGGCTCGGGACTCCTGCCCGCCGAGATCAGCGCCGGTGCTCGCGGACCTACATCGCTATCTTTATCGGGCCCCATGGTTTCCTCCGAGGCTGAAACGTCGCCAGTGCTCTGCTAAGCAAAAAGTATTCCGCATAACTGTGCTACTCCACTCATCTGGAACACGTCGTCGTTCGCGCACCGGGACGTTTGCAACAATTTCCGTTTCTGAGAGGCCATTTACAGCCTGCGCGGAACACCGTGCCGCCGCTCCGGCGTGGCTTCGACTGACGCTTAGACATCGTACCCCGTGTCGCGTTGCCTGGCGCAACTTCGTGAGTTCTGTGCGAAAAACGCCTACGGTCCGGCGAGGGCTGGCACGGCTTGGCGCCGTTCGCTCGGAAGGTGCACAATGCCGGCTCTCCCGGAGGAAGTGATGGGCGCCCGCGGACTCCCGAGAACGCTGTGGCTCGGACTGGCGCTGATCGTCGCGCCATTTCTGGCGCTGATTGCGCTGCAGGCCTACGAACTGATCGGACGCGCTCCTAGGCTCGCGCAAAACCGCCAGCTCGTCGTCCACGCGATCGAAGTCATCGACACGGCGCAACAGCTCGAGCGCACCGTGGCCGACGCCGAGCGCAGCCAGCGCGGGTATCTGCTGAGCGGCGATCTCGCGTATCGGCAAGCGTACCGCACCGCAGCGAACAACGCTTCGACGCTGGTCAGTCGGCTCACCGAGCTCACCGGCGACAATCCGGAGCAGCAGCGGCGCATGCCCAATCTGCGGCTCCAGGTCACCACGCGGCTCGGCGAGCTCGAGCACGGGCTGGCGGCGCGTGATCGCGACGGTGCCGAAGCGGGCCGCGAAGCTGCCCGAGCGGATCGAGGCGTGCTCAATCAGACCATCGCGGGACTCGTCGACGCGACGGTCGCCAGCGAAGACGCGCTGCTGCGCCAGCGCCTCGAGCAGGTGGCCGAGGACGCGCGCCGCACCGCGACCGCCGATCTCGCGAGCACGGTGCTCGCGTTTGCCATCATGGCCATGGGGGTCGGCGTCGCGCTGGTCGCTTTCCGCCGCGTCCGGCGCGCCGAGAGCGCGCAGGGCTTGAGCGAGCAGCGCTTCCGGCTCCTTGTCGAGGGCGTGGCCGATCACGCCATCTACACCTTGGACCCTGAAGGCAACGTCGTCGACTGGAACGCCGGCGCGGAGCGGCTCAAGGGCTATACCGGCGAGGAGATCGTCGGCCGGCACTTCTCGCGCTTCTACACGGTGGAGGATCGGCAGGCGGGCCTTCCCGCACGGGCTCTCGCAGCCGCGCTGCGCGAGGGCAAGTACGAAGCGGAGGGCTGGCGCGTGCGCAAGGATGGCAGTCGCTTCTGGGCCAGCGTGACGATCAGTCGCCTGCGCGATGCTTCCGGACGACCGGTCGGCTTCGCCAAGATCACCCGCGACGTGACCCGCCAGCGCGAGCAGCAGGTGGCGCTCGCCGAGACGCGGGCGGCGCTGGCGCAATCCCAGAAGATGGACGCCCTGGGGCAGCTCACGGGCGGCATCGCCCACGACTTCAACAACCTCCTGCACGTGATCGCCAACTGCGCCGAGGTCCTCGAGCGCCGGCTGCCGGCTGCCGCCGGCGATATGCGACAGCTTCTCGACATGGTCAAGCGCAGCGCCGGCCGCGGCGCGAGCCTTACGCAACGGATGCTCGCCTTCTCCCGCCGGCAGCCGCTGCAGCCCAGGCCGTCGAATCCGAATCGTCTGGTCTCGGGCATGGCCGACCTGCTGCGCCGGGCGCTGGGGGAGAGCATCGAGCTCGAGACCGTGCTCGGGAGCGGCGTCTGGTCGGTGTCGATCGACGCCAATCAGCTCGAGGCGGCGCTCATCAATCTCGCGGTGAACGCGCGCGACGCCATGCCGGGGGGCGGCAAGCTCACCATCGAGACGACCAATGCCTTCCTCGACGAAGCCTACGCTGCGGCGAACACGGAGGTGAAGCCGGGTCAGTACGCGCTCATCGCCGTGAGCGACACCGGCGTCGGCATGACGGCCGAGGTGCGCGAGAAGGCCTTTGATCCGTTCTTCACCACCAAGCAGTCCGGCCAGGGGACCGGCTTGGGCCTGTCGCAGGTCTACGGCTTCATCAAGCAGTCGGAGGGTCACGTCAAGATCTACAGCGAGCCGGGCGAAGGCACGACCGTGAAGCTCTACCTGCCGCGCCTCGTCGGCGCGGAGATCGAAGAGCCCCGGCACGACAGGGCGACCGCTCCGCGGAGCACGGGCAGCGAATCGATCCTGGTGGTGGAGGACGACGAAGATGTCCGGACCTTCACCGCCGAAGTGCTGCGCGAGCTCGGCTATCGGGTCGCCGTCGCGGCCGATGGCCGCGCCGCGCTGCGGATGCTCGAGCAATCGCCGGACGTGGACCTCGTCTTCACCGACGTCGGGCTCCCGGACGGAATGAACGGCCGGCAGCTCGCCAACGAGGTGCGCCAGCGCTGGCCGGCGGTCAAAGTGCTGTTTACGACGGGCTACGCGCGCAATGCGATCGTCCACCATGGGCGGCTCGATCCCGGCGTGCACCTGGTCGTGAAGCCTTTCACACAGGCGGCGCTCGCGGACAAGGTTCGCGGCGCGCTCGACGGCACAGCGCCGTAGGAGCGCGGGAAGGAACCGCGCTTCGCGGCCAGCGCTCTATCCAACACCATGGAAAGCATGCTTCGCTTCGCCTGCACGTGCGCCCTGGCGTTGGCAACGGCCACGGTCTGCGCGCAGAACAGCCCGCCACCGGCACCCGCACCGGGACGGACCGTGCCGACATCGCCGGAGGCCGCGCCGACGGTCCCCGCCGAGCGGGCGCGCACGGCTGGCGCGCCCGCTCGCAACGCCCCCATCGATACGACCGCCCTCGATGCCGAGCACCAGGCCGCGCGGGCCCGCTGCGAGGCCGAGGCGAACGACGATCAGGAGGCGTGCCTGCGCGCAGCCGACCAAGCCTACGAGCGCGCACTCGGGCGCGATGAATTGCTGACCGGCCAAGGCGTCAAGGAGGCCGGCATCCACTAGAGCCTTGTCGACAGGCTCTAATCCGGCCTGCGCGGCGCTCGGCCGTGCTGCCGCGCGCGATCGTCGCTTTGCCTGCCCTGCGCTCCCCAGCGCCAGTCGCGGATCTCGGGCAGATCCTGCCCGTGTTTGCGGATGTAGGCGGCATGCTCCGCGAGCTTGTCGCGCAGATGCTGCTTGACGTAGGCGGCACGCGAGGACAATCCGGGCACGCGCTCGATCACGTCGCCCACCAGGTGGAATCGATCTAGGTCGTTGCGTACCACCATGTCGAAGGGGGTCGTGGTCGTGCCTTCCTCCTTGTAGCCGCGAACGTGCAGCCCGCCGTGGTTGGCGCGCCGATAGGTGAGCCTGTGGATCAGCCACGGATAGCCGTGATAGGCGAAGATGATCGGCCGGTCGCGGGTGAAGAGCGCGTCGAAGTCCGCGTCCTTGAGCCCGTGCGGATGCTCGCTCGCCGGCTGCAGTGTCATGAGATCGACCACGTTGACGACCCGCACCTTGAGCTCGGGAAAGAGGCCGCGCAGGAGTTCCACCGCCGCCAGCGTCTCGAGCGTCGGCACGTCGCCGGCGCAGGCCATCACGACGTCGGGCTCGGCTCCCGCGTCGTTGCTCGCCCACTCCCAGATGCCGATGCCCGCGGCGCAATGCTTGATCGCGGCGTCCATGTCGAGCCACTGCTGTTCGGGCTGCTTGCCGGCCACGATCACGTTGATGCAGTCGCGGTTGCGCAGGCAGCGCTCGGTCACACAAAGCAGCGTGTTGGCGTCGGGCGGCAGGTACACGCGGATGATGGCGGATTTCTTGTTGACCACCACGTCGATGAAGCCCGGGTCCTGGTGGCTGAAGCCGTTGTGGTCCTGGCGCCACACGTGCGATGACAGCATGTAGTTGAGCGCGGCGATCGGCCGCCGCCAGGCGATCGCGCGCGAGGCCTCGAGCCATTTCGCGTGCTGGTTGAACATCGAATCGACGATGTGGATGAACGCCTCGTAGCACGAGAACACGCCGTGCCGGCCGGTCAGGAGGTAGCCTTCCAGCCAGCCCTCGCACTGGTGCTCGCTTAAGACCTCCATCACCCGGCCGGACGGGCCGACGTGGTCGTCGCCGGGCACTGTCTCGGCCACCGAGCAGCGCTGTGTCACCTCGAACACCGCGTCCCAGCGGTTGGACGAGGTCTCGTCCGGGCTGAACACCCGGAAGTTGCGCGCCTCGGCGTTGGCCGTCAGCACGTCGCGGATGAAACGGCCCTGAACGCGCGTGGCTTCCGCGGTCGTCGCGCCCGGCGCCGCCAGCACGACCGCGTAGTCGCGGAAGTCGGGCAGCTTCAGGTCGTGCAGCAGCAGCCCGCCGTTGGCGTGCGGGTTCGCGCCCATCCGCCGATCGCCTTTCGGCGCGAGATCGGCGAGCTCCGGGATCAGAGTACCGCGCGCGTCGAAGAGCTCGTCGGGGCGATAGCTCTTGAGCCAGCGCTCGAGCAGCTTCAAATGCCCTGGCTTGGTGGCGAAGTCGGCGAGCGGCACCTGGTGCGCGCGGAACGTGCCTTCGACCGGCTTGCCGTCGACCACCTTCGGACCCGTCCAGCCCTTCGGCGAGACGAGCACGATCATGGGCCAGCGTGGCCGGCGCCCGAAGCCGTGGCGCCGCGCGCGGCGCTGGATCTGCCGGATCTCTTCGATCGCGGTGTCGAGGGTGGCCGCCATCGCGCGGTGCATCGCCTTCGGATCGTCGCCCGCGACAAAGCGCGGTGCGTAGCCGTAACCGGTCAGCAGCGCTTCAAGCTCGGCTTGCGGGATGCGCGCCAGCACGCTGGGTCCCGCGATCTTGTAGCCGTTCAGGTGCAGGATCGGCAGCACCGCGCCGTCGGAGACCGGATTGAGGAACTTGTTGGAGTGCCAGCCGGTGGCGAGCGCGCCGGTCTCCGCTTCGCCGTCGCCAACCACGCACACCACGAGCAGCTCCGGGTTGTCGAACGCCGCGCCATAGGCGTGAGCGAGGCTGTAGCCCAGCTCGCCGCCCTCGTTGATCGAGCCGGGCGTCTCGGGCGCGGCATGGCTGGGAATGCCGCCGGGAAACGAGAACTGGGTGAAGAGCCGCTTCAGCCCCGCTTCGTCCAGCGACACGTTCGGATAGACCTCGCTGTACGTTCCTTCGAGATACGTGTTCGCGACCACCGCCGGTCCGCCGTGGCCCGGACCGGTGACGAAGATCGCGTCGAGGTCGTATTGCTTGATGAGTCGGTTGAGGTGCACGTAGACGAAGTTCAGGCCCGGCGTCGTGCCCCAGTGCCCGAGCAGCCGCGGCTTGATGTGCTCGAGCCTGAGCCGCTCGCGGAGCAGCGGATTGTCGTAGAGGTAGATCTGGCCGACGGAGAGGTAATTCGCCGCCCGCCAGTAGGCGTCCATCCGCGCGAGGAGCCGCGCCGGGAGCGGCGCGGCGCGGGAGACGCGCTTGCGTGTCTCAACGGTGGCCATGGTGCGTGGATGCGGCGAAGAAGCGGTCCATGGCCGGATCCCACAGGTGGATGCCGCCCGTGATGCCGGCCTCGTTGGAAACGATGGTCACATTCGGAGGCAGCTCGCAATCGATCAGCTTTGCGTTGCCGCCGCCGAGGTAGAGGCGGTCGTAGTTGAGAAGCGTGCTTACGATGTCGATCACCCGGAGCACGCGGCGGTTCCACTTGCGCGCGCCTTTTTCCGCGAGCGCGGCGTTGCCGACATACTGGTCGTAGGTCTTGCCCTTCCACACCGGGTGCTGCCCGAGCTCGAGGTGCGGCATCAGCTCGCCGTCGCGGTACAGCGCGCTGCCGAGCCCCGTGCCCAGCGTGAGTACGCACTCCAGCCCCTTGCCGGCGATCACGCCGAAGCCCTGCACCTCGGCATCGTTGAGGATGCGCGCCGGCCTCCGCCAGCGCCGCGCGAGCTCCGCGGCGAGCGGAAATCGGTGCCAGTCCGCGGTGCCGAGGTTGGGAGCGGTGATCACGCGTCCGTCGCGAACGACCCCGGGAAATCCCACCGAGATGCGATCGAACGCGGGCAGCGTGCGCACCATCGCCTCGAGCAGCGCCACGATGCGTCCCGGCGGCGAGGGACGCGGGGTGGCCACCTCGACGTGCTTCGCGATCTCGGCGCCCGCGGCGTCGAGGACGGATGCTTTGAGGTGGCTCCCGCCGATGTCGATCGCCAGCGTGTACGGCGCCCCGCGCAGCGTACGTGCCGAGTTGCGGCGCTTCATAGCCGGTCCGGCGGGGGAGCGTGCCAGCCGCCGGCGTCGGCCGCGAGCGCCGACGCGCGGGCCGGCCCCCAGCTTCCCGGTTCGTATTCGAAGGGCGGCTCGGCGTCGTCGAGCGCCGGCTCGACCACCCGCCACGCCGCCTCCACGGCCTCCTCGCGCGCGAACAGCATGCCGTCGCCCGCGAGCGCGTCGCCGATCAGCCGCTCGTATGGATCGGGAGCTTCGGGCTCCTGATCGCAGCAATAGAGCTCGATGTCCCTGCCGACCATGGCCGCACCGGGCGCTTTGGTCCTTACGCCGATCGCGATCGCCACGCGATCCGGCCCGAGCCGGAAGCGGGCGTAGTTGGCGCGCGACGGGACCGGTTCCGCGAAGAGCTGCCGCGGAGGCCTGACGAATTCGACCACGACTTCCGTGGCGGTGGCCGCCAGGCGCTTGCCCGCCCGGATGAGGAACGGCACGCCTGCCCATCGCCAGGCGTCGATGGCCAGGCGCACGGCGGCGAAGGTCTCGACGCCGGATTCGGGATCGACGCCGGCTTCCCCGCGATAGCCGCGATACTGCCCGCGCACGATGTCGCTCCTGGCAATTGGACGGATCGCCCGCAGCACCTTTACTTTCTCGTCGCGCTGCGCGTCGCCGTCGAGGCGGTTGGGAGGCTCCATTGCCAGCATGGCGACGATCTGCAGCAGGTGGTTCTGGACCACGTCGCGTATCGCGCCGACGGAATCGTAGAACGCGCCACGACCTTCGACGCCGAAATCCTCGGCCTGCGTCACCTGGACGCTCGCGACATAGTGCCGGTTCCACACCGGCTCGAGCACGGCGTTGGCGAAGCGGAAATAGGCGAGATTCTGGACGGCCTCCTTGGCGAGATAATGGTCGATGCGGAAGATCGATTCTTCCGCAAAGCGCTCGCGCAGGACGGCGTTGAGCGCCCGCGCCGAGGCGAGGTCGCGGCCGAACGGCTTTTCGAGCACCACTCGGGCGCCTCGGGTGCAGCCCGACCGGCCGAGCTGGTCGACGACGTCCGGAAAAGCGTCGGGCGGAATGGCGAGGTAGTACAGCGGGCGCTCGCGCTCGCCGAGCCGCCGGCGCAGCGCGGCGTAGGTGGCGCCGGCGCGATAGTCGCCCCGCACGAAATCGAGCCGCGGCGCGAGCCGGTCGAAGGCGTCGCGTGCGCCGGCGAGTTGCAGATTCTCGCGCACGTACTCGCGGAAGCGCTCGGCGTCGAAGCCGCCGCGGGCCACCGCGATGACCGGCAGGTCGAGCCGTCCGCGCTTCGCGAGCGCCAGCAGCGCGGGATAGATCTTCTTGCGCGCGAGATCGCCGGTGCCGCCGAAGAGCACCAGCGCGTCGGAGGATAAAGCGTCCAAAGCCTCGAGGTCTCCGTCGAGCGGCGGAAGCCCCGGACCGCTCGTTTCGGCGATTTTGCGGCAGGATGGCCGCCGCCGGCGCCGCCGCGATCCAGTATGGCCGATTTGCGGGAACGCCGCGAGCGGTGGCTTCATCCAATGCGTCACCATGAGCGCATCGCGACGCAAGCCATGAACCTCTCGGGCGCGGCGCTGCAACCGGCCGACGATCTCGATCTCGCACGCCGGGTCGGCGAGCGCGACGAGCGCGCGTTCGAGTCCCTGATGCGGGCGCACAACCGGATGCTCTTCCGGCTGGCGCGCTCGATCCTCAGGGACGACGCCGAAGCAGAGGACGCGCTGCAGGAGGCGTACCTCGCGGCCTATCGCAACATCGCGACGTTCCGCGGCGGCGCCAGGCTCTCGACCTGGCTCGCCCGCATCGTGATCAACGAGGCGTACGGGCGGCTGCGCAAGCGTCCGCGCGCGGCGGCGGTCATACCGCTGGATGGGCCCGGGCGGACCGGCGAGCCACGGGCCGAGGAGGGAACCATGGTCGACGAAACCACGGAGCGACCGGAGGTCGCCGCGGAGCGCGCGGAGCTGCGGCGGATGCTCGAGCGCAGGATCGACGAGCTGCCCCAACAGTTCCGCACCGTGTTCGTGCTGCGCGAAGTCGAGGAGCTTTCGGTCGAGGAGACGGCGGCATGCCTCGACCTGCCGCCCGCCACCGTGCGCAGCCGCGCCTTCCGGGCCCGCGCGCTGCTGCGCGCCGCGCTGGCGCGCGACGTCGACTCGGCGACGGTCGACGCCTTCGGCTTCGCCGGCGAGCGCTGCGACCGCATCGTGGCCAACGTGCTCAAGGCGGCGCGAAACATCGCTCGATAGTCCAAGCCGTTCAACTCTACTGGAGACGACGATGAAATCACTGTTGCTGGCAAGCGCGAGCGCGCTGCTGCTCGCCACGGGCGGAGTGCTCGCGCAAGCTTCCGGGCCGACCGACGCGCAGATCGCGCATATCGTGGTGACCGCCAACCAGGTCGACATCAACGCCGGCGAGCTCGCCGAATCGCGCGGCCACAGCGCCGAGGTCAAGGCCTTCGGCAAGCGCATGGTCACCGACCACACCGGCGTGAACCAGCAGGCGACGGCGCTGGTGAAGAAGCTGGGCGTGAAGCCCGAGGACAATCCCACGAGCGAGACGCTGAAGAAGGGCGGCGAGGAGAACGTGGCGCATCTCAAAGCACTCAGGGGCGCGGCCTTCGACAAGGCCTACGTCGACCACGAGGTCGCCTACCACGAGCAGGTCATCGATGCGCTCGACAAGACGCTGATTCCGAACGCCAAGAACGCCGAGCTCAAGGCATTGCTCGAGAAATCGCGCCCGGCCTTCGTCGCCCACCTGGACCATGCCAAGCAGATCCAGGCGAAGCTCGAGTAGGACCCCCGCCCGGGCCCGGACCCGCGCGCTCATCTCCGCCTTGTGCGCCGGCGCGGCGCATGCGGCGGGGCACACGGTGACCATCGACGGCGTCAAGTTCGAGCCCGCGGCGATCACCGTCGCGCGGGGAGACACCGTCACCTGGATCAACAAGGACCCGTTCCCGCACACCGCCACCGATCCCGGTGTGTTCGATTCGCGCGAGATCGCGCCCGGCAAGTCCTGGAAGTGGAGGGCGCGCCGATCCGGCGTGTACGACTACGGGTGCACGCTTCACCCGACGATGAAGGGCACGATCGCGGTGAGGTGAGCGGGCGGGGAGAGGCTCCCTTGCTGCCGGTGTAAGCGCCGCGCCGACAGCGTTCGCGAGCGCGAAACCATTGCTCGGCCCCGCCGTTCCAAGTCCGCATGAAGGGTGCGGGCACGCTGCGGCGGCGGAGGAGGAGATACGGCGCATGGATCGCGCTCGGCGTCGTCGCTGTCATCGCGCTCACGATTGCGTTCTTCGATTGGAACTGGCTGCGCGGGCCGGTCGCGGGCTATTTGAGCGAGCGGACGGGGCGCGCGGTCGCCATCGAGGGCAACTTCAGCGTCGAGCTTCTTCGCGGTCCGCGCATCGTCGCCGAGGCGGTTTCCATCGGCAACGCGGCGTGGAGCAGCGAGCCGGTGATGGCGCGCGCCGCGCGCGTCGCGGTGCAGATCGACTTGAAGTCGCTGTGGCATCGTCCGCTCTCGCTGGCCGAGGTGGGCTTGGAGCGGCCGCGGGTCCTGTTCGAGAAGAGCGGCGACGGCAAGGTCAACTGGGACTTCGCCGGAGGCGCCGGTCTCCCGGTGATCCGCACGTTGTCCATCGACGATGGCGTGATCCGCTACTTCGATCCCGCCGCCCAGGCCGATCTCACGCTGCGGGTGAGCACGTCGGCGCCGGGAGCAAGCGGCGAGACCCCGGTCGCCTTCTCGGCCTCGGGACGGTTGCGCAAGAGCCCGTTCACGATGGAAGGCAGCGGCGCGTCGCTCCTCGCGCTCGAGAACGGCGACCGGCCGTACCGACTCGACATCCGGGCGCGGGCCGGATCGACGCGAGCGCACTTCGACGGCACGGTCGTGCCCGCCCGGATCGACAACGTCCGCGGCGCGCTCGAGCTTTCGGGTCCCGATCTCTCGCAGCTCTATCCGCTTATTCCGGTGCCGCTGCCGTGGACGCCCGCCTACCGCTTGAGCGGCGACCTGGCGCACGAGGCCGCGGTGTGGAACTTCCGCGGCTTCACCGGCAAGGTCGGCGCGAGCGATCTGTCGGGCGACTTCTCGCTCGACAACGGAGGCCGGCGCTCGCGGATCACCGCCGATGTCGTCTCCCGCCGCCTCGACTACAACGACCTCGGCGGCTTCGTCGGACTGCCGGCGGGCGAGCCGGCCAGCGGAGGGCAGAAGTCCGCGGCGCAAAAGCGGGAAGCGGCGCAGCGCAGCGTGTCCTCGCGCGAGCTGCCGACCAAACCCTACGATCTCGAGCGCTTGCGCGCCGTCGACGCCAGGGTGACCTTCAAGGGCGAGCGCTTCGTCACCACCGATCTGCCGCTCGACGACGTCCGCGCGGGACTCGATCTGAAGCAGGGCGTGCTCACGCTCGAGCCGCTCGACTTCGGGGTCGCCGGCGGGCACGTCGTCTCGCGCGTGACCCTCGACGCCCGCGCGGACGTGATCCGCGCCCGCGCCGACGTGACGGTGCGCGACCTGGAGATCAAGCGCATCGTGCCGGCGCTGCGGCCGCCGAATGGAAGCGCCGGCAAGCTCGAGGGTCGCGCGGTGTTCAGCGCCTCCGGCAACTCGGTCGCCCGGATGCTCGCTTCCAGCGACGGCCAGGCGGCGCTGATGAGCCGCGGCGGCGACGCGAGCGCGCTGGCGATCGTGCTCACCAACCTCGATCTCGCGCGAGCGGTCCCGCTGCTCCTGACCAAGCGCGACGAGAAGGCGCCCATCCGCTGCATCGTGGCCGATCTCCGGGCGGACGACGGCGTCGTCTCCAGCCGCAGCCTGGTGGTTGACACCGCGGCCGAAAAAATCTTCGGCCAAGGCAGCGTCGACTTCGCGAACGAGCAATACGACGTCCGGCTGAAGGCGCAGTCGAAGAAGCCGAGCCTGCTCGCCCTGCGCGGGCCGATCGTGATCGACGGCACCTTCAAGTCGCCGCAGGTCCATCCCGCCATCGGCCAGATCGTTGCCCGGGTGGGAAGCGCGGTGGCTCTCGGCATGCTTGCGCCGCCCGCGGCGATCCTGCCGCTGATCGACTTCGGCCATGCCACCGACGCCGACTGCGACGGCCTCATGCGCGAAGCCATGAAGGACGTCGGAGCGCGCGCCGTCGATCCGGCGATAGCGCAGGGAAGCCCGCGCAGCCACAGGCCGGGCTAGTATCCCGCCGTAGATTCGCTCGCTCCTTTAGCGTCGGAACCTGCGGAACGGGACACGAGGCGCAGGCTTTGCGCCGCTCGAAGAGCGCGGTTGCGGTCAGCGGGCGCGGGGCGCGGCCGATTCCCAGGCTGACAGATCGGGCCGTCGGCGATGCCATTCGGTCGCGCTCTGGAATGCGCGGCCGATGCGCACCAGCGTCGCGTCCGCGAACGCCGCGCCGACGAGCTGAACGCCGATCGGCAGCCCGTCCTCGGAGAAGCCCGCGGGCAACGACACGCCGCACGCGCCGAGGTAATTCACCGCGCGGGTGAACGTGGCGAGCGGGGTGGTAGCCTCGTCGACTTCATCGAGGGACGTGGCGGTGATCGGCAGCGTCGGCGTGAGCAGCGCGTCGCGCCCGCGCATCCACGCCGCGAACGCGGCCGCCGCTCGCTCGCGCGCGGAGAGCGCCGCGCGGTACGCCTCGGGTCCGATGTCCCTGCCGGCGAGGGTGCGCCGGCGCACCCACGGATCGATCCCCAGCGTGTCATCGGCGATGTAGTCGCGATGCAGCGCGTAGGCTTCCGCGGCGATGATGCGCCCGTTCTCGACCATGACGCTTTCGAGATCGAACGGCGCGCGCGCCTGCTCGATCGTGGCGCCGAGCGCGGACAGCGTGGCGATCGCCGCCTCGCGCGCCGCGAGCACCGCGGGCTCGCACGGCCAGGGAAACTGCTCGACCGGCAGCGCCGTGATGCGAACGCCCGTCAAGTCCGGCGGCGCGACCAGCGCGCCGGCGAAGTCGACGCGGGGGACGCCCTGGGTCGTCGGATCGCGTGGATCCGGCCCGGCCATGATCGAGAGCAGCAACGCCGCATCGTCGACGTGGCGGGTGAGCGGTCCGACCGAGTCGAGCGTCTTCGCCAGCGGAAACACGCCCGCGAGGCTCACTACGCCGTAGGTCGGCTTGAAGCCGGTCACGCCGCAGAGCGCGGCCGGGATCCGCACCGAGCCGCCGGTGTCCGATCCGAGCGCCGCGGGCGCGAGGCTCGCCGCGACCGCCACCCCCGAGCCGCTGCTCGATCCGCCGGCCACGCGGTGCGTGGCGGTGTCCCACGGATTGCACGGCGCGCCCATCGGCTGGTTGCAGCCCCAGCCGCCGAACGCGAACTCGACCAGATGCGTCTTGCCGAGCGGAATCATGCCGGCGTCGACGAGGCGCTCGACGACGGTGGCTGTCTCCTGCGCGACGCCGAACGGGCGCGCCTTCGATCCCGCGGTCGTGACGCGTCCGCGCAGGTGCAGCAGGTCCTTGAGCGCAATCGGAACGCCATGCAGGGGGCCGCGCTGGGCGCCGGCGCGCCGGGCGCGATCGGCTTCCTCCGCTGCCGCGCGCGCCTCGCTCGCGAACACCTCGACGAAGGCGTGCAGCCGATCGTCGAGCGCCGCGATGCGGTCGAGGTACGCCGCGACGACTTCGCGCGACGAGATTGCGCCACGCGCGAGCTCGCGCCCGAGATCGGTCAGGGAAACGAGCACGAGATCGTCGGCCACCGCCCGAGCCTCCGATTTCAATAGCCGCCGCCGCGGCCGTCGGCGGCGGGCACGCGGCGGATCTTCGTCTCGCGCTTGAGCGCGATCGTCCACTGCACGGACACCGGACCCGCACGCTCGACGTCGACCGTCTTGCGCGTCGTCTCCTCGCCGGTCGCGAGCTGGGGGTGCCAGACGCGCACGCGGTACGCGCGCAGCGGCAGCTCGCCGAGCAGCGCCTTGCCGTCACTGCCGGTCTTGGCGAAGTAGGGCGATTCCGACACGTAGATGTAGCCGATCATCCAGTCGTGGATGTTGCAGCCCAGCACCACGACACCGGGCTTGTCGAAGACGATCGCCGCGGCGGGCACGCCGGCGTAGAGAGGAAGCTCGAAGCGCTTCGCCGGCGAGAACGAGTACACCTGGTGGCGGATGTTGTCGTGGTTGGGAAAGCGCACCGGCGTGCCGACCACGATCGCCGTGACCTTTGGCGTGAATTCCTGATCGACCTGATCGACGCTTGCCTCGCGCAGGTGCGCGGGCACTCGCACGCTCCCGTCGGACGGAACGGCCACCACGACGGCGTCCTCGACCGGACGGCCGTGTTCGTCGACGACGGTGGCCGCGATTTCGGCGGCTTGCCCGAACGCGCTGCCGCACGCAAGCAACAGCAAGGCGAGCAGGAAGCGGCGCATCGTCGAGGCCCTTTCAATACCGCCACGCGTAGAGCAGGCTCGCGCTATGACTGCGATAATCGATGCTGCCCGCGGCGTCCGTCCGCTCGTCGGCGTAGACGGCGTTGAGCGACGAGCGGCCGTCGAGCGCGCAGCTCGCGGAGAGCTTCGCCGTATCGGTCGTTCCGCGCAACCGGTAAGCGAAGAAGTCCGCCCCGAACGCCGGATCGGCGACCGCATCCGACGCGGTGAAGATCGCGAAGTCGCGACGCGTGCTCGCGACGACGTCGCCGCGCCGCACGGCGAGCGTCGCGGCGACGAGAAGCCGCTCGGTGAGCGCGTAGCCGGCCCGGGCGTACAGCGCCTGGCCGCGCAAGTCGAACACCTTGCCCGAGATGCCGGGCACGACCGGCTCGTCGTGCCGCGCGTAGCGGCGCTCGAGAACACCGCCCAACGCGGCGTCGAATTCGGGCGTGAAGCGTTGGCCCATTTCGATCTGCGCTTCGACGCGACCGCCGTCGCGCAAATCGTCGCGGTACTGCAGACCCGCCGCCGAGAGCCGCAGCGCAATCCACGGCGCCGCATAGCCCAGTCCGAACTTGTGGCGGTAGGTCGCCGCCGCAGCGACCTCGAGCGCATTGAGCCCGGCGAAGCGATGGTGGATCTGCGTCGTCGCTTCGTCGGCGAACGTCAGGCCGTCTCCTCCTGACACCGCGTAGAACCATCCTGCGGACGCGTCGAGCGCGAATGCGGCGTCGGCCCGGATGTCGGCGGGCGCGTACGCCCGGTTGACGTTGCTGTCGTAGGTGAGTCCCGCATCGACGTCGTACTGCCACGCGCTCTGCGCGAGCCCGCTCGCGCAGGCGGCGAGCAGCGCGCAGGCGCCGCGGGCGAGTGTGCGGGCGCATCGATGCGCTGTGCGATACATGAAGGCGACCGTACGAGAGCCGGAGGAGAGTTCTCGAGCCGGAGCGCAGTCTACATCAGGGCAAGGAACTTGCTTCGATTTGCGCGCCATGCGTTCGCGGACCGGTCGACCGGCGCGGGTGGGCCACGGCGGGGGAGGCGGTCTTTGCTGCAAGTCTTTGACTTCAAGATGGATTCGTATGCGCTCAAAGGCGCGACTGGCGCTCGCGCCGAGCTGCAGCGCCAGATGCGCGCAGCGCGCCGCTGGGGTCGACCGCGCGGCGAACTGCCGGTTGGCGTCAGCGGCGCTCGCGCGCTGCGCAGCGGGCTCGTGGCGCGACGCGGGCCCGAAGCGGTCGACGCCGGGAAACGATGCCGATGATCGGTCATAGTCTACAAACCCGGATCTTGGCGGCGTTCGTGCTGCTGATGATCGCGGTGCAGGTCGGCGGATTCCTGCTCATCAACACCGTGGGTATCGCGGCGGCGCGCAAGAACGTCGGTGAGGAGGTGGTGCGCGGCGCGCGGGTGATCGACCTGCTTCTCGATCAGGATGCGCAGCGCCTGGTGCAGGGCGCGCGCCTGCTCTCCGCCGACTACGCCTTCCGCGGCGCGATCGCCACCGGCGACGCGGATACGGTTCGCTCGGCGCTGGCCAATCACGGCAAGCGCATCGACGCCGATCTGATGATTCTCGTCGCTCTCGATCAGCGCGTGCTCGCCGATACACAGGATCTGGCGACGGGGAAGCCGTTCGCCTTTCCGGCGCTGCTCGCGGCGGCCGAGGCTTCGCACCAGGCGACCGCGATGGTGCTGCGCCAGGGTAAGCTCTATCAGCTGGTGTTGGTTCCGGTTCTCGCGCCGCTGCCGATCGCCTGGGTCGCCGTGGGAGTGCACGTGGACGACGCGCTCGCGCGCGATTTGAATCGCGTTACCGCGCTGCAGGTGTCGTTCCTGAGCCGTCAGGCGGACCGGCCGTGGCGCCTGCAGGCGAGCACACTCGATGCGGCCGACCGCGACAGGCTGGTGGCAAACGTCGCGGCGGAGCGCTTTGGCGCGACCGATGCCGCCGGCAACGCGATCTACGACGAGAACGCCGTCACGCGCGTGCGGCTGCTCCAGACGCGAGAGGGACAGACGGTGCTGGCGGTGCTGCAGCAGCCGCTGTCGTCCGCGCTGGAGCCTTTCCGCCGACTGCAGCGCCAGCTTGCGCTGATCTCGGCGCTGGCGGTGGTCGTGTCGGTCCTCGCCAGCCTGATGATCGCCCGCGGCATCGTGCGGCCGGTGCGCGAGCTCGCGCGCGTGGCGCGGCGCATCGCCGCCGGCACCTATTCCACGGTCCCGGCCGCGCGACACCAGGACGAGATCGGCGCGCTCGCCAACGCCTTCCGGACGATGCAGCAGGGGCTGGTGGCGCGCGAGTCGCGGATCATGGATCTCGCCTATCGCGATCCCCTCACCGCGCTGCCGAATCGCGCCATGTATTCCGAGCGGCTCGACCAGGAGCTGGCGACCGCGACGCCGCTCAACCTTCCGGTCGCGGTGCTGCTGATGGACGTCGATCACTTCAAGGATGTCAACGACTCGCTGGGGCACCCGATCGGCGACATGCTCCTGTGCGAAGTCGCCGCCCGTCTGCAGAGCGTCGTGGGGCCCTCCGCCGACACCGTGGCGCGCCTCGGCGGCGACGAATTCGCGGTGCTGCTGCCGGGCTCGACCGCGACGGACGCGGAGTACGTCGCCGGCGAGATGCTGCAAGTTCTCGAGGCGCCGATGACGCTCGCCGGCCACGTGGTCGACGTGCGCGCGAGCATCGGCGTGGCGGTGTTCCCGCAGCACGGCCGGGAGAGCGTCACCCTGTTGCGCCGCGCCGACACCGCGATGTACGAGGCGAAGCGCAAGAATCTGGGCGTGGCGCTGTGGGACGAGCGCCTGGACCAGCACGGCGGCGAGCGGCTGGCGCTGATGAGCGATCTGCGCCAGGCCGTCGACGGCGACGAGCTGACGCTGCTCTTCCAGCCGAAGGTGCCACTCGGCACCAGCAGCGAGTATTTCGTCGAGGCGCTGGTGCGCTGGAATCATCCCTCTCGGGGCCTCGTCTCGCCGCTCGAATTCATCCCCTTCGCCGAGCAGACCGGCTACATCCGCGCGATCACCCAGTGGGTGCTGCGCAGCGCGGTGAAGCAGTGCGCCGTATGGCGCGCCGAAGGCTTGCCGGTGAACGTCTCGGTCAACCTGTCCGCGCGCGACCTCATGGACCCGGAGCTGCCGGAGCGCTTCCGCGCCATGCTGGAGGAGAGCTTCTGCGCCGCGCGCTGGTTCACGCTCGAGATCACCGAGAGCGCTATCCTCGACGATCCCGCGCACGCGATCGGCAACATGAAGCGGCTCAACGCGCTGGGCTGCCGGCTGGCGATCGACGACTACGGCACGGGCTATTCCTCGCTCGCGTACCTGCGCCACCTTCCCGTGCACGAGCTGAAGATCGACAAGACGTTCGTGATCGGCATGGCCCGCGATCCGAGCGACGCGGTGATCGTGCGCTCCACCGTCGACCTCGCGCACAACATGGGTCTCGCGGTAGTCGCCGAAGGCGTCGAGGATCAGGACACCTTCGAGCAGCTGCGCGTGCTGCGCTGCGATCTGGCCCAGGGCTACTGGCTGAGCCGTCCGCTCGGAGCCGACGACGCGCTCGAGTGGATGAAGACCTCGTCGTGGACGCGGCTGGTCGCGCCGGAAGTCAAAGCGCTGCGCCGCGTCGTCTGAAGCCGGAAGCAGCCGCTCCCTCGAGCGAGCGCGAGCGCGGCGCATGCGATAGGTTCCATCGCCGAAACGGATCGGCCCGTTCGGAAATCGCGATTGGCTTCCGGTGGGCATCGCCCCGTATGTTGAGGGGGTGATCCAGCCACGAGGGATGCTCCACGCGATGATTCCATTGTTGCAGCGGCTTCAGCCGCGACCGCAGACGGCGCGCAAGTCCATCGGTCTTGCGCTTCAGGGCGGCGGCTCGTGGGGCGCCTACACCTGGGGCGTTCTCGACGTCATCCTGGCGAGCCGCCGGGTCGCCATCGCCCAGCTCTCCGGCACCAGCGCGGGGGCGATCAACGCGGCCATCGTGGCCGGGGCGCTCGCCAAGGGCTCGCCGGTGCGCGCCCGCGAGGCGCTGGCCGCGTTCTGGCGACGAATCACCGCCCCGTCGCTGCCGTTGAGCGAGCCCGTCCAGCAGGCGTGGCGCGAGACCTTCGGAGTGTGGCTGCTCGGCGTCGTCTCGCCGTACCAGGCCAACCCGCTCGGGATCCATCCGTTGCGCGACGCGATCGAAGCGCACGTGGACATCGAAGCGATCCGCAGCGGCTCGGCCCCGCCGCTCTTCGTCACGCTGACCAACGTGAGGACCGGCCTGCCGCGCGTGATCTCCAACGCGGAGATGAGCGTCGAGGCGCTGCTCGCCTCCGCCTGCCTGCCGCAGCTCTTCCAGGCGGTCGAGATCGACGGCGAGCCGTACTGGGACGGCGCCTATCTGGGCAACCCGGCGCTCGCACCGATGATCCGGAGTGGCGCCGCGAGCGATCTGGTGGTCGTCCAGCTGGTGCCCGAGGGCCCCGAGGAGGCGCCGCGCGATGCGTTGTCGATCCGCCGCCGCGTCGGCGAGATCGTGTTCAATGCCAGTCTCGTGGCCGAGATGCAGGCGATCGCGACGCTGCGCGACGCGACCGGGTCCAGGAAGACGGCGATGCGCGATCTGCGCCTGCACCGCATCGGACCGCCGCGCCGCGAATTGCTGCAGCAGGGCTCGACGCTCGAGCGCTCGCGCATCTGGCTGGAGCGGCTCCGCGCCGAAGGCCGTGCGGCGGCGAAGGCGTTCATCGCCCGGCACGCGGCCGATCTCGGCGTTCGCGAGACGCTGGACATCGCCGCCACGTTCACCGCTCCCGGCAACGACGGCGGCGCGGCGGCGAACGAGCCGTCCTACGCGCTGCCTTCTACGGAGCGTTGACCGGCGCCGGCCCTGGTCCCGGTCCGCGACGGGCGAGCGTCCGCCGGCCCGACTCGGCCCGCGAGCGCCGCGGCGGCCAGGCGCGCCGCGACGAAGCTGACGGGAGCGCTGCGCTTCATGCGTGTGGCCGCGTCACGTCGAGGTTAGGAGCCCGGCCGGGCGGACCGCTGGATTGGGTCTGATGGCGCGCTTCCACCCGCGTGGTTCTCAACCATGCGCCAGTTCGTGGTGCGCTTCGCGGCGCTACATTGCCCCAACTCCATTCCCGCGAGCAACCTCCGGTCCGGCGCCTGTCGCCGCCCGATGGCGAAGCGAGTCGCTCGTGCTCGGGCGAGGACGGGCGTCAGGAAACACGCCGATATGCCGCGGAGCTCGTCCAGCCTCGCGCTCTGGACAGCGCGGGATCATCCCCGGTAGCATGAGCACGAAAATTGCTCTGCCGAAGACGCGTTCGAGGAACGAAAGACGTGGAACCGCTGGTGCTCACCGTCGACATGGCCGGCCTTCCGCAGGCCTGGGTCGCGCTCGAGGACGCGGTCACGTACCACGCCAAGCAACTCGTCGCCTGGTCGCTGGGCGACGTCGTGCGCGAATTCCGCGGCGGCTGGCAGAGGAGCGGCGTGCGCTCGCGCATTGCCACCAAGTCTATTCTGGCGATCAAGGGCAGCGTGCCGGGGGGTCACTTCCACAGCCCCGGGCTCACCAACGGCCTGCTCTTCGCCCGCGACCGTCAGCTTTGCGCCTACTGCGGAGTACGCTTCCTGCTGCGCGATCTCTCGCGCGACCACGTGATCCCCGTCTCCCGCGGCGGACGCGACGTGTGGACCAACTCGGTCACCGCCTGCCGGCGCTGCAACACCAAGAAGGCCAACCGCACGCCCGAAGCGGCGGGCATGCCGCTGCTGTACGTGCCGTACGTTCCCAACCGGCACGAGCACTTCATCCTGCGCAACCGGCGCATCCTCGCCGACCAGATGGAGTATCTGCTCGCCGGCGTCCCGCGCACGAGCCGGCTGTACGCCGTCGGCGCGCTGTCCTGACCGCTGCTCCCGAGGCCGGCGGGCGGCGAGTCCGGGCGCTACGCGCCTGTGCCTGCGCAGCCCGAGCTACGGCGGGGAATCGCGCGGCGACCTCCTCGGATGCCGTGCACGCGGGGCGCTCGCGCATCGAAGCCACGGCCGCGATGCTCCGGGCCCGCGCCGGCAAGGGCGTGCGCCCGCCTTGACTCCGTGTCGCTCCGGCCGCATATGTTACGACCATGACCCCGCGCATCCTGCAACGCACGATCGCCGCCATCCCGACCTCCGATGGCGCCGGCGTCAAGCTCCGCCGCAGCCTCGGCCAGTCGCCGTACGCGCGACTCGACCCCTTCCTGATGCTCGACCACTTCTCGACCGAGAACCCGGACGACTACATCGCCGGCTTCCCGGCTCACCCGCATCGCGGCTTCGAGACCGTCACCTACATGCTCGACGGACACATGCGCCACGAGGATCACCTCGGGCACACCGGCGACCTGAAGGGCGGCGGCGTGCAATGGATGACGGCCGGGCGCGGCATCATCCACTCGGAGATGCCACAGCAGGAACACGGGCGCATGCGCGGATTCCAGCTCTGGATCAATCTGCCGGCGAAGGAGAAGATGAAGCCGGCGGGCTATCGCGACATCCAGCCCGACGAGATCCCCGTCGTGGCGCTCGCGGGCGGCGGACGCGTGAAGGTGATCGCCGGCACGCTGCAGCTCGACGGGGGCGGCATCGCCGGACCGATCGGCGGACTCGCCACCGATCCGCTGTATCTCGATATCGAGCTGCCGGTCGGCGCCAGCTTCACCCACCCGATTGCGCAGGGTTATCACGCCTTCGTCTACCCCTTCGAGGGCAGCGTCGACGTCGGTCCGGCGGGCGCCGCCAAGCGGCTGCCCACGCATAGCGCCGGGATTCTCACCGAAGGCGATGCGGTCACGCTCAGCGGCGGGCCCGAAGGCGGACGCGCGATCCTGCTCGCGGGCCGGCCTGTGCTCGAGCCGATCGTGCAGTACGGTCCCTTCGTGATGAACACCCGCGAGGAGATCGAGCAGGCGATCCGCGACTACCAGAACGGGACGTTGACCACCGACTGAGCTGCCGCGCCTGCGGCATGGGCCTGCGTCCGCTGGGCCCCTGCTGGGGGGATACGCTGGGCAATCGCCCACATCGGTTCGGCGGCACGACCGGATGGCACCGCTGCAAAAAAGCGACACTCCGTGCAGCGAACAGCAGCTTCGCTAGTGTCCGAAGAGCTCACCTGTCGTAGGGCGGATTAGAATGCCGGCACGCTGGTAGTCGTGCCGAGGAGGGGCGGCTCACCGTGGTGACGCCGATCTCCGCGTCGACGAAGACCGGAGACGCCACATGGCATCGGCTATTTGAGCACCGCACGACGAGCCCTTAGCGCAGTCGTTCTCAGTTTGGCCTTGAGCCCCGCCGCCCACGCGGCAGTCGGCGTCAACAAGAGCTTTGCCCCCAATTCGGTCGTCGCGACGCAGCCGTCGAGATGGATACCGACAACGTGCAGCCGGGGCCAAGCGGACAGCCTCAACCGATACCCGTACGCGATTGGCGCGCGCTGGCGATTCTGATCGGCGTCATGCTCGTGCTCGGTGGGCGGCGAGCGCGCGCAGCAAAGCGGTGGACCTTGCCTCAGTAACCCGCTAGCGATCGTCGCTGAGTAGCGACCCCCGGCACTTCCGCGCGCCGCAGCGGCAGACGTAGCAGATGCGCTCGCGCGTTGAGAGCTTGCCGTCGACGGCGAGGCGGTAATCGTAGGTGAGCTCTTCTCCGCGCCGGATCGTCCGCCGAGCCTCGATGAAGATGCGCGAGGCTTCGTCTTCGAAGGCCTCGCAATTGGGATCGCAGGAGTGATTGATCCAGCGCGCCGCGTTGCCGCCGCGACGGGCGTCGATCACCCGGCCGTCCTTCAGTCCGAAGAGGAAGGTGTGGGCGGGATTGTCGGGGTCGCTGTCGGGAAGGACGGTGGCCTCCTCCCAGGATGTGCGGCGGCCCTTGTACTCGACGATCGGCGTGCCCTTGGCCAGCTGCGTGAGCGCGAACACGCCTCGGCCGTGGATCGGAGACTTGCGCACGACGAACAGTCGCTTCCTGCGGCCTCTGGACATCGGATGGCGGGATCGGCGTTCCGGGGAAGGCGCGTGCCCTCGACGCGCGCCTGCGGCCGATTCTATGGCAGAGACGCGGATGCCGTCAGCGCAGACGATGCCGCCGCAGCGACGCGCGCCGGCGCCGCGTTCGCCGGGTGTCGACGGCCGGCGCGACCAGCTCCGGATGGAACCCCAGCACCTCCTCGATATCCGCGGGATGGGCGTAGAACGGCTCGATCAACGCCTCGCTCGGGAGGATGAACGGCTCGTGGCAGGCGTTGAGGTGGTGCACGACCCCCTCGCGCAGCCGTCCCTCGGGGTCGCGCAGACGCACGATCGCTCCGGGACGAATGTCGGCCCGCGGAACGCGGCGAGCGTTGACGACGGCGTGTCTCTGTCCCATGAATGCCCCTGCTTCACCGTTTGAGTCGCGTGTTGTCGAGCCGCCCGGCAAAATGCCGCGCCCGCATCAGCGCCCGCAGCAGCTGCGCAAGCTCGTCGCGGAACTCTGCGACATCGTGCCCCTCGACTTCCAACAGCTCGAGCAGCGCGCGCAGATGCGGAGCGCACAGTGGAGGATTGCTGCCGTGATGGGGCGGCCGCCGGTGCACCAGCTCGTGCGCGCGCCGGCCCAGATCCTTCGGGTACGGCAGCCTTTGGTGGAATTCGTGGCGCAAGCACTCACCTCGCGACGGCTCTATGCAGGGTTAGATGCAGGACTCGGGGCCCGGTTCAAGCCCCCCTCTGACAGACAAAGGCGAAGGTCGGAGCCTGATTCAGGCGCCCGCGACCGGCGCGGGAAAGCGCACGACCACGCGCGTCCCGGCTTGCCCGTCCGCGGGGGACTCGATGTGCAGTGTCGCCCCATGCCTCTGGGCGACCTCCTTGACGATTGCGAGACCCAGGCCGGTGCCGTCGCCCGGCGTGCCCTGGATGCGGTAGAAGCGCTCGAACACCCGGCCCTGGGCCGAGGGCGGAATCCCGGGGCCGGTGTCCTCGACGCTCAGGAACGGACGGTCGGGCGCGGCGCCGCAGCGAACCGTGACCGTGCCCCCGCGCGGCGTGTAGCGCAGCGCGTTGTCGATGAGGTTGTCGATCAGCTCTGCGAGGAGCATTGGATCGCCCGCGACATGCGCATGCTCGAGCAGGAACCCCAGATCGATGTCGCGGGCCATCGCCCGCTGCACCCACTCGTGGGCCGCGCGGTCGGCGACCGCGTACAGATCGAGCGACGCGCTGCGCGCCCCGTCGGGCGCCGTCGCTTCTGCCTTGGCCAGCGCGAGGAGCTGATTGGCGAGGTGCCCCGCTCGCACGGTCGCCTTGTGCATGCCCGAGACCTCGTCGCGGACGTCCGCGGGGAGATCGCGCCGCAGCAGGAGCTCGAGGTGCATCTGCAGACCGGCCAGCGGCGTTCGCAACTCGTGGGCGGCGTTGGCGAGAAAGCGCTGCTGCATCTCGTTCGCCTCGCGCAGGCGTCCGAGCAGGCGATTGAGCGCCTCGATCGCCGGCGCGATCTCGCTCGGCGCGGAGTGCTCGTCTAGGGGCTGCAAGTCCTGGGCAGAACGGCGAAGAAGCTGCGCCCGCACCGATTCGAGCGGGCCGAGGCCGCGCGCCACGCCCGTCCAGGCGAGCCCGACCGTCGCCAGCGCGATGGCGAGCGTGGGCGCCAAGCCTGCGACGAGCACTTCCCAGATTAGGCGGTTGCGCTTGTGCAGCGTCTCGGCGACCTGGACGTAGAAGCCATTGTCGGGCCGGATCGCGGCCACTCGCACGGGCTGGTTCGAGTAGCGGCCGTCGAAGAACGCGCGCTCGCCTCGGTTGAGACTCGGCGGCATGCCGAGGCCTTCGTCGCCCGCGATCACCGCGCCGTCGGGCGCCCGGACCTGGAAGATCAGCGTGTCTTCGCTGTCGTAGAGCAGAGCTTCCTGGACCTGCTGGAGCATGGCGAGACGCGGGCCGTTGGCATCTACGGTGACGTTGGCGGCCATGTCGAGCGCCGGATCGAGCAGCGCCCGGTCGTACGCCGATCTCGCGACGTGCAGGGCCACGAAATAAGTGGCGGCCGAAGCGCCGACGACGAGGATGCAAAGCGATGGAATGAGGAAGAGCAACAGCCGCCGGCGGATGCTTGCCCGCGGCGGAGCGTCAGCCATCCGGTGCTTCCCACAGGTAGCCGAAGCCGCGCACGGTGCGGATGCGCACGCCGGCGGACTCGATCTTCGAGCGCAGCCTAGAGACGTAGACCTCGATTGCATTCGCGCTCAGGTGCGAATCGTAGTCGGAGAGCTGCTGCGCGATCTGCTCCTTCGCCAGCACCCGCCCGGGCCGCGTGATGAACAACTCCAGCAGGGCCCATTCGCGAGCTGTCAAGTCGATCGCCGCTTCGCCGCAGCGGATGCTCTTGGCTTCGACGTCGACCTTGAGCTGGCCGATCGACACCGCGCCCGCGGGCAGCGAGGCCCGGCGCAGCAGCGCGCGCACGCGCGCTTCGAACTCGGTGATCGAGAACGGCTTGGTGAGATAGTCGTCGGCGCCGAGATCGAGCCCGTGGACGCGGTCCTCCACGGCGTCACGCGCGGTGAGCACCAGCACGTTGGTGTGCGACTGGCGGCTGCGCAGCCGGCGCAGCACCTCGAACCCGTCGATGTCCGGCAAGCCGATGTCCAGCACGAGGAGCGCGTACAGGTTAGTCCCCAGCGCCTTGTCGGCCTGCGCCCCGGTCGCGGCGTGATCGACCGCGTGCCCCGCACGGGTCAGCACCCGCGTGAGGCCTTCGGCAAGAAGGGAATCGTCTTCGACGACAAGGATGCGCATGGTGAGTACTCGATCGTTGACTGGAGTGGCACGAGACGGCTCGAAGGCCGCGCCGGGCTGTGCCTGGAATTCTAATCCCACGTGCTTCGCCGCTGCTGCTAGGGCGGCTCACGGAACCGCTTTTCGAGAGCGATCGCGACGCCACGCCAGAGCGGACCAGGAACCGGCGCATTGCCGCGAGTCGGACGGAGGCAGCGATCGACGACGCGCATTGCTCTTGTTCTGCCGGTCGCGCGCATCGCGGTCGATGCTACGCGCGGGAGCTGTCGGCAGCCTGAAGCGCGGCTGACGGCTGCCTGACCGGACAGCGCGGCGGCCTCCCGGGGGAGCTCCGAGGACCGGAACGACCAGTGCCCTGTGGGCGCAGAGGATAGCCTTCCGGAGCCAGGACGCCGCGCTAGGACGCACGACTCGCGAGCGCGCTGCGGCGCAGGATCTCGTTCCGGATCTCTTCGAACTGCTTGCGCGTCTCGGCCTCGATCACCGCGGGGCCGATGAGCGGCGGAACCCACATGTTCGGCACGAAGCGACCGTTGTTAAGAATGTGCAGCTCGTTGCCGTCGTCCACGATCCGCGTGATGAATTCCGACGATTTGAGCGTGCCGCTGATCATGCGCGAGCGGATTTCGCGCTGCGGCACGAGACGTATCTCGCGCACGTTCTCGAAGCTCACCGAGATGAGGCCGCGCTGCGCGCGGCCGCTCTGGTACACCAGCAGCGTGTCGCCCTCCCGCGTGCGCACTTCGCTCACTTGGAGGTTGGTCACGAACCCCGCCATGTGATCATAGTCCGTGAGCACGCTCCATGCGATGGCGCGCGATGCGCGCACGGGACAGTCGACGCTCACGAGCACCGCGTCGCCGTCCTTGCGTACCGTGGCGGCGATGTCGTCGTGAGCACCGATCGACGCGACCCGCAGCGTCGACGCGGCGAACAGCACGACGAAAGCCGCGTTGAAGCGGCGCGGTCCCCTAGCGAGAGAAAGCGGGTTGCGAACGGGCATGATCGTAACGACCGCGCGCCCGGTCGCGGCGTTCCGTAGGACGGCGACGAAAGTCAGATCAGCAGTTCAGCGCTTCGGCGCCAGGCCACAGACGGCATGGACCCGGTAGGAAAGCAACGAGGCCGACGGATCGCCGTCGGCCTCGGGATTGGTGGAGACGAGGAGGATCGAACTCCCGACCTTCGCATTGCGAACGCGACGCTCTCCCAGCTGAGCTACGTCCCCGAGCGCAAAAATTATAGCGGCGCAGCCTTCGAGCCGCAAACCGCCCGCTTCGCCGGGCACCCGGCGGACGGTCAAAGCTCGCCGAGCCGGCGCGCGCGCAACGGCGTGAGCATCATGCCGGCGACCGTCCGCCACGACTCCGCAGCCAGGCCGCG
>Ga0335081_10001116_pt1 | contig 42856 bp, 37 predicted proteins | sample Lox_Sample_35_FD_206713 | JGI IMG/M metagenome (GOLD analysis project Ga0335081, IMG submission 206713) | Soil microbial communities from Loxahatchee National Wildlife Refuge, Florida, United States - Lox_Sample_3.5 | ecosystem: Environmental > Terrestrial > Soil > Wetlands | place: USA... | reverse complement strand
CATGACGGATCAGAACACGCTCGGTCTGGCGACCGGAGCGGCCGGCAATCCTCCGTTCGCGGTGCCGGTTTCGTTCACGCCGAGCGCGTCGGTTCCGTTCGTCTCGCTGGAGAACGCGTTTACGCTCGCCGGCGGACTGATTTCGCCGTTTGCGGTCGCACAGAACTACAAGACCACCTACGTGTCGGAATATAACTTCAACATCAGCCAGCAGCTCGGAAAAGATTACGCTGTCTCGATCGGCTACTTCGGCAACAAGGGTACAGACGAGAATATCGCGATCAATGCCAACCAGCCGATCAATGGCGCCAAGCCCTACCCGTTCCTGTCGATGAACAGTCCCATCGATCCGGGCCTGGCACTCGGCAACATCACGACATATGAAAGCGTGGGCAATTCCAATTACAACGCGCTCATGTTGCACGCCATCCGCCGCTTCGCGCAAGGCTTGCAGTTCGACGCGTCGTACACGTGGTCGAAATCGATCGATTACGTCTCGCAGAACCAGTTTGGCGCCTCGGTGCAGAACGGCTACGACATCGCCGGCGACCGCGGCCTTTCGGATTTCAACGTGCCGCAGCGCGTCGCGCTCAGCGGCGTCTGGAACCTTCCCTTCCATGGAAATCGTCTTAAACAAGGATGGACGTTGTCGGTCGTCGAGCAGGCACAGGCAGGCTCGCCGCTCAATTTCCACATCAGCACGACCACGCTCACCGGCGGATTGACCACGGTTCGTCCGGACGTGACCGGTCCGGTGAAGACGGGCTTCTCGCCCGCAACCAACGGCAGCAACACCTCGATCACTTACATCCAGAATCCGCAGGTGTTCTTCGATCAGGGCGCCTCCGGGTTCGGAAATCTCGGCCGCAACGTGATCCAGGGGCCGGGATTCTTCAACACCGATATTTCGCTGATGAAGAGCACTAAGATCACCGAGCGCTTCAGCCTGTTGTTCCGAGCCGATGCGTTCGACGTGTTCAACCAGGCCAACTTCACCAATCCGATCACGACGCTCACGACGCTGGGACAGTTCGTGCCGACCGCGACCTCGACGTTCGGGCTGATCACCAGCGGAACGCGCTTCCCGGCGGGCGATTTCGGTACGTCTCGGCAGTTGCAGCTTTCGCTGTATTTGCAGTTCTAATAGGTGTGCTTAAACCGCGGCCTCACGAGTCCGTGGAAAAACACCTTTGTACCCCGCCGTGACCGGCAGGGTTTGCCGGTTGCGCTGATCGGATATGCCTGGGAGCCCCGGCAGTCATGCCGGCGGTGACAACGCGCAAGTTGAAGGTTGCGCCTCAAAACGTCGATCCGCCGTTTGAGGCGCGTACCTTCAGGGCGCGGGGACAGGCAGGATCTCCGATGCGCCGCCTGCGGTGCGGCAGGTCCAGACGTCCAGGTTGATTGCGGTGGTTCGCTGATATTCGTCGGTGATCTTGCGCGCGAACTCCGCTGCGCGCTCCTGATCCAGGAGAGCTAATGTGCACCCTCCGAATCCGGCGCCGGTCATGCGCGACCCATAGACGCCGGGAAGGGCTTGCGCAATTCGCACCATAAGGTCGAGTTCCGGGCAACTGACCTGGTAATCATCGCGCAGGCTTTCGTGCGATTCAGACATCAGGCGACCGAACAATGCCAGGTCGTCCGATTCGAGCGCTTCGGCTGCCCGGAGGGTCCTCGAGTTTTCTTTGATCACGTGACGGCACCGGCGGTGGATGATTTCGGGCAATCGAGCGCGTTCGAGAATTGCGAGCGAGGCGTCGCGAAGCGAACGGATGGAGGGATCAACTGACTGGAGCATGCGCACGCCTTGTTCGCACTCGGCGCGGCGATGATTGTAGTCGCCGGATTGGAGCTGGCGGCGCACTTTCGTATCGCAGATCACCAGACGTACGCGCGCAGGCAAAGGAATCATGCGCCAGGCGAAGGACCGGCAATCGAGCAGCATGGCGTGGTCCGCGCGCCCGCAGCACGAGGCGAACTGGTCCATGATGCCGCATTGCACGCCGACAAACTCATTTTCGGCGCGCTGGCACAAGCGGGCCAGCTCAGGGCCGGGGAGGGAAGTTCCGGACACGGCGAGGAGCGCCTGCGCGCAGGCCACCTCCAATGCGGCCGAGGAACTCAGGCCGGATCCGACCGGCACGTCGCTGCGAATCGAGAGAGTCGCTCCACGCAGGTGGAATCCGGCGCGCTCCAGTGTGACCGCCACGCCGCGCACATAGTCGCTCCAGGCACCCTCGGCGCGGGCATCCGGATCGTTGAGAGGAAATTGCCGCGGCTGATCGAAGTTTTCCGACGAGACCAGGAGCTCGCGGTCATCGCGAGCCTCGACCGCGACATAAGTCGCCAGATCGATTGCGGCGGGCATGACGAATCCGCCGTTGTAGTCGGTATGCTCGCCGATGAGGTTGACGCGTCCGGGAGCGCGGAACACGCGCGTGGCCGGCCGGCGGGCGAGCCAGCTCGACTCGTCACTTATCACTCGGGCCCGCCCCCGAGGCGCACTAACATCACGCGTGTATGTTAACAGGCCGTGTCCAAAGTGCGCATCTCCGGCGAGGTCAGGCGAGGCGCAATGCTGGAATCGCCGCAACTTCGACGTGAACGGGGAACCGGTCAATAGAACTCGGGCCGCCGGCGGTCTAGTATTAACGGCACAATGCACGCAAACTGCATAAGGTAAAACGCTCGGTCAAACGCGTGCGAAGCGCTTATCGCTGATTAGGCCCTGGCATGGACATAATAGCTTGAACGCGAATTTATTATGCACGACCAGCGCCGCCACACCGCTGAATTTGTCGGCATGCAAGCCGTGGTCGCCGACCCGGAAATGCAACGCCTGTTCGAGCTGGTCAAACGTGTGGCGATGACTTCGGCGTCGGTGCTGATCACCGGTGAGAGCGGCAGCGGGAAAGAGGTGGTCGCGCGAGCCGTGCATCATAACTCATTGCGCTGCTCGCGGCCGTGGGTGGACGTGAACTGCGCGGCGCTTCCGGAAAATCTGCTCGAAAGCGAGCTGTTCGGGTACGAGAAGGGCGCGTTCAGCGGCGCCGATGCATGCAAGCCGGGGTTGTTCGAGCTGGCCCACGGAGGAACGCTGTTTTTGGACGAGATCGGCGACCTGGACCCGAGGATGCAGGTGAAACTGCTGCGCGTCCTGGATGGAGCGGCCTACTACCGGCTCGGCGGTGTGCGCAAAGTCAGTGTCGATGTGCGGCTGGTGACCGCGACCAATCAGGACTTGAAAGCCGCGGTGCGGGAGGGACAGTTCCGCTCCGATCTGTATCATCGATTGTCGCAGATTGCATTGAGCGTACCGCCGCTTCGAGAGCGTCCCGACGATATCGTTCCGCTGGCCAGGCACTTCCTGGCGAGCCATCGCGCGGATCTGGATTTTTCGCTGGAGGTGCTCGACAGCTTTCGGGCGTATGGCTGGCCGGGCAACGTGCGGGAGCTGCGGAACGTGGTGACCCAGGCCGCGGTGCTGGCTTCGGGTGCGGAAATCGGCGCGGCGGATCTTCCGGAGGGTTTCGGAGACGCCGGTTTTTGTGACCGGGCGCAAAATCTGGCCATGCTCGATCAGATGGAGCGCGAAGCGATCGCGCGGGCGCTCGAGGAGAGCCGGGGACATCAGCAGCGCGCAGCCGACCGGCTGGGAATCTCCAAACGGACGTTACAACGCAAGATCAAAGCCTACGCGCTGGTTGCCGAGCGCGCAGTGATGGTGGCGAGATGACGACGGCGAGGAGCCAGTCGCAAATGACCACGAGCGCGCGGATTTACGTCTGCGCGACGATTCTGTTGGGCGCGGTCACGCTCGCCGGGGGGTTGACGCCGTGGCGTTCCGACAATTTATTGCGCTTCGTCTGCTACCTTCTGATTTCCACGCTGGTTTCGGGGTTCAAGGTCCGGCTGCCGGGAATCACGGGCACGATGTCCACGAATTTCTTTTTCGTGCTGATTTGCGTCGCGACTCTGCGGATGCCGGAGACGCTGACCATCGCCGTTGTCGGCACGGTGCTGCAATGCGTGTGGAACGCGAAAACCAGGCCTTCGCTGACCAAGCTGGCTTTCAACGTCGCCAGCATCTCCACCGCGGTCGCGGCGACTTGCTATTGGTACAACTACCCCGGTTTGCCCGAGGTAGGCATCGGCCAGCCGATCAAGCTGGTGGTTTCGGCGGTGGTTTACTTCGTCACCAATACGCTGCCGGTGGCGATCGTGGTGTCGCTTACGGAACGAAAGCAGCTGGTGAAGGTGTGGCGCGAATGTTATTTCTGGTCGTTCCCGTATTATCTTGTGGGCGCGGCCATGGCCGGAGGCATGACGTACCTCAACCGGACCACCGGCTGGCAGACGGCGCTGCTGATCTTCCCGGTGATGGTGTGGAGTTATCGATCCTATCGACTGTACCTGGACCGGTTGGAGGCCGAGAAGCGCCACGCCGAGGAGATCGCCAAGCTGCATTTCCGCACGATCGAGGCGCTCGCGCTCGCCATCGAGGCCAAAGATTGCAATACCTACGATCATGTCAGGCGGGTGGGCGTGTATGCGATCGAAATCGCAAAACGGATGAACCTTCCGGAACCGGAGCTTCAGGCGTTGCAGGCCGCGGCCCTGCTGCACGATATCGGGAAGCTGGCCGTTCCCGAGCACATCCTCTCCAAACCCGGCCAGCTCAAGCCGGTGGAGTTCGAAAAGATCAAGATCCACACGGTGATTGGAGCCGAGATTCTGGAGCGCGTGGAATTCCCTTATCCGGTGGTGCCGATCGTGCGCGCACATCATGAGAAATGGGACGGCACCGGTTATCCCGACGGGATCAAGGGCGAACAGATTCCGGTGGGAGCCCGGATTCTGTCGGTGGTGGATTGCTTCGACGCGATGACATCAGACCGGCAATACCGGCGCGCGGTCACGACGCGTGAAGCGATGGACCACATCGTTGCTCAAGCGGGAAAGAGTTTCGATCCGACCGTTGTCGATATTCTGGCGAAGTGCCAGGCCGAGATGGAGGCGACCCTCCAGGCCGAGCCTTCCCGCGGCACCATGCTCTCGCGGAATATAAGAATCGCGCGCGGAACGGCTCCAGCGGCCGGCTTTGAACGTCCCGAAAAGAAGACCAGCGCGCCGGATCCGAATTTCCTTTCCTCCATCGCGGCGGCGCGCCAGGAGGCCCAGCAACTTTTCGAGCTGGCGCACGAACTGGGAACGTCGCTGAGCCTGGACGAGACGCTCTCGGTTCTGGCGCTGCGGCTGAAGCGGCTGTGCCACTACGATTGCATCGCGATTTACGTGCTGCGGGACAACGTCCTCACGCCGGAGTACGTCAACGGCGAAAACTTCCAGCTCTTTGCCGGGCTGTCGATTCCCGTGGGCGAAGGATTGTCGGGATGGGTGGCACAGACCAGAAAGCCGGTGGTGAACGGGAATCCGTCGGTCGAGCCGGGATATCTGGACGATCCCACGCGGTTCAGCACCCTGCGGTCGGCGCTGGCTTTTCCGCTTGAAGGGCTCAATGGAGTGTCCGGAGTTCTGACGCTGTACGCGGCCGAAAAAGAGGCTTTTACCTCGGATCATCTCCGCGTGCTTTCGGCGGTGGCGGGCAAGATCGCGCTATCCATCGAAAACGCGCTGAAGTACCGGCAGGCGGAAAATTCGGCCACCATCGATGTGCTCACGGAACTGCCCAATGCCCGGTCGCTGTTCCTGCATCTCGACAGCGAGCTGGCGCGCTCCAAGCGAAGTTCGCAGCCGCTCTCGGTTCTGGTGTGCGATCTGGACGGCTTCAAGCAGGTGAATGATCGCTTCGGTCACCTGGAAGGCAACAAGGTTCTTCACGAGGTGGCCCAGGCGCTGCGCCGGACCTGCCGCGAATACGATTACGTCGCGCGGATGGGCGGGGATGAATTTGTCGTGATCCTGCCCGGCCATCTGCCCGAGATCGAGGACAAGATCGCGGCGCTGCAAGCCGCCGCAAGCAAGGCCGGGAATCAGGTTATCGGACAGGAACTGCTTTCGCTGAGCGTCGGGCAGGCATCGTACCCTGGCGACGGAAACGATGCCGAAGAGCTGCTGGCCGAAGCCGACCGGCGCATGTACAAAACCAAGGAACAACACCGCTCGCGTGCCGCGATGCGGGGAATCTGGAAACTGGCCCAGATCGAGCCCTCCACGGTGGAAGCCCGCACCGGCATCTGAACGAGCCCGGCGACAATGTGTCGCTCGCGGCGACACGGACGCCAATGCGTCGCGGACGCCGGTCGTTAAATACCTGAAATCACGAAGATTAGAATGGTCCGCGCCGTGCTAATTCCAAGCCTGAACAAGCGGAGCTATCGGATGACTACATACAATTTCAAGCGTGCGCCCGAAAACGCGGTGTGGGGCGATTGAGTCGAGACCGGACCATGAAAAACCTTTTTCGATTTTCGATTCTGATTGCCGCCGCAGGCGTAGCGCTGTGCGGGCCCAAGAGGGCGCTCGACTTGCAGAAGACGTCCGGGCGGGTGGACGTCATCGTTCAATACCGGCGCACGCCCAACGAGGTAGAGCTGAATCGCCTCGGGTCCGCCCGAAGAATTAAGAAGTTCGCGTCCATCCATGCCGCGGTAGCCTCGCTGACGGAGGCCGAGATCGAGAGCCTCGAAGCAGATCCCAACGTGGCATATATTTCGCCGGATCGGTCCGTCACGCCTTTTTTGGATATTACGGCGCCCTCCGTGAATGCGACTTACGCCTGGAAAATGGGCTACGACGGTACAGGGATCGGCGTTGCGATTATCGACAGCGGCGTGTACCAGCACCCCGATTTATCGTCTGCCGGTGGGGCGCCGACGCCGCCGGGGCCACATGGGCCGCCGACGCCAGCCGCGCCGCTGACACCTGGCAGCCGCGTGGTCTATTCTCAAAGCTTTATCTCCGGGCTCAACGCCTCTGATCAGTTTGGGCACGGGACGCACGTGGCGGGAATCTTAGCCAGCGATGCAAAGGATTCGACGGGTCCTCCGTTTACGCGATCCTATCGCGGCATTGCTCCGAATGCGAACATTATCAATCTCCGGGTGCTGGATGCCAACGGCGTGGGGACCGACAGCGAGGTGATCGCGGCGATTGATGCGGCGATTCAGCTCCAAGCCAAGTACAACATTCGAGTGATTAATCTCTCGCTCGGGCGGCCGGTGTACGAGTCCTACGCGCTCGATCCGCTGTGCCAGGCCGTGGAAGCTGCGTGGAACGCCGGGATCGTGGTCGTGGTCGCGGCCGGAAACTACGGCCGGGAAGACTATTTGCAAACAATGGGGTACGGAACCATCGCCTCGCCCGGCAACGATCCTTATGTGATCACCGTCGGCGCGATGAATTCGATGGGTACGCCTAACATTAATGACGACAAGATTTGCAGCTACACTTCCAAAGGACCTACGGCATACGATCATTTTGTTAAGCCGGACCTGGTCGCGCCCGGCAATAACGTGGTGTCGCTGATGGATCCCAACTCGACGCTGGCGACCCAATACCCGAACCTCCTGATTCCGGTCTCGACCTACGATCCCGGCGTTCCTGGAACATCGGGCACCTACATGATGCTGAGCGGCACCAGCATGGCGACGCCCGTCGTTTCCGGCGCGGCCGTGCTACTGCTGCAGCAGACGCCCTCGCTCACGCCGGACGAGGTGAAAGCCAGGCTGATGAAGACTGCCAACAAAAACCTGAACCCCGTCACCGTGACCGTTGACCCCACCACGTTGATGACGTACGTCGATCAGGCGGATGTCTTTACCGTTGGCGCGGGATACGTGGACATCGAAGCCGCGTTGAATAACACGGATCTGGTCAGGCTTCCGGCGCTTTCGCCGACGGCGGATCTGGTGAAGTCGAAAGACGTCACCATGGTCCGGAATTTTTCGCTAGTGTGGGGCGATTCGATGGTGTGGGGTGACGCAGTGGTCTACGGCACCAGCGCGTTCGTGTCGATCGTCAACGGCGCTTCGGTCATCTGGGGCGATTCGATGGTGTGGGGCGATACGTCCATTGCCGGAAACAGCCTCATCTGGGGCGATTCGGTCCTTGGCGCTACCGCGGCCCAGGCCCAGGCTTTGAGCCCGGCAGCTTCCGATAGCTCGCAGCAGTGATACGTCGCTGTTCACGCGAAGCAATCCACACATCATCCGCCAAATCCTTCGAAGCGTTATCGGGATGAAACGCGCCACCGGCCAGCGGTTCGTGAGCTACCGGAAGAATGTCACATCCGGGTACGATAGAAACGGTTGTGGAGGTAATCCGGTGGCGACTTCCGTATGGCGCGGGCACATTTCATTCGGCTTGGTTTCGATTCCGGTCCGGCTTTACAGGGCAGCCCGAGCCGAGCGCGTGAAATTGCGGGAAGTTTATGCCGTGCAGCCCGAAACGCCGCCCGAACCGGAGGATGCCGAGCCACCTCGATCCCGGCGATCCGGACCCGTTGCCGTTGAGCCGCCCCGAGCGAATGTAGTTTTTCCCGAGCCTGTTTCCTCGATTTCGCAGGTACGGCGCGCTGCAATCGATGATGCGGGAAATCAGATCGCGCCGGCTGAGGTCAGCAAGGGGTACGAAGTCGAGAAAGGGCAATTCGTCACGCTGAGTCGCGAAGAGTTGCGCGCACTCGCTCCGCAGACGTCCACGAGCATGGAACTGGTCGAATTCGTGAGCCTCGCTTCGGTCGACCCGGTGTACTTCGAAACGTCCTACTACGTGCGGCCCGATGAAGGCGGCGAGAAACCGTATGCGCTCCTGTATCGTTCGCTGTTGGACACCGGACTTGTCGGCGTGGCGCAAATCGCCATGCACCGGCGCGAGCACATCGCTTTAATTCGCAGCGGAAAGTCCGGACTGATTGCGCATACCATGTATTTCAGCTCGGAAGTGCGGGCCGACGAGGAATACACGGCCGACACCGCCGCAGTGAATCCGAAGGAACTGGCTCTGGCGAACACGTTGGTGCGCGCGCTTGAGGCCGACTTTAACCCGGAGAAGTTCCGCGACACCTACCGCGAGCGATTGGAGAAGCTGATCGCCGCGAAAACAGAGGGGCAGGAGATCATTCCGGCGAAAACCGCCGCGACTTCAAAAATAGCCGTGGACATCATGGAGGCGCTGCGAAAGAGTCTCGCTGGACTGAAGAAGCCGCCGGAAGCAGCGCGCGCGAGGGGTACTCAGGCACGCCGAAAACGGGGCTAATGCCTGCTCACCTCAGGCGTGGGTGCGGCTCTCGTGGCCCTTTGGAGCGAACCGAAGAAATGCGGGAAGGAATTGGAATTCGCGAAGCCAACGGAGAGGCCTGCTGGGGCTCGCATCGGGCTCAGCGGCAGGAGGCGGCGCATTCTTCTCGCGATAGCGTTCGACGAGCGCGGCTTCGTCAAGGCCGGTCGCGCGAGCGTACTGGCGCAGATAGCTGATGGTGTACACTCCGCCCGGGAGCTTTTCGAACTGTTCGGCCTCAATGGCTTCAAGAAAGTGCAGCGTGATACAAGTGGAGGACTCGACCATTCTGAGCGAGATGCCCTTGGCTTTCCGCTGCTCGGCAAGATCGGAGGATCGGCTCAACTGCGCTGTCATCGTTCCTACCTCTCGGCCAGGACCGCGCTGAGCAGGCGAGGCGGGGAGAACCCCATGTCCCCTCCCGCTCCGCCGTCTTGCGTGAATCCGGCTGCAAAGTAGTTCGGCGGTACCGGTACGGGTCTATAGACCCTAAGGTGAAAATTTGTGCTGAACCCGGGAACTGTATGGTCTCGCTCCAGGCGCTCTTAGCAGCCTGTTTCGCGGACACCCGGCGTCGCGGGGATTGCTTCAACCAGCATCGCATTCAGCAGGCTCGCGAGATCGGTCTCGCCGATGAGAACGCGCGCGACCTCGATTCCGTGGCGAAAGACCGCGCCTTCACTGGTGGAGTATACGATGTGACCGAACAGGACCGAGTCCGCCGCTTCCAGCTTTACAATGGCGCCCGGCACGAATTGACACGGCGAAACAACGCAAATGCCCGCTTGCGAGATGTTCGCGACGTGGCTTTCGGACGCGCGTTCATTGGTTGCGAGATTCGTCAGCGTGGCTGGGAGATGTGCCGGAATGCGCTCGTAGAGGCGCCGATCCATGAACGAAATATCGGCGTCTTCAAGCCGGTCCTTTAGTTCGGGTTGCCGTAATCCAGCTCTTAGGACGCCAGAAGAACCGGGATTTTGCGCTGATCGATGAGCTCTGAAACCGACGCAATATCACCCTCGAGAGCCCGGTCGTGCTTCACGAAGGCGCTCACGGAACGCAGCGCCTGATAGATCGGGCGGGTTCCGGCGCCTAGTTGTTGCGCGCCGTTCCGCAGATCGACGGCTTGGGCTGTCGAAAGCAGGGTGATGGAGACGGCGTCCCGCAACAGCCGGGTCACATCCATGGCCGTCATCGCGGAGTGGGTGCCTAAACTGACCACGTCCTGATTGAACTGTTCGGTGGGGAGCGTATGGATCAGGCTCGGCGCGCTCCAATGACGGATCGCGGTCACCAGGCTCGAATGGGAGAGCTGCATTCCTTTGAATCCGTGATAAACGCCGACCTCGGCGCTGAGCGAAGGCGGCAAACCGTTCGAGAAACGATCGTCCATCAAGAGTCCCATGACCGAATGCAGCCAGTTCGCCAGGTTCGCCAGATCCAGCTTGAGGCCGTCCATGGCGCGCGCGATGTGCGCTCCATAGAAATTGCCGGTATGATAGACGCGATCTGAAACCGGGTCGATCAAAGGGTTATCGTTGACCGAGTTCGCCTCGCGTTCCACCACCACGCGCGCCTGCTCGAGAGTTTCCACCATCGGACCGAGACCTTGCGGGATGCAGCGCAGCGAGTACGGGCTTTGAATCGATTCGTGCGCGGCGATCGTCCCGTTCGCCGCCTTTCTCTCCAGCTCCACGCGATGGCGGATGTCCTCGAGCGGAACCGCAAGCTTCGAACCGAAGAGCAGGGAACTCATGGTCTCTGCCACGCTGATCTGCCCGGGGTGATGCTTGGCGAGATGAATGGTCGGGTGGAAGTAATCCGGCGAGGAATGCAGCGCCTCGGCTGCCATGGCCAGCGCGCCGAGCGCAACGCGGAACAAATAGGCGGCGTCATCCACCACTTTTGCGGCGACGCCCGTCATGACCGTCGTTCCGTTGAGCAGCGCCAGCCCTTCCTTCGACTCGAGCTGGAGCGGCTTCAGCCCGGCCCGTTCGAGAGCTTCGGTAGCCGGCATGCGCCGCCCGCCGTAGAACACATCGCCGCCTTGACCCATCAGCGCCCGGGCGATGTGCGCCGACGGGCACAGGTCACCGCTCGCTCCGACTGACCCGAACCGCGGGACGATGGGGGTGATCCCCAGATTGAGCGCGTCGACCAGCCTTTCGATCACCACTGCGCGGACTGCCGAGAGTCCGCGCGCAAGCGCGTTGGCGCGCAGAAGGATCGCGGCGCGCACGATTCCTTCCGAAAGCGGCTCGCCCGTGCCGCAGCAGAGAAATTCGATCAGGTTCTGCTGATGGTGTGCCGCCTCGTTTTCCGGAATCAGGCAGCGCGCGTTGCCGCCAAAGCCGGTGTTGACTCCGTACACGATCTCGCCTTCGGAGAGCTTGCGCTCCAGGGTCCGCCGGCCGCTGGCGAGCTTCTCACGGAAGCCGGGGTCGGAGCTCAGAGAGACCTTTTCACCCAGAAAGGCGATGGAAATGATCTGATCTAAGCTCAGATTATCGAGGGAGATGCATATTTTGGAAGGCGAGCCGGTGACGAGAGCCATAGTAACCTTGACACCACCACCAAAGAGTGGTGTTAATTGAATTATGTGGCGACTTGCTCACGGAGTCAATCCCCAAAAATGGAGGTAACGGCGCTGACCGGCGATCTTGCTAGAATCGGGCTGGCGATGACGGGGACTACGGAAACGCCGGCGCGCGATGTTCGCCTGGGCCCAGGCGACGTGGTTGTAGAGCGGCGCGCCAATGGGTCGATTTACGCGCGTTCGCCTCACGCACTGGGCAGCTATCCGGAAAAAATGACGGAGCGGCTGGAGTACTGGGCTGCGAAAGCGCCCGACCGTGTATTCGTCGCCCAGCGGGGTCCTAACCGGGAATGGCGCAAGTTGACCTACGGCGAGTGCCGGGAGCTGGCGCTTCCGATCGCGCAGGCGCTGATCGACCGGAAATTGTCGGCGGAGCGGCCGGTCGCGATTCTTTCCGGAAACGACATTGAGCACGCGCTACTCGCGTTCGGCGCTATGTACGCCGGCATCCCGTACGTGCCCGTCTCTCCCGCGTATTCGTTGATCTCTTCGGATTTTTCCAAGCTGCGCTACATTTTCGGACTGGTGACGCCGGGCTTTGTGTTTGCAAAGGGAGCCCAGTATCAGCGGGCGATCTCCGCGGTGGTTCCGCAGGACGTCGAGGTGATGACGGGCGAGGATTTTCCGCGGCTCACTGCCACGCGCGTCACGCAGGATGCCGCGGATGCGCACGCCAAAGTGGGACCGGATACGATCGTCAAGATTCTGCTGACCTCCGGTTCGACAGGCATGCCGAAGGGGGTGATCAACACGCAGCGCATGTGGTCGAGCAATCAGGAAATGGTGCGGCACTGCCTGGCGACGGTGGAGGATGAGCCTCCCGTGATTGTCGACTGGCTGCCGTGGAATCACACTTTCGGCGCCAATCATGATTTCGGCCTGGTCCTGTACAACGGCGGATCGATGTATATCGACGATGGCCGGCCGCTGCCGGGAGCCATCGAGGAGACGGTGCGAAATCTGCGCGAGATCGCTCCGACGATTTATTTCAATGTTCCCAAAGGGTACGAGGCGCTGATTCCGTACCTGGAGGCCGAGCCGGCGCTGCGCGAACGCTTTTTCAGCCGGCTGAAGGTGATGTTCTATGCCGCGGCCAGCCTGTCGCAGAACGTGTGGGACGACCTCGAAAGGCTGTCGATTCGCACGTGCGGGGAACGAATCCGGATGGTGACCGGGTACGGCGCGACCGAGACCGCTCCGCTGGCGCTGTTCGGCGGCAAGGAGATCCATCGCGCGGGGATGGTGGGCGTGCCGGTGCCCGGTGTCGAGCTGAAACTCACGCCGGTCGAGGGCAAGCTCGAGGCGCGTCTGCGCGGGCCGGTCGTGACGCCGGGCTATTGGCGGCAGCCCGAACTGACGCGGGAAGCGTTCGACGAGGAAGGATTCTATCGCCTGGGCGACGCACTCAAGTTCGCCGATCCGGAAGATCCGCGAAAAGGATTCGTTTTCGACGGGCGCATCGCGGAGGATTTCAAATTGTCGAGCGGCAACTGGGTCAGCACCGGTCCGCTGCGCGTGGAGTTCATTACTCACTGCGCGCCCTACGTGCGAGATGTGGTGATCGCGGGGCACGATCGCGACGAGGTGACGATGCTGATTTTTCCGGATATCGCGGCATGCCGGGGGCTCTGTCCCGGGTTGAGTAGCGATGTACCGGTCGGCGAGGTTGTAGCGGCGGACCCGGTTCGCGCGAAGTTTGGCAGCCTGCTCGAGGATCTGGCGCGACAGGCAGGCGGCAGCTCCCACCGCATCGCTCGAGCACTTCTGCTCATCGATCCGCCGTCGCTCGACGCGCACGAAATTACGGATAAGGGCTCGCTCAATCAGCGGGCGATTCTGGAACATCGCGCGGCGCTGGTGGAGGAATTGTACGCGGTGCCGCGGTCGCCGCGCGTGATTTCGATCGATCGAGGAGGGTCATAAGAATGCCCGGATTGAGGGCGCTGTGGGACGACGTGTGGCTGCTCGACGGCGTGCGGACGGCATTTGCCGAATATGCGACGGTTCTGTCGCTGGTTTCGCCGACGGACCTCGGTATCAAGGTCGCACGCGCGGTTTTTGAGCGTAGCGGCGTGCCCCCGGCGGACGTGGGCGTGGTGGTGGCGGGCAATGTGGCGCAGGCCAGCTTCGATGCATACATGCTGCCGCGGCATATCGGCCTGTACTCGGGCGTGCCGGTGGAGGTGCCCGCGCAACTGGTGCAGAGAGTTTGCGGGACCGGAATCGAGGCGATCGTCCAGGCTTCCGACGCGGTCGCGCAGGGTCGCGCGGATGTTGGGCTGTGCGTGGGCGCGGAGTCGATGAGCCGCAATCCGATCGCGGCGTACACACATCGCAATGGATTCCGCATGGGCCAGGTCGAGTTCAAGGATTTTTTGTGGGAATCGCTGCTCGATACGGCGGCCAATTGCACCATGGGCGGAACGGCGGAGAACCTGGCGAAGCGGCACAACATCAGCCGCGCCGACGTGGACCAATTCGCGGCGTGCAGTTTCGCGCGTGCTGTGGCGGCGCAGAACGGATTTCTCGCAGGAGAGATCACGCCGGTGGTGAACGAGGATTTCGAAATTGCGCACCCCGGCTATCAGCGCCGCGGCATCCGGCTGCCGCGCGAGGTGCGCGAATTCTCGACCGACACGCACGTGCGGCCGTCGCCGCTCGAGGCGCTGGCAAAATTGAAGCCGGCGTTTGGAGGCGTGCAGACCGGCGGAAACAGCTCGGGAATCGTGGATGGAGCGGCGGCGGCGCTGGTGGCCTCGGGAAGTTACGTTCGCGCGCACGGGAAGACGCCGCTCGGCCGGATCGTCGCAGCGGCGGCGGTGGGCGTGGCGCCGGAGATCATGGGCATCGGTCCGGTGCCCGCGATTCGATCCGTTCTCGATCGGGCTGGGATCGCGCTCGATGCGATCGATCGATTCGAGATTAATGAAGCGTTCGGAGCGCAGTGCCTGGCCTGCATCCGGGAACTGAAGCTCGACCGGGACAAAGTCAACGTGAACGGCGGCGCCATCGCGATCGGGCATCCACTGGCGGCGACGGGTGTGCGTCTTTCGGTGACCGTGGCGCGTGAGTTGAAGAAATCCGGGAAGCGCTATGGTATCGCTTCAGCGTGCATCGGAGGCGGGCAGGGAATCGCGCTGCTGATCGAGAATTCGCAGTCTGCTTCCAACTGATCCGTCGTTGCGTCTGGATTCGCCTCAGACGCGCGACAATGTCACAGTTTCCCACGCGCGATGAATCTTATGAACGGGTGCGCGAACATGCGCGAATTCGCGCGTATTTTGCCCAGATGGATCGAAGGACGATTTCGGTCGCGGAAGTGCAGCCAGATTTATGCCGATGTATTCGGGCAAAGCCATTGCCATGCTGCTCACCTGCTCGACGGCGGGTGTGGCGGCGCAACTGGCGCCTGCGACGCTGAGCGCGTGGGAAGATTACGTTCAAGCCGCCGAATCGCGGCTGCGCAGCGACCAAGGCGCGCAAGCGCCATGGATCGACCAGGTTCCCGGCGGACGTGAACGGCTCCGCGGCGGCGAAATTATCGCCGCGCCGACTGACGGGAAGCCTTTGCGCAGCGTTCCGCACGGCTTGATCCACGACTGGACAGGCTTGATCTTCATTCCCGGCGCTTCGATTTCGGACGTTCTTTCCGTGCTCCGCGATTATGACCGTTACGCGGAATACTATGGACCGAGCATTCGTTCCGCGCAGCTTCTCGATCGCAGCCGTGACGCCGATTCCTTTCGCATTCGTTATATCCGTAAAGCTTTTGTCGTGACCGTCGTCCTCGATATCGAATACGAGGCGCGATACTACCGGATCGATGAGGACCGCTGGTATTCCATGGCCCGCAGCACGTCTGTCCGGCAGATTCAGGATTATGGACAACCTGGCGAACGGACCCTCGCGGCGGATCACGGAAGCGGATATGTGTGGCGGGCTCTCGGCATTTCCAGACTCGAGCAGAGCGACGGGGGCGTGTACCTGGAGGAAGAAAGCGTGGCGCTGAGCAGAAAGATCCCGGCGGAGTTGCGCTGGATGGTCCAGCCATTCGTCGAACGCCTGTCGAAAGACCTGGTGATTTCGTCGCTTCGACGAACGCGCCTCGCGGTGCTGGGGCGGAAAGCTCCGCCAACGGAAAGTCAGCCGATGTTGCGGCCGGAACGAACATGCCTTCGATAGCGGAAGATTCGCAAGCCGAGCGAGTCGCAGTCCGGCAAATTGTGAATCAGCGAGGCGTCCATGTCCCGCCGATTTTCACGTAAACTCTCTTCACGGCGGCCCAGGCGACCCGATGCGCGATCTCTTCGTGCCGCGGATCGCCGGCGTATTCCTGCCAGGCGTGATTGAATGCCTCGCGATAGATGTCCTGGGCGTGCTCGGGAAGGCGATCTCGAACCGCATTGGGCAAGTCGTCATTGACCAGGTAGGGCATGGGCGGGATCTCTCCACAACAGGCGAAGCACGCAGACCACCACGGCAAAACACGAGATCATCGGGAGCCGATTGAGGCGTTGCGGGACGAATAGAACTCCGCGCACTCGTCTTCGCGCCCGCGCACGACGCGCTTGCCGGCGAGCAAGCCCTGCGGCGCCGTCACCACGGTGAATTGATGTTCGTTCCGCCCGCGATCGCAATAAATCACCACCCAGTCATGCGTTTTTCCGAGCTCGTGCGCGCGAGCCGTGTTCGAGAACAGCGCCGTATAATGACGGTCGGCACGTTCGGTATGCAGCACCGGCAGCCAGGATTCTTTCGCCGCATTGAAACGGCGGGGAGCGATGGTCGGCAATGCGCCTCGCGCGGCCTTGCCGCGATATTCGCGGTCCACCTCAAGCAGCTCGGCAACCGGGGGCGGAGTAGTTTCGGGCTCCCTGGTCCCGGGAATCCTGCCCAGCCGCGCGGAGAGCGTGTCGATGATCCCGGCGATCTTCTTCGCGCCGATTCCTTCGACGTCCTTCAACCTGCCGTCGTGAGCTGCGGCTTCCAAGTCTTCCAGAGTTTCGATTCCGAGATCGCGATGAAGGCGCCTGGCCAGCGTCCGGCCGACGCCGGGAACGGACGCAAGAATCGCCGCCGGATCGATTATTCCGCGGAGACGATCGAGCATGGGCAGGCGGCCGGTGGTGGCGAGCATGCGCAGCGAAACGGCGAGCCGGTCGCCCACGCCGGGTAGTTCCCGCAGAGCCGCGTCGCCTCCTTCCCGCCATAGCTGAATCAGCGGGACGGGGAGCCGGCGCACGGTTGCGGCGGCCTGGCGATACGCGCGAACGCGAAACGGGTTGGCGCGCTGTTGCTCGAGAATCGACGCGACCTCCTCGAGACGCTGAGCGGCTTGAATGTTTTGCATCCGCGTTCCGTTCCTTCAATGGATCCGGAGCACAACGTTCGCCTTTCCTGCGCTCTCGTGTTTTCGCGCATATAGCCGGCCGGGTTTGCTTTGCTGGGTCACATTCCACAGGGCATTGCGTGAAATCTGCGTGTAAACCCCGCGAGAGCGATCCTGCGCAGCGCGTCGAAACCCGCTAGACTAAAAAGCACGTGCTTGTCCGATTTTCCTGTTCCGCCGTCATTCTGATTCTGCTCAGCGCCCCCGCAAAAAGTGAGACGGTCGAACGCCGTTTGCGCATGTATCACACACACACGCGCGAGCGGATCGACGTGGTGTATCGCGAGGGCGCAACGTACGTAACCGGCGCGCTCACCGGGCTGAACCGCTTTTTGCGCGATCATCGGACCGGCGAAGTGCATCGCTACGACCCGCGCGTCTTCGACCTGCTCGCCGATCTGCTGGCAGCGGCCGGGCATCCGGACGCGGAGCTTCAGATCATCTGCGGATATCGCACGCCATGGAGCAACGAATTTCTCCGCACTCACACCGTCGGAGTGGCCCGGCACAGCCTCCACATGCAGGCCGAGGCGATCGACATTCGCTTGCCGGGCGTGAGCACGCTCGCGCTTCGCAACGTGGCGCTGAAGCTGGGGCGTGGCGGCGTGGGGTACTATCCCAAGTCGAATTTCATTCACGTGGACGTGGGCCGCGTTCGCCGCTGGTAGGATTCCAGCGGCAGCACGGGTAGCCCTTGGCGGCCAAGGCGTCGAGCTGCGCGTCGAATCCGTAGATGTCGTCGAAAAAACGAACCTCGCCCGTTTCGAGCGCGACGGCGGTGGCGTAGACAATCAGCACGGGGATCGGGCGCGGCAGGTCGACCTGAAGCGGGTGCTCGCCGTGCATCGCCTGAACGATTTCCGCGGGCGTCCATTCGGGCAGATCGCGCAGCACCCATTCGGCCAGCAGCTCCGGCTTTTCCACGCGAATGCAGCCGTGGCTGAAGTCGCGCCGCGATTGCCAGAATAGTTGCGTCGCCGGCGTCGCATGCAAATAGACGTTGTACTCGTTCGGAAAGATGAACTTCACTAATCCGAGCGAATTTTTCGGACCCGGAACCTGCCGGACGGAAAGCTTTCCCGATTTCAAGCCGGCGAGCACATTTTCGTCAATCGCGCCGCCTGAAATCACGCGATCCTGCGCCGTCACCACCTGGTAGCCGTTGGCGGCGAGATAACCGGGATCGTGCGCAAGTTTCGGCAGCAGCTCGGCGCGCATGATGCTCTCGGGGACCTCCCAGTAGGGCCGGAAAATCAGGTACCTCATCTGAGCTGAAAGCACCGGGGTCTTGCGCCGGTACGCCTGGCCGACCACCACCTTCATTTCGAGCTCGGTCGAGTAGTTCTCATTGAGGGCTCGCAACTCGAACTCGGGGATGTTGACGATGATCGGCGGCCGCGCGAATTCATGCGGCACCCAGCGCCATCGCTCCAGAGTGAGCTGGAGCTGGTGCACCCGTTTTGAGAGGGGCGTGTTGAGCTGCGCGAAGGTGCTCTTACCGATCCGGCCGTCGGCGGTGAGACCGTGCCGAAGCTGAAAGCGCTTGACGGCTTCAACCAGAGGCCCGGAGTAGGTGGCGGGTACGGTGGCGCCTGGCGGAAGGTCGCCAAGTTCGGTGAGGAGTTCGGCAAGCCGGCCAATCCCCGCGTACGACGCGCCCGGATCGATCGGCAGTTTGGCGGATGGAAGCGGTTCGGTCGGATCCTGGCGTGAGAGAGCAAGGTAGCGCTGAAGAGCGGCCTGCGTGCGCTGATAACCCGGAAAAGGAGGCTCCAGCTCGCGAAAGACCGCGCCCACATCCGGCGCATTCAACACCCGTTTCCGGATTAACTCGGCCAGTTCGTAATGTTCATGGCGGATATCGAAATCGAAATGGTAAATCCCCGGGTTGAACTTGCCCAGGTGCAGGTCCGACGCGTAGCGCATCACCGAAACCGTCAGCGCGACGTCGAATCGCACAAGGTCAGGATTTGAGATCCGCGCGCCCCACCGCGAAGCGTCATAATCTTCCGGGTCGAGGCCTCGCGAATCCGCTTCTTTCAGAACCTCGATCACGGCGAACGCCTGTGGCGCAATTTTTCCTTCGTGCGACCATGCCAGCGCGTAGCCGCCGGCTTGATAAAACGAATCCGCGGAGGGTTGAAGGTCGGAGAAGTCGGGCCAGCGCAGATCGTCCAGCCAGCCGGACGCAACCACGTCGCGCAATCCCGGCGAGGCGAAGGCAGCGGCTGCCGACGCGCAAAGAAAGATCTGACCTAGCGCGTTCAACGCTCACTCGGGGGCCGCGGCGCCGGCGACACAAACACCCTCGGAGCGGCGATAATTTCCGCGTCGGGCACTTCGGTGGTGAATCGCACCCCGATCAGGCCGGGCCTGGCGGGCGGCTTCACCAGAAAGCCCACCGAGTACTGATGCGCCAGATGCGCGGACAAATCTCTCAAGTAGGGCGCGAAGGACACCGGCGTGCCGAAGCCGAGCATGTAACATTCCCCGCCCGTTTCCTCCGCCAGTTGCGCCAGATGGTTCTGTCCCCAGTTCATGCGAAAGAAGCTGTGCCCGCCGTGGCCGACGCCGGGCGTGTAAATCGTAAAGACGATGACTCCGGCGCGCTGCGCCTGCTCGATCGCGGTGTCCAGGTACGGATCGATGGCGCCGAGGCCGCCGAGAGGATCGATTCCGCTCGAAATGATGACCACTTCGCGGCGCACGCAGCAGGTCGGCCATCTCTTGATCAGATCGCTGAGGGCCAGATAGGGGCTGGCTCCCGCGCTGATCATGCCGAGCGGCAGTCGCAGGGCCGCGGCTGCCTCCTCGTGGTTGGAAGTCAGGTTCTGCTTGACCTCCGTAATTCCGTTGTGCGCGTATCCGACTCCGATGAGCGCGCTGGCGGGCTGCGGGGCGATGAACTCGCGCAGGTCCGCCAACTGATTGCCGAGAGTCATGGCGGATGCGTCGTCGATCAGCAGGAACAGCTCCATGCCGTCGCGCTCGCCCTGGAGCGCGGTCCAATCGGTCACGGCCAGGCGCTCCTTGCCTCGATAGATCATGACGTCTTCGCGCTTCAGTTCCGGAAACGGCTTTCCGTCTCTCGCTTCGACCGTCACGGTCATGTTCACCGGAACCGCATCCTGCGCGACGGCGCAACTCATCGCGATCGCCGCGATCAAAATTTGCCGGATCATAAAAAACCTCCTACGCCGCGGCTGCCGCGCGTGTCTTCAGCCAGCGGCTCAATTTCGTCCAATTCCACGTGTTGACCACCACGCGCGCTTCCACCCATCCGCGCCGGGCCTGGAAGACGCCATAGCGAATCCATTCGAGCTGCGCGGTGCTGTGCGCGTCCGACCCGATCGCCAGCAGCGCGCCCGCATCCCGCGCGGCTCTCGCCATCACGTCGTTCAGGTCGAGCCGGTACATCGATCCGTTGACTTCCAGCGCGACACCAGCCTTCACCGCCGCCTCGATGACCCGTTCGAAATCCATTTCGAGCGCTTCGCGCGTGCCGATCAGACGGCTGCTGGGATGGGCGATGACATCGACATAGGGATGGGCGATCGCGTCGAGCAGACGGCCGGTGATCCGGTCCTTGTCCTGCCGGAAACCGGAGTGAATCGCCGCGACCAGCACGTCGAGGCGCGAAAGAATATCGTCGGGATAATCGAGCTTACCGTCGCCGAGGATATCGACTTCGGAACCGATGAGAATGTGCGGCAGCCGGTCTTTGCGCTTCCTGCGAAGAGCCTCGATTTCCTCGATTTTCTTTTCCAGGCGCGCGCGATCGAGACCGCGGGCGACGCGCTCGGAGGGTGAATGATCGCTGAGCGCGATGTACTCGTAGCCAAGCTCTTCCGCGCGCTCGACCATTTCTTCAATGGTCGATTTGCCGTCGGACCAGGTCGAATGCGCGTGCAGGTCGCCGCGCAGATCCGCTACCTCGATCAGCTTCGGCAGTTTCCCGTTCATGGCGACTTCGATTTCACCACGATCCTCGCGCAACTCCGGCGGCATCATCGGAATTTTAAGGGATTCGTAGATATCCGCCTCATCTACGCCGCCGATGCGTTTTTCGCCGCGAAACACGCCGTACTCGTTGAATTTCAGCCCCTGCTTGCGGCCCAGGGTTCGCAAACGAATGTTGTGCTGTTTCGATCCGGTGAAATACTGCAGCGCCGCGCCATAGGATTGGCGCGCGACCGAACGAACATCCACCTGAATGCCGCCTTCGATGATGACCGTCGCTTTGGTGTCGCCGAGCGCGAGAACCTGCTTCACCATGGGGAGCGCGGTGATCTGCTGAAGCGCCTTGGGACTGTCTTTCGAGGTCACCAGGACATCCACGTCGCCGATGGTCTCGCGCCGGCGGCGAAGCGATCCGGCGATGTCGGCGCGCTCGACGCCGCCGACCTTTCGGATTTCCGCCAGCAGGTTTTCGGCGAGCGGAAGAGCGACGCTGATGAGCATCCGCTTCTGGCTCGCGACCCACAGATCGATGCCGCGCTGGATGTTGTCGATTTTCTTCTTGCCGAAACCTTTCAGTTTCAGGACGGCCTCAGTTCGGAGACATTTCTTGAGATCTTCGAAGCTGGTGATGCCGAGTTTTTTGTGCAGCAGCGCGAGCGTCTTCGGCCCCAGGCCGGGAATGCTCATCAGGTCAATCAGTTCGTCGGGAATGCCCTTGCATTCCCGCGTGTAGCGCTTGATCTCCTGCGAGGCGATATACTCCTCGATCATTTCGGAAAGATCTTTTCCGATTCCCGGCACTTCCTGGAGCTTTCCCGCCGCGGCGATCGCCGCGAGGTCTTCCTTTAAATCGCGAATCGATACGGCGGCGCGCTCATACGCCATAATGCGAAAGCGATCCTGGTTCTTGAAGGCGAGAACGTGCGCCATCCGTTCAAAAATCCGTGCGATCTCTTCATTGAGCATGTTTCCCCACCCGCGGCGGATCCATCAGCGACGGCCGAAGTGCTCGTGCAATTGCTGCATTTCCAGATCGAACAGCTCGCGCCAGATGATGCGTTCCTCTTCTTGTTTGCCGTAACCGGGATTGGCGAGATTGATGCGCGCGATTTCGATCTGCTGAATCGCCGCGAACGCATCGTTCAAACGTTCCGCGGCAGACCTGGCAACTTGCTTCGGAGTTGAGGAGCGGCTATCTGCTTTCTTAAAGAGCCTGGCAAGGAAACGCATCGCGTCCTCCGCCTTTGCGGTGTGCAATCGGGGTTCCCACGTCGGAACGATGTGGAGGAGCGGCAAAAACGATCGGAACCGCGCGAACTGCGCGATGAAACCCGGTTCTGCCGCAGCGCTTGTGTGTATTGGCGCGGATTGATCAGCGCGCCGGACGAACGGAGCGCCGCAGGAGCCAGTCGACGCAATAAAGCGTTCCAGGAATTGCCATGATGAGAAGAACGACGTGATAAGTATGACTGCCGGGAATCAATATCGCTTGAACTCCCAGGGCGGCGAGTGAGATCGCGCCTGCGATCAGTTCCCATCGCCACGCGAACAACATGGCAAGCGCGGCGGTGGTAAGCAACACAATCCCGCTCCACTCCAGGAGGGTTAACGGCGAACCGGAGTGCGGAGCAGCCATTTCGCCGATCATTAGATAAAAGTAAGCTCCGGCAACAACAAGGCCCGCCGAACGCGCGGCCCAGCGAAGAAGCGTCACGTTCGCCTCCTAGGGTTAACCGCTAACAACTGGACGGCCGGGCCCAGCTCGGACGACCGGAAGGCGAAATGCTCGCGCACTTTCGGGCGCTTCATGGCGCCTGCGCCGGAAAAGGCAATGCTCGTCTTCAACGTAGAACAATACGCCGGAATTTCGGCGGAGCTGTGCAAATCCGCGGAAATGAGGCTCGGTCATTTTGAAAAGAGGCGATTTGAAAATCAAGAAATATATATTCGCCTTTTGACGCCAGTGAGCGGTGAAGACTGCGGGATTTTGGCGTCGGTCGCGCCGCCGGATGATCAAATGCTGTTTACGCTCCTGCTGGCGCACACGCTCAAGAAAGAAGGCGCGCGGCGCGTAACCGCGATTCTTCCCTACCTGGCGTACGCGCGGCACGATAAGAACAAGCCGGAGGAGAGTTTAGCGGCAGCCTGGCTCGGCGCAATCATGCAGGCTTCGGGTCTTGATGAGGTGATCACGATCGACGTTCACAGTGAACGGGCGCGGCGGCTGTTTCCGATTCCGGTACGCTCCATTTCGCCGGCGGGGCTTTTTGCGGAGGCGCTCAGGCGCTGCGGGCTGGCGGATGCGACCATCGTTGCGCCGGACGAGGGCGCGATCGGCCGCTCGGAAGCCGTGCTGGCCGCGCTCGGAAGGAGCGAACGCGTCCCTTATTTTGAGAAGCAGCGCACCGCGGCGGGCATTACTCACGCCGAACTGCGGGGCGCCGCCGGGTCGCGCGTGGTGCTGATCGACGACATGCTCGATACGGGGGCGACACTGGTTTCGGCTTCCGAGAAACTTAAACAGTCCGGGGCGCGCGAGATTAACGTTATGGTCACCCACGGATTATTTACCGGCGCTCGCTGGAGGAAACTGTGGGAACTCGGCGTCGGCCGCATCTTTTGTACCGACTCCGTCCCCCTCCCGCCCGGCGTCGATTCGACCCGGATGGTGCGATTGCCGATTGTCGCGTTGTTGCGGACGGAGATTTTGCGAACGGAAATCACTATCCCAGTTTCAGGCTTGTCGTAGATCCAAAGAACGAGCGGCCGTGCCTCAATCCCCGCCGGCGAGCGATCGTCAGGTCGCGCCTTGCACACGCTCCGTAAAGACTCAGGCTGCTGCGCGATATTTGGGCGATTTCGCGCGGTGCGTCGCGACTGCGGCTCGAAACGCGTGAGTCCAAAATCCCCGCGTTGGCACGGATAGTGCTCACACTCTCGATGGATGACTCAGCTTCCGTTTCGAGATCGGACAGACGCGGGCCGGCGGCTTGGAGCCGAACTCGCCCAGCGTGACTTTTCGGGCGGCGTCATGGTTCTGACGCTGCCGCGCGGCGGATTGCCCGTCGGTTTTGAAATCGCCAAAGCGCTGCACGCGCCGCTGGACGTAGTGGTCGTACGAAAGCTGGGAGTTCCGTGGCAGCCGGAACTGGCGATGGGCGCGATCGCCGGCGGCGGGATTCAGGTGCTCGACCGGCGTCTGATCGGCGGGCTGGGGATTTCACAGCAAATGGTGGATGCGGTCATCCGCAAGGAAAGCGCTGAGATCGAACGCCGCGAAAAGCTGTACCGCGCTGATCGGGCCGAGATCGATCCACTGGGGCGAACTGTTGTTTTAGCCGACGACGGCCTCGCGACGGGTTCCACCATGCTGGTCGCGATCCGATATGTCCGCATGCGCAAGGCCGCCAAAATCATCGTCGCGGTGCCGGTGGGGTCCAGCGAGGCCTGCGCCCGCGTGGAAAAAGAAGCCGATGAACTGGTGTGTCTGGCGGTTCCGGAGTCATTCATGGCGGTTGGCGAGTGGTATCGGGATTTCCGGCAAATCACCGACGAGGAAGTGCGAAGCTGGCTTGAACAGAGCCGGCGGCTATCCCAAACGCAAGGAAACGAGCTTACGCGCGCTCGATAGCAGCCTCCTCGACCGTGGTCACGTCTTTGTACGCCTGCTTTGTTCATCGTGGGCAGCCGCGATCCGGTCATGCTCGACTTGAACTATTCGGCCATCGGTCAATTGCCGCGCCGGAGCGAGCATAAACTGGAGATCGTACGCGGCGCGACGCACCTGTTCGAAGAGCCGGGAACACTGGATCGGGTCGCGGTTCCGGCGAAAGAGTGGTTCCAAAGCCACTTAAGCGGAAGTGTTTTTTCGGGACCTCGCCGCAAACCTTAGCGTCCGAAACCGACCCCGGACCAAAAGCCCTTCACGTCTTCCGCGCGCGGATGACCACCCTGTAGTTGTTTTCGGCATTCAAATTGATGAGCGCGACGAATGCGCGGCCCTGATAGCTTCCGATCGTGGCCGATTGCGAGCATCCGGACACTTCCCACCCGGCGGGAAGAAGTACGGTGTTGCGCAGACCGTGAAGAGAGCGGTCGAAGATGAGCGTACCGTCAACGACCCTGTAGGCGTTATCGTTCAGCGTGCCCGTGATTTTGACGTGCGCGCTTTGTTTATCATCCGTAATCGGGACGTCCAGCCTGATCGCCGTGTCGCCACCAGACTTAGAGAGCGCAAAGCGCTCGGCTGTGTCCAGGTCGATCACCTTCAGATCCTGCAAAGGAAGATAGGAAAGCGAATCGAGCCTCTCGGTGTTGCCCTTGCGGTAATCGCTATAGATCTGTTCGACTTTGATCGCGTGTGTCTGGGGAGCGTCCAGATCATACAGCGTCTTCACGTCGTCAAAAAACATATCTGCGTAGTTGAAGGGCGGAAATTGCGCCGTCGTCTTGCGCGCGTGAATCGTCACCGGATTGCTCTGGCCGCTGGGATTGGCGAAAGCCAGCTTCAACTGGCCGCTCGCGGTAGTGCTGAGCTGCGCAGCAACATTGGAAGAAATGAAGGCAAATCCCGGCGGCAGAAGAACGCCGAGGCGGTAGCCGCTCAAGCTGCGAACCCAGACGACATCTTCGCCATGCATCATGTAGGTGCGCGCGTCCTTGTACGTTTTGTAGATCAGCACGCGTCCGATTCCGCCTTCGGGCACTGGAATCGGCAACGTGGCGTGAATGGCGTGCGTTTCGGGATCGTTTGGATCGGGTTGATAGGTGAACTTGAGGGGCTTGCCCGAGCGCGGGTCGTAGACTTCGATGCCGGAACCTTCGCTGCCGCCGCGGGTGGCGTTGACCAGCTCGGTCGCCCCCGCGCGCGTCTCTTCCGGGAGAAAACGAATGCGGAAGGACTCGCTGCCCGGCGCCAGAATCTCATATTCCGTGTAGGCGTCCTGCGTGAACAATCGCGTGACCGGCGGCGTTGGGCGCAGCGATCCGTCCGGATTGGTCCCGCCGGGAAATGGGTTGCTGGAGCCTCGGCCTTGGCGTCCTTGAGCGGACAGAACCGGTATCATCGCAGCGGCAACAACCAGGGTCAGGGTGAGTCGTAGCATGCAATGGCGATTCTACTAAACGCCGTCGTTCAGCAGGCTGTGCCCGCCAACGGATTTTCGTTTAGACCGCCGTCCGAGGCTATCCTGTAAAGATGCAAGCCAGTGCGGAATCCTTTGAACGCATCCAGTGCCAGTGGTGCCAGGGCATGAACGAGAAATCGGCCTTGTCCTGCCGCGCCTGCGGCGCGCCCCTTGATATCCGCAACCTGGTCAGCGAATCAGGTTGGCGCGAGGCGCCGCGCATCCGCGACATGACCGAAATCCACTTCGGATCGAGCACCTGCCAGGTGGAGGGCGAGGTGGTGCCCGTTGCCGAGATCAACCTGGGCGCGGGCGATTCAATCTTTTTTGAGCACCACGTCATGCTGTGGAAGGAGCAGCACGTTCCGCTCAGCGTCATGCAGCTTTCCGGCGGCCTGCAGCGCCTTTTTGCCGGCATGCCGTTCATCATCAGCGTCGCCGGCGGCCCGGGCCGCATCGCCTTTTCGCGCGACGCGACGGGCGAACTGGTGGTTCTGCCGCTGCACCCCGGAATGGAAATGGACGTTCGCGAGCACGCCTTTCTGCTTTGCTCTCACCACATCAGCTACTCCTTTGTGCGCATCAAGGGGCTGACCAATATTCTGTTCGGCGGCCAAGGCATGTACATGGACCGCTTCGTGACCACGGGAACGCCGGGTCTGCTGATCCTGCACGGCTATGGAAACGTGTTCGAGCGCAGGCTGGCGCCCGGGGAATCGATCATGGTCGAGCCCGGCGCGTTCCTGTATAAAGATTCGTCGGTGACTATGGACGTCGAGTTTCAGAGGCTGGGCGGCGGGCTGTTCGGCGGCGCGGGCATGAGCCTCGCCAAGATGACCGGACCGGGACGCGTCGGCATTCAGTCGATGTACGTCCATCACAAAACGGAGTAATTATGTTTTGTACCAACTGCGGCGCCAAGGTTTCCGACGGAGCCAATTTCTGCACCGGCTGCGGGTCGCCGGTGAAACCGGCCGCGCCGGCGCCAGCTGTTCCGCCGCCGGTCGCCGCGCCCCAGCCTCCGCCGATGGCCTCCGCGCCGATTGCCGCGCGTTCTGCACCGGTATCCCCCAAGCCGGGCGTCATCGCCACCTGCGCCTGGTGCCATGCCCACGTTGAGGGCGCTCCGGCGTCCTGTCCGAGCTGCGGCGCGACGCTGAATCTTCCCCAATCGGTGGGTCAGTCGGGCTGGGAGCAGCTTCCGGCCCGAAAGGACATGGCGAAGCTTCAGTTCGGAAATTCGTTCTGCCAGATCGAGGGTGTGTACGTCCCTGTTGCCGACGTGAACCTGGCAGCCGGTGACCACGTCTATTTTTCGCATCACGTGCTGTTGTGGAAAGATGCGCATATTGAGATCACGCCCATGTCCCTCAAAGGGGCCTGGAAGCGGATGTTCGCGGGTCTGCCGCTGATCATGACCGAGGCGCGCGGTCCCGGACACATCGCTTTTTCCCGGGATCTGCCGGGCGAATTGATTCCGGTGCCGATCCAACCGGGAAAATCGATCGACGTTCGCGAGCACCTGTTTCTCGCCGCGACCGGCCACATCGCCTACGACTGGTTCCAAAGCGGCATCTGGTTTGAGACGAGAACCGGCAAAGACGAGCGGGAAACGCACTACCCGATTGGCGCGTACCTGGATCGCTTCTCCGCGGGAAGCGATCCCGGGCTGCTGCTGCTGCATGCCGGTGGAAATGTGTTCACGCGTCACCTCCGGCCCGGCGAGACGATCCTCGTAAAGCCGACGGCGATGGTTTTCAAGGACCCCGCGGTTCAGATGCATCTGCATTTCGAGCATCCGGGTATGGGGTTTATGGGGTGGGGCAACTGGAGCAATCGCTATCTGTGGCTGCGGATGGTCGGCCCGGGCCGCGTTGGAATCCAATCGGTGTACGAGCGATTGGAAGGCGAATCGCGAAACATCACGCGTTTCTCCTATGCCACTGAACAGCGGTGGTGACGGCTGAAGCTAAAAAGCGCGCGATGCGATCACCGTTGAATCATCAAGAAATCTGCCCACGGATATGAACGAGTCGAGTTACGCGCGAGGTCCAGATGCGCCCCTGCTTGAGACGACCATTGGTGCCGCGGTGGCGGACGCTGCGGCGCGTTTCCCGGACCGTCCGGCTCTGATTTCGAGGCATCAGAACATCCGGATGACTTGGCACGAGTTCGACCGGGAAATCAATCGGACGGCGCGGGGCCTTCGAGGCCTGGGGCTCAAGCCGCAGGACCGCGTGGGGATCTGGTCAGGCAACTGCGTCGAGTGGGTGCTTATGCAACTGGCATGTGCGCGGGCTGGATTGGTGCTGGTGAACGTGAATCCGGCGTATCGTGCGCATGACCTCGGGTTTGTACTCAAGAAGTCGAAGATGAAGGCTCTGGCTCTTTGGGAGCGCGATGCCCGATCCAATTTCGTCGAGATCCTGGAAGAGGCCAGGCGCGGGCAGGAACTGTCGCTGGAACACACCATCCTGCTCGGAACGGATTTCTGGGCTCAAATGCTCGGCGGCGGAACGGACTTACCGAGCGAGCGCATTCATCCGGGCGATGTCGCCAACATTCAATACACGTCGGGGACAACCGGAACGCCGAAGGGTGTCATGCTGACTCACCATAACCTGGTGAACAACGCGTGGCTCACGGGCGAGTGGATGGGAATCACGGAAAGGGATCGTATCTGCAACCCGTGCCCGCTGTATCACTGCGCCGGAAGTGTTGTGGCCGGGCTGACGGCATTGATCCGCGGAGCCGCGGTGATCCTCCCATCTTCCGGTTTCGATCCGGGCGCCGTATTGGAGGCGATCGATGCGGAAAAAGCCACGGTCCTGGCCGGCGTGCCGACCATGTTCATCGCCGAGCTGGAACATCCCGAGTTTTCGCGGTTCGATATGAGTTCGCTGCGAACGGCGTGGATGGGTGGAGCGCCTTGCCCGCTGGAAGTGTTGCGCAAGGTGAAGGAGCAGATGCATTGCGACCGCGTGGTAGTGATGTATGGGCAGACCGAGTCCTCGCCGCTGATCACCATGAGCAAGCCCGGGGATGCGTTCGAGCAGTGCGCGGGCAACGTCGGCGCGGCCATGCCCAACACCGAAGTGAGAATCGCGTCGCCCTTGACCGGCGAGGATGTTCCTCGGGGCGAATCGGGCGAATTGTGCACGCGCGGCTATCTGGTGATGGCCGGCTACGATCAGGAGCCTGAAGCTACCTGCCGCGCGATCGACGCGGAGGGGTGGTTGCATACCGGCGACCTGGCGTTTCTGGATGCCGCTGGTTATTTCCAGATCACCGGGCGCGCCAAGGACATGATTATCCGCGGGGGTGAGAATATTTATCCACGCGAGATCGAAGAGTTCCTGTTCACGAATCCTAAGATTGCGGAGGTTGCGGTGGTCGGTTTGCCTGATCGCAGGCTGGGCGAAATTGTACTGGCATGGATTCGGCTGGCCGCCGGCGAAACCGCAAGCGAAGATGAAATCCGCGATTTCTGCAAAAGTCGGATCGCGCATTTCAAGATTCCGCATCGCATTCGGTTCGTGGATCAGTTTCCCACGACGGTCAGTGGCAAAATCCAGAAGTTTCGTATCCGGGAGATCGAGATGGAAAGTCGCGGCCCAACGGAGTAAAAGTCTCACCGGCCGCCGGTCGAGCACAAGAGGATCGACCGAGCCAGTCGCATTAGATGGCTCGCTTGAAGAAGTGGGCGATCTTTCTCCCACCTTCTTCCGAGTAGTAGACGGTGGTTTTCGCGGACCTGTCTGCGCCGCCAGCGACATCCTTGCCAGCATCCTTGGCGGCATTGTCCGTTAGCAGATATGTCTCCTCAGCGCCGTCCGCGGTTTTGACGGTGAGGGTCTTGGCGCCGCGGTCAATGTGCGTAACGCTAACCTCGGTCGTTTTCAGACCATCCTTTCCGACGTTGTCAATTTCATCCGCAGTGTCCACGGCCCCCTTGGAGGTGTAGTGGGCGGCGACCTGGCTGCCTTCTTTCAGTCCATGGAAGGCGTCCTTAGCACCGGCCGTGGCGCCTGCTGCGCCGTGAACCGCAGTCCTGCCCACGAAGTGAAGCGTGTGCTCAGTTCCGTCGGATGCCTTTACGACCACAGTTTTTGCCGCGGCATCCAACTTAACCACCTCTCCAGTGACGAAGCCGTGGCGCTCCTCAACGGCTTGGGCTGACCAACACCAGGCCATCAGGACCGGTATTGCAATGAAACGTTTCAGCATAGAGACCTCCTAAAGTTACTTTATTTGTATTGAGCCGAAATGCCGAGCCCTAGCTTTTACGCGGCGCGCCCCAAACATTTCATGTTTACCACCAACATAATCCCAGCCGCCCGTTTAAGCTATACCGGTCTGATGGTAATTGGCCCCGCGCGGATGGAGTAGATCAAGCGTGAGCTCGTGACCCGGCCCGATGAGCCGATGCGATTCGAATTGTCACGGTTACATTCGTTATCGTGGGGATAAGGTCGCGCACGCGGTTCGCACCAATAAGCCTGTAAGTCATGGACCATAGCGGTGAGGCCCAATGTTCGTTCGCAAGCTGATCGCCGACGGATTGAGCTGCGTTATCGCAGAGTTGCTTTATCGAAGCGCAGGATATTGTCGAAGCAACGTGCAGCAACTTCTTTCAAGGACTCTCGCCATTTTCATTGAGTTGCGAAGTCTGCGCTGAAACACCGGGGTCGCCTACGGCATCTACCGTGTTCGCGGCTTTTTCGAAATGAGCACATTTTTGTTACATCCTGTACGCGGCCTTGTGCTTGTGTTGATTTGTGTGCCCAGCGCAGTTTTCTGCGTCGGCGTTATTTTGTGCGTGCTTCTTCGCACACTCCGGCTTCCTACGTGCCCGAACTGTCTGCGTCGCGAGGTTCGTCCAGCGCATCGGGCGGGTACTGTGGAGCACGCTATGGGCACGTTGCGGTTGTTTCCATTCAGATGCCACGCCTGTCTTAAGCGGTTCTACGCGTTCGATCTTGAGAGAGCGCGTCTGCACCATAGCGAGTTGAGTCCGCGTCGAATTATACGCGCCTAACCGCGGCTCGCGATCTCTCCCCTGGTCCCGGAGATATCAGCGCGGCCGCGCGAAGGCGACGGCGGACGCAGCGAGCCGGAGTGCGTGATAGCTGCGCAAGCGATAGGCTAAGCCGCTGACGCGCCGTGGATTTCTTGAGAAACGGCGCTACGCCAAGCTCACAGCGTGGCGCCTTGGGCCAGACGGAGATCCAGCACGGCGCCCGGAGAATTTGGTCAGAGCTAAAATCTGGCGGATCTGTTCGTCGGCGGCAGCGAATCGCGCTGGTGGAAACATGGCGGAATAAAAATTGCGCCAGAACTCGTCATCCTCGAACCAGTCCATTGGATCAGTGTATTGGTTCGTGGCTGGCCCATCTGACGACGCCGCAGACTCTGCCCGTTGGCAGGGGTTGGTCTCGTGACCTGACTATTTGATCGCCGGGTTTACGTACCCGGCAGTGAGCGTTTGTCCCGACGGGCGAAAACTCAGATAGGTGACTTCGTCGCCGATATCGGTCCAGCCGTGCGGCACACCTGCGGGGATGATGATGATGTCCCCGGTCTTAACGACTTTTCGCACGATATCGTCGCCGAAGGCGGTACCGCTGCACGACGGTCCGTTCAGAGTCGTCGTCACTGCGGATTCCGGCCCGGATTTACGGCCATTCACAATATGGCCGCCCGTCATCAACGTGCCGCCGCCGGAAACGATCAGGTAGCCTTCGGTCTGAAGGTCATGCGCGATCATGCCCCTTGCTCCGCCGGAACTGGGAGGCGTCGAGGTCAACTCGCCGCAGTCGGGAGGAGGAGGAGTCCCGCGTCCCGCGCCTCTGCCACGGCCCGCGCGACCGCCACGAGCTGCGGCAGCCGCAGCGGCGCTGACACGGTGGACGATGCCAACGGAGAAATGCTCTCCGCCGATATCCACAACCCGGATTGTTCGATCAACACCCGGAGTCGCGTTAACCTTATCCACTTCTTCCTTCGTGATGTAGGTCGCAGATGTCGGTTTCGACTGCGCCTCGAGAGCGATTGGAGCGGCAATCGCAGCTGCGAACGCGATACTCAGGATCGTCTTGTTCATTTTGGTTTATGCCTCCTATCCCATTGGGTGACACGCGATCATATCACGTAAGGGGATCCGGCGGCGAACGTAGGATTACCGCAGTGCTGCCACGAAAGGAGCAGCGGGCATGGCCTCCATGTAGCACACGGGGACGGCGACGAGCGTTGCCTCCGCCCCGATTACAGGATCGTTTGTTATTCGCCGGTGGTAGAGGAACCTCCGGAGAACACGATCCGCTCGTTGGTGCCGCCGATCTGGATCTCTTCCACCTTCGGCTTGTTATCTACGGTATTGAGCACGACGCTGCTAGTCTGGAATTTGTGATTAGCGGTTTCGAGCTTTGCGGGTGCCTCAATCACGTTCTTTCCGGATTTGAGAATAGCTTTGTCGCCTTCAATCTGAATCTTGTAATTGCCAGGTTTCACTTCGGATGTGCCGATCCACGCAGCGCTGTCGAACGTGACGTGAAATGTGTTCGACGCGGCAAACGCCGCTAAGGCAAACGCGAGGCCGGCAAATGTAGCTTTCTTCATGTTTCTCCTCGAATTAATATAGTCTTGAAAGAGGACGCGCGAACTGCATCCCATTATCAATACGCTGATGCAGCGGTCGGCGTTACGCCTGATCCAAGAAAGCATGGATGTGCTTTTTTGCCACTGCCATTTGGCAGGATTGGCCGGAGCCTGATCACAAAAGAGGTGCAGGATCCAATCTTCCGAGCTTCCTCGGAGGATATCCGCGGCCGCGATATAATCGTGCGAGTGCAGTCCACGGGCAACGTGCCCCGATCAGGAATTGATAAGGAGAGGATATGTGCGATCAGGATCATTTTGACGAGGACGTAGCGAGATTCCAATCTCTCGGTCTGGTGACACGCAAACAATTCGGAATCATGTTAGGCGCCGGAGTTGCGATGCTGCTCCCGAAAGTCGAGGGCGCGGTTACAGTGACGGAATCGGACGTGAACGTTACCACGCCGGACGGGTCCGCGGATTGTTATTTCGTGCATCCGGCGAGTGGCACAGCGCCCGGCGTTCTGATGTGGCCCGACATTTTCGGCCTGCGGCCTGCTTTCCGGCAGATGGGTAAGCGTCTGGCCGAGTCCGGATATTCGGTGCTGGTGGTGAATCCGTTCTATCGTCAGATGAAAGCTCCCACCGCGGAAAAGGGCGCCGCAACTCCGCTCCAGCAGGTGATGCCTCTCATGCAGGCGCTGAACGAGGCTACCCACATGACCGACGCGAAGGCGTTCATCGGTTGGCTGGATCAACAGCCATCCGTCGCCAAGAATCGAAAGATGGGCACGCAGGGCTATTGCATGGGTGGGCCGATGGCGTTCCGCACCGCGGCCGCCATGCCCGATCGCGTGGGCGCCGTCGCGTCGTTCCATGGCGCGGCACTCGTCACCAAGGCGCCGAACAGTCCTCATCTGCAGGCCGCCAAATCGCACGCGCAGTTCCTGATCGCGATCGCCGCGAGCGATGACCAGCGCTCTCCCACGGATAAAGACGTCATGAAAGAGAGCTTCGCACAGGCCCACCTGGCTGCCGAGATCGAGGTCTACGCCGGCGCGGCCCATGGATGGTGTCCTCCGGATACGTCGGTCTATAACGAGCCTCAGGCCGAAAAGGCGTGGAGCCGTTTGTTGGTGCTGTACGGCAAAGCTCTCGCGTAAAAGCTCAAAAGGTCGTGAAAAATTCAAAGGGTCGCTTGCTTACGCGCACGGCTCGGCTTGGCGCTGTAGCCTCAGCCACCTGCGGAGCCAGTTCACTCCCAGCGGAGCGCGCGCATCGGATCGACCAGCGCGGCGCGCCGCGCGGGAAGGTAGCCGGAGAGAATCGCGACCAGCAAAATTCCCAGCGTGGCGGCGAGGATTGTCAGCGCGTCGTTCGGTTCGATCCCGTAGAGTTGACTCTTGGCGAATCTGGTTAAACCCCAGGCCCCGGCCAGGCCGACGGCCGTGCCGATTGCGGCCAGCGTCAGGACTTCCTTCATCACCAGCCAGAGCACGTCGCCGCTCGCCGCGCCCAGCGCCATGCGGACGCCGATTTCGCGGGTGCGCTGCGCGACCGTGTACGCCATCACCGCGTAAAGCCCAATGGCGGCGAGCAGCGTCGCGACGATTCCGAATCCGCTCGAAAGCGTCGCCACCAGGCGCTCGATCACCAGCGTGTTTTCCTCCGCCTGAACCAGAGTCTTCATGCGGTAGATCGGAACGTTCGAATCCAGGCGATTGACCAAGCCGCGAACCGCCGGGAAAATTTCTTCCGGCGCCCGTGCGGTTCGCACGTACACGGACATGCTGTTGACGTATTGCCGCTGGACGTAGGGCGTGAAAACTTCGAGCGGCATCTCGTCGCGCATGTTCTCGTACTTTGAATCGCGCACCACCCCGATGATTTCGATGTCCAGCTTGGTCCCCGGGTCGCCGCCCAAGCCCAGATGCCGTCCCAGCGCGTCGCCGTGCAGGTATTGCCTGGCGAATTTTTCGTTCACGATGGCGACTTTGGGCGCGTTCGCGTCGTCGCTTATGCGGAAGTCGCGTCCGGCGACAATGGGAACGCCCAATGTCCGGAAATAATCGGGCGACACGTAGTTCACGTGAGGGTCGATCCATTCGCCCGGCTTCGGCGAGAAGTTTTCGACGCTCATCCAGTTATCCCATTCATTGTTTTCGAGCACCGGCACCACGGCCACAGATGACGCCTCCACGCCGGGCATTGAATCCAGGTTCTCCTTCAACTGCCGGTAAAACTGCATGCTGCGCTCCGGCGGATATCCGTTCGAAGAGGCGTCCACAGCAAAGGTGAGCAGATTTTTCGTGTGGAAGCCGGGATCGAGATCTTTCAGATTTTCGAGGCTGCGGATGAACAGGCCCGCCCCGATCAGCAGCAGCAGCGATAAGCCGACCTGCCCGGCCACCAGCGCTTTTCGCAACCCCACCGAACCGCCGCCGGCGATGGAGCCGACTTCGCTCTTGAGAGTCGGCGCGAGATTCGGCCGAGTGCATCGCAGCGCCGGCATCAGTCCGAAGACGATTCCGGTAAGCAGCGAAACGCCGAGATTGAATGCCAGAATGCGCGCATCCGGGGTGGTCGAAAGCGGCAGCGGCGCGGTGCCGGTGAGGAAAATGCCGATCAGAGCGCTGTCGATCCACCACGCGATGCCAAGTCCGGCCGCGCCGCCCGCGAGCGAAAGCGTCAGGCTCTCCACCAGCAACTGAGTCACAATGCGCCGCTGTTTCGCGCCCAGCGCGAGCCGCACTGCGATCTCTTTCTGCCGGGCCGCCGCGCGCGCGATCAGAAGATTCGCCAGGTTGGCGCAGGCAATCAGTAGCACCAGCGCGACAATCCAGGTGAGCACCAGCAGCGGCTTCGAGAACTGGTCGCGCATGCCGGAGCGACCCGAGGAAGCCGGCAGCAGGTCGAGCCACATTCGCAGGAATTTCTCGCGAGTGATCTGCGCCGTCTTCGCGAACTCCTTCTGCTGAACTTCCCAAGCGATGATCTGATGAAACAGCGGCTGAAGTCCGCTACGCGCCTGTTCGAGCGTCTCGCCATCTTTCAGGCGTCCGAAGACGTTCACCCAGCGGAAGCGCCGGTCTTCGAGATTTTTGCTCTGGGGACTGGTCTGTTCCTCCATCAGGATCGGTACGCGGATCTGCGGCGAGCTTGCCGGGTCCGTGCCCTCGAATCCCGCCTGGCTGACGCCGATGATCGTCATCGGGAAGCCGTTCACCAAAAGCTTTTTTCCGATCACCGCCGGATCGCCCGCGAAGCGGGTAATCCAATAGCGGTAGCTCAGGACCACTTCCGGATGGCCGCCCTTCACGTCGTCGATTTCCGGACCGAAAACACGACCGAGCGCCGCACTCACGCCGAGCAGCGGAAAATAGGTTCCGGTGACGAGCTGTCCCGCAACGCGCTCCGTGTGGCCTTCGAAGTTGAGGGTCAGCGCCGAATCCCAACTTCCGCACATGCCATTGAACACCTGGTTCTTGTCGCGGAAATCGACATACATCGGGTAGGAAAGCTTGTACATTCCGTTGTTCCCGCCGTAATGATCGCCGCGGCCCCACAACGTCACCAGTTGCTCGGGATGTTTCACGGGGAGGAGCCTCAGCAGGAGCTGATCGACGAGCGTGAAAATCGCCGTGTTCGCGCCGATTCCGAAGGCCAGCGAGAGCACTGCGACCGCAACGAAAACGGGCGATTTCCGGAAGATGCGAAACGCGTACCGCAGATCCTGGCCGAGATTACCCATGACCAATGTACTCGGCCCGGGCTGCAAGGTTACCGAAGACGCCAAATACGGCCAAGGCGAGTCCTGATCAGCCCGCCGTGGCTCGCTGGATGACCGGAATCTGCGCTGCGGAAAGCAGGCGTGAAAGCGTCTCGATCTCCTCCGGCTTGGCAGCGGGCATCGGTGGACGAGTGCGGCTGCTGGGAATCAGACCCCGCAGCCATGCGGCTACTTTGTAGCGTAAATGCAAGCGCGAATAATCGGCGTAGATGTATTCGTGCAGATCGCGCAGCCCGCCTTCCACCCAGATTCGCCTGGCCCTCCGGACATCGTCCGCGCGCCAGGCATCGATGTGATCGAGCATCGGTTCGAGGCCGTAGTTCCAGGAACCCGACGCCGTGCCATCCATCACGTCGTGCGCGAGAAATTCGTGAAACAACTGTCCGCCCGCGGCGAGAATCGACACGTGCCGATCCAAAGAGCGAAGGATCTTCCACATCTTCTTCTGGCCTTCATAGTTGTATGTCATCTTCCAGCCGATGACGTTCGGGATCTGCTGACAGATGAGGCGAGCCGTTTCGCCAGACACTCCCAGACCCCATTGCGGAGTGGACGCACCAACCGGATGAGTGATGATGGGCAGGTTGCACGCGGTATCGATCGCGCGAATCTGGTCGAGCCAGTATTCCGGGTATTTTTCTGAATTCCACATGGTGACCAGATCCATGCATCCGGCCGGGGGGAGAACAAACAGTCCGTCGACGCCGATTTCTTTCATATCGAGCGCGCAGGTGACGCATCCCTCCGTGGTCAGATCGAAAACACCACCGAACACCGGCATCTTGCCGCGCGCTTCGCGAACCGCGATCTGGGCGACGCGGCGCTTCTCTTCACGCGTCAGGTAGTAGATTTCGCCGGCTTCGGGATTCGCGATCAGGCCGCCCACCGGACGGAAGCGATCTTCGAGGAAATACTGAATCAGATCGCGGTAAGCCGCTTCGTCTACCTTTCCGTTGCGATCGAAAGGCAAGACCAGTGCGGCGTAGAAGCGCCTTGATAGGTCCGTCATTTCATCTCCTCCTGCTTCGGCGCTATAAGATCTTAACATGCCGGATGAACCAGCCGACCTTTCTGTCGAGACGCTCGTCGCGCGGATGGAACGCCTGCCCGTCACTTTCTGGCATGTGCGGGCGCGCCTGGTGGTTGGAGCGGCGACGTTCTTCGACGCGTTCGATGTGCTGACCATCTCGGTCGCGCTCCCGGTGTTAGTGGGGAAATGGCGGCTCACTCCTAGTGAAGTCGGATTGGTGATCTCGGCGGGATTCGTTGGCCAGCTTGTGGGAGCCTTGTTCTTCGGATGGGCCGCGGAAAGATTCGGGCGTCTGCGCGCGATGGCCTACAGCGTGGCTGTCCTGGCAATCATGAGCCTGGCGTGCGCGGCGGCGTGGGATTATCGATCGCTTCTGTTGTTCCGAACCATCCAAGGGTTCGGCATCGGTGGCGAGGTGCCTGTTGCGGCTGCCTACATCAATGAACTGTCCAAAGCGCGGCGGCGCGGGCGGTTTTTTCTGCTTTACGAGATGATCTTCGGCGTGGGACTGACCTCGGCGGCTCTGGTGGGCTACTGGGTGGTGCCAAGATTCGGGTGGCAATCGATGTTTATTCTGGGTGCGCTACCGGCGCTGCTGGTGCTCCGTCTGAGGCGATTGTTGCCTGAATCGCCGCGCTGGCTGGCAAGCAAAGGTCGGCTTGCCGAGGCCGATGAAATCGTCCGCCGGATGGAAAAACAGGCTGTCCGAAGCGGCGCGCAGCTCGAGGCGGTCAGGGTACAAATGACTGCCCCAGCGCCTCTCACGACGAAGCTCACGCATTGGAAAGAGCTGTTCGGTGAACGTTATCTCCGGCGCACGCTCACGGTGTGGGCGATCTGGTTCTGCTGCTATTTCGTTACCTATGGGCTGACAACATGGTTGCCGACGATTTATCGAACCGTGTTCAAGCTGGATCTCGCCACGGCATTGCGATTCGGGCTGGCGACGAATATAGGAGGGCTCGCAGGCGACTTGCTGGTCGCACTGACGATCGATCGTCTGGGCCGCCGGTTTTGGCTGGGTGCGGCATTTGCAATGGGCGCAGTGCCGCTGGCGGCGCTCGGGTTTGCCGCAACGCCGCGCGCGCGGATGGTGGTGCTGGGCGCTTCGCTCAGCTACGTTTTTGTGGCTGCGAATTCATTGGTCTGTTATCTGTACACGCCGGAGATCTATCCGACACGTCTGCGGGCGCTGGGCAGCAGTGTTGCAACGGCCTGGTTGCGCGCCGGTTCCGCGTTGGGACCTGCTTTGGTCGGCTTTATACTCACGCGAGGCCATCTTGGCGCGGTGTTCTGGATGTTCGCAGGCGTGTTAGCCGTTGGCGCGGTCGTCGCGAGTTTGTTCGCGGTTGAAACGCGGGAGCGGGTGCTCGAAGAACTTTCGCCGTAGGAGCTTGTTGAAAAGCTCTTATTCGACCTCAAAAATCACAGGCTGAAGCCTGTGAGGGAGTTTTTCGCCTGGTCGCATGCGCCAGGCTATAAACGAACCCGCTCGACAAGAAAGAAATTATCTATCGGTCAGGCTGCATCGCCGCGCACGCCATCGTGATCCACTTAAGGAGGTGGCCTCCGCCTCAACGGTATCGATGGACTCCTCCGCAAAGCCGGCAACGTGGAAGGTTCTGCTGGCTTTCAGCATGATCTATTTTGTCTGGGGGTCCACTTATCTTGCGATTCGCGTGGGCGTGCAGGAAGTCCCCCCATTTCTGCTCGCTGCGATGCGGTTCGCAGCCGCTGGGGGAATCCTCTATGCCTGGATGCGCATATCGGGCGCAGTTCCGCCCAGTGCCCGAGAGTGGGGGGCGGCCGCGCTCTTGGCGATCCTGATTTTTGTGTTGGATTACGGCCTGCTGTTTTGGGCAGAGCGCCGCGTTCCGTCCGGGATTGCTGCTGTCATGTTGGCCACAATTCCGCTCTTCACTGCTCTCTCCGAGATTCTTCTGCTCAGGACGCAACGGCTCACTGTAAGGCTGTCGTTTGCGCTGGCGCTTGGAATCTGCGGTGTCGCGGTGCTCGTAAGCCGCACAGCGAGCCTTGGAGAGCCGATAGACGCTGGGGGTTTTATCGCTCTGGTTGTCGCGGCCATGAGCTGGTCAGCGAGTTCAGCGCTCACCCGCAGGCTGCCGTTACCGGCGTCAAAGCCAATGAGTTCCGCGATTCAGATGCTGAGCGGAGGCGTATGGCTCGGGCTCGCCTCGGGATTGCTCGGAGAGTTTCACCAGTTTGACTTCAGAGCCGTTTCGCGCGGAGCATGGATTGCTTTGGCGTACCTGATCGTCGCTGGGTCGATCGTGGCGTTCACGGCTTACGTTTGGCTGATCCACCATGAATCGCCGACGAAGGTCGGGACGTATGCTTACGTCAATCCCGTCGTGGCGGTCGCGGTGGGACACTATTTCGGCGGAGAGCCGGTCGGTGCGCGCACCATTCTGGGGACATGCCTGGTGCTCGTGAGCGTCGTCGTGATCACCATGAAAACGCCCGGCCTCCGATTCCGGCGTTTCAGGTGAAACAGCGAGGCAATGTTAGCAACAAATCGGCTGCGATGCGCGTTGCGACTTCAAGGTGCGCTCGGCGCGGAACCAATCGTCATCCGGTGAGCCCTCCGGGCAACCTCTGGCTTCCCATAGCGCACGAGCCAGAGATGCGACCGCCTCGCTCGTTGGACTAGGTTTTACCGCGAGCACACACAAGCTATCAAGCATCTCGCAGAGTTGCCCGAGTTTCGCTTCCCACCTTTCGCGCTCACTCGAAGAGACCCCATCCAGGAGGCGAATAAAGCGGAGCGCTGTGGCACGAGCTCGCTGCGCCCGTAGATAATGCCCTTCCGCGAGCGTCCAGCTTTCCCGACTGAGTCCTCGCCGTGCCTCACGAATGCCCTGTTCCAGTTCGCGATCGATGAGTTGGTGGAGCTGGCGTTCCGTCTTAAGACGCAGCTCATCGTATTTGCAGATTTGTGCCATAAAGTTTTCCTGGGCATGGCCCCAGGCTTCGTCACAACTATTGGACGAACGAACGCTTCAAAAGTTGATACGGCTCAGGAAGAAAAACGTTCCGCGCCACCGCAATCGGGTCCGAAGTCATGGAAAATTCACTCGTGGATCTCGACACGCTTTCAATCTGCATCCGGGACGGACCCGGCCGCATCCAAACTTGCAGCGCGTCGAGGTAATCATAAATGCCCGCCTGTTTTCGAGTAACGTGGCCATCCCCTAGATTGTCAAACTCCAAAACACAATAATCCGTATGCGAGATGGCAGAAGGAGATTTTATGAAAAACAAGTCGAATCAAATGATGCGGGCGGTCGCGATTGACGAATTTGGGGGCATCGAGAAGATGAAGCCCAGGGAGCTGCCGGTACCGGACGTGGCCAGGGATGAGATCCTGGTCCGCGTGGATACGGCGGGGGTCGGCGTCTGGGATCCTTTTGAACGCGAAGGCGGGTTCGCGAAAGAATTCGGGATGCAAGCCGAATTCCCTCATGTGCTGGGGTCGGATGGCGCGGGAACGGTGGAAGAGGTCGGCGATGCCGTTCAAAATCTCAATCCGGGCGACCGGGTTTACGGTATTAACCTCATGAGCCCCAAGGGCGGCTTTTATGCGGAATACACGGTGATGAAAGCCAACAACGCCGCGCTGATCCCGCAAGCATTGTCCACGCGAGATGCCGGCGTGTTGGCGGTGGATGGCGTCACCGCGCTGAATGGTCTGGATAAAACGCTTCAGCTCAAGGCCGGTGAGTCGATTCTGATCCTGGGCGCCAGCGGCGGCATCGGCCACTTAGCGGTTCAACTGGCCAAGCGCATGAAGGCGCGGGTTCTGGCCGTGGCGTCCGGCCAGGATGGCGTGGCGTTTGTGAAACGGCTGGGTGCCGACAAGGTCATCGACGGGCATCGAGAGGACATTCTCAAAGCCGCGCGTGAATTTGCACCGAAGGGCCTGGATGCCGCTTTGTTGACGGCGGGCGGAAACGCGGCGAAGCAGGCGATCGGCGCGCTACGGGAAGGCGGCCGGGCCGCTTACCCGAACGGCGTGGAGGACGTTCCGCAGGCACCTGACGGCGTGAAGGTGATGAGCTACAATGGCGAGCCCAGTCCACAGGCGTTCGCCAAGCTGAATGCACTCATCAATGGCGGACCATTCGAAGTCCACATCGCGCGGACTTTTAAGTTGGACGATGCGGCCGAGGCCCAGCGGGCACTTGATGATCATTACCTCGGCAAGCTGGCTCTGGTGATGCGCTAATTCAACGGGCTTCGGATGCGACTACCTCCCTATCGGGACGTTCGCGCCGCTGTTCATAGGAGATTCGTCGCTGCTGGAAGTCTACACTGCGGGGCGACGGGGTGGACGCACTTTAGTAGGAGTTGAACGACAGCGAAAAGCCCTGTTCCGGCGCGGGCTCAGCCAATGTAGATTTCGGAACGGGGTTCGAGGCCGGGTGTCAACGGCAAGGTCTCGATAAGAACGCGCTGCAAGAGGCTGGATAGGCTCGTTTCTCCCAACGCGACTCGGTTGGCGTGGATGCCGGTGCGAAAGTAGTCGCCCTCTTGATCGGAGTAGGCCACGTGACCATAAACCGTGCTGTCCGCCATTTCTAATTCGATCGCGTCTCCCGGGGAGAGCTGGAATGGCAGGTGAATGCTTATTCCCGATTCCGAGATGTTCGATACGCGGCCAAGAACTGATTGGCCTCGTGCCATCACCTTCGTTTCAAACCGAACCTCGTATCGCTCTTCAGTTCGCCGTTCCATAACCCCAATATCGTCAGAGAGGGAACCCGACTTTATTCGTTCCATAAAATGGCCCCTTGTGTTTTGCAATCCAGTGGCTGCTCGGCAATCGACCGAAAGAACTGCAATCAGATGGGGACTGTTCCCAATTTCTTCTTACCCGAACGGGACAAGCGCCTCGGCCGTAGGACAATTCCTGCATTAACCCACGCCGTTTCTTGCATTTATATTGATTCGTCTCCTGAGATAATTCGATCACGCACTGCTTAGCGAGTATCTTGGCCCTGCTGGAGACCGGATGTCCTCTGGCTGCACGTGACGTCGGATGCGCTGATCGCGCTTTCCTATTTCCTGATTCCTTTACTTTGATTTACGTGGTGCGCGTGCGGCG
>Ga0335081_10001114_pt1 | contig 42901 bp, 37 predicted proteins | sample Lox_Sample_35_FD_206713 | JGI IMG/M metagenome (GOLD analysis project Ga0335081, IMG submission 206713) | Soil microbial communities from Loxahatchee National Wildlife Refuge, Florida, United States - Lox_Sample_3.5 | ecosystem: Environmental > Terrestrial > Soil > Wetlands | place: USA... | reverse complement strand
TACCACCTGCCCTACGGCCGGCTCTGGCTGGCAGACGACCGCGGGCGCCGCTACACCGTCACCTTCGACGGCGAAGGCGGACCCGAGGTCTGGCGGGGGGTGCTGCGGATGTCCCCCGCACCGCCGCCCGGCGCGCGGTGGCTCGACCTGGTCGCCGACGAGACGAACCGGCTCATCCGGCTGGACCTGCACCAGACCGCCCAGGCGGCGGCCGCGGTGCGCGAGAACCTGGCGATCTCCCCGGCCGAGCGGCTGCTCGAGGTGGAAGCCGAAGCGGTCCTGGCCGACCCCTTGGCCCGCCGCCGCGGGCGGCCAGGCCAGCACGGCCGGGACCGGGCCCCCGACCGGGACCGGGCCCCCGACCGGTACCTGGGCGAGATCACCAGGGCGCTGATCGAGGCGGGCCTGATCACTGCGGACAACGTGGCCGCCTGCCGGCTGGCTGCCCTCTGCCAGCGGCTCGGCGTGCCAGGGCCCGGCCCGGCGATCGCCGCGGCGGCGGTCCGGCTGCCCGCCCGGTGGGCCAGCGTCATCGCGCAGCGTCCGGCGCCAGCCGCCGGGCCCGGGCTGTTCGCGCCGCTGGCCACGGTCCTGCCCGACCTCGACCGGACCAGGTTCGCGCTGGCCGGGCTCAGCCTGGCCGCGGGCGAGAGCCACCTGCACGTGGCGGCCAGCGGCCTGCCGCAGCTGGCTGAGCGCTTCGCGCCCGGCTGGCAGCCGGGCTTTTCCTGGTGGGTGCGGGACGGCGCCGGGAACTGGCACCTCGGGGTGATGGCCGGGCGGGACGCCCCGCCCGCCGGCGTGGCCGAGTTCCTGGTCCGGCTGATCCCGCCACTCGCGGTTACGCCGCAAGCAATCGAGGTGCTGGTCAGCGCGAGCTCGGCCGCGGTGCGCGCGGTGGTGCCGGTACGGGCTGCCCCGGCGATGGCGGACACTTAGGACATGAACCGCGAAGGCGCGGAAACCTACCTCCGGTTGCTGGCCGAGGCCGCGATGCGCAGATCGCTGGCGCCTGCCGCGGAACTACGGGCGCCCGGCGCGAGCAGGGTACTGGTAGTGGGTCACGCCCTGACCGTGGTAGGCGCACTCGATCCGGTCACCGCCGAGGAGATCCTGACCGACCTCAGGCTGGCCGAGACCGTGCGGTGGCTGCACCGCGAACCCGCCGTCCAGGGGGTGACGGCGGCCGAGTGGCTCACCCAGGGCCGGGCCGGCCTGCGCCCGAAGCAGGCCCCGGTCCGGTCACCAGGGGAAGGGACGCCCGGGGAGGACGCCGACCGCGGGCGGGCCGACCGGTTCGTCCCGGTCGGGCTGACGGTCCCGTTCCGCGCGGGGACCGTCAGCGGCGAGCTGTGCCTCATGTCGTTCGCGCAGACCGGTTCGGGCGCGCGGTTCATCGCGGCGTGGCAGGTGCATTCCCCGTCGCTGGAGGTCCAGCTGAGCCAGCACTATCCCGGCCTGATCCCGGTCGACGAGTTCACGGTGACCGACGACCGGGGGGCCCGGTACCAGCTCGACCTCAGCCCCGGCAGCGACGTGGCGTGGCCGAACCCGATCAGGCTGAGTCCGGCACCGCCGGCGACCATCCGCTGGCTCGACGTCGCCCCGCCGTACCGGCGGGCGGTCCGGGTCGACCTCGGCTGCGGCGGCCGGCCTCCGGTGGGCGATACCACCCGGGTCGGCGTCTGCGACACCAAGCTCAGCCCGGGCGAGCACCTGCTGGTGATGCTGGCCGAGCGGCTGCTCACCGGGACGCCCGAGTTCCCGCGCCGCGGCCTGCTGGCCGCGCCGCCCACCAGTCCGCGGCAGGTCGTGGCGGGCGGGTTCGGCGTCATCATCGCGGCGCTCGAGGCGGCCGGCGTGCTGTCGCCGCTCAGCCCGGTGCCCGCCCGGCTGGCCACGCTGTGCGCCAGCCTGGACCTGACCGGGCACGGCATTGCCGCGCCGCCAACGCTCGACCTGCCCGAACCGTGGCTGAGCCTGCTGGCGCACTACCAGCGCAGGAAGCCGGAGCCGACCCAGATGCGCGAGGGCCACGCGGCCCTGGCCGCCAGCCTGCCGGAGGTGGACGGCATCCGGGTGACGCTGCTCGGCCTGCACCACACCCAGGATGGTTCGGCCCTGCACGTGCTGGTCCAGGGCCGGATCCCGGAGCCCCGGCCCGGGCCGCTCGACATCGACCTGAACTTCCCGCTGTCGCTCTGGCTCAGGGACAGCGGCGGCCGGTGGCACGCCGCCCGCCCGGACCGCTGCCACCAGGCCGGCCGGGAGCGCGCGGTCAGGCTCCGGCTGGTGCCGCCGCTGACCCGGCCCGCGGAATGGGTCGAGGTCCTGGCCGGCGGCAGGTCGGCCGAGGTCCGCGCCACGCTGCCGCTCTGCTGGATGTACCCGTCGTGACCCATGCGCCGAACGGGGCGTGGTTCACGTCGCTCCCGCCGTGCGAGACGCTGGTGCCGTGCGGCCAGGGCCAGCATTACGTCCGATGGGAAGCCGGGGAACTCCGGCTGGCGAGCCACGCCGACCCCGAGGCCGAGCTCGTGCTGGCCGCCCTCGGCGGGGAGAAGGCCCGCTGTGTCGAGATCGCCGAGGCCTGGCGCCGGCACGCCGCCGACCTGACCGTGCTGAGCATCGGACCCCGCAGCCCCGCCGACGAGGTGGCGGTGACCTGGGATGACGTCGACACGGCCGCGCAGGCCACCCGGGGCGGCGGCTGGGGCGGCTTCGGACCCAGGATGCCGCGGCTGGCCAGCGCGCCGACCGCGGCGATGGCCAGGGCCGCCATCAGGCACCAGCAGCACCAGCGGGAAGCCGGGGAGGCCAGCCAGCGCAGGCTGGACATGCTGTCGCTGCTCGCGCTGGGGACGGGATTCCAGCTCCGGCTGAGCGGGCAGGTGGTCGCGGCGTACGCGGACCGGCTGGACGAGCCGGGCGAGCCCGGGCGGACCGTCCGGTCGGTGCTGACCGCCGCGCTGGACGGCCGGCTGGCGCCGGTGGCCGAGCGGTGGCTGGGCATCGACCCGGACCAGGTTGAGGTGTCTTTGCACCGAGGGGCCGGGTGGGGTTCGGTCGAGCTGACCGGGCAGGGCGGGCAGCGGCGGCTGCGCGTCAGCCTGCCCGCCTGGTGGCTGGCCCGGGTGTGGGCCAGCGGGCTGGCGCTGACCGGCCATCACCTGGTGGTGGCGGTCGAACGCGCGGGCTGGCCGGACGCCCGGGTGCTGGCCCTGCGCGCACCGGGCGCCGAACCCGTTTCGCTCAGCGCGCACGCTGTCAGCCACGCGTCCGGTGCCGCCGATGCGCCACACTGGGAGATATGAGCGCGCAGAATCCGGCGGTGGAGGCACTCGGGGTCGCGGTCGCGGCCCGGGTGCCGGTGCTGCTGTGGGGTGCGCCGGGCACCGGCAAGACGTCCGCGATCCGCGCGATGGCCGGGGCCATGGACCTGCCCTGCGAGACGGTGATCGCCTCGATCAGGGAACCCTCCGATTTCGCCGGGCTGCCCATCGTGGCCGGGGGCGAGGTCCGGTTCGCGCCGCCGGCCTGGGCGCGGCGGCTGGCCGAGGCCGGGCGCGGGCTGCTGTTCCTCGACGAGCTGTCCACCGCCCCGCCCGCCGTCCAGGCCGCGCTGCTCCGGGTGGTGCTGGAGCGGGCGGTCGGCGACCTCACGCTGCCCGACGCGGTGGCCGTGGTGGCCGCGGCCAACCCGCCGGAGCAGGCTGCCGACGGCTGGGACCTGTCCGCGCCGCTGGCCAACCGGCTGTGCCACCTGGCCTGGCAGACCGAGCCGCGTGCGGTGGCCGACGGGCTGGCGGGCGGCTGGTCGGCGCCGGTGGTGCCGGTGCTGCCCGAGGGGTGGCGGGCGGAGGAGATCTTGTCCCGTGGCCTGGTCGCGGCCTTCCTGCACGTCCGGCCGGGGCTGGCCTGCGCGCCGCCGTCCGACGCGGCGGCCGCGGGGCGCGGCTGGCCGTCACCGCGGACCTGGGAGATGGCGGCCCGGCTGATGGCCGCCGCCGGCGCCGCCGGCATCGGCGACGAGGCCAGGTCCGCGCTGATCAGGGGGGCTGTCGGCGACGGGGCGGGGGTGGAGTTCCTCGCCTGGCTGGCGGAGATGGACCTGCCCGATCCGGAGCGGGTGCTGGCCGACCCGGCCTCGTTCCGCCTTCCGGAACGGGGTGACCGGGCCTACGCCGCGCTGGCCGCGATCGCCGCCGCGGTGGCCGCGGACCCGACCCCGGCGCGCTGGACGGCCGGCTGGCAGGTCCTCGGCCTGGCCGCCGACACAGCGCCGGACGTGGCCGCCGTCGCGGCGCGCGTGCTGGCCAAGTGCCGCCCGCCCGACCTGGAGACGCTGCCGCCAGAAACCCACCTTTTCATTCCGGTGCTGCGGGACGCGGGCTTGTATCCGGCGTGACCAGGGATCGCGGCATCGAGGGCCTGGCGGCGGCGCGGCTGTGGGCCGCGACGAAGTTCCCCTACCTGGCCACCGGGCTGTTCGGCGCGCAGGTGATCGCGGACCGGGGCAGCGGCACCGTGTCGGTGGACGAGAGCTGGCGGATGCGCGCCGACCCGGAGGTGACCGCGGACTGGACCCCGGCGCAGCTGGGATCCGTCCTGATCCACCACGTCTGCCACCTGCTGCGAACCCACGGCGAACGGGCGCAGGGCGCGGGGGTGCGCCCGGACGAGGCCGCCGACTGGGTCCGGGCCGCCGATGCCGAGATCAACGACGACCTGGTGGCGGCCGGGCTCGAGCTGCCCGGCGACCCGGTGCTCCCCCGCGACCTGCCGGCCGAGGACGGGCTGCTGGCCGAGCAGTACTTCGCCGGGATCCGCCGTCAGGCCGGCCGGGCCGCGGAGAACCAGGCCCGTTCGGGTCAATGGCTCGACTGCGGATCCGGCGCCGACGGGATCCCGCGGCCGGGCCAGGGCGACGGCGGCCTGCCGCGCTGGCAGGCCAGCCTGCTACGGCGGCAGGTCGCGCAGGAGGTGATCGCGCACGGCAAGCAGCCGGGGACCGTGCCGGCCGGGCTGCTGCGCTGGGCCGAGGAGGTCCTCAGCCCGAAGGTCGACTGGCGCGCCGTGCTCGCCGCCGAGCTGCGCCGGGCTGTCGCCGAGGTCTCCGGGGCGGTCGACTACTCCTACCGCCGGCCGTCGCGCCGGTCCGCCGTGGCCGGGCCGGTCGTGCTGCCGGCCTTGCGGCGGCCGGTGCCCGAAGTGGCCGTGGTCTGCGATACCAGCGGCAGCATGACCGAGGACCTGCTGGCGATGGTGCTGGCCGAGGTGGAAGGGCTGCTGCGGGCCCTCGGGCTGGCCCGGCAGGTCCGCGTGCTGGCCTGCGACACCGCGGTGGCGCCCGCGCAGCGGGTGAGTTCGGCCCGCCAGGTCGAGCTGATCGGCGGCGGCGGGACCGACATGGGCGCGGGCATCGGCGCGGCGGCCGCGCTGCGGCCCAGGCCCGCGGTCACGGTCGTGCTCACCGACGGGTACACGCCGTGGCCCGTGGCGGCCCCGAAGGGCATGCGGGTCGTGGTCGGCCTGCTCGGCGAGGGGGCGCCGGAGGCGCCGCCGTGGACGCGGTCCGTGCGTGTAGAACCTTAAGGATGGACACCAGGCCAAGACAGCAGATCCTGACGCTGATCGCGATCGCGCTCACGTTCGGCTCGGGCGCGAACGACGTGGCCAGCTTCACCCGGCTGGGCGGCGTCTTCACCAGCGTCATGACCGGCAACATCGTGCTGTGGGGCCTGTCCGCGGCGCAACGCTCGGTGTCGCTGTTCAGCCACACCGCCGTATCGATCGCCGGCTACATCGCCGGGGTGGCCGGCGGCACCTGGGTCTCGCACGGTTTCAAGATCCACGCCCCGGCCAGGCCGGACGACACGGACCGGGCCAGCGTGCTGCCCGTTCACGTCAGCTCGGCGCTGTTCACCGAGCTCATCCTGCTGGCCGGGTTCACCGCCGGCTGGGAGGTCACCGGCGCCCGCCCGGCCGGGTGGGTGGAGTTCGTCCTGCTCGCGGTGCTAGCGGCGGCGATGGGCATGCAGTCGTCTTCGGTCAACGAGATGGGGCTCACCAACGTGTCCACCACGTTCCTCACCGGCACCCTGACCGGACTGGTCAGCTCGCTCGCCAAGCCGGGGCAGGGCATGCAGCACGGGCGGCGGAGGGTCGGCGTGCTGGTCGGGCTGGCGGCCGGGGCCTTGCTGTGCGGGCTGCTGGTAGCGACCGCGCCACGCGTCGTCCCGGTGCTGCCGCTGGCCGCGCTGATCAGCGCGCTGGTGCTGTCCGCGGTGCCCCTGAGCAACGGGGACGGCGAGCGCCCAGAACGGTAGCCCCGGGTAAATGTCACACCGCGGTGTCAGCATGTGGCCATGAGGCCAGCGCTGAAGGCCGGGCTGCTGCCGGTGTGGCGGGACCGGGAGACGCTGCAGTTCGGGGTGGATCCGCGGCGCGCGGTCGCGGTGGGCGGCCTGGGACAGACCGCGGCCGTGCTCAGCCTGCTCGACGGGAGCCGCGACCGCGACGGCGTGATCGCCGCCGCTGTCGCCTACGGCGTGCCGGCCGAGGCGGCCGCCCGCGTGCTCGCGGTGCTGGCCGCGGCGGGCGTGCTCGACGACTTCCCGGCCCGGATGCACGCCTCGCTCCCCGAGCAGCTGCGCGCCCGGCTGGCGCCCGAGCTGGCCACGGCCTCGCTGGCCTACGCGGACGGGGACGGCGGGGCGCGGACGCTGGCGCGGCGGCGGGCCGCCTACGTCCGGGTGCACGGCGCGAGCCGGACCGGCGCATGCGTGGCCAGCTTCCTGGCCGCCTCCGGCGTCGGGCACGTCAGCTGTGCCGATCCGGAGCCGGCCGAGCCGGGTGACCTGGCCCCGGCCGGGCTGATCCTGGCCGACCTGGGCTCGCCCCGGCAGGACGGCGCCGCCCGCGCGGTCGAGCGGGCCGCGCCCGAGGTCAGGACGGGCGACGACGGCAGCGTCCCGGACCTGGTAATCCTGACCGGGCCGACGCTGCCCGACCTGACCGGCCAGTTGCTGCGCGACCGGATACCGTACCTGGCGCTGCGCACCGGGGAGGCGATCGGGGTGGTGGGACCGCTGGTACGGCCGGGCCGTTCGGCGTGCCTGAGCTGCGTGGACCTGCGGAAGACCGAGACCGATCCGCAGTGGCCGAAGATCTTGGCCCAGGCCACCTTCACCCGGTCCCGGCCGCAGGCCTGCGACACCGTCCTCGCCGCGATGACGGCCACGCTGGCCGCGGCGCAGGCGCTCGCGTTCCTCGACCGGCCCGGGACCGTCCCGGTGACCGCGGACGGCACGCTGGAACTGGTGCTGCCCGACTGGCAGTGGCGCCGCCGCACCTGGCCACCGCATCCGGCCTGCCGGTGTGGCGCGGCCCTGCGCGGGGTGAGTGACGGGGACCGCGTCCGGGCCGGGCGGTAGGTCTGGGGTTCTCGGGGGCGCGTCAGGGCTGGCCGAACAGGACGTGGGCGGCGTGCTGGGTGTCGGTGTACTCGCGGACCGCGGCGATCTTGCCGTCGCGGACGGTGAAGATGCCGACGTTGCGGTTGTGGTACGCGGCACCGCCGCGGGCGGTGGCGCGGGAGGTCCATTCGGCGACGACCTGGTCGCCGGCGGACAGGACCCCGGTGATTTCCAGCGCCACCGCCGACCCGGGCTCGAGCACGGTGCCCACGGTGCCGAGGAAGTCGTCGATAATGGCGTCGCGGCCGCGCCAGGTCCCTGACAGCGGCAGGTCGCCGGGATAATCCCAGATGGCGTCCTCGGCGAAGCTGTCCCGGATCGCGCCGCTGTCGCCGTCGCGGACGGCGTGGATGTAGCGGGTGACGACGGCGGCCGGATCGGTGGTGGCCATGACAATTCTCCTTACGGAATGGTGAGGACGGCGTTGCCGCGGATGCGGCGCTCATACAGGTCGGTGAGGGTGGCGGCGGCGTCGGCCCAGCCGGCCAGGCGGCCGATCTCGGGATGCAGCCGGCCGGTGGCGACCAGGCGGACCAGGACGGCGAGGTCGCGGCCGTAGGAGACGGGTGAGTCCCAGTAGGCGAACGAGCGGATCGTCACGGTCTGCGGGCCGCCGAGGATGTCGAAGAAGCTCAGGGTGGCCGGGTCCCGGCTGGCCTGGCCGAACCAGATCAGCGTCCCGGCGCGTGCGAGCCGGTCGGTGGCCAGCGCCAGGTTCTTGCCCCCGGTCGACTCCAGGACGAGATCGAACGGGCCGGCCGAGGCGCCGATGTCGTGGACCACGGCCGCGGCGCCGAGTGCGGCCAGTCGCTGGCCGCGTTCGGCGGTGGAGGTCACGACGGTGATGTCGGCACCGGAGTTGACCGCTAGTTCGGTGACGTAGTGGCCGACCCCGCCGGAGGCGCCGGTCAGCAGGATGCGCCGCCCGGCGAGGCTGCCCGCGCTGCGCAGCAAGCGCAGCGCGGTAAGGCCCGCCAGCGGCAGCGCGGCCGCCGGGACGGCAGGCACGCTGTCTGGCAGCGGAGCCAGGGCCGCGGTCGGCACCGCGGCGTATTCGGCCCACCCCCCTGCTTCGGGATGCCCGACCACCCGCTCCCCCGCGGCCGGGCCGGTGCCGTCGGCGGCCGCCTGCACCACCAGCCCGGCGATGTCCTTGCCGGGTCGCGTCCCCGGGCGAGGCTGTTCCAGCTGGAAGATCTCACCGCGGTTGACCGAGAACGCCTCCACCTTCACCAGGGCCTCGCCCGGCTGGGGCTCGGGCAGGCCGGTGTCGGCGAAGCTGACCGCGTGTGGCTGGCCGGCCGGAACGAGTGCTTTCATGACAGCAAGCAAACCGGCGCTCACCTCCAGCGGTCCAACACCGGTCGGACTCGGTTGACAACCAGCGGTTGTCGACGAAGGCTGGGGACGTGGATCTCGATGTCGCGCAGGTCCGGGCGTTCGTCGCGGCCGCCGAGGAACTGCACTTCGGCCGGGCGGCCGGGCGGCTCTTCCTCACCCAGCAGGCGTTGTCCAAGCGGATCGCCCGGCTGGAGCGTGAACTCGGCGTCGCCTTGTTCATCCGGCAGGCCCGCGCCGTGCGGCTCACCGAGGCCGGGCGCCGGTTCCTGCCCCCGGCCCGGCGGACCCTGGCCGAGGCCGATCGGGCGGTCGAGGCGGCCCGGGACCCGGGACGGCCGCTCCGGATCGACGTGTGGGGGCACCTGTACGACCCGATGCGCACGGTCGGCCAGGTCATCGCGGCCATGCCCGGGCTGAGCACCGAGATCGGCCACAGCCGTGATCTTTCCGCCGCGGTAACGGCGCTGCGGCGCGGCGAGATCGACATGGGCTTCGGCCGTGTCCACCCGGCCGGCGAGCAGGGCCAGGACCGGATGGCGTCACGGCTCGCCCGCCTGGAGCCGGTCGACGCGATCCTGGGCACCGAACATCCGCTGGCCGGACGGCCCGTACTCCGCCCGGCCGACCTGCGGGAGAGCATTCTGTGGAGCCCCGCCACCCTGGGCAAGCTGGATTTCCTGCGGCGCTTCGCCGACCACTTCGGCATCGCCGTCACCGATAGCACCGTCAACCTGGGCCTTGACCACCTGATCAGGGGTGTCCGGGCCGACCGCCGACGCTTTTCGCTGCTGCCCGCCGACATCGCGCTGCCCGCGGGCACCGGCGCCCGCGCGGTTCCGCTGGCCGATCCGACTCCGCTGTACGCGTGGTCGCTGATCTGGCTCAGCCAGGACCGGCACCCGCTGCTGCGCACGCTGCTCCGGCGGTTCGCCGAGACCGGGCTCCGGCGGCGGTGGCTCGAGTACGACGCCGCGCGTGACTGGCTGCCGGCCCACGATCAGGCCGAACTCCGGCGGGCCCTGGCCGTACCGGCCGCTCCTGGTCATGCGGGACAATAATCAGTGTGAGCGACGTGCCCCAGAGCCCGGTGACCCGGGCCGCGAAGATGGCCAGACTGCCGATCGGGCTGGCGGGCCGCACGGCCATCGGGTTGGGGAAGCGCATCGGCGGCCGGTCGGCGGAGCTCGTCGCGCAGGAGATCCAGCAGCGCACGGCCGAGCAGATCTTCCGCGTCCTGGGCGAGCTCAAGGGCGGCGCCATGAAGCTGGGCCAGGCGCTGTCCATCTTCGAGGCGGCGCTTCCGCCGGAGATCGCGGGACCGTACCGGGCCACGCTGACCAAGCTGCAAGAGTCCGCGCCGCCGCTGCCGGCCCGCACCGTGCACCAGGTGCTGACCAGAGAGCTCGGCGAGGACTGGCGCGACTTCTTCGCCGAGTTCAGCGACACGCCCGCCGCCGCGGCCTCGATCGGCCAGGTGCACGAGGCCGTCTGGCACGACGGCCGCCGGGTCGCGGTGAAGATCCAGTATCCGGGCGCGGGCCGCGCGCTGATCGGCGACTTCACTCAGCTGAGCCGGGCCGGGCGGCTGTTCGGCCTGCTGATGCCGGGACTGGACGTCAAGCCGCTGCTCGAGGAGCTGAAGGACCGGATCAGCGAGGAACTCGACTACGAGCTCGAGGCGATGTCCCAGCAGATGTTCGCCGACGCGTACACGGGCGACCCGGACATCTACGTGCCCAACGTGATCATGGCCACCGGCCAGGTGCTGGTCTCCGACTGGATGGACGGCACCCCGCTGTCGCGGATCATCACCGAGGGGAGCAAGGAACAGCGCGACAAGGCGGGAATCCTGCTCGTTCGGTTCCTATTCTCGGGACCGTCGCGGGCCGGGCTGCTGCACGCGGACCCGCACCCGGGAAACTTCCGCCTGCTCGACGACGGGCGCCTGGGCGTGCTCGACTTCGGCGCGGTGGACCGGCTGCCGGGCGGGCTGCCGCCGTTCTTCGGCCGGCTGCTGCGGATCATGCACGACGACGACCCCGACACCGAGGAAGTCGAGCGCGAGCTGCGCGAGCACGGGTTCCTGCGGGACGGGATCCACGTGGACCTGGACGCGCTGCACGCCTTCCTGGCACCGCTCGCCGAGCCGTCCAAGGTGGACTCGTTCAAGTTCAGCCGGGAGTGGCTGCGCGAGGAGGCCAGCCGCGTCACCGACATGCGAGCCAGCAACATCAGCCGGCAGTTCAACGTGCCGCCGTCCTACGTGCTCATCCACCGGGTGTCCACGGCCGGCATCGGCGTGCTGTGCCAGCTGGAGTGCGAGGGCGAGTTCCGGGCCGAAGTGCTCAAGTGGATACCGGGTTATTTCGACCCTGCGCCTGGCGCTCTGGAGAGCAGCCGGTGATCTATTCCTCGCCTTCCGGTACCTCACGGGCCATGGCCCGCCGCTGCGCGGCCTGCTCCTTGCGGATCACGTGCATGACGGCGTTGATCAGCGCCAGGTGCGTGAACGCCTGCGGGAAGTTGCCCAGGTGCCGGCCGGAGCACGGGTCAATCTCCTCGCCGTAGAGCAGCAGCGGGCTGGCGTAGGACAGGACCTTCTCGCAGATGTCCCGGGCCCGCTGATGCTCGCCGATCTCGCTGAGCGCCGAGACCAGCCAGAAGGAGCAGATGGTGAACGTGCCCTCCTCCCCGGACAGCCCGTCGTCGGTCTCGTCGACCTGGTAGCGCAGCACCAGGCTGTCCCGGGTGAGCTCGTCGGCGATGGCCAGCACGGTGGCCCGGATCCGCGGGTCGTCCGGCGGCAGGAACCGCAGCAGCGGCATCAGCAGCAGCGAGGCGTCCAGCGCCGTGGTCGCGTAGTGCTGGACGAACACACCGCGGTCGTCGAGCGCGTTGGCGCAGATGTCGGCGTGGATCTCGTCCGCGGCCTTGCGCCAGGTGCGGGCCAGGTCCTTGTCCTCGCGCAGGGTGGCCAGCCGCGCTCCGCGGTCGACCGCGACCCAGCACATCATCTTGGAGGAGGTGAAGTGCCTCGGTTCGCCGCGGACCTCCCAGATGCCACGGTCCGGCTCGCGCCAGCGTTCCAGCGCGCGCTCCACCTGCTGGCGCGCCATCTTCCAGATCCGGTCGTCGAGACGGTCGCGTGACTTGGTGTGCAGGTAGATGGAATCGAGGATCACGCCCCAGACGTCATGCTGCGCCTGCTGGTACGCGCCGTTGCCGATGCGCACCGGCCGGGCTCCCTGGTAGCCGTTCAGGTGGTCGAGCACGTGCTCGTCGAGTTCGCGGCGGCCGTCGATGCCGTAGACGATCTGCAGGTCACCCTGGTCGCGTTCGACCAGGTCGCGGAGGAATGCGACGTAGTCGTTGGCCTCCCACTCGAAGCCGAGGGTGTACAGGCCCCACAGCGCGAACGTCGCGTCGCGCATCCAGGTGTACCGGTAGTCCCAGTTGCGCTCCCCGCCCGGGGTCTCGGGCAGCGAGGTCGTGGCCGCCGCGGCAATCGCGCCGGTGGGCGCGAACGTCAGGCCCTTGAGGGTGAGCGCGCTGCGGGCCAGGTGGCCGCGCCAGCGGTGGTCGGGGAAGCGGCCGTGGGACAGCCAGTGCTGCCAGTGGTGCGCGGTCCAGACCAGCCGCCGGTACGCATCGGCGTAGCTCTCCGGGATGCGGCGGCCCCAGGACAACGCGCAGAAGCGGGTGTCGCCCTCCTTCAGCAGGGTCCGCCCGCGGGCGCTGGACCCCTCCAGGCCGAGGCGGATATCGGAGGTCAGGGTGAGGGTCAGGTCCAGGCCCCCGGGCTCGACGACGGCCTGGGTGTAGCCGCGCTCGGTGTGCCGCCACTTCGGGTGCTGGCGGCCGTAGTCGAAGGCCGGCACGCAGTCCAGGGTGAGCTGAGCCTGGCCGTCCACGCAGCGGACGGTCCGCAGCAGCATGTGCTCGGCGTCGTAGTCGGTGGGCGGCCTGATGTGGGTGCTTCCGTCCGGATGGTCGTGCTGCCATGGCCCCATGACCAGGCATTCCCGCACCACCAGCCAGCCCTCGCCACAGTCCCAGCTGGTCTCGAGCACCATGGTCCCGGGCAGGTAACGCCGGTCGCTGGGCACGTTCACGTCGTCCGGGCCGAACCTGAACCAGCCGGCGTCCCGGTCCAGCATCGCGCCGAAGACGCTCGGGCCGTCCATCTTCGGCAGGCACATCCACTCGACCGAGCCGCTCGGCGCCACCAGCGCGGTGACCTCGCAGTCGGACAGGAACGCGTAGTCCGCGATCGGCGGGTACGCCGAGAACTCATCGAAGCTGCCGACCGGCCGCTGCCGGGAGCTGTCGGCCAGCGCCTCGAGCGGCATGGCGTTCTCTGCTGCCACTGCGATCCCCTCTCGTCACGTCTCGTCACGTCTCGTAGCGTCTGGTCGCGTCGCGCTTCGGCCGGGACGGATGAACTGGGCGGCGGAAGCCGTCCGGGGCCTATGGCAAAATAGTAAGCTGATTAAAAGGTTTCTAACTAGAGGTAATTTTTCGGACAACAGTTCGCGAACGGTGGCCGAACGGTGCGAGACGGGACGCCGCTGCCTCCGGTCAGGCGAATAGGTCGACGACGGTCTTGGCGCCCGTGTCACCGGGCAGGAGCTTGCGGCCGACGACTTCCATGTGGGTTCGCCAGTGCCGTTCGGCCCCTTCGGCGTCACCCGCGTCGATCAGCAGCACCAGCTTGCGGTAGGACCGGACCAGCTTCCTGAACTGGTCCTGGGTGTCCGGGTGGTCGAGGGTGCGCATGACGACCGTGGACAGGTGCATGGCGACGACCTCGCGCAGCACGCCGGCCTGGACGGCCAGGGTCCGGTTCCCGGCCCGCTCCAGGATCAGGTCGTGGAACCGCTGCGTGGCCTGCGACCAGGCGTCGGCGTCCCGGAAGTGCTCGTCGCTCTCCACCAGGCCGACCAGGTGCTCGACGCAGGCGTTCAGGTCGTCCAGGTCCTGCTGGGAGCGCCGGGCCGCGAGCAGGCCCGCGGCGGCGGGCTCGATGGCCATGCGCGCCTCGTACACGTCGGCGATCGTCGTCCCGCTCATCTGGAGCAGCAGGCCGACGTACCTGGCCGCGACGGCGATGTCCGGAGACACGACCCGCGCCCCGCCGCGGGCGCCGCGGCGGACGCTGATCAGGGATTCGGCCTCCAGGATCCGGAACGCCTCGCGCAGCGTCGGCCGTGAAACGCCGAACATCTCCATCAGCACGGTTTCCGACGGCAGCGAGTCGCCGGTCTTCAGGTCGCCCCGGACGACCTGCCCGCGGATGTACGACGCGATCAGCTCGGCCGTCTTGGGCGCGCGCAGGACCGGCCCGGCCGGATCGCGATGAGGATGCACTCAACCAAGCTTAGGGGGAGTCAGCGGCCCTCGAAGGCGGGCTGGCGCTGGCCGGCTGGCTAGGCCGGGTCCTCGTACTTGAAGGACAGCCGGAGCTTGGTCCGGAAGATGATCTCGCCGCCGTCCTCGATGTGCAGGTCCTGCTGCACCACCTCGGCGATGCGCAGGTCACGCAGGGACTTGCGGGCGGTGTTCACCGCGGTGACCGCGGCGTCCTCCCAGGACTGGGTGCTCGTGCCGATGACGTCGATGACCCGGTACACGCTCACGGAAGCCTCCTCGGTTGGTCCTTGTCGTAGCCTCGTTCCCCCGGCATCTGGCCGGTATGCCCGCGGCCGCAAGAAAACCCGCCGCGCGCGGTCATCTCGGCGCTCATTCTCCATCTTGCGGCGGCGACGGCCACCACAGGTTCCTCGCCAGCGCCATGTCCGCGTGCGTCCGCAGCGCGGCGAGTTCCCGGGCCGCACGCTCCTTTTGCGCGGCGGCTTCCCAGGCGGCCTGCCGGGCGGCAGCCAGGTCGACCCTCAACTGCTCCGCCTCGCGTAGTGCCTTGACCAGCCGATTCCGCACGCCGACGGACTCACGCCTGGACCTGGCGACAAATTCGTCGACCTGGCGCCGGTCATAGCCGCGCCGGGTGACCTCGAACCGCTCCTCCGGTGCCGGGCCGGGCACGAGATGAGCGTTGCCGCTCGTGTCATCCTGCGCCGGCGCCGTCGTGACCTGACTGAGTCCAGCTGAACTCATGTCCCCTCCTGCTGCTCCCGCCCCTGGCAGCCCCCAACTCACCGCCACACTCAAAGTAGCGATTAGTACCCGTTCGCCACATCACGAGGATTATGTACGCCGCTATGTAATTTGTCCCGGCGCCGCGGCGAGTTCCTCTACCGGCACGAAGTCGAAGTCGTAGCCGAACGCCCGCGGGCCGGTGGCCGCGATCCCGCGTTCGGTCCGCCAGACCGGGTCGCAGCCGAACGCGATCACCACCACCCGCTGGGCGTACCTGATCCGGTCGGCCGAGACCGCGTCGGCGGTCTCGCTGTCCAGCACCGTGATCAGGTCGGGCACCGAGGCGAGCAGCCGGCCGCGCTCGAGCGCGACCAGGTGCTCGTTCTGCAGTTCCAGCCGGATCAGCCGTCCCGCGTCCTCTTCCAGGCCCTCGATGACCACCGAGCCGCGCATGAACCCGCCGGTTACCTCCCTGCTGACGTCCAGCACCTTGCCACCGACCAGCCGGAAGGCGCCGGCCGCCGCGATCACGGCCGCCACCGGGCTGCCCGCCGGGCTCGCCGCCGCCTCGCCGATCCTGATCGCCTGCGATACCGAGCCGCGAACCGTCGCCTCGCGGGCCTGCGCCGCGGTCAGCGGGAAATCGGCCGATGACCCCATCCCGCCGAATTCGGCCGCGGCCGCCCGTTCCAGGCGCTCGGCCCAGTCGCCGGAGATCGCCCGGAAGACCACCACGTTGCCGCGCTCGTCGGTCATCACCGCCGGGCACGGCGAGATCCCGGCCAGTTCCATGGTGACCTGCGAGGCCAGGGGGAAGGCGCGGCCCATGCCGTCGGCGTCCACCACCGGCAGCCCCATCCGCGCGGCCCAGGTCACGGGGACCAGGCCGTTACCGCCGCCGATCTCGCCCGCCATGAGCGCGGCCACCGTCCGTCCGGTCTGGCGCTGCATCAGATCCCGCAGGCGCTCGCCCTCGTCACCGGCCTCGATCTTCTCCAGGCCGACGAGCGGGGCGCCGATCCCGCCGCAAGGCATGATCATGTCATCGCCGGGCAACTCGTCCACGTCGATCAGGGCCGCCGGGCCGAAGTCCTCGGTCGCCTGCAGCGCCTGCAGCAGGGCGTAGTACGTGTCCCCGCCTCCGCCCGCACCGAGCACGGCGCAGCCCCGCGCCATCGCGTGCAGCGTGTCTTGGTCAAGCAGACGTTTCATGATCACGTTACCGGCCGGGAAATGGGTGGTCTCATGCTACGCGGCGGGCAGGCTATCGGCCGGGGACGGGGTGGTCTCCGCGGCCGTGCTGGCGGCCGGCGCCGGGTTCCTGAGCTCCTCGAGCCGGCGCCGGGACGGCAGCAGCAGAACCGCGGCCAGCGCGCCGATGCCGAACAGCACGGCGGACACGGCGAACGCCACGGTGTAGCCGTGCACGGCGGCGGTGACCGAGGCCAGCTGTCCGGTGTGGTGCGCGGTCAGGTAGCTGGCCGTCGCGGTGAGCGCCACCGTGCTCAGGGCGGCGGTCCCGATCGAGCCGCCCACCTGCTGCATGGTGTTGACCAGCGCCGAGGCCACGCCTGAGTCCTGCCGGGCCACTCCGGCGGTGGCGGTGTTGATGGCGGGCGCGAAGATCATGCCGAAGCCCAGGCCCATGGCTACCAGCGCCGGCACGACGTCCGCCGCGTAGCTGGAGGTCACGGTCAGCTGGGTCAGGTAGGTCATCGCGCCGCCGCCGAGCAGCATGCCGGTCACGATGAGGGCCCGCGGTCCGACCCGCGGCAGCAGCAGGATGCTGGAGGTGTTCGAGGCGATCAGGATGCAGGCGATCATCGGCAGGAAGGCCAGCCCGCTGGTCACCGGGCTGTAGCCCTTGACCTGCTGGAGGTAGTAGGTGAGGAACAGGAAGACGCCGAAGACCGCGATCCCGGTCAGGCCCACCGAGAGGTAGGAGCCGCCCCTGGCCCGGTCCAGTACCACCCGCAGCGGGAGCAGGGGGTGACTGACCCTGCGCTCAGCGAGCACGAACGCGGCCAGCAGGATTACCCCGGCGGCGAGCGAGCCGATGGTCAGGGCGGCGGTCCAGCCGGCGGTCTCTGCGTGCGAGAACCCGAAGACGATTCCGAACAGCCCGGCCGAGGCGAGCACGGTTCCCGCCCAGTCCATCCGCGGGCGGCTGTCCGGCCGGTTGCCCCGCATGTAGGCCAGGGCGCCGGCCACCGCGATCGCGGCGAAGAACAGGTTGACGTACAGGGTCCAGCGCCAGGAGAAGTACTGGGTCAGGACGCCGCCGAGGATGAGCCCTACGGCACCGCCGCCGCCCGCGACGGACCCGAAGACGCCGAACGCCCGGCCGCGCTCGCGCGGATCGCGGAAGGTACTGACCAGGGTGCCCAGGGCGGCGGGTGCGAGAATGGCGCCGAATGCGCCCTGAAGCGTCCGGGCTGCCACCAGCATGCCGAACGACGTGGCGGCGCCGCCTAGCGCCGAGGCGAGCGCGAATCCGACCAGGCCGGTGATGAAGACCCGCTTGCGGCTGAACATGTCGCCCAGCCGGCCGCCGAGCAGCAGCAGGCTGCCGAACGCCAGGGCGTACGCGGTCACCACCCACTGCCGGTCGCTGTTCGGGAAGCCCAGGGCGTGCTGAGCCGACGGCAGGGCGATGTTCACCACGGTGGCGTCCAGGACCACCATGAGCTGGGCGATAGCCACGATGACCAGGATCAGCCAGCGATGGTCGCTGGCCGCGGGACGCTGGTCGCCAGCGGCAGGTGTTACGGATGGCATGGAGAGCTATTCCCCCAGTTGAGAAAGGTGACTGGCCGCCTCGTCGAGGCGGTCGAGCAGGCGTAGCAGGGTGGTGCGGTCCGCGTCGTCCAGCGCGCCGAAGATATGCGTGAGCAACCGCTGCCGCGTGGCGTGCGCCACATCCAGGCCGGCCAGGCCCGCGTCGGTGATCGCTACGAGCTTGGCCCGGCGATCCGTGGGATCTGGCCGACGTTCGGCTACGCCGAGGCGCTCAAGACCGTCGACGATGTCGGTGATGGAGTGCGGGGACAGGCCGAAATCGGCGGCCAGCACGCTCTGCCGGACCGGCCCCTGCTCGCGCAGGCGCAGCAGGACCTTGGTCCGCGCCATGGACAGGCCGCACCCGCTCATCTCGTCGTTGACGGCCCGCAACATCCGGTGATGCACGGCGAGGTACCGTTCACCCACCTGATCAGGTGTGACCATCGCTACCTCTCTGACATGGACTGGCGCCGACCCGCTGCACGCGGCCGGGATTACGCTGATGACTGTTATAATGAGGTTCCTCACGGATTTATTTCCGTACTGCGAACTATCTGCGGCGTCCGCCGGCCGGGCGACGCCGCCTGTCAGGCGATGAGGAGCCGACCGCCGAGGTCAATCTCGTCCAGGTCGAGCAGTTCGGCGTTGCGTTCGGCCCACCGGCCCGATTCGAGATCGGCGCGCAGGTCGCGTACCACCCGCTCCTCGACGGCCCGGCCGACCCGGTGCCACACCGATACCGGGCGCCGGACCCGCTCGTCCAGGTACGCGTCCGGCCGCCGCCAGTAGGAGGGGAAGTTGCCGTCGCGGCAGTCCCACGGGATGGGTACCGGCTCCAGCCGGCCGCCGATCGCGCCGGCCCGCTCGGTCAGCGCGGGCCGGCCGGCGCTCAGCCGCGCGTGCTCGGGCATGTAGTCGCGGATCAGCCAGAATTCACGTTCGAGACGGCTGATGTCGAAATGGAAGGTCACGACGCGGCGGGCGACGCGCTGCATCTCCCGGTAGCCGGCGATCACGTCCGGCCAGTGCTGGTCGGTCGACACGGCCATCGCGGCGTCGAATGACTTATCAGCGAACGGCAGGCGGCCCGCCACGCCGGGCACGCACGGCGCCGCGCCGGCCGGCCGCTGGGCCCGCATAACCGCCGACGGCTCGACCGCCGTGACCTCACGGCCGGACGGCTCATACGATCCGGTCCCCGCCCCCACGTTGACGACCGTGCGGGCGTCACCGAGCGCGGCCCAGATCCGGGCCGCGATGCGCGGATCGGCCGGCCGCGTCGCCGCATACGTAGCGCCGATCGTGTCGAAGAGCTGGTCGCCGGACATTGTCCTGGCCCTCTCGTCGAGTGCGAGCTGATCTTCCGCGTCATGCACGCCGGCCTGGCCAAGGCGACAATAAGTACTATCGCATTGGTATGTCAAGTTGTATCGTGTCCAGCCCGGTAGTACGCGGGCTGTGCGTCGGCATGGTGTGGACAAGAACCACCAGATCTTGTGATGTCGGATCACCAATCCGGGCGTGAGGTTGAGTGCAGGGCCTCGACACGCCCCTAGCAGACATCAGCGAGAAAGAAAGAAATCAATGAGGCTGCTCGCGCGCCTGCTCGAACCGCGGCTTACGGTCCATGCCCACTGTGACCTGCCCTGCGGGATCTACGACCCGGCGCAGGCCAGGATCGAGGCCGAGTCGATCAAGGCCATCGACGAGAAGTACCGGCAGAACACGGACCCCGAGTTCCGGACCCGCTGCCTGATCATCAAGGAACAGCGGTCCGAGCTGGTCAAGCACCACTTGTGGGTGCTGTGGACCGATTACTTCAAGGCACCGCACTTCGAGCAGTACCCGCAGCTGCACCAGCTGTTCAACGAGGCCACCAAGCTCGCCGGGGGGACCGGGACCAAGGGCAGCACTGACGCCGGCACGGCCGAAAATCTGCTCGCCAAGATCGATGAGATCGACAAGATCTTCCGGGAAACCAGGAGCTGACCGGCGCCTGGTTTCCCGGCGCCTGGCCGGCGAAAGCGGGGGGCCCGGCGCCAGCCGGGGCCGGGCCCTCATCCACCCGCGAGGCGGAGCCCGGCGGGCGCGCCGGTCACGGCCGGCTGCGGCGCTTGCTCCGGCGCGTCCATGTGCGGGCGAGCATCCGCACCAGGCTGAGCGAAGCCAGCGCGACGATGGTCACGTCCACGGCCGGTACCCAGCGAACCTGGTCGCCCTTCACGACGTAGACGCCTGATGCCATTACCAGCCCGCCGAAGCCCCCGCCAGCGCCCGTGCGGTCAGGGTCCTGAGCTGCCGCGCCGGGCCCGGCCGGGCCCGCCCCCGGCGGGGCATCGGGGCGGGCGGCTGAGTCACCGCCGGGGGCGCGTCCGGTTCCGGCGCCCCCGCCACCCCCGCCGGCCACCAGCGCGACCGGGATGATGAGCGTGCCGTCCCTTTCGTACGCGGTGCCGAACGCGCGACGCACGGACAGGTTCTCCGCCGCTTTCGCCAAGATGGTCTCCACGTCCATATCTGCCGCCTCCTCCTGCCCAGCTTGGCCTGCTCGGCGGCGGGCCCCGCGCCCTGCTGGACCGAGGGCCTGCCACCGGCTTCCATCCTTCCCCGGCCAGCTGCTGGTACCCGTACGGAGATGGCCCGCTCGATGCGCGGAACGGCACTCATAGCCGACGGGCTCGTGCAGCCTTACAGCCGGGATCTCAGCACGTCGACCTCGCAGCCGGGCGCGAACGGGTCGAAGCCATGCTCGACCAGCCAGCGGACCCCGCACAGGCTTCGCAACGACCACCACGCGCGGATCACGTCGAGGTCGACGTCAGCGCCGTAGCCCGCGACGACGTCGCCAAGGTGCGCTTCGTGCCCGATCGTCAGGACGGCGAGGTCGTACAGGGCATCGCCCTGGCATGCCTCGGACCAGTCGACCACGCCGGTGATCCTGTCACCGTCGACGAACACGTGGTCGACCTGCAGGTCGCCGTGCGTGAACACCGGTGTCCACGGCCGGAGCGCAGCCTCGGCCACCCGGCGGTTGCGCGTGACCAGGCCGGCGGGAAGGACGCCATTCGCGACGAGCCACTCGCACTCGCGGTCGAGGTCCGATGCGACCTCGCCGGCGCGCGCGCCCGGCCATGGCGGCAGCGGCGCGTCGTGCAGCACCCGGGCGGCGGCACCCGCCGCGGCCCACGCCGCCGGCGACGCGGCCGACGGCTCGCCGAGGCGGCCGAGTGCCGTCCCGCGGAGGGCGGCGAGCGCGAGCACGGGCGGCTTCCGCCACAGGACCTCCGGAGTCGGGACCGGCGCCATGGCCATCGCCTCGACCTCGACGTCGGCGCGCGTCTGATCAGCGTCGATCTTCAGGAACACGTCGCCGAGCCGCAGGGTCGCGCGCTCGTTATGGGCGACGACGACCTCGACTTCCTCCACGTCGGCCATTATCGCGAGAGGACCACCGATAGTCGCCGGGTTTATCGCGTGCGACTGCGCGGCGGCCTCGGCTGGACCTGAGCCGTGGCCGGGAGGCTCAGGCGCGCAGGCCGGTCAGGTCGGGCGATGATCGTCCTCATGATCCCGGACGTGCCGCCGTAAATACACTCCGCCGGATCCCCGGATTTCCATCACCAGGGGCACGCTCACAGCCCGTCGACCGGGCTCACAGCCATGGGGACGGTAGGTATATCTCGCGGAACATATCTCCTGCCGCAGAAAACCGGTGTACACGCATCCGGCGCTGGCCTCACCATGGACGCCGTGACCATTTCCGGGCAGGCAAGTCCAAGGCTCGTGGCTGTCGGTGACTCCACCAGCCTTGATCCGGCGTGCCTGCTGCCTCTGGCGGTCGGCGTCGACGACACCGATACCCCAGGTGACATGCTGGACGCGCTCGCCCTGGCGCCGTTCGTGACTGGCCAGCAGCCGTTCGCACGCACGGCACGGCTGGGCGAGGTCCGGCCGGGAAGCTCGCTGCTCCCGCCGGGGGCGACGGTGCTCCGCCAGGCGGTTGAGCCGGACCGGGAATCGTGCCTGGCCGCTGGTGACGGCTGGATGATCCGGGTCGTCCGCTGGCACGGTGGCGGCGCCGAGGTCAGCATCACCGCGGTGGCCGAGGACGTGGCCCGCACCGGGCGGGCCGCCGGATGTCCGCCGCGCCGTGGGCGGCGATCCGGGCCAACTACGCGCCGGCCACCGCGGCCGCCCTCGATGAGCTGATGGCCGTCACGCCGGAAACCGTCCATGGCCACCTGGTACTGATGCACGGCGCACCGGGTACCGGCAAGACCACCGTTCTGCGCACGCTCGCCCGCGAATGGGGAGCCTGGTGTCAGGCGGATTGCGTGCTCGATCCCGAGATCCTCTTCAGCGAGCCCGGCTACCTGATGGACGTCGCGATCGGGGACGACGCCGACGACGAGGACGCCCCGGCGTGGCGGTTGCTCCTGCTGGAAGACTGCGACGAGCTGATCAGGGGCGAGGCCAGCCAGCCGCTCTCCCGGCTGCTCAACCTCACCGACGGACTGCTGGGACAGGGACGACAGGTGCTGGTGGCCATCACCACCAACGAGGACCTGCGCCGGTTGCACCCTGCCGTGGTCCGGCCCGGCCGGTGCCTGGCGCACATCGAGTTCGGGCCACTTGCTCCGGCCGAGGCCAGCGCTTTGCTCGGACGGCCGGTAGAGCGAGCGGTCACGCTGGCCGACCTGTACGCGATGCGGAGCGGTCATGCCGTGGCGCGCCCGCCGGAAACCGGCACCGGGCTGTACCTGTAACACCGCTCGCCATACGGCGTGGATGCGGCAGCAACGCCATTGGGCGGAGCACAGGGTCACCGCCGCGAGCGGGATCATGTGGAACAGCCGGGCGGCGATGCCCGCGCCGGGCCACACTGAGACGATCCGGACAGCACCATCGCCGCGGGCAGGGCCAGCCGGCCGCGGTCTGTAACACCATCAAAGCGTGGCCCAGCGGCGTCAGGGCGTCCTGCGGCCCGGGGATTCATGCACATGGTGGCCCGCATCGGCGATGGTGCTGTCCTTCATCCTTCTGGCTGATCACCGTACTCCGGCTGCGGCCTCCTCCCAGGGCCAGCGAGCGGCCCGCCCGGCTTCGATGTTCGGGATCAGCGAGAAGGTCGCGTCGGTGAGCCCGCCAAGCTCGTGGCGGTTGCCGTGGCCCGCCGCCATGGCCGAGTGCCGGTAACCGACGAGGTTGAAGCCGTAGACGGGGATCTGCGCGGGCACGCTCGCCGACACATCGCCAACCAGGAGGCTCCAGCCGGCCCGATCAGGGAAGGTCTGCATGTCGGTGAAGATCATTACCCGGTCGTGGCCGCGGTAGGTGGCCCTGACCGCTTCGGCGATCCGGGTGCCGTGACCGACCTCCCCGATGCGCCGAGCGAACGCCTCCACGGACTTCAGCACGCTCAGCCGGTACGCGGACCGTTCCACCCGGAACTGGCCGTCGGCGAACCCGTACAGGTCGGCCCGGTCCCGGTTCCTGATCCCGGTGGCCACCCCGAACAGCGCCGCGGCCTGCACCATGGTCATCGTGGACTTCCGCGACAGGGTCTGCCTCATCGACGCAGACGTGTCGATGAGGATCAGCGTCCGTCCCGGCAGTTCCGGGATGTTGCCGATAGCAGCGCCAAGCGCCGTCTCCAGGGCGTGTCCCCACCTCAGCGACGGCGCGTTCAGGTACGCGGTCAGGAACCGGAACGGCAGCTGGCGGGAGCGCTTCACCTGCTCTGGGTCGCGGAACCGCGCCAGGAGCGGGGCGACGTCCTCGTCGCCGAGCCCAGCCTCGTCTAGGCTCCTCAGGTTGCGCAGCGCGGCCATGAAGCCGAGCTGCGGCAGGATCAGCCGCCACTGCCCGGCCTTCGGCAGGCCTCCCTCGGCCGGGGCTTCACCGAGCCACGATAGCAGCCATTCCCACTGCCCGGCCGCCGCCAGCTCGAGCCTGCGATCGTCAAGCATCGGGCGTACGCCGCGGTGCCGTTCGGCCGGTGTCATCCGGGACAGCTCCCAGCGCGCCCGCACCGCGGGCAGGCTGACCGGGGGTGCCTCGTCCCGGGCGTGGCGCGCCGTGATCGCCCACCGGAACAGGTCACCCTGCCATGCCGCCTTCGCTGGCGACGGCGACGGGTGAACGAGGTCAATGACGTCGCCGAACCGGAAACCCCGGGCCGCGCTGTCGTAGCGGAGGAACGCGCGCTCGTCGTAGAGCCGGGCGACGGCATCCGCGATGCCGCGCTTGACCGGCTTGGGGACGGCACGGCCGTAGCGGGAGGTCCAGTAAGCCAGCATCTCGCCGGGCTCGTCGGCGCGGCGCAGCACAGAACCGACCAGCTGGCGGTGGCCGCCTTCCAGCCCCGCTGCCAGCCGGGCCCTGACCGCCTCGGCCGCGAGGACCACCGGCGCGGTCCGCATGTTTCCCCCGCCGCGGAGCCACGGCAGGAAGCCCTGGAGCCACGCAAAGCCGTCCGCGTCCGTCGCCAGCTCGGACACGAGCTCGCGCATCCGGCCGTCGCGCACCGCGGCTTCCTCGTAGGAGGAATCCTCATCGGCGAACGAGGCGGTGGCGCGCAGGAACAGCTCGCTCCGGGCGTCCCGCGCGTACCCCGTGCCGCCCTCGTGGGTCTGACCGGCGGGAACGGCCTCAGTCGCCAGCGGACCGCGACCCGCCGACCGCGCGAACTTCACGTTGAACCTGGACATAGCAAAGCCTCCCTCCTCGAACGAGGCTGTGCCTGAGATCAAGATCGGCAAGGGAACGCGCTGCTCTGCCATTGAGCTACACCGGCCGAGGCCGATGATTGGATTCGAACCAATATCCGCCGCTTAGCAGGCGAAGTACCCCCCACCTGCGCACCAGGCACGGCCAGGAGCCGTGACTCCTTCCCGAGATGAAAGGCTCCGGCTGGAAACGGGACTTGAACCCGCATAGTCAGTTTCTGAGACTGATCGCGAAGTACCAGCCAGATTCGCACCGGGAAGGAATATTCAGTTGTGCCATAAACGTGAACACCACCGCCGGCCCGGCGCGACTCGAACGCGCAAAGACGGTTTAGGACGCCGCTGCCCTGATCCCTTGGACGACGAGCCGTGGAGACGCGGCGGGAGTCGAACCCGTCCGGCGGTTTTGCAGGCCGCCTCTCGCCCGGCGAGTCCCGCGCCGTGTCCTCGGGCCGATTCGAACGGCCGACCTCGTGGTTCGGAACCACGCGCGCTATCCACTGCGCCACGAGGACATTAAGGTGCGCCGGGAAGGACTCGAACCTCCGTGTGGGATGCCTGATTTACAGTCAGGTGCGGTCGCCGCTGCGCCACCGACGCTTGGGTGACTAGCCAGGATCGAACTGGCAGCCTCCGGGATCACGGCCCGGCGCTCTGCCGATTGAGCTATAGCCACCGTGCTCAGCGAAGGAATCGGACCTCCGTCCCCTGGGTGTGGACCAGGTGCTCTCCCAATGAGCTAGCCGAGCCTGCGCTCCCGGAGGGACTTGAACCCCCAGTCTCTTGATTCGTAGTCAAGCGTGATGTCCTTTTCACCACAGGAGCGGAGTACCCGCAGCACGAGCCGAACGTGCCTCCCCAGGTTGTCGTCCTGGTGCTCTGCCGCTGAGCTATGCGGGCGCAAAGCGGGATCTGCGGGACTTGAACCCGCGGCCTCCGAGTTGACGGCCCGGCGCTCTTACCACCTGAGCTAAGACCCCATGGCTCTCGCGGGAGGAGTCGAACCTCCACACTTCGGATTAACAGTCCGCTGCCCTGCCATTAGGCCACGCGAGATTGGTAGCGCAGACGGGACCCGAACCCGCATCGCCCGGCTCATGCGGCCGACATGTTCCCGTTACCCCGCTGCGCGGTAGCCCCAGACGGTTCCGACCCGTCTTCCCGGCCTTGAAAGGGCCGAATCCTAGCCAGTAGACGATGGGGCCAAGGGTGACGCGTGCCGGATTTGAACCGGCAGTCTCCTGGTTGAGGGCGAGGTGAGATGACCGTTGCTCCAACGCGCCGCGCGTCGCCCGAGAGTCGAACTCGGACCCTTCCGCTTAGAAGGCGGCTACGCTATCCAGTTGCGATAGCGACGCTCACGTGGGCCGTCAGGGGATCGAACCCTGGACGAACGCGGATTAAAAGTCCGCCGCTCTGCCGCTGAGCTAACGGCCCGGCGATATTAGCGACCGGACCTGTTTATTCATTAGCGATCTCCTTAGGTAGGGCGGGGAGGACTTGAACCTGCGCATCTTCTGCTCATAAGGCAGCTGCTGTCACCTGCCTGGCCACCGCCCCGCAGTAGCGAGAGTCAGCATCGAACTGACGACCTCCGCGTTATGGGCGCGGCGCTCTGAGCCAACTGAGCTATCTCGCCATGGTTGGCCACCGCGGAATCGAACCGCGCGATACCTGCGTATCAGGCAGGCCCCGTCGACCAGCTGGGTCGTGGCCAGCAGATGGCGGAGGTCCCGACCCCCAGCGCTCGCGCGCACTTCCGGGTTCAAGCCGGAGCCGAACGCCCGGCCGGTTCGCCATCCGTGAGCGGAGAGCGGAGGTCCTGAGCCCCACCGCCTCGCGGCGGCCACCCGTTTTCGGAACGGTGCCTGCCGCCCGGCAGGTTCACTCTCCATGGCGGAAGGCGGTGGACACGATCCACAGGGCCTTCCGACCCCCACCCGCTTTCCAGACGGGCACCACCACCTGGTGGTTTCATCTCCCTCGGAGGAGAGCGGGCGACTCGAACGCCACGGTGCTACCCGCGCATCCGTTAGCAACGGAGCCCGGCACCCTGGCCGGTTCACCCTCCATGAGCGGCGGGCCGGGACAGGCGCACCGCGCGGTACCTACCGACCGGCACGGTCATGCCTTCCCGCCTTACTACGTGCCCCACCCGAGATTCGAACTCGGAACCTCTTCCTTCTGGGGGAAGCGCCTCTACCAAGTTGGGCTAGAAGGGCATTGAGAGTGACCGACCGGATTTGAACCGGTGCTGAAACCCTGGCGAGGTCTCGTGCTAACCGCTGACACTACGGTCACGTGGAGCCTCCGGTCCGATTCGAACGGACGACCTTCGCCTTACCGAGGCGACGCTCTGACCGCTAGAGCTACGAAGGCGTGAGCTGGGTGAGCCGAGCCCCCGACCGGCTTCGAACCGATGCCCTGACGCTTACAAGGCGTCTGCTCTGCCTGCTGAGCTACGGGGGCGCAGTACGCTCGGCGGGAGTCGAACCCGCATCAGCTTGGCTCTCAGCCAAGCCCGTCTACCTGTTGCGGCACGAGCGCATGGAGCCTCTGGACGGTCTCGAACCGCCTGCCTTCCCGGTACGAAGAGGACGCTCTGGCCAGGTGAGCTACAGAGGCATGAGCTGGGGAACCAGGGCTCGAACCTGGACTCTCTTGCTTCAGGGGCAAGCGTGTTGCCTGGTTACACCATTCCCCATCAAATAGGCGAGGACCCCGTGCGCCGCCAGGGATTCGAACCCCGGACCTTACCGATTAAGAGTCGGATGCTCTGACCGCTGAGCTAGCGGCGCGTGGAGCGGATGAGGAGAATCGAACTCCCATAGCCAGCTTGGAGGGCTGGCGTCCTGCCGTTGAACGACATCCGCGCGGGTCCCGAAGGTATCGAACCTTCCTATTCCAGGTTTTCAGCCTGGCGCTAATCCGTCTCAGCTAGAGACCCGTGGTCGGGAAGCAGGGACTCGAACCCCGTCTACCTGGTCCCAAGCCAGGCGCGCTTACCCTTACACCACATCCCGGTCGGGACCCGCGGAGTCGAACCGCGTTTCTCCTGAATCCGAATCAGGCAGATTACCATCTTCCTCGATCCCGAGATGTGCCGCGCCATCCGGGCGCAGCACGGTGGAGACGGCGGGAATCGAACCCGCTGCGACGACGCTTGCGGGGCGTGCCCGCTACCTTAGCTGTCATCCCCGTGGAACTGGCGCGACTTGAACGCGTGGCCTCCTGCATGCCATGCAGGCGCTCTACCGGCTGAGCTACAGCCCCATGGTGCGATGCGGCGCCCGGTACAGCCATTCCCCGGGTGTAGCTTGGCTCTCTTCCGCCGCATCGCCACGTTCCGGCAGGCATAGCGGGCCTGCCGATAATGGTGCTCACGCTATGGATGTGTCAACAAGCATGCACGTTCACCGTCGGGTGGTGCGCGCAGGGACCGCAGGAGTTGAACCCGCATTTCGCTCGGGCTGGAGCCGAGTCGCCTATCCGCTGGCTGATCCCCGGATAAATGAAAACCGCCCCGGGATATCCCTGGGGCGGTCGCCTTCTTCGGCTTAATGCCTCAGGTGACAACCGTCCTGGTGCTCAGGGCAAGCTCACGCTGCGAGCACGGCTTCATATACCCGTCTCGTTTCGCGCTGTTCCGGAACGTCATGATTCGATGGTAAGAGGCCCGCACAGAAAGGGCAACACAATTTTCGCGCGTCTTCTTCCCGGCCAGTTACAAATGGTCGGCGCGCATCCGCTCGATGCCCTCCGCTGGCCTAGGTCCGCAGGCCGGTCAGGTCGCGGGCGATGATCGTCTTCATGATCTCGGACGTGCCGCCGTAGATCGTCTGGACCCGGGCGTCGGCGTAAGCCCGGGCGATCGGGTACTCGGCCATGTAGCCGTAGCCGCCGAACAGCTGCAGGCACCGGTCCAGAACCCGGTGCTGCACCTCGGTGGCCCAGAGCTTGGCCTTGGCCGCGTCCACCGCGGTCAGCTCGCCGGAGTTCAGGGCCAGCACCGCCTTGTCCAGGTACGCCTCGAGCACGTCGACCTCGGTCACGGCCGAGGCCAGCTCGAACGCGGTGTTCTGGAACCCGGCCAGGGGCTTGCCGAAGGCGGTGCGCTGGGTGGTGTAGTCGACGGTCCAGCCGAGCGCGGCCCGGGCCGAGGTTAGCGCCAGGATGGCGATCGACAACCGTTCCCGCGGCAGCCGCTCCATCAGGTGCACGAAGCCGCCGCCTCGCGGCCGAGCAGGTTGGCCGCGGGCACCCGGACGTCGTCGAAGAACAGCTCGGCGGTGTCCTGCGCGTGCAGGCCGATCTTGTCCAGCTTGCGGCCGCGGGTGAAGCCGGGCATGCCGCGCTCCGCCAGGAGCAGGCTGATGCCGTGCGCGCCCGCGTCGGGTTCGGTGCGGGCCACCACGATCACCAGGTCGGAGTGGATCCCGTTGGTGATGAACGTCTTGGCGCCGTTGAGCACCCAGCCGTCACCGTCCCTGACCGCCGTGGTGCGGATGCCCTGCAGGTCGCTGCCTGCGGCGGGTTAGGTCATCGCGATCGCGCCGATGCACAAGCCGGCCGCCATCGGCGGCAGCCAGCGGGCCTGCTGCTCCTCGGTGCCCAGGTCGACGACGTAGGGGATGGCGATGTCGTCCTGCAGGCCGAATCCGGAGGCTGAGCGACGTCGCGCCCACTGCGGCGAACTCTTCCATCACCACGCAGCGGAAGCGGAAGTCCTGCGTGCCGAGGCTGCCGAACCGCTCCGGGATGAGATGGCCGATGATGGCCTGCTTGCCGGCCGCCAGCCGGGCCTGGCGGTCGACGATGTGCTCCTGCTCCCAGCGCTGCTGGTTCGGCGAGACCTCGCGCTTGACCTAGGCCTGGACGACCTCGCGGAACGCCTCGTGATCGGGCTCGTAGAGGTCCCTGCGTATGTCTTTACCGGCCTTTCCACACCGGAGCGCGCTTCTCGGCGAACGCCCGCGCGCCTTCCTGCGCGTCCTGCGAGGTGAACACCGGCCGCATTACCCGTGCCATCTCGTCCCAGCGCTCCGCCGCGGTCCAGTCGCCGCCGCCGTTCGAGATCTCCTTGCTGGCCATCAGCGCCAGCGGCCCGTTGGCCGCGATCTTCTCCGCCAGCCCCATCGCCGCCTCGAGCGCGTGGCCCTCGTCGACGACGCGGTTGACCAGGCCGATCTCGGCGGCGCGACGGGCGTCGACCGGGTCGCCGGTGAGGATCATCTCCAGCGCCAGCGCCCGCGGGATCCGCCGGGCCAGCAGCAGCGCCCCGCCGGCGCCGGCGACCAGCCCGCGCTTGACCTCGGGTACGCCGAACCTGGCCGAGGCACCCGCGACCACCAGATCGCAGGCGAGCAGCAGCTCGAAGCCCCCGGCCAGGGCCCAGCCCTCGGCCGCGCCGATCAGCGGCTTGCGCGGCGGAGTCTGGGTGATGCCGCACAGCCCGCGGCCGGGGAACGAGGGCGTCTCCCCCTTGAGGAACGCCTTGAGGTCCATGCCCGACGAGAACGTGCCGCCGGCCCCGGTGAGCACGCCTACCCGCAGCGCGCTGTCCGCGTCGAGCTCGTCGGCCGCGTCGCGGATTCCGGCCGCGACCGCCCCGTTCAGGGCGTTGCGGGCCTCCGGCCGGTTGATGGTGATGACCTGTACCGCGCCACGGCGCTCGACCAGCACCTCGTCGCTCATCGTGCCTCCGTCCCGTACGCCAGCTCCGAATATAGTTCGATGATTGTATCGAATGGCCCATCACCTGCGTAGACCGCGCCCGCGATGTTTGAGTCTGCCCGAGGTTGGTGACGCTGTAACTAGCGGGGATCGTGGTACCGCCAGCCCTTGGATCCGGATGGGGACGCCATGACAGAGACCGTGCAGCAACCCGCCGACATGCTCACCCGCCTCGGCCGGAAGTGGGGCTGGGTTCTGGCCTACGGCATCATCACGCTGGCCGCCGGTGTCGCAGTGTTGGTCTGGCCCAGTGAGACGCTGCTGGTCATAGCGGTGCTGTTCGGCATCCAGCTGATCGTGTCCGGGATATTCAGGTTCGTGGCCGCGCTGGCGATCGACGACCTGACGGGCGGGACGCGGGTGCTGCTGGCCCTGCTGGCGGTGCTGTCCATCATCGTGGGCCTGTGGGCCGTCCGCCACGTGGACCTGACCCTGCTCGTGCTGGCCGCGCTGCTCGGCATCTTCTGGGTGGTCAACGGCGCCATCGAGCTGTTCACCGCGCTCTCCCACAGTGGCATGCCCCACCGGGGCTGGACCGCTTTCATGGGGGTGCTCAGCGTCCTGGCCGGCATCATCGTGCTCGCCTACCCGGGCCTGACCCTGGTCACCCTGGCCGTGATCCTGGGGATCTGGCTGGTGATCTTCGGCGTGATGGAGAGCGTGCTCGCCTTCCGGCTCCGCTCCGTGCGCTAGCTCTGGCCGCTAGCTCCGGCCGGGCAGGTTTTCCAGCTTGCGGAAGTCCCAGCTGGTGATCTTGGCCGGGGTTATCCGCAGCCAGGCGTGCCGGCCGTCGTGGATCATCGCGCCGGCGGGGTGCTGGTACTTGGCGGCCATCAGGCGCTCGGGCCCGGCCAGTTCGGGCGTGTCGGGGCCCGTGTCGGCGGCGCGCGGGACCGGACCGACCACCACCGCCTCGCCCTCGATCTCGACGCCGTGCAGCTCGTGGTAGTGCTCCCCCGCGTCGATCACCGCCGCCACCCGGGGGTCGCGCTGGATGTCGGTCCACCGCTGGCTGCGGGTCAGCGAGTAGACCCACAGGGCGGCGCCGTCCCAGACGAACCAGACCGGCGAGACGTGCGGGCCGCCCGGCCCGAGGCTCGCCAGCCGGCAGGTCCGCTGCACGCCGAGGAAGGCGTCCCGTTCCTCCTCGCTCATCGCGATCACCCGACTGCGCCGCTGCTCTCTCACACCGCACCTCCGCGGGACTGACACCATGATCACGGGCAGTTTTGGCCAAATAGACCCCAAAACTGCCCACGATCATGAAAGCACGCCGGGAGGTGGGGAGGTGGGGAGGCGGGATGGGTGGGAAAGTAGGAAGGGTGGGGTTGGCGGGACGGGTGGGACTAGCGGGACGAATAAGTAGCCGGGCAGGTGGGTGCGCTTGGCGGGTGAGGCGCTGCTGGCAGGGCGGGCGGGTTAGCTGCGGCCCCAGCGGCGGCGGAGGCGGAGGCGGGCGGGTTAGCTGCGGCCCCAGCGGCGGCGGAGGCGGAGGCGGGCGGGTTAGCTGCGGCCCCAGCGGCGGCGGAGGCGGGCGGGCTTGTCGGCCGGCGGGTCGGAGGCAGCGGCCTCGATCATGGTGCGGATGGTGTGGCCGCAGCGACCGCAGACCGAGCCGGCCCCGCAGGCCTCGGCGACCTGCTTGGTGGAGCGCGCGCCCGCGTCGATGGCCTGCTGGACGGTGCCGGTGGTCACGCCGAGGCAGAGACAGATGTACATCTCAGGTCCCGGGCACCTCGAGGGCCTGCACCAAGCGGCCGACGAACAGCGGGGGGTACGCGCCGACCCCCGCCTCGGCCATGAACGCCGTCGCGGCGTCGGGGTGGCGGATCCACTGCTCGGCCTGGCGTTCGGTGGCGATCTCTTGCAAGATCATCACCTCGGCCTGGTCGTCCAGGGCGCGGTAGATCCAGAAGCGGCGCACCCCCGAATCGGCGAGCCTGGTGACGGCGGCGTGCACGCTGGCACGCAGCCGGGCCACCCCTTCGTGCCGGCCGACGGGCGCGATCGTAGCCACGATCACCGCGCCCGCCGCCGCGATGTCGGCCGCCGCGCCGGGCAGCAGGTCAAGGTCGAGCTTTTCCACGGCCTCGCCGGCGAACATCGGCGGGAGCTCGTCCACCCCGGCCGAATCGAACCAGGAGAACATGAGCGGCGAGCGCAGCAGCGCGTCGACCGGCGGGCGCTCGGAGAACCCGATGGTCACGAAGACGCGGCTGGCGTCGGCGAGCGAGCGGTAGACCACGACGTGGTGCGCGCCGAGGCCCGGCAGCCGGGGCAGGCCGGCGGTGAGCGCGGCCCACCAGTGGTCGAAATCGGGCACCCGGTAGTCGGCGGCAAGGACGAGAGACACGCGGCGTCGCCATTCAGCTAGCGAAGGTTCGGATGACTGTACGGTATAGGCTCCGGACATCCAGATACTGGAGGGACTTACATGCTCGGGGACGCTGAAGTCCTGCAGTTGCTGAACGAACAGCTCACCAGCGAGCTGACCGCCATCAACCAGTACTTCCTGCATTCGAAGATGCAGGACAACTGGGGCTACACCGAGCTGGCCGAGCACACCCGCGCCGAGTCGTTCGACGAGATGAAGCACGCCGAGGCCCTGACCGACCGGATCCTGATCCTGGACGGGCTGCCGAACTACCAGCGCCTGTTCTCGGTGCGCATCGGGCAGACCATCCGCGAGCAGCTCGAAGCCGACCTGGCCATCGAGGTAGAAGTGGCCGAGCGGCTCAGGCCCGGCATCGTGCTGTGCCGGGAACGCCACGACACGACGAGCGCGATCTTGCTCGAGAAGATCATGGCGGACGAGGAACTCCACATTGACTACCTGGAGACCCAGCTGGAGCTGATGAACACGCTCGGCGAGCAGCTGTACCTCGCCCAGTGCGTGTCCCGCCCGCCGACGTAAGGTTTGCACCATAGAATCCGCGTCCTTCAGGGGGCCTCCATGGCCGACGAGCTCAGCCCGCTGGATTACCTGCTGCACCGCGGTGAGGCGTATCCCGCCACGCGTTCGGCGTTCCTGAACCTGGAGATCCTCGACGGCCCGGCCGACTGGGGCCGGCTGCGCGAGGCGATGGACCGGGCCAGCCGGGTGGTCATCAGGATGCGGCAGAAGGTGGTGATCCCGCCGCTGCCCGCCACGCCGCCGCGCTGGGTGGTCGATCCCGACTTCGACCTCGACTATCACCTGCGCCGGGTCGCGCTGCCCGCCCCGGGCACGCTGCGTCAGCTGCTCGACCTGGCCGAGCTGACGCTGCAGTCGCCGCTCGACACCTCGCGCGCGCTGTGGGAGGCGTTGTACGTCGAGGGCCTGGAAGGGGGAAGGTCCGCGCTGCTGACCAAGCTCAGCCACGCGATCACCGACGGGCTCGGCGGCATCGCCCTGTTCGAGCAGGTCTACGACACCGAACGGGACCCCGAGCCGCGGCCGATGCCGCCGGTGCCGGTCCCCCGCGACGTGAGCGGCAACGACCTGCTGCGAGACAGCCTCAGGCAGCTGCCTGAGACCACGTTCACGGCCGGGCGCAAGCTGCTGGGCCAGGTGCTGAGTACCACCGCCCGGCTGATCACGCAGCCCGGCGCCACGGTCACCGAGGCCGTCGGGTTCGCGGATTCGGCCCGCCGGGTGCTCAGCCCGCCGCCGGCCGAGCCGTCGCCGCTGCTGCGCCGCCGTAGCCTGGTCAGCCGAACGATCGTGCTCGAGCTGCCCCTCGCCGACTTGCGCGCGGCGGCCAAGGCGGTCGACATACCGGGGGGGCACGGGAGTGGCAGAGCCTCCGTCAACGACGCGTACCTGGCTGCACTGTGCGGAGGGCTTAGCCGCTACCACGAGGTGCTCGGCGTGCCGGTCGACGCGCTCCCGCTGGCCCTGCCGGTCAGCCTGCGTGGTGCGGACGACCCGGCCTCGGGTAACAGGTTTGCCGGGGTGACCATCGCGGCGCCGGTCGGCGAGTCCGATCCAGTCGAGCGGATACGGCAGGTCCGCCAGCAGGTGATCGCGGGGCGGAGCGAACCCGCCATCGACGTGATCGGCCGGCTGGCGCCGGTGCTGTCCCTGCTCCCCGACGAGGCGCTGCACGAGGTATTCGACCGGATCACCCCGCCGGACATCCAGGCCAGCAACGTGCCGGGCTACGCCCAGGAGACCTTCCTGGCCGGGGCGCGGGTGGAGCGGCAGTACGGGCTCGGGCCGCTGCCGCGCGTGGCCATGATGGCGATCCTCATCTCACGCGCGGGCACCTGCACCGTGGCATTCCGCTACGACACCGCGTCCTTCGCCGCGGCTGACCAGCTGGAGAAGTGCCTTCAGGCCGGGTTCGACGAGATCGTCGAGCTGGGGCGGCCGCCCGCCCGTTCGGCCCGTAAGGCACACTCGCCCCGGCGGACCTCATGACCGGCCCGCTGCGCCTGCCCGGCTCCGTGGCCGAGGTCGACGCGAGCCCGCCTGGCCCTGGTACCGGCGTGTTCTTCGACCTGGACGGGACGCTGGTGGCCGGGTTCACCGTGGCCGCCGTCACCAGGGACCGGCTGCGCCACCGGGAGGTCGGCGCGGCCGAGTTCCTGCAGATGATGCAGCTCGCGGTCGAGTACAGGCTGGGCCGGCACCAGTTCGAGAACGTGATCGCGGGCGCGGTGCGGACGACCAAGGGCCGGCTGGCCGAGGACGTCGACGAGGTCGGCGAGCGGATCTTCCGGCAGTCCGTGGCCGACCTCATCTACCCGGAGATGCGCGAGCTTGTCCGCGCCCACCAGCGCCGAGGCCACACCGTGGTGCTGAGCTCGTCCGCGCTGACCATGCAGGCCGAGCCGGTGGCCCGCTACCTCGGCATCGACCACGTGGTGTGCAACAGGTTCGTCGTCGACGAGCACGGCGTGCTGACCGGCGAGGTCCAGCGCCCGGTGATCTGGGGTACCAGCAAGGCCACCAGCGTGCAGAAGTTCGCCGCCGAGCACGGGATCGACCTGCGGTCCAGCTACTTCTACGCGGACGGCGACGAGGACCTCGCCCTGATGCACCTGGTCGGCAACCCGCGGCCGGTCAACCCGGGACCCCGGCTGACCAAGGTGGCCGAGCGGCGCGGCTGGCCCATCCTGCGGTTCAGCAGCCGGGGCGGCGGCGGCCCGCTGGGCCGCGTCCGCAACCTGGCCGCGATCGGCTCGCTCGGCCCCCTGGCGGCCGGCGCGCTGAGCCTGAGCGTGCTGACCTGGAACAGGCGCGTCGGGGTCAACTTCCTGACCCGGTTCTGGCCGCAAGTCGTGCTCGAGCTGAGCGGGGTGAAGCTGAACGTCACCGGGGCGGAGAACCTGACCGCGCAACGGCCCGCCGTATTCCTGTTCAACCACAGGAACAACTTCGACATCTTCATCGTGGCCGCGCTGGTCAAGGACAACTGGACCGGGATCGCCAAGAAGGAGCTCGAGACCAACCCGCTGGTCGGCCCGCTCGGCAAGCTGATGGACGCGGCGTTCATCGACCGGGCCGACACCGGCTCGGCGGTGGCCGCCCTGGCGCCCATCGAGGAGGCCGCGCGCAAGGGCCTGTCCATCGTGGTCGCGCCCGAGGGAACCCGGCTGGACACCCAGTCGGTCGGCCCTTTCAAGAAGGGCGCCTTCCGGATCGCGATGGCGACCGGCCTGCCGATAGTCCCCATCGTGATCAGGAACTCCGACTCGGTGGCCGGGCGCAACTCGACCACGCTCAACGCGGGCACGGTGGACGTGACGGTGCTGCCGCCGGTCAGCACGGCCGACTGGACGGTGCGGGATCTGCGGGAGCGGATCGAAGAGATCCGCAGCACGTACGTGGATTTGCTGGCCGAATGGCCCGCCCCCGGGACGGCACCGTGACCTCGGCGGACGACCTGGCCGCCCGGCTGGCCGACCTGGCCGGCCAGCCGGGCGCCGTGGTGCTCACCCAGGCCTGGTCGCCGACCGAGGCGCGGCTGATCCGGGAGCGGATCGCGGCGGCCGGCGGGAGCCCGGTGCCGCCGGTCAGCCTGGGGCCGGCCGGCGAGGGGCTCCCCCGGTCGCTGCTTGACGGCGACGAGGACGTCCGGCTGGTCCCGGTGCGGGTCGCCTGGCTGCCGGAGGAACGCGGGGGCCGGCGCATGGCCCGGGTGGCCGACCTGCGGCCCGGGCACGACCCGTACCACCCCAGCGAACGGCAGCAGCAGCGGATCCTGGCACGCCAGCCGGGGCGGGCGGTGGTGCTGGCCGGGGAGCCCGCCACGCTCGGGTCGCTGCGGCGGCGCTGGGCCGAGACCACCGACGACGACGACTTCGCCGCCTACGTGGCCCGCCGGGCCACGCTGGCGCTCGACCGGGCCGAGTACCGGCTGCGCGGCCCCAGGTACAAGACGCCGAGCCTGGTCAGGGACGAGATCCTGTCCTCGCGCCGGTTCCGGGACGGTCTGCGCGCGGTCCGGCGGGGGCCTGGCTCGGAAGTGCCGTCGCTGGACGAGGCCGGGGAGATCCTGGACGAGCTCGCCGCGGGCTGGAGCCGCCGGCTCATCGACGTCATGCCGACCGTCGGCCGGCTGATCTTCCAGCGCGGCTTCGACCCGCAGATCGACTACGACGAGTCCCAGGTGGAGCGGGTGCGCGCGGCGTTGGAGCGCAATCCGGGCATCTTCTTGTGGTCGCACCGGTCCAACCTGGACACGCTCGTGCTCGCCGCCGCCATGCAGGAGCTTGGCCTGCCGCCGGCCCACCTGTTCGCCGGGATCAACATGGCGTTCGGGCCGATGGGCGCGCTGATGCGCCGGGCCGGCGTGATCTTCATCCGGCGCTCGACCAGCGACGACCCGCTGTACAAGTACGTGCTGCGCGAGTACGTCGGGTACGTGCTCGAGAAGCGGTTCAACCTGTCCTGGTCCATCGAAGGCACCCGGTCGCGGACGGGGAAGGCGCTGCCGCCGCGGCTCGGCCTGCTGTCCTACGCCGCCGACGTCTACCTGTCCGGCCGGGTGGACGACATCGTGCTGCTGCCGGTGTCGATCACGTTCGACCAGCTGCACGAGATCTCCGAGTACGCCGACTACGCCCAGGGCGCGGCGAAGAAGCCGGAAGGGTTCGGCTGGCTGTACGGCTTCATCAAGGCGCAGGGGGCGCGCAACTACGGCAAGGTCTACGTGCGGTTCGACGAGCCGGCGCTGATGTCTTCGTTCCTCGGGCCTGCCGGTGGTGCGGTGGCTCGTGATCCGGCTGGTGCCGATCCGGCAGGGCGGCGGCTGGCCCTGCAGAAGACCGCGTTCGAGGTGGCGTGGCGGATCAACCAGGGCATGCCGGTCACCGCGACGGCCCTGGTCACCACCGTGCTGCTGGCCATGCAGGGAGCCGGCCTGACGTTCGGCCAGATCCGGCTGGGGCTGGCCGACGGGATGGACTACCTGGAGAGCCGTTCGGTGCCGCGGACGACGAGCGCGCGGGCGCTGACCGGGACCTCCGGGGCGTCCGGGACCTCCGGGGCGTCCGGGCTCTCGGGGGCCGCGGCGGTGCGGGCCACGCTGGACGCGCTCGTGGCGGGCGGGGTGGTGACTTACGTCGCGGAGGGCCGCGATCCGGTGTGGCTGATCGGGCCTGAGCACCAGCTCGCGGCGACCTTCTACCGGAACTCGCTGATCCACTTCCTGCTCGACACGGCGCTGTGCGAGCTCGCCGTGCTCCGGGCGGGCGAGGCCGCTTCGGATCCGGTGGGGGCGTTCTGGGACGAGATCGCCCGGCTCCGCGACCTGCTGAAGTTCGAGTTCTACTTCAAGGAGCGGGACGAGCACCGGCGCCAGGTCGCCGCGGAGATGACCCGGCACGACCCGTCCTGGGAGGCGCGGCTGCGGTCCGGGTCCGCGGCGGCCGACGAGCTGCTGGCCGGGATGCGGCCGCTCGTGTCCCACGTGGTGGTGCGGCCGTTCGTCGAGGCGTACCGGCTCGTCGCCGACGTGCTGGCGCACGATTCCCGGCCGGTGACGGCCGATTCCGAAGTGGTCCGCGAGGCGCTCGGGCTGGGGCGGCAGTACGTGGCCCAGCGCCGGCTGCGCAGCTCGGAGTCGGTTTCGGCATTGCTGTTCCAGACGGCCTTGCAGCTGGCCAGGAACCGTGGGCTGTTCGAGGGCGATGATCTGGCCGCCCGCCGCGCCGCGTTCCTGGCCGAACTCCGCGACCTGGTACGCAGGCTCGACCGGATCGAGGACCTGGCCATCAGGCGTTACATCAGGGACGCGGTCAGCGCGATGCCGGCCGACTGAGCAGGACGGCTGAGGCCGGTCGAATGAGGCCGGTCGAATGAGGCCGGTCGAATGAGGCCGGCTGACGCCACCCGAAATGGAGAGGACCCGGTCCTCTCCACTTTCAATTTATAGAGCACCCGGGGGCTTGCCGCAAGACCGGGGTCGTGCCGCATAATCGCAGGCTGGACCCGGAATCTACGGAATCTGCGGAACGGGGGACGTGAAGTGCGCGTGTTGTTGTCCACGTACGGGTCACGCGGAGACGTCGAACCGATGGCCGGGCTCGCGGGGGCGCTGCGGGCACTCGGCGCGGAGGTGCGGGTGTGCGCGCCGCCGGACTTCGCGGACCTGCTGGCCCGCGTCGGCGTGCTGCTGGTGCCGGCCGGCGGGCCGGTGCGCGAGATGGTGCGCGAGGTGTTCACCTCCAGGACGCCACCGTCGGCGGCGGACCTGGCGGCCGGGGTGATCGCCGGGCAGGCCGATGCGGTCGCCGAGGCGGCCGAAGGATGCGACGTGCTCGTGGCGGCCGGCCTGACCACGGCCGCGGCCGGCGCCCAGGCGGTGAGCGAGCAGCGTGGCCTCCGCTACCTGTACGCGGCCTACGCCCCGTGCTACCTGCCGTCGCCCTGCTACCCGCCGCTGAGCCTGCACGGTCAGCCGGCCCCGCCGGGCCTCGCCGTACGCGACAACCGGGTGCTGTGGGACCTGAACGCCCGGGGCATGAACGCGGTGTTCGGCGCGCCGGTCAACGCCTACCGGGCGTCGCTCGGCCTGCCCGCGGTGGATAACGTCCGCGACTATGTTTCCACCGGCCACCCCGTGCTGGCCGCGGACCCGACCCTGGCCCCCTGGCCGGAACCGGCCGACTTCGACGTGGTGCAGACCGGGGCGTGGATCCTGCCGGACGGACGCCCGCTCCCCGACGAGCTGGAGGCGTTCCTGGACGCCGGCGCGCCACCGGTGTACGTGAGCTTCGGCAGCATGCCCGTGCGCGAGGCGCAGGAGGTCGCCCGGGTGGTCGTCGAGGCGGTCCGGGCGGCGGCCGACGGGTCCTGCTCGGGACCGGCTGGGCCGATCTCGCCCTGATCGACGATCAGGACGACTGCCTCGCCGTCGGAGAGGTCAACCAGCAGGCACTGTTCCGCCGGGTGGCCGCCGTGGTGCACCATGGCGGCGCGGGCACGACCACGACGACCGCCCGGGCCGGCGTGCCCCAGGTGGTCGTGCCGCAGGTAGCGGACCAGCTCTACTGGGCCGCCCGAGTGGCCGACCTGGGCATCGGCGTGGCCCACGACGGCCCGGTTCCGACCGCCGGGTCCCTGGCCGCCGCGCTCGGGACGGCCCTGACGCCCGATACCCGCGCACGAGCGACCGTCGTGGCCGACTCGGTCCGCGCCGACGGGGCGACAGTGGCAGCGAAAATGCTGCTCGACGCAGTCGGCCGGGAATGGCCGCCCGTGTCAGCTCGAACCAGGGCGGCGGGCCAGCCCGGGCCCGCTGCGATTAGCGTGGTGGATCCGGGTTGCACGGTTGATCCGGGGGACCGGGGTACCCCGGATCAACCGCATAACCCGGATCGACCACGTAACTCTGCGTGCTAACCCGACAAAAGAGACAAAAGGTACCCCTGGCTGCCGCTGCGAGGTGGCAGCGGCTGGGCTGCGGGTTCGAGGGCTGGGCTGCGGGTTCGAGGACTGGGCTGCGGGTTCGAGGGCTGGGCTGATGGCACCGCTCTAGTCGAGGTCCTCGACGAAGGCCCTGAGCTGGCGGATGTTGCGGCACTCGTAGACCGCGTCGCAGAAGGGCTGGTAGCGGGCGATCACCGAGTCGCCGCTGTTCCAGGCGGAGGTGGGCTCGGGGTTCAGCCAGAAGACGTGGCCTGCGCGCTGGCTGACGCCCTTGAGCGCGCCCTCGCAGGGGTCGTGATAGTTGGTGCGGGCGTCGCCGAGCACGATCACGGTGGTGCGCCTGCGCACCTGTTCGCCCCAGGCGTCCCAGAAGGTGGTCAGCGCGTGGCCGTAGTCCGACCGGCCGTCCAGCCAGACGCCGCTGCCCGCGGCGTTGATGTGCCGGGCCGCCTCGACCACGTCGGGCGCCTGCTGCAGCACGTCGGTCACCTCGTCCACGCCGTCCACGAACACGAAGCTGCGGACCCGGGAGAACTGCGACCGCAGCGCGAACGCGAGCTGCAAGGTGAAGGCCGCGAATGTGGCCACCGAGCCGGAGATGTCGGCCAGCACGAACAGCTCGGGCTTGGCCGGGTGCGGCTTGCGGAACGCCGGGCGGACCGGCACTCCCCCGGTGCTCAGCGACCGGCGTACGGTGCGCCTGAAGTCGAGCGTGCCGCGCCGCTTGTGGCGGCGCTTGGCCGCCAGCCGGGTCGCCAGCCTGCGGGTGAGCGGGTCGAGCACGGCGCGCATGTCGGCGATCTGGTCGCGGGAGGAGGTCAGGAAGTCCACGTCCTCCGGCAGCGGCCTGCGCAGGGTCCGGGCCACGGCCGCGGCGCCGCGGTCGTCGACCAGGTGCCGCCGGACCTGCGCCTCGACCATCTGGCGGAACTTGGCCAGCCGGGCCTCGTAGCCCTCGAGCTCCAGCCGCCGCGCCAGCGGGTCGGCGCCCGGCCCGGCGGACCCGGGGGCCTGGTCGGCGGGCCCGGCGGCCTGGTCGGCGGGTTCGGCCAGCCGCGCGAGCAGCCGGTCCGGGTCGACGGCCCGCAGCGTGCGGAACACGTAGTAGGTGCCGGCCACCGGCCGGCCCGGCTCGATCCCGGCGTGCCGGTCCACGAACAGGCCCGCGAGCGCGCGCATCATGACCTCGTTGCCCTCGCGCAGGGCGGTCAGCAGCAGCTCGGTCAGGGCGCCGTCGTCCAGGGAGCCGAGGCCTCCTCCGCCGCCGTGGCCGTTCTGGCCGCTCAGTCCGCCCTGGCCCCCTTGACCGTCCTGGCCGTCCTGGCCGGGTTGCGCCGCTCCTGAGTTGCCCGGGCCGGGCGCGGCCTGAGCGGGCTGGGAGGTGAAGTACAGGTCGAAGACCGCGTCGAAGGCAAGCTCGTGGTCGTGCGTCTTCACCAGGACCCCGCGCAGCGCGGCCTTCACCGTGGCACGGTCGCCGACCGGCAGGTGGCGCAGGCTGTGCACCGCGTCGATCCGCTCAGCGAGCGAGACCGGGACGCCGATCTGGCGCAGCTCGGCGATCATGCCTTCTATGGCGGCGAGCACGGCCCCGCCTTTCTGGGGTCAGCGGATTGGGGGCGGCCGCCGCTGGTCACGATGCCGGTGGTTACCTGGCCGCCGCACGCCCCGCCAAATAGTTGTAAGAGCATAAAAATTATAGAATTGAGACCGAACGGTCCTGGCCGGGGGCCCGCGGTTCGGTGGGAGCCAGCATGGAGGTCGCGGGGCTGCTGAGCGATGTCGGCTATCTCGCCGACGAGCACGCCTGCTCCGTGCTGCGGCTGGCCGGGCAGCTCGGCAAGCCGGTGCTGGTCGAGGGGCCGGCCGGCACGGGCAAGACCACGCTGGCCACCAGCGCGGCGGCCGCGACCGGCAGCAGGCTGATCAGGCTGCAGTGCTACGAGGGCCTGGACGAGGCCAGGGCGCTGTACGAGTGGAACCACTCCAAGCAGCTGCTCCGGCTGCTGGCCGACCGGGTGAGCCGGGCCGGGGGCCTGCCCGAAGCGGGCGTCTTCACCGAGGAGTTCCTGCTGACCAGGCCACTGCTGGCGGCCATCAGGGCAGCCGAGCCGGTGGTGCTGCTGATCGACGAGGTCGACCGGCTCGACGTCGAGACCGAGGCGCTGCTGCTCGAGGTGCTGTCCGACTACCAGGTCTCGATTCCCGAGCTCGGCACGGTGACCGGCAGCCAGGTGCCCGCGGTCTTCCTGACCTCGAACGGAGCGCGGGAGCTGTCCGAGGCGCTGCGGCGCCGGTGCCTGTACCTCCACCTGGACTACCCGCCGGCCGAACGGGAGCGGGAGATCGTGCGGACCCGCGTTCCGGGCATTCCCGAGCACCTGGCCGGGCAGATCGCCGCGTTCGTCGGCTCGCTTCGGCGGCTGGACCTGCGGCAACGCCCGTCGGTGACGCAGACCCTGGAGTGGGCCAGGACGCTGCTCGCCCTCGGCGCGCAGGACCTGGACGCCGGCCTGGCCGCCGGGTCGCTGCCGGTGCTGCTGGCCTACCGGTCCGACATCGAACTGGCCGCCGCGGAGCTGGGCCTGTCCGGCTGAGATCAGCAGTCCAGGAAGCCGAGCACGGCCTGCATGCAGCGGACGTCGCCCGGGGTGCCGAAGTGATCCACGCCGCGCAGCGTCACCAGCCGCGCGTCCGGCAGCGCGGCGACCAGGCCGTCGCCCGGGGTGGCCGGGTCCTGGTCGCCGAGCACGACCAGCACGCGGGCTGCTATGCGGGCCAGATCGGCTTGGGTCAGCGGCCGCTGCGGCCTGCGCAGGAAGGCGACCAGCGCGTCGCGGTCGTTGCCCAGGCCGTCGGCCAGGCGGCGGAACACCATGCCGGTC
>Ga0335081_10001113_pt1 | contig 42903 bp, 39 predicted proteins | sample Lox_Sample_35_FD_206713 | JGI IMG/M metagenome (GOLD analysis project Ga0335081, IMG submission 206713) | Soil microbial communities from Loxahatchee National Wildlife Refuge, Florida, United States - Lox_Sample_3.5 | ecosystem: Environmental > Terrestrial > Soil > Wetlands | place: USA... | reverse complement strand
CTCACCTGCGCGAAGGAACGTGGTCTTCGCCTATGCGCATGTGCGGGGGGGCGGAGAGAAAGGCGAGATGTGGTACAGGGCCGGCTACAAGGCGACAAAGCCGAACACGTGGAAGGACTTCATATCCTGCGCAGAATATCTCGTGAAGAACGGGTACACTTCGCGGGAAAAACTTGCCGGAACGGGAACAAGTGCGGGCGGGATACTGATCAGTCGTGCGATCACCGAGCGCCCGGATCTGTTTGGCGCGGCGGTCTGCAACGTGGGTATTGCAAACGCCATGAGATTCGAGTTCATGGCTAACGGGCCCGCCAACGTGCCGGAGTTTGGCTCGGTACGAGACTCTGCCGGATGTCTTGCACTCTACGAGATGGACGGGGTTCAACACGTGCGGGATGGCATCAGGTATCCAGCTACACTCTGCGTTGATGGCTGGAACGATCCGCGTGTCGAACCCTGTCAGCCCGGCAAATTCGCTGCCAGCCTGCAGCACTCATCAACCTCGGGGAAACCCGTGTTGATGTTGATTAACTACGACAATGGGCATTTCACTGAAGAAAAGGAGGTCACGTTCAGGGACTTTGCCAACCAGTGTGCCTTCCTCCTCTGGCAAACCGGGCACCCGGATTTTCAGCCGTCGAAATAGTACTTGAATCGTAGGGGAAAACAACCGAACCTTCGCAGATTTTGAAAGAAGAATTCGGCCTTTGGCGCCGGATCGAGGCGCGCACGGGGATTTGGCGACGGCCCCGGCGCGCCTTTTTTTGTCCCCTGCCGGGCTTGACAATACCCCGGACGCTCCTTATCCTGTGACCCTTCGAGTCACCGTTCTTTGATCTGGCGATTGTCGAATCCTCCCGTCCCTCCACGGGGGCGGGTCGCACTCAATTTTGATGTCGCTTCCGGATGAGCCGTTCGTACAATCGTCCAGGTCCAGTGTCCGGCGCACTGCCAGTGCCGGAACGTTATCTCCATTGTATCCCACCGCTCCGATTCCAATTCTCGTCGGTTGTCGCTCTTTCCCGCGTCGTTACCCGCACCGTGCATACGGGCGCGCTTGCCGCGCTTTGCGTCTTCAGAGGGTTTGTGAGGGGAGGGTCAGCAGGGAGGAACACTCAATCACCCCAACAACAGGAGGCACAATGAAGAGCTCCACGATGCTGGCAGCAGGACTGCTGTGCGTTGCGCTCGCGGCGACCGCTTCGGCGCAGAAGCGGGATCCGAAGATCGCCGCGCTCATCGAGCGGGGGAAATATCTCGTGACGCTCGGCGGCTGCAACGATTGTCATTCGCCCAAGGTGATGACGCCGAAGGGCCCAGCGGTCGACGAGTCGAAGGTCCTCTCCGGCTCCCCGGCAGGTCAGCCTCTCCCGGCGCTCCCGGAGGGAGTGCTCGGCCCGGGCAAGTGGGGGGCGGTCACGTCGATGGACCTGACGATCTGGGCCGGTCCGTGGGGAGTGAGCTTCGCGCGCAACCTGACAGCCGACAAGGAAACGGGTCTCGGGAGCTGGAACGAGGCGATGTTCATCAAGGCGCTCAGGACCGGCAAGGATATGGGCGAAGGCCGTCCGATTCTCCCTCCGATGCCCTGGGAAACGATCGGGAAAGCCACGGACGGCGACCTGAAGGCGATCTTCGCATACCTCCAGTCGCTCCCGCCGATCAAGAACGCCGTGCATGACCCGATTCCGCCGGCAGGACCTCCGCCGGCAGGTCACTGACAGGACAGGAGAGGAGGGCTTCCGATGACGATCATCCGATGTCATCTGGCGTGCGCGACCGCAATGCTGTTGATCGCCTGCGGGACAGGCGCGTACGCGCAGGCGAGGTACGTGGGGACCGACGTCTCACACGGCGGAACGATTGCGGGAACGGTACGGCTCGCCGTCGCAGCGCCCGCGGCGGCGGTCGACCGCGTCACGAAGGATGAAGTGGTGTGCGGCAAACGGAAGCCCTCCCCCCGGCTTGTGACCGGGAAGGGAAACGGCGTCAGGTACGCCGTCGTCTGGATCGACGGGATCGCCAGGGGGAAGAAATGTCCCGCGGCCGGAACGGCGACGCTCATGCAGAAGAACTGTGAGTATGCGCCGCATGTTCTGATTGTCAACCCGGGGGACGAGCTGGAGATCGTCAATGAGGATCCCATCCTGCATAACGTCCACTCGTATGACCTGGGCAACAATCTCCGCTCGGTGTTCAACATCGCCCAGCCGGTGAAGAATTTCCACTCCCGTGTCCGGGGGGCTGATATCGCGGGCGTCCAGTCGATGCTGGCCACGTGCGACGCGGGCCACCCCTGGATGAACGCGTACATCGTTCGCGCCGCCAGCCCCTACTGCGCCGTCACGGATGCGGACGGACATTTCCGCCTTGACGGCGTGCCGCCCGGGACGTATACGCTGCGCATGTGGCATGAGGGGATCACCGCGCGGAATTCCGCGGGGGGGCCGGGCACGCCGCCGGTCGTTGAGGCCCCGTACGCCGATGCGCAACAGGTGACCCTCTCGCCCGACGGGAAGGTCGACGTGACGTTCGTCTTTTCGATCCGGCCGGCGACAGCCGCAAACTGAGTGGAACGAGGTTGCTCGCGAAGCGCGCTCGGAATGAACCTGCCCGTCATTGCGAGCGGGCGTCTCCGACGCCCCCGAAGTCCGCTCTTTGGACCACGCCGCTCTTTGGCGTGGCAATCTCTCCGGAAGGCTGCTCTAGCGCGTGGCAACTTCCCGCGGCTGCGCAACGACAAGCAGACCGAGCACGCCCAGGTCGCTGAAGAGGAGCGGGGCAAACACGGGCGCAAACGCCAGTATCCGCTCGAGGCTCATCTGGCCCGTTCCGGCCAGGTCGGCAGAGAGGTGGAACCCGAACCCGAGCACCCCCACGACGATCGCCGCGATCATCGTCCAGAAGTAGATCAGCTCGTCACCGCGCGACCAGTTCTTCGAGAGGGCGATCGTGATGACGACCGTCGTGGCGAACAACCCGAAGACGATGGCGATGAGCTTGTAGGCCGTGTAGCCGTACTGCGCGTGGTCGATCAGGGACGTCAGCGCGCTTCCGGCGAATCCCAGGCCCACGAACCAGATAAAATGCCTGTCGCGCGAGATCGGAGCCCGGAACGTGCCGAGGCCCGGCACTTCCAGCACCCCGCTCTCTCCCTCCACTTCCCGCGTCGCGCCGTAGAGCCCGATGAGAGAAATGCCGCAGAAGGCGAGCGGCGCCAGGATCGGTGAGCCGAACACCACCCACGCCCACGTCAGGTGCCCTCCCGGGTTGAGGACCGCGTTCCCGTGGAATGCGGTGCCGAGCACCCCCACCGCGAGCCCGAGGCCCATCAGGGCGATATGCACCAGCGCGAGCCAGCCGCGCGGGGCCGTCTGGAACGAGAGGAGTATGCAGGAGAGCGCGCAGAACGGCGCGATGTAGACCGGGATCAGCTCGTACACGGGCACGAACGCGTTGATCGAGTGGGCGAGCGCCACGTCGAGCCCCGTCGATATGAAGTTGATCCCCGCGAAGAGGAGGAGGAACCTGTTCTTCTCCATCGGCAGGCGGATATCGGCCAGCCGGAAGACCGAGACCTGGCCCATGGCTACTTCCTCCTCGCGTGTTGTTGCCTGAGCGCCCGCGCATCCTCTTTCACGGCATTGAGCTGCCTCAGCAGCGGGTAGATGCCGTGCCACTGCACGTAGTCCGGTCCCTGCATGTAGGAGCCGAATTTTGCCGTGCGCCCGTAGTAGTGCCACAGGTCGAACGCATCATAGCTGATCTTCGTGGCGAACGGCTCCGCGCTGATGATCCCGTCCCTGACCAGCCCTTCGACGATGACCTTTGCCTCCCGCACCTTCGCGTTGACGAACGCCGTCACGCTGTCGGCGCGCGCGTACTGCCTGTCGACGTACGGCTGCGTGTGGCAGGCGGTGCAGACGGATTTCATCGCCGCCCGCCCCTCGACGGCGTTGGGCCTGTCGGTGGATTCGGCGGCGAAGAGGAACTTCGAGAGCCGCCGCCCTGCGTCGTGCGTGGTCCCCTCCGTGCCAAATCCGCTGAAGTGGCATGTTGCGCATGTCGGGGCGGGCATGTCGGTGACGGAGAGCCGGCCCGGCTTCTGGTCCCAGTTCCACTTCTCCCCGCCGGTGTGGTACATGACCCCGTGGGCCGACTCGTTGTAGATCTCGTCCTGGGGATGATCGGGCCCGAGGTGGCACTGGCCGCACACCTCGGGCTTCCGGGCCTGCGCCAGAGAGAACTCGTGCCGCAGGTGGCACTTGTTGCAGTTCCCGATGCTGCCGTCCTTGTTCGGTCGCCCGATCGCGTGGCAGCTCTGGCAGGCCATCGGCGTCACCATGGGTCCCTCGATGTCAAAGAGGGAATTCCGCGTCGCCGTCACGATGCCGTTCGCCCCCCGGTTCGCCTCGGGGATCGCTTCGACCACCTTTCGCTGCTCGGGCGTGAAATCGTCCATCCCCGAGAGCGCGACCCAGGCCGGGCCGCCGTGCCTGCTCATCTCGTACTGGTTCGTTTCCGCCGGGTGGCACTTCGCGCACTGCGCGGGTGTGGGAGACGCCGTGATGAAATACCCTTCGTGGTCCATGCCGAGGGGGTTCGTCTTTTCGACGCCGTGGCAGTCCAGGCAGGAGACGCCGGCCCGGGCCATCGAGCTGTGCGCGTACTGCAGCACGATATCCGGCGAGACCCTCTTGTGGCAGGCGGCGCACTTGTCCGCCCCGCCGTACGCCGCCGGCTCCGCCTCCTGCGCCGAAGTGCCCTGGCCGCCCCAGGGGAGACGCGTGAATGCGTACACGAGAATTACGATGACACCTGTGGCGATGACGCCGTTTCTCAGCGTCCGCGGGAATTCTTTCGGCATGGGAGACTCCGTTGTTCTGGTACGGAAGGTGACTAATCTTAATCAATTCATCCGTACGTTGCAACGGCTGCTGCGAAACGTAGAAAGGGGTGCTCCGGGCACTGTCGACAGGGCGGCCGGGCGGCCGGCAGGATCAGATCTTCTGCATCTGAGGAAGGATCTCCGTCGTGTACAGCCGGCTAAAATCGGCGCGCATGAGGTCGCGGACTTTCCGGAACTCCGCAAGCCTGTGCTCCCGTGTCCCGATGGCGAACGACGGGTCTTCGAATCCCATGTGTATCCTCCGTCCCACGCGACCGGAAAAGGCGGGGCAGGTCTCGTTCGCGTCGTCGCACACCGTGATCACGAAGTCGAACGCTTCTCCGAGGTAGAGCGAGACGTTTTTCGGGTACCCCCCGGAGATGTCCACGCCGATTTCCTTCATGACGTCGATCGCCAGGGGCTGGACGCGCGAGGCGGGGTACGTGCCCGCGGAGCAGACCTCGATGCGATCGTCAAGCGAGGCGAGGATGCCCGCCGCCATCTGGCTCCTGCAGGAGTTTCCCGTGCAGAGGATGAGCACATTCATTGCAGTTCCAGTTCCATGCAGACTGCGGAATCCGGGCAGGCGCCGGTGAACTCCGCCGATGTGCGCATCGCGCCGGTCACCGTCTCTCTGTCGACCGGAACAAAACCGCGTCCTGCAAACCAGCCCTCTGCTGTCGTCGTGAGCAACACCAGGCGCCTGATTCCAGACGAGCGCGCATCGGCGATGAGACGGAGATAGAGGCTGCTGCCGATCCCTCTGGAGCGCGAGGAGGGCCGCACGGCGAGCGAGCGGAGGAGTCCCTCAGTCCCGTACGATTCGATGCCGATCACGCCCGCCAGGGCCCCGCTCTCGCGCGCGACATAGAAGCGGGGAAGGTGTTCCCGCACGCCTTCCAGGGGCAGACCGGACGATTTCAGCAACGCTTCGATCTCCCCGGCATCCGACGGGAGAGCGCGTTCTATGACTGGCATTGTCATTTGGTCCCGCTCACGGTGATGCTCTGGAGTCCGAACGAGAGCGACGGGTGGAGCGTGTAGGCCCGCTCAGAGACCACGTTGACCTCCCTGAACCCGGCCTCGCGGGCGATGTTCAGGTAGGCCTCACGGTCCAGTGCCCCTGCAACGCAGCCTGCCCACTCAGAGAGGTCCTGCCGCACCTCGCCGGGCATCTCTCCCACCGAAACGATGTCCGACACGGTGAATTTTCCCCCTGGCTTCAGGACACGGTACATCTCGGCGAATGCCCGCCTTTTGTCGGGGACAAGATTGATGACGCAGTTGCTCAGTATCCTGTCTACCGTGCCCGCGGCGACCGGGAGGTTCTCGATTTCCCCCGGCCGAAACTCGGTGTTCGTTGCATTCAGCTTCGCCTTGTTTTCGTCGGCGCGCCGGATCATCGCTTCAGTCATGTCGACGCCGATCGCTCTCCCCTTCGGTCCCACCTTTCGCGCGGCCAGGAAGACGTCGATCCCGGCTCCCGAGCCGAGGTCCAGCACGGTCATTCCCTCTTCCAGGTCGGCGAACGCGGTCGGTGTGCCGCACCCGAGTCCGAGGTCGGCCCTCGAAAGGACGTCAGCGTCCTCTCCTTTGTAGAGTTCGTTGATCATGATCGAGCCGGCGATGCCCTCCCCGGTGCCGCACCCGCATGTGGGCCCGCAGCATGAGCCGGAATTCCTGGCGATTTCGCCGTACTTTTCTTTGACGGCGGTTTTAATGTCTGTAGCGGACATGGAGCCTCCTTCAAGTCAGTTGAGTTCCAGTGCGATTGGTTTCGCGCGCGGTTTCACGACCGCATAGGTCGCGCAGCAGCCCTTCCTGATCCTGCCTGCGAGTCGCTCGGCGTCCCTTCGCGCAATATCGTTTGAACGGAGAACGCCGGCCAGAAAATCGAGCGTCTTCCTCTGTTCGTCGCTTCGCGGCCTGGCGATGGAATAGAGCATCCAGAGCCCCTGCCGCCTGTCGTCCACCAGCCCCGCACGCCTCAGGTAGGCCAGGTGACGCGAGATTTTGGTCTGCGTGCAGCCCATGACCTCCTCGATATCGCACACGCAAAGCTCCCCGGATGTGAACAGCAGGCTGAGGATGCGCAGGCGGGACTCGTCGGAGAGGGCCTTGAACACAGCGGCATAGGATTTCATCGACAGGTTCCGGATCTATATTTGGCTATACGAATATAAATAGCCGAAGTTTCACTTGCAAGTCCTCTCCCCGCTCGCGAGGCCTTACAGGAGGGCCGGATGCCGTGGGCGCGCGGAACTTTCCCCCTGCCGGCTGCGTACGTTTGTGGATGACGGGCGGTGGACTGGGGTTGACAAGCAGGAGCCTCCTGAAACTTGCGCAGCTTTATGAGAACGGAGGCGCGTGGAAGGGAAAACAGGTTATCTCACGTGAGTGGGTGGAGAAGTCGGTCGCTCCTCACGCAAACGCCCGTGAAGGCGTGGACTACGGCTATCTCTGGTGGCTGCAGAAGTTCGGCAAAGGCGACAGGAAGTCCGCGGCGTTCTACATGGCCGGCAACGGCGGGAGCAAGATTGCGGCGTTCCCCGATCTCCATGCGGTCGTCGTCATCACGAGCACGATGTACGGCACCATCAAGGGTCACCAGCAGTCGGAGCAAATGTTGAATGAGTACATCGTCCCCGCACTGTTTCCTAAACAATGACGTTGCAGGGGAGGAGAAGGCCGATATCGGTTTCGGCCCGGAGGGCCCTCTGCGCGAGGGGGGGATTGCACGTGCCGGCCTAGTTCATCGAGCAGGCGCCTCCGCAGCAGGACCCGTCGCCGCAGGGAGGGGCGTCGTCATGGAACGGGCTGCTGCTTCCCTTCGTACTGACGCTCGCCGCGGAGATCAGGCGTACGTGCTTCTTCGAGCTGCACGACGGGCACACGATGTCCTCCTCGACCTCGCGGACCTTGTGAAACACATCGTATGTCTTCCCGCAATCTCCGCATCGATAATCGTAAATCGGCATGCACTGGCTCCTTCCCGGCCTCGAATGGTACCTGGACGTGATTTCCCGCTCTATGATATGCGCGCACGGGCGAAAAGGGTCAGAAAGAAGCGCGCCGGATGACAGATTTTGAGCCCCCGTGCGCCCGCCCTGCGGCCCTTGACCACTCAATATGGGTATGGCGGGTGGGATATTCAAGTCGTACATTCGTCGAACGAGCGACCTCACCTCACAGTGGAAGGCCCCTGCCATGAACCGTGTCTTCACGTGCGCGCTCACACTGCTCATCATCTCTCCCGGCGCTGCCCGGAAAAAGCCGCTCACGCCTGCGCTCGAAACCCTGGTCGGAACCGAACGGGAATTTGCGGCCACGTCGCTGCGCGAGGGGATCCGCGCCTCGTTCATGAAGTACTTCGCCGATGACGGGATCTCACTCTCGCCGGCGCCGCACCTCTACAAGAAGACGGCCCGCAAGTCCCCGCCCCCGGCAAATCCGCTTGCCCGAACGCTCTACTGGGAGCCAATTTTCGCCGATATTGCATCCTCCGGGGACCTGGGATGCACGATGGGTCCATCGAGGTACCGTGATGCGTCGAAGGCCGATACGACCGTAAGCTACGGGTTCTTCTTCTCTGTCTGGAAAAAAGGGCATGACGGCGCCTGGAAAGTCGCCGTCGATGTCGGCTCCGGCTCGACGAAGATCGTGGAGGAGTATTTCGGCAGGTCGCTTGAGACGATTACGCATGTATCGTACCACGCGAGCCGCAAACGGACCAGCGCTGCATCGCTCCGTCGCGAGCTCATGGCGCTTGACAGGGCATTCGGAAAGAACGCCGTCAGGCGTGGCGCCCTCGAGGCATACCGGTCGGTTCTCGATCCGCACGTCCGTGCGCTCAGGGACGGGCTCGTCCCCCTGAGCGGAAAAGAGGACATGCTGGCCTATCTCGTCAGGGGCACGGCGGTGCGCATTCCGCAGCCGATGGACGCAGGCGCGTCAAAGGGGGGAGATTTCGGCTATACGTACGGATCATTCAGTGAGAAGGTCGGGGCGAAAAACCCCTCCGGCTACTATGTCCGTGTATGGAGAAGGGACGGGAAAGGTGCGTGGCGAATTCGCTGCGAGGTGGCCGAGCCTGCCCAATAGGCACGCGACTGTTGAATAGAGCCACGAGATTTAGTAACATTCCACAAGAGCCAATCCGCTATTTGAGATGCCTGGGCCCCATCAGTTCACCGGATGGGGCCTCGCTGTTTAAAGTGAGGAATCGTTGTCTCTCGTCATCACACACGGGCTCATCATAACGGCCGGCCGGGAGTTCGCCGGGGACATCCGCATCAAGGGGGGGCGTGTGTCGGAGATCGGCTCGTTCCGCACCGACCCCGGTGACCGCGTGATCGACGCCTCTGGCCTCCTCGTCATCCCGGGAGGTGTGGATGCCCATACACACCTGGAGGCGCCGGTGGGAGGGACCGTCTCCAGCGACGATTTCGCCACCGGGACAAGGGCGGCTGCGTTCGGAGGGACGACGTGCGTCGTGGATTTTGCCACGCAGTCCAGGGGGGAAAAGCTCCTCCCGGTCCTCGATGCATGGCGGAGGAAGGGGGAAAAATCGGTCATCGATTACGGCCTCCACATGATCGTCACGGACGTCGATGCGGATTCTCCCGGGGCGCTGGGGGACCTCGTCCATGAGGGGGTGACCAGCTTCAAGCTCTTCATGGCCTACCCCGGGTCGCTCATGGTCGACGACGGGACGATATTCAGGATCATGCGGAACGCAGGCAGGCTGGGCGCGCTTGTGTGCGTCCACGCCGAAAACGGGAACCTCATCGAGCAGCTCATCCGCGAGTCCCTTGCCTCCGGAGAGACCGCACCCCGGTGGCACGCCCTTACGCGGCCTGCCGCAGCCGAGGGAGAAGCGACGCAGAGGGCAATCACGCTTGCTGCGATCGCCGGTGTCCCGCTGTATGTTGTCCATGTGACGTGCCGCGAGTCGCTCGCCGCCGTCGCCCGTGCCAGGGGGGCCGGGCAGCCTGTGTACGGCGAGACGTGTCCGCAGTACCTCCTCCTTTCCGCCGCGGACCTCGATCGGCCGGGATTTGAAGGAGCAAAGTACGTGTTGACCCCCCCGCTGCGCACCCGGGGGGATCAGGAAGCGCTCTGGGCGGCGCTCGCGGACGGGACACTCCAGGTGGTCTCGACTGATCATTGTCCCTTCATGTTCAACGGGCAGAAGGACGCGGGGAAGAACGATTTCACGAAGATCCCAAACGGCGGGCCCGGAATCGAAGACCGGATGGCCCTCCTGTTCCACTACGGCGTCACCCAGGAGAGGATCACGGCCCAGCAGTGGGTGGATCTCTGCTCCGCTTCCCCCGCGAAGCTGTTCGGCCTTTACCCCCGGAAGGGGGAGATCGCTGTCGGGAGCGACGCTGATGTCGTGATATGGGATCCCGAAGCGCCGTGTGTCATACGTGCCTCCGGGCACCACATGCACGTCGACTACTCGCTGTATGAAGGATTTGAGCTGAAGGGTCGCCCGAAAACCGTCATCGCGGGAGGCGAAGTCGTTGTGGAGAGCGGAGAGTGGGTTGGCGGAGCGCACACGGGGCGCTACCTCAGCAGAGAGCCGTTCGGTTCAGCCTACCAAAGGCACCATGAGATCGACGATCACATTCCTGCTTGACGGAAAAGCGGTCGAGATCGACTTCGCGCGAGCGGGGTCCGAGCCGCCGACCACGACCCTCCTGGAGTACCTCCGGTCGCTCCCCTCGCACAGGGGCGTCAAGGAAGGATGCGCCGAAGGAGACTGCGGGGCGTGCACAGTGGTGATTGCCGAGCCCTCCCCGGCCGGTACGCTCCGGTACAGGGCAATCGATTCGTGCCTGGTGTTTCTCCCGATGATCGACGGGAAGCAGGTGATTACTGTCGAGAATCTCCGCTCACCCGAAGGCAGCCTCCACCCCGTCCAGCAGGCGATCGTCTCTCATCACGGGAGCCAGTGCGGTTTCTGCACGCCGGGATTCCTCATGTCGATGTTCGCCCTGTACAAGTCTTCGTCCCTTCCTTCCGGCGATCAGATCATGGATGCCCTCGGGGGGAACCTCTGCCGCTGCACGGGGTATCGCCCGATTGTCGATGCCTCCCGCGACGCCTGTGCGCTCGGTCCGCACGATCATTTCAGCGCCCGGGAGAGCGGGGTCCTGGAGTTGCTCGCGGCGTCGCCGCACGACGCGTTCTGCGTGCGGTCAACCGGGAGGACATACATCCGCCCCGCCTCGCTCGATGAGGTCTTTGCGGCGCTGGAGGAATACCCGGGAGCAGCGCTCCTGGCGGGAGGGACCGACGTCGCACTCCGCGTGACGAAGCGTCACGAATCGCTTGACCCGGTGATTGATATCGGCGCGGTGCCCGAGTTGAAGGCCTCGGATCGCTCAGGCGGAGATCTCCTGATCGGAGCAGGCGTGCCCCTTGCAGATCTTCCTCCGCTTCTCGGCGACGCCTACACTGCGCTCTCATCGGCGCTCAACGTCTTCGCCTCGTCGCAGGTGAAGAACTGTGCCACGATCGGGGGGAACCTGGGGACTGCCTCCCCGATCGGCGACCTGGCCCCCGTGCTCATGGCGTACCGCGCGTGCGTTGTCCTCCGCTCGGTCCGGGGGTCGCGCCGGCTCCCGCTGGAAGAGTTCCTCACCGGGTACAGGAGGAATGCGCTCGGGCCGGGAGAGCTTGTCGCGGGGGTCGCACTCCCGTCGCCCCGGGGAGCGTTCGTCAGGTCGTACAAGGTTTCGCGGCGTCGCCAGCTGGACATTGCGACGCTGAGCGCGGGCTTCCGGCTGGAGCTGGACGGTGCAGGGAGCGTCGCAGCGCTCGTGCTTGCATACGGCGGGATGGCGGAGCGGACGGAGCGGGCGGAGCATGCGGAGCGCGCTCTCGCGGGGAGAGTGTGGTCGCGCGAAGTCGTCGAGGAAGCGGCGCGCTCGCTCGAAGCCGATTTCACACCGATCACGGATGTCAGGGGTTCGGCCGAGTTCAGGACGCTCGCGGCGAAAAACCTCATGCTCCGGTTCTGGGATGATTCGAAGCGGGGCATCCGATGAACTCCCCGGACGCGGGCGGCCCCTTCACGCACGAGAGCGCGGAGCTCCACGTCACGGGAAACGCACTCTACGTCGACGACATCCCGTCTCCTCCCGGTCTTCTCGCAGGATACGTCGTGTACAGCCCGCATGCACGGGCCCGCATCCGGAGCATCGACCTGGAAGATGCACGCGCCCTTCCGGGCGTTGCCGCGGTGCTCTGCCACAGGGACGTGCCGGGAGAGAACCAGGTCGGACCCGTGGTCAGGGATGAACGTTGCCTGGCGGAGGGGGAGGTCGAATGCGTCGGGCAGGCGGCTGTCCTGATCGCGGCCTCCGATCCTGACACCGCGCGGCGCGCGGCGGCGCTCGTCAGAATTGACTATGAGCCCCTCGAACCCGTGCTGGACATTCGTGCCGCGATGGCCCGCGGGGTCCTCCTCGGCCCGGCCAGAACGATGCGCCGCGGCGATCCGGATGCGGCGCTCGCGGCCGCCCCGCATGCGATCAGGGGCGAGCTTCTCACCGGCGCGCAGGAACACTGGTACCTCGAGACGCAGGCCTGCCTTTGCGTTCCGGGCGAGGCCGGCGACATCACGGCATATTCCTCCACGCAGCATCCGGCCGAGACGCAGGCGATCGTCGCGGGGGTGCTCGGCATCCGCGCGAGCGAAGTGACCGTCGAGGTGCGGCGCCTCGGGGGCGGGTTCGGCGGGAAGGAGACGCAGGCCAACCACGTGGCCGCCTGGGCCGCGCTCCTGTGCCGCGCCACCGGACGGCCGGTGAAGATCCGCCTCTCCCGCGACGATGACATGATCATCACGGGAAAGCGTCATCCCTACCTGGCGCGGTACGAAGCGGGGTTCGGCGACGACGGCGTGCTCCAGTCGCTCCGCGTCGAGCTCGACGCGGACGGGGGGAACGCGACCGACCTCTCGTTCGCGATACTGGAGCGGGCGATGCTCCATGCGGACAATGCGTACTACATCCCGCACATGAGCGTGGTCGCCCGCGTCTGGAAAACGAATCTTCCCTCCAACACGGCGATGCGGGGGTTCGGGGCCCCCCAGGCCATCGCGGCAATCGAGACGGTGATCGACAGGATAGGCCGCAGACTGGGAATGGACGCCGCCGAAATACGGAGGCGCAATTTCTACGGGGGAGAAGGCCGGAGCGTCACGCATTACGGTCAGGCGGTCGAAGGTGACCGGCTTCCCGCCCTGTTCTCGCAGATCACGGACTCTTCCTCGTATGCGGCGCGCCGCGAGGCGGTAAACGCGTTTAACGCCGTACACGAGTTCACGAAGCGCGGCCTGGCACTCACCCCGGTCAAGTTCGGCATCGCCTTCACGACCACGTTCCTGAACAAGGCGGGCGCGCTGGTTCACGTGTACGGCGACGGGAGCGTGCTCGTCAACCACGGCGGCGTGGAGATGGGTCAGGGGCTGCACACGAAGATCAGGCGCCTCGCGGCACGAGAGCTGGGTATTCCTGTCGAGTCGGTGCGCGTGAGCGCGACGAACACGGCCAAGGTCCCGAACACCTCGGCCACGGCGGCTTCCTCCGGCACCGACCTCAACGCCATGGCCGTACTCGACGCGATCCGGACGCTGAAATCCCGTATCGCCTCCGTCGTGGCCGGATCTTTCGCCCAGTCAATTGTCCATGGTCCATCGACTATTGTCAATCGATGTGTATTCGTGGACGGCTTCGTATACGATCAGGAGAATCCCGACCGTCGAATGAGATTCAGTGAAGCCGTCAACGCCGCCATTGCACGGCAGGTGAGTCTCAGCGCCACCGGCTTTTACCGCGTTCCGGGAATCGGCTGGGACAGGGATCAGGGACGCGGGCGTCCGTTTAACTACTACGCGCTCGGCATGGCCGTGACGGAGGCGGAGGTGGATATCCTCACAGGCGCTCACGCGATACTCCGGACGGACATCCTCTACGACGCGGGCTCGTCGATCAATCCCGGGATCGACACCGGGCAGATCGAGGGGGGATTCGTTCAGGGCCTCGGATGGTGTACGACCGAGGAAATCCTCCACGACGCGAAAGGGAATCTCCTCACGCACTCGCCGGATACGTACAAGATCCCCGCCGTGCACGACATCCCGCGGGATTTCCGCGTTGCACTCGCAGAGGAGCCGCCCAATCCGGCGGCGGTCGCTGGGAGCAAGGCGGTCGGCGAGCCCCCGTTCATGCTCGCCCTCTCCGCGTGGCTGGCGATCAAGGACGCAGTCTCGGCCGTCGACGGCCACGCATGCGAACCCCCGTTCCGCCTCCCCGCGACCAATGAAGTGATCGCGTGCGCCGCCGCTGCGCTCAAGCTGCCGGGGGAAACGCAAGTCCCGCCCGGCACCCGGAACACGTCGTCCCAGGCGGAGGCGCACGCGTGAGTCCACTTCGGGCGACATCTGAGACGCACGCATGAGTCCCCTTCGGAGAACATCGGAGACCCGCAGGTGACTCCCCTTCGGACAACATGCGTCACGGAGCTCGCCTGCCTCAGGTGCGGCAGGCTCGTGCCGGACGGCAACGTCCAGACCTGCCCCTCCTGTGGCCCCGAAGGGATACTCGACGTCCGGTACGACTATGACCGTGTCGGGGCCACGCTCGGAAAGGCGTCACTCGAGGGGCGGTCGCCGGATCACTGGAGGTACGCCGAGCTGCTCCCCGTCCCGGCGGAGGCGCCCCGTCCGCCGCTGCGGGTCGGCTGGACGCCCGTGTACGAAGTGCCGCGCCTTGCCTCCGCAATCGGTGCGGGACGGCTCTTTCTCAAGGACGACGGACGGAACCCGACGGCGTCGTTCAAAGACAGGGCGAGCTCCGTCGGCGTCATGAAGGCGATCGAATTCGGCTTGCCGACGATCGCCTGCGCGTCGACGGGTAACGCAGCCTCGTCGCTCGCCGGTCTCGCGGCCGCCGTGGGACTGCGGAGCGTGATATTCATCCCGGAGCGCGCGCCCGCGCCGAAGGTCGCACAGCTCCTCGTCTTCGGCGCGGTCGTCCTCAGGGTGTCGGGGTCGTACGAAGAGGCGTTCGATCTCTGCGCCCGGGCCTGCGCGAAGTTCGGCTGGTACAACAGGAACAGCGGCACGAACCCGTTCCTCGTGGAGGGAAAGAAAACGGCGGGCCTCGAGATTGCCGAGCAGTGTGGCGAGGCGATCCCCGACTGGGTGGTGGTTGCCGTGGGGGACGGGTGCACGATCGGCGGGATTGGCAAGGGCCTCGCCGAAATGCACCGGCTCGGCTTCATTCCCCGCATCCCGCGCCTCCTCGGCGTCCAGGCCGAGTGTGCCGCACCCGTGGTGCGGGCGTTCATGTCGGGCCAGCCGCTCGTGCCCGTTCGCGCGGAGACTCTGGCGGACAGCATCGCCGTCGGCACACCCCGCAACTGGCGAAGGGCGGTGTCTGCTGTATCGGCCTCCGGGGGATCCATGATCGCCGTGTCTGACGGAGAAATCCTGGAGGCCGTGAAATCGACTGCCCGCCTCGGAGGCGTCTTCGGCGAGCCCGCAGGCGTTGCGGGGATCGCCGGACTGCGGAAGGCGATCGCCCGGGGAGCGATCGGCCGCCGCGAGTCCGCCCTGGCGGTCATCACCGGGAACGGCCTGAAGGATATCGGGAGCGCGATGAAAGCGGGAGGCGAACCCCTCGATGTCGCGCCGGACATTGCCTCCCTGGAACGCGCCCTGGCGGAAAGGGGGGTGATCCCCGGGTGACGACGCTGCTCAAAAACTGCATGGTCGTGTCGCCTGCCGAATGTCTGGCAGCCGCGTGCGATCTCCGCGTAGCAGACGGGTTGATTGCCGATCGCGGTCCCGCCCTGCAGCCTGCACAAGGGGATGAGGTCGTCGACATCGCCGACCGGCTCGTGGTTCCCGGTTTTGTGTGCGCGCACACGCACCTCTACTCGTCCCTTTCCCGGGGGATGCCTCCACCGGCCCGGGCACCCAGGAATTTCAGGGAGATCCTCGGCCGGACCTGGTGGAAGCTCGATCGTGCACTGGATCACGACGCGATCTACCTCAGCGCGCTTGCCGGTGGACTGGAGGCGCTCAGGTGCGGGACGACCACGCTCGTGGATCACCACGCTTCCCCGGAGGCGATCGCGGGCTCGCTCGATGTGATCAGGGAGGCCCTCACCGAAGTCGGCATCAGGGGCGTCCTGAGTTACGAGGTCACGGACAGGGGAGGGGTGAAACGGCGCGACGCGGGACTCCGGGAGAACGAGAGATTCATCGCTGCGTGCGCCGACACGCCGTCGTTCCGTGGTCTCGTGGGCGCCCACGCCTCTTTCACGCTTTCAGACGCATCGCTGGAGCGCTGCGCCGAGCTCGCCCGCTCTGCAGGCACAGGCGTCCACATCCATGTGGCGGAGGACCGCTTCGACGTCCGCGATGCTCGCCGGCGGTCGCGCGCCGGCCTGCTCGGCCGGCTGGAGAAGTCGGGAGTCTGCTCGCGGAAATCGATACTCGCCCACTGCGTGCATCTCAGCGCAGAGGAGTTCCGGCGCCTGGAGGCCGCGGGGGCATGGGTGGTACACAATCCCCGGTCAAATATGAACAATGGCGTCGGGCACGCGCCCCTGCACCTGTTTCCCCGGCGGAGCGCGCTCGGCACGGATGGGTTTCCCGCCGACATGTTCGGGGAGGCGCGGGCGGGTTTCTTCAGGGCTGCCGAGGAGGGGATGGGGGGAACCGGGAGGATCGCCGGGCTGATCACCGGAGGGTGGCGCCTGGCGTCGGAGATATTCGGGACGCCGTTCGGGAAGTTCGAGCCCGGCTCGGTGGCCGACCTTGTCGTCCTCGCCTACAGGCCGCCGACGCCGTTGGACGCGTCGAATGCCGTGGCGCACCTCCTTTTCGGTCCCGGCTCCTCTGCCGTCGAATCCGTGATGACGGGTGGGAAATGGGTGCTCTGGAACCGGGAGGTCGCCGGCATGGACGAGGAAGAAGTTGCCCGCCGTGCATCGAAAGCCGCCGCCCTTCTCTGGAAGAAAATGAGGGACATCTGACTGTGGCCGAACGACGCTCAATCATCGGCAGTGGAGAGCCCCGCGTGGATGCGTGGGGCAAGGTCACCGGTACTGCGAAATTCGCCGACGACTACGCTCTTCCCCACCAGCTCGTCGGCAGGGTGCTCCGGGCGAAGCATCCGCACGCCCGGATTCTCTCGATCGATGCGAAGTCCGCCGCCTCGCTCGCCGGTGTGGAAGCCGTTCTCACGGCACGGGACATTCCCGGGAGCAGGGCCTTCGGCATCGTGGTGAAAAACCAGGAAATCCTCGCACTGGACAAGGTCCGCTATCTCGGCGACGGCGTGGCGCTGGTTGCCGCGAGGAGCGCGCGCATCGCGGAGGAAGCGCTCGCGCTCATCGACGTGCGCTACGAGCCTCTTCCCGTGCTCACGGATCCCGAGGAGGCGATGAAGGAGGATGCTCCCAGGATCCACGACGGTGAGAACGTCTTCGTCCATCACAAGGTCAGAAAGGGGAACGTCGAGAAAGGCTTCGACGCGGCCGATGTCGTGCTGGAGCGGACGTTCAGGACGCAATTCGTCGAGCATGCGGCGATCGAGCCGGAAGCCGTTCTTGCCGAGCCGGCCGAGCATGGAGGGGTGAAGATCACCGGGTCGATACAGAACCTCTTCTCGAGCCGGAGGAGCGTCGCCGCCGCGCTCAACCTCGAGCTCAACCGCGTCCAGCTCATCCAGGCAACGCTCGGCGGATCATTCGGCGGGAAGGACGAGGTGATGACCTCGATGTGCTGCAGGGCTGCGCTCCTGGCGCTCGCCACGGGGAAGCCGGTCAAGATGGTGAACTCCCGCGAAGAATCGATGCTGGAGAGCTACAAGCGCCACCCGTATGTGATGTACTACCGGTGGGGCGCACGGAAAAACGGGACGATCATGGCGATGGAGATCCGGTGCATCGCCGACGGGGGAGCGTACGCCTCGATGAGCCCGTTTGTCACCTGGCGTTCGGTGGTCCAGGCCACCGGCCCCTACCTCTGCGACAACGTCCGGACGGACGTCTACGCGGTCTACACGAACAACAACTATACGGGGGCGATGCGGGGATTCGGCTCGCCCCAGGTGAACTTCGCAATCGAGTCAATGATGGACGAGCTGGCGGAGCGCCTCGGCATGAGCCCGCTGGAGATCCGGCTCAGGAATTGCTTCACGCGGGGCTCCGTCACCGCCACGGGGCAGAGGCTCGACCACGTGGTGAGCCTGCGCGAGGTTCTCCAGGATGCGGCCGACGGCATCGGGTTTGCCGAGAAGTGGAAAACGTACAGGGAGGCGCCCGCGGCCCCGCGCAGGCGCGGCGTCGGGCTCGCGTGCAGCTACCGGGGGGTCTCGCTCGGAGCGGAAGGCGCGGACGCGGCGGAGGCCGTGGTCTCTGTGCAGACCGACGGGAGCGTGATCGTCTCCTCCGGCATCACGGACATGGGACAGGGGGCCCAGACGCAGATGTGTCAGATCGTCGCGGGCGTGCTCGGTCTCCCGATTTCCGGCGTCCTGTTCCTGAATACCGACACCAGCCGCGTGGCCGACTCCGGCCCCACGGTCGCCTCGCGGGGGACGATCATGGGGGGGAGCGCGGCAAAAAACGCTGCGGGGATCGTCCGGGCGACGATGCTGGATGTGGCCGGCGCGATGACGGGGTTCTCGCCCCGGGAGCTGGAGATTGCCGGGGGATACGTCCTCCTGGCCGGCGACGGGTCGCGCCTGGCCTCATTCGCCGAAGTTGCCGCCGAGTGTTTCGCCCGCGGCAGGCCGATGCACGCGATGGGATGGCACCGCTCGCCGCGGACGACGTGGGATGAGGCGACGGGGCAGGGAGACGCGTACTTCACGTTCGTGTACGGCGCGAACGCCGCCGAGGTGGTCGTCGACACGGAGACGGGGAAGGTGGACGTCGGGGCATTCGTTTCGGTCCACGACGTCGGCCGTGCGATCAATCCCGACGCGGTGCGGGGGCAGATGATCGGCGGCGTGGCGATGGGGCTCGGGTACGGCCTCATGGAGGAATTCGTGATCGAGGAGGGGGTCCCCGCCCAGCTTAATTTTGACGAATACCTGATCCCGACGTCCATGGACGTTCCCGACGTCAGGACGATCATCGTGGAGAACGAGGATCCGGCGGGTCCATTTGGCGCGAAGTCCGTGGGTGAACCGACCAACGAGATTGCCGCTCCCGCGATCGTCAATGCCATATTCAACGCGACGGGACGAAGGGTCACCGATCTCCCGGCGAACCTCGAGCGGGTGCTCCTGGGTCATGCGCTGCGCCGGGGGGGACCGCGCGGATCGTCGCTGAAGGACTCTCCGGCGGCGCCTGACTTCTCCTGTAAAGTCCCCCCGGGTGAGCCGTGAAACCGTTTGTCTATATTGTCGCGCACACGGTTCCCGAGGCGGTGTCCGCACTCCGCAGGCATGGCGGTGCGGCACGTGTCCTTGCCGGGGGGACCGACCTGCTGAGCGAGCTGCGCCGCCCCGGGGCGGCGCAACCGGAAGTCGTCGTGGATATCTCGCGCATTAAATCGCTGCGCCGTATCTCCAGAGAAGGGGAGGTTATTCTGCTCGGCCCGCTCGCGACGCACGCCGAGCTTGTGCAATCCGGGCTCGTCCGGTCGGGTGCACCGCTGCTCGGCCTCGCCGCCGCGTCCATAGGCTCCCCGCAAATCCGTAACCGGGGGACGATCGGCGGGAACATCATGAATGCCGCCGCGTGCGCCGACACGGTTCCTCCCCTGATCGCGCTTGGCGCCGTGGCCACGCTCACCTCCGCAGACGGCGAACGCCGCTGCCACATGTCGGGCTTCTTCGCCCGGCCCTACGCGACAGTCGCCCGGAAGGACGAGCTGCTGACGCAGGTGCGGTTCGACGCGCTCCCGGCCGGCGCGAGGAGTTCGTTCGTGAAGCTCGGCAGGCGGAACGCTCTTGCGATCTCGCGTCTGAGCGTGGCGACCGTCGTCGTTACGGACGCGGAGGGCCTGATTGCCGATGTCCGGATCGTCCCGGGCGCCGCGTTTTCGGTCTGGAAGAGGATCATGGAGGCCGAGCATCTCCTGATCGGGAAACCGCCGTCGACGGCGCTCTTCGCCGAGGCGGGGCGCGTGGTTGCAGGAACGATGGTGCGCGAGACCGGACGTCGCTGGTCTACGGAATACAAGGAGCCGGTGATCGCGGCACTCGCCCGCCGCGCGCTGGAAAGGTGTTTCGAACTCGACGCCCGATGATCCGTCATTGCGAACCGCGCCGTTCAGCGACGAAGTCCGCCTTTTGGACCACGCCGCTCCTTGGCGTGGCAATCTCATATGAACAGACATGACGATAACGTTCACACTTAACGGCAAGCCCGAGCAGTGCGACATCCCGCCCGATCTCACGCTGCTTGACCTCCTGCGCGACGTTCTCGGGCTGACCGGGACGAAACGGGGATGCGAGGCGGGTGAGTGCGGTGCCTGTACCGTGCTCCTTGACGGGCTGGCCGTCAACTCCTGCCTCGTTCTGGCGCCGCAGGTTGCCGGGCGCGATGTGCTGACAGTCGAGGGCCTCGCCCCGGCGGGGAAGCTCTCGTCGCTGCAGCAGGCCTTCATCGACCACGGGGCCGTGCAGTGCGGGTTCTGTACGCCGGGGATGCTCATGAGCGCGACAGATCTGCTTGCGCACGCGCCGGAGCCTTCTCCGCATGAGATCCGGGCGGCGATCGCGGGGAACCTCTGCCGCTGCACGGGATACCAGCAAATCGTGGAGGCCATCGAGGATGCTGCTCGAAAACGCGCTCTCTCCCGCTAGCCTACCCGTCATGAGCGGAACGGAGGTCCTCCGGGAGGCTGCGAAATGCCTCACCTGTTTCGATGCCCCCTGCACATCGGCCTGCCCGGCACACATCGATATCCCGGGGATGATCGGCATGGTGCGGAGCGGAAACCTCGCCGGTGCCGCGGCCGCGGTCAGGAGCGCCAATGCGCTTGCCGCCGTGTGCGGCGCGATCTGTCCCCAGGAGGTCTACTGCCAGGCCGCATGCACGAGGGGGAAGAACGGAGCCCCTGTCCGCATCAGGGAGCTGCACATGTTTGCCACGGGCTCGGAACGCACAAGGCCCCTCGCGCCGGCCTCACGTCCCTCGACGGGGAGGACCGTGGCCGTGATCGGCGGCGGCCCCGCCGGGCTCGGCTGCGCCTTCGGCCTGGCGGTGCGCGGCCACGCCGTTGATCTCTACAACGACGGTCCGCCGGGCGGCGTCCCGCGCAGGACCATCCCGCCGTTCCGCCTCCCGGACGACGTGCTCGGGCAGGATATCGGATTCCTTGCCTCCAGCTACAGGTTCCATGATTGCGTCGTCGACGCCCCGGCGTTCGCGAGCATCGCGGCCTCGCACGATGCTGTCTTCATTGCCGCGGGGCTCGCTCATGAGCGGGTCCTGGGGATCCCGGGTGAGCATCTCGGCGGGGTGCTGCCGGCGCTCAGGTTCCTCGAACGTGCAAAGCGGGACCCTTCGGCCGCCGTGACAGGTGCGCGCGTGGTCGTCGTCGGCGGCGGGAACGTGTCGCTGGATGCGGCCGCCGTCGCGCGTCGGTCGGGCGCAGGTGCCGTCGTCCTCCTCTACCGCCGATCGGCGAACGAGATGCGCGCCTGGAGCGCGGAGCGTGAAGAGGCGCGCCGGCAGGGAGTGGAGTTTCTCTTTCTCGCGGTCCCCGTTGAAATCGTCGGATCGGGAGGAGCCGTCTCGGGCGTCCGGTGCCGGCGCACGCGGCTGGGAGCGCGGCTCGACGCCACCGGCAGGCCGGTGCCGCAGGAAGTGCCCGGGTCCGAATTTCTCATCCCCGCTGACTCCGTCATCGTCTCCGTCGGCCAGGAGTTGCGTGCGGCCTGGCTTCCGAATCTCGCGCGCACCGCCGCGGGGTTCATTCGCGTCGATAGAGACTTCAGGACGTCCTCCCCGGGGATCTTCGCCGGAGGAGACGCGACCGCCGGGGAGGGTACCATCGTCCTCTCCGTTGCGCAGGGGATGGGGGCGGCCCGCGCGATTCACGAACATATCATGAGGAATCGGGATGGAGACCCCCGACCGCGGTCCTGACATCTTCCCGCTGCGGGACCTCTCCTACGAGTTGTTGGGGATCCCGCTGGAGAACCCCTTCATCCTGGCCGCCGGCCCGTCGACGGACGATCCCGCGATGGTCGCACGGGCGTTTGCGCTGGGGTGGGCGGGTGCGGTACTGAAGACCACGTCGGTGGAGGGGACGCGCGTCGACCTTGCATACCCGATGATGTCGGCACTCAACTGGGATGAGAAACTGCTGTTCGGGATGGGAAACATCGATCTGATCTCCGCGCACCACGTCGACCGGGTGGAGTCCGCGGTGCGCGCGCTGAAAAGGGAATTTCCCCGCAAGATGGTGGCGGCGAGCATCATGGCGGGAAAAAAAGAGGACTGGCAGTCGCTCGTCGCACGCCTGGAAAATGCCGGCGTCGACCTTATCGAATGCAGCTTCTCCTGTCCCCAGGGGAATATCGGGGAGGATCCCGGCAGGATGCTCGCACAGAGCGCGGCGGCAACGGAAACGACGGCGCGCTGGGTGAAAGAAGCGGCCCGGCGCGTGCCCGTTTCGATCAAGATCACGCCTCATGTGACGGACATCGTGGAGATCGCCAGGGCGGTGCACAGGAGCGGCGCAGACGCGCTGACCGCGTCCAACTCCATACAGGCCCTGATGGGCGTCGACATCCGGACATTTGTTCCGAAGCCGGCGCTCGGGAGCCGTTCGACATACAGCGGCCTGACGGGCCCCGCCATCAGGCCGATCACGCTCCGGACGATCGCGGAGATCGCGCGTAACGTTCCCCTCCCGGTCCTGGGCACGGGCGGTGCGTCCTCCTGGAGCGATGCCGTGGAGTTCATGAGCGTGGGAGCGCGCTGCGTCCAGTTCTGCACGCTCGTCATGCACCGCGGGTTCGGCGCGATCGATGACCTGCGGAGCGGCCTCGCGCACTACCTGGACGACATGGGCTTTGCCTCCCCCCTCGAGATCGTCGGGAAGGCGCTGCCTCACATCGCCGTGCACGACGAACTGCCGAGGCGAAGGATGCGGAGCGTGATCGACGGATCGCGCTGCATCGGGTGCGAGGTCTGTTATGTTGCCTGCAGGGACGGGGGCCACGGGGCGATCGACCGCCGCGAAAACCGGGTCCCGGTCGTGGATCCCGGCCGCTGCGTCGGCTGCGGCCTCTGTCCGCACGTCTGTCCTGAATCCTGCATCGCCCTCGTGGAGGTCACATGATCTCCCGTCATTGCGAGCGCTTTTTGCGAAGTCCATTCTTTGGATCACGCCGCACTTTGGCGTGGCAATCTCCAGCAAAATTCTGAGCCCATCCCATGAAATCCAACATCATCGGTACGCTCAGGGATGACATCATCCGCCGCAGCGCGCAGCGCTGCCGCGAGCGGAGGATCAGGATCCCGACGTTCGCGGAGCTGCGTGACCCGCGGCTCATTCCCGCCTCCGTCGCCGAACGCCTTGACGGCGTCGGCCTGTGGGACGTGAACCCGGCAAATCTTTTCCGGATCACGTGGAAGAACGATCTGGCCACGGGGCGCTACGGGGAAGTCAACACGCTGGAAATTCCCCGCGCGGTTACGGGAGTCGACGCGCGTATCATCGGGCTCGTGGGAAAGTACTTCCCGACGGGGGCGCACAAGGTTGGCGCGGCGTTCGGCTGTCTGGTGCCGCGGCTTGTGAGCGGGGAATTCGACCCTTCCCGCCACCGGGCCGTCTGGCCCTCCACGGGGAATTTCTGCAGGGGAGGGGCGTTCGATTGCGCACTGCTGGGATGCACGGCGCTGGCGATCCTCCCCGAGGAGATGTCCGCCGAGCGCTTTGCCTGGCTGCGGGAGATCGGCGCCGAGGTGATTGCCACGCCGGGCTGCGAATCGAACGTCAAAGAGATCTACGACAAGTGCTGGGAGCTGAAGAGGGATCCCGTCAACGTCATCTTCAACCAGTTCGAGGAGTTCGGAAACCCGATTTTCCACTACAACGTAACCGGGCCCGCGATCGAAGAGGTCCTCGCCTCGCCTGCGCTGGCAGGATGCTCCCCGGCGGCGTTCGTCTCCTCAACCGGATCCGCGGGCACGATCGCCGCGGGCGATTACCTGAAAAAGAACAACCCGCTCTGCCGCACGGTGGCCGCCGAGGCGCTCCAGTGCCCGACGCTCCTGATGAACGGGTTCGGCGGGCACCGGATCGAGGGGATCGGCGACAAGCACGTCCCCTGGGTGCACAACGTGATGACGACCGACGCCGTTGCCGCGATCGACGACGAGGACTGCATGAGAGTCTTCCGGCTCTTTAACGAGGAGGAAGGGAAACGCTGGCTCATTGCCCTCGGGCTCACGCAGGAATCGGCCGAGTCCCTTTCGCTCCTCGGGATCTCCGGCGTCGCGAATCTGCTTGCCGCGATCAAGACGGCCCGGTACTATGACCTCACGTCGCGGGACGCCGTCTTCACCGTCTTCACGGATTCCTCCGGGCTTTATGCGTCCCGCCTGGCGGAGCTCGGGCGCGAGCGGGGGCCGTACGGTAAGACCGACGCGGCCCGCGATTGCGAGGGGCCGCTTCATCACCAGCGGACCGATTTCTTCCGGGAGCTGTCGCACGCCGACAGGAAATCGATCCACAACCTGAAATACTTCACGTGGGTCGAGCAGCAGGGGAAGACCGTCGAAGAGCTGAACGCCCAGCGCGAGGCCGGGTACTGGCGGTCACGCTTCGAGGACGAAGTCGTTCTCTTCGACCGCCTGATCGAGGCGTTTAATAACGCCGGTTGAACACCCCGTCATTGCGAGGAGCGCTTCTCAGCGACGAAGCAATCTCAAAACAATGTCTCTATGATCAGTCCATCATCCATCCTCTCTGCCTCGCAGAAGAACGAGCGCTCCGTCGCTGGATTCCTCCGCGATCTCATTGCCATCAAGTCCCTCAGCGGACAGGAAGAGCGCGTCATCGCGCGCATCAGGGAGGAGATGCAAGCCTGCGCCTACGACGAGGTCACCGTCGACGGCATGGGGAACATCCTCGGCAGGATCGGCAGGGGAAAGCACGTCATCGCCTTTGACGCCCACGTCGATACGGTGGATGTCGGCAACCCGGCGAACTGGACCGTCGATCCGTTTGCCGGGGCGGAGAAGGACGGCGTGATCTACGGCCGCGGCGCCTGCGACATGAAGGGGGCGCTCGCTTCCATCGTCCACGGGGGGAAGCTGATCAGGCAGCTCGGACTGGAAGGGGAGTATACGCTGTTCGTCGTGGGGAGCGTGCAGGAGGAGGACTGCGACGGGCTCTGCTGGCAATACATCATCAACGAGGACCGCATCCGTCCCGAGGCCGTGGTCATCGCCGAGCCGACGAACCTCGGCGTCTACCGCGGGCACCGCGGGAGGATGGAGATCGAGGTCCGGACCTCGGGCGTCTCCTGCCACGGCTCCGCGCCGGAGCGGGGCGTGAACGCGATCTACAGGATGGCGCCGATCGTCCGGGATATCGAGACGCTCAACGATCGACTCGGCGGTGAACCGTTTCTTGGCAAGGGGACCGTGACGATCGCGGAGATACGCTCCACCTCCCCCTCGCTCTGCGCGGTCGCCGACTCGTCGACGATACACCTGGACCGCCGGCTCGCTGCCACGGACACGATGGACTCGGCGCTGCGCGAGATCCGCGATCTTCCGTCCGTCCGCGCGGCGGGAGCGGACGTGGTCGTGCTGGAGTACCGCGTGCCGAGCTGGCGCGGTGTCACCTACCCCGTGCAGAAGTACTATCCGACCTGGCTGCTGGCGGAGGACCACCCTCTCCTCAGGGCGGGAGCGGGGAACTTCGAGTCGCTCTTCGGCGCTCCTGCCGGGATCGGACGCTGGGTGTTCAGCACAAACGGCGTTGCTGTGATGGGAATGCATGGTATCCCCTGCCTCGGGTTCGGACCCGGCAACGAGATCCACGCGCACATGGCGACGGAGCAGATCCCGGTCGAACACCTGGTGAAGGCGGTGGCGTGGTATGCCGCCTTCCCGGCGGCATACCTATCCACAATCAACCACACGTGACGGGCGATCATGGCACGAGGCACGTTGACGAAGCTCCCCGGGACGCTCAGGGGGCGCGACTACATCGAGACGCGCGACTGGACCGTGAAAGAAATCGAGCTGGCCCTCGACACGGCCGGGAAACTGAAGAAGGCGTTCCGCCGGGGAACGCCGACGCGGTACCTGCCGGACAAGACCATCTTCCTCTTTTTCTTTGACAAGTCCACCCGGACGCGGAACTCCTTTGAGGCCGGGGCGACGCAGCTCGGTGCGCACGCGCATTTCATCGCGGCCGAGACGTCGCAGGTGGCGCACGGCGAGTCCCCGAAGGACATGGGCATCATCCTCTCGAGCTACGGCCACGCCATCGCCATCCGGCACGACCTGGTGCCGGGGGAGGGCAATGCCTACATGCGCACGGTTGCCGCTCATGCCCGGGTCCCGGTCCTCAACATGCAGTGCGATATCGATCATCCGTTCCAGACGCTGGCCGACCTGATGACGATCCGGGAGGAGTTCGGGAAGAACCTGCGCGGACTGAAGATCGCGGTCTCGTGGGCCTACGCCCCCAGCTACGCCAAGCCGATGTCGGTTCCCCAGGGACTCATCACGCTCATGACGCGGTTCGGCCTGGACGTGACGCTCGCCCACCCCCCGGAATACTCGCTGATGAAAGGCCCGATGGAATTTGCCCGGGAGACCGCCAGGAAGAACGGGACGACGTTCGAAGTTGTTGATTCGATGGACGAGGCTTTCAAGGGGGCGGATATCGTCTATCCGAAATCCTGGGGGATCGAGTCGCTGTTTCATAACCCTGCCGAAGCCCTCGAAATCTCGAAGAAATACAGGGACTGGATCTGCGATGAGCGGCGCATGAAACTCGCGAACACTGAAGCCATCTACATGCACTGCCTCCCCGCCGACCGGGGGTTCGAAGTCGTGGACGCCGTGATCGACGGCCCGCAGTCCCGCGTCTACCCCGAAGCGGAGAACCGCCTGCACACGTGTAAGTCCGTCATGGCGCTGACGATGTGATGGACGCGCTGGAGCACATCCCTTCCGCGCTTGAAGCGCATCCGGCCGTGATGCTCGCGACCGTGATCGGCACGTCGGGCTCGACGCCCGCAGTGGTGCTTTCCCGGATGCTCGTCGCTCCCGGACGCACCCGCCTTGCCGGGACGATCGGGGGAGGCTGCATTGAATCCGACGTGATTGCCGCGGCGGACGAGCTGTGCGCGGCCGGGCGGTCGGCCATCATGACATTTACGCTCACGGAGGATCACCCGGAAAGCGGAATGCTGTGCGGCGGCACGCTGAATGTGTTTATCGAACCGGTCCTGAAAAGTGATGCGGCATTCGTTGCGGCGCTCCTTGAGCGGAGGGAGTCGGGGGAGGATACGATCCGGGGAACGGCGTCGCGGCATGACGGGACGATGCTGGGGCGCTTCATGATGCTTGTGGATGCGGCGGGGAAGCTTGCAGCCGGCCGCGGCGTGGATCCCGTGCAGGCCCTTCCCGGGCCCCTGCGTGCCCGGAGCAGCTTCGTGCTCGACGTGGCCGCGGAGACTGCCCTTGCCGGCGGGGCGAGGCAGCTGGAGCTGGAGGACGCGACTGTCGTTCTTGAGCGCCTCCGGGGCGCGCCGGCGCTCCTCTTGTTCGGCGGCGGCCACGTGTCGCTCGCGGTGTGCAGGATCGCCGCGCTGGCCGGCTTCCGCGTCACCGTCATCGACGACAGGCCTGAATATGCCAGCGCGGCGCGCTTCCCCGATGCGGCGAGGACGATGGCGGTGGATTTTCTCGCGGCATTTCCGCAGCTGAACGTTCGCCCCTCCGCGTCCATTGTGATCGTCACGCGCGGTCACAAGGCCGACGAGCTGGTGCTGTACGAGTCCATGAAGACACAGGCCGGCTACGTCGGCATGATCGGGAGCAGGAAGAAGGTTGCGGCCACGTTTGAGCGGCTGATCGCGGGGGGCGTATCCGCCGATCTCCTGCGTCGTGTCCGCGCGCCGATCGGCGTCGATATCGGCGCCGCGACGCCAGAGGAGATCGCCGTCAGCATTGTTGCCGAGCTGATCCATCACCGCCGGATTCCCGGCGTCCCCCTCAGGTTCAAATCGAACCGGTGATCCCCTCAGGGCTCGTTTGTCCAGATTGTGTGATCGGCGGAAATCTGGAGGTCGTGATTGAACTCGCTCTCGCAGCGCGGGCAGATCCGCATCGCCGGCACGTGGTCGAGCAGCGCCTGTTCGATCGGCTTCTTGCAGCCGATGCAGATTCCGTACGTCCCGGCGGCGAGCCGCGTCAGCGCGCTCCTCAGCTCCTCCAGCTCGAAATCAGACCTGAACGACAGAAGGCCATCGACCTCATAGTCCGAGAGAGCGTCAAGCGCCGGGCCCTGGTCGGGTATCTGGACGTTGTACTGATCGCTCAGACGCTTGACGAGATGGAGAAGAATGGCGTGCCGCACGGCGCGTCTGCTTTTTCGCATAACGGCCTCCTCACAACCAACACCGGTTACCTGGTTCGCCCGAGCGGGGGTACAGAGGGAAGAGCGATACTGAGGTTTGGACTTGAGTGGACGTTCAGAAGTTTAATGTCGAAAGTCAGGATCTGGTTCTGTCGTCTGTCATAGTTAACGATTTGTTCATCCCCGTTGTTCCCCGAATGAAAAAGAAATCTCCGGCGACGCTCGCGCCCGAGCCCCCCCGTCTCCCGGGCGAGCTGCCGCCCGCGACCTTGAATCTGCTCCGGGACGAAAACGAGATTGCATCTGTCAGGTTGGAGGGAAACCGGTTCGTAAACGCTTCCGCCACCGGGGTGCTCCTCGATCAGATCGTGATGCACGGAGTCACGTTCAGCGCCGGGCGGCTCTCAAACGCCAGGTTCACCGACGTGCTCCTCGACGGCGCGGATCTCTCCGGATCCGTTATCACCAGGTCGCGCCTCCAGCGGGTGGAGTTTCGCGGGTGCCGGCTTACGGGCGCGCAGATCTCCGAGTGCAAATGCAGGGATATCGTCTTTAGAGATTGTACGCTTGAAAGCGCAATTCTCATCTCGGGGACATTCCAGTCCGTCCTGTTCCAGCAATGCAACCTGCGCAGGGCGCTCTGCCACAATGACGATCTTTCCGGGGCGGTATTCCGGGGGTGCGACCTCGGCGGGGCGGATTTTGCGGGGAGCACCACGAAGGGGATCGATCTCCGTGGGTCCGATCTCACGGGGCTCCACATCGAACCCCGCCAGCTCCAGGGAGCCACGATCGACCCCCTCCAGGCGATGCAGGTCGCCGCGCTCATCGGCATCACCGTGAAGGAGCAGGGGGAATAACCCCCCTTGTCATTGCGAGGGCACGCTCTTCGTGCCCGTGGCAATCTCAATCCAGCTTCTTCCTGAACCTCAGCACGCTCGCGGCGAGCACCGCGCTTCCCATCCCCAGGAGCAGGACGGCCTGCAGCCACAGGTCGCTCAAGCCCACCCCTTTGAGCGGACGATGGTGAGATAATGGCGCATCGGGATCAGCCAGGAGAGCCCCTGGAGGATCTTCGGCATGTTGTCGATCGGGAACGCGAAGCCGGACAGATAGAGCATCGGTTGCATGATGAAGAACTGCCCGACCATCATCGCCTGCTGCTGTGTGCGGGAAATCGTGGAGAGGAACAGCCCCAGGCCCAGCGACGTGAGGAGAAAGCACCCGGAGAGGCCGATGAGCAGCGGCACGCTCCCCCTGATGGGAATGCCGAACCCGAACACCATCACGGTGACGACGACCGTGGCGTTTGCGGCGGCGATCGCCGTGAACGGTATCATCTTGCCGATCATCAGCTCCGTGGGCGTGATGGGGGTGACCATGATCTGCTCCAGCGTGCCGATCTCCTTCTCCCGCACGATCGCCATCGACGTCAGGTTCATCGTCCCCGCGAGCAGGATCATCACCAGGAGGCCCGGCACCATGTAGTTCCGGGATTTGAGCTGCGGGTTGTACCATGCGCGCACCTCCGTGTCGACGCCCGCGGTGGGCAGCTTCCCCCCTGCGACTTCCGTGAGAATGCCCGAGGAGTACTGGCCGAGTATCTGGTTGAGATAGCCGAGCGCAATGGCCGTCGTGTTCCCCTCGCTCCCGTCGACAAGGACCTGGACCTTCGCGCCCCGGCGCCCCACGATCATGTCCCCGAACCTGTGGGGGATCACGAGGACCATGGAGACCCGGTCGGCGTCCAGGTAGGGCTGGATTGCGTTGTAATCGTCGATCGAGTACTCGACGGTGAAATAGCCCGAGGTCACCAGCTTCTCGACCAGGTCGCGGCTCTCGGCGGACTTGTCCTGGTCGCACACGGCGATGGCGATGTCCTTGATGTCGACCGAGACGGCATATCCCATCAGCCCGAGCTGCATGACCGGGGCAATCAGGATGATCGGCAGGAGCTTCCTGTCCCTGGGGAGCTGCGTGAACTCTTTTTTCAGAAGCGCCGAGATCCGCTGGAAGTTCATGGCCTCATGCGATCGTTTTCCGGAACCGGCGGATGCTCAGGAAGAGCACGACCGTCGTGAACGCCGCCAGGTAGACGACCTGCGGCCACCAGGCCGAGAGCCCGACCCCTTTCAGGATGATCCCCCGCAGGATGATCAGGTAGTACTTTGCCGGGGTGATGTTGGAGAGCGCCTGGATCCACCAGGGCATGCTCCGCAGGGGGAACATGAAGCCCGAGAACATCATCGTGGGGAGCGTCGCCAGGAGCGCCGCGAGCTGGAAGGCGACCATCTGCGTCTCCGCGACCGCCGAGACCCAGAGCCCGATCGAGAGCGCGGCCATGATGAAGAGGAGCGTGGTGAAGAACAGGAGGAGCAGGCTCCCCTTGATGGCCACGTCGAACATGAAGTATCCCGCGGTCAGCACCAGCGCGGCGGCGACGAGCGAGATGAGCACGTAGGGGATGAGCTTCCCGACGATCAGCTCCAGGGGACTGATGGGGGAGACGTCGATCTGCTCGATGGTGTTCCGCTCCTTCTCCTTGACGATCGAGAGGGACGTGGCGATCACGGCCGTGATCGCCAGGACGAAGCCGATCAGTCCCGGGACGAGGAATTTGGCGCTCTTGAGTTCGGGGTTGTACCAGATGCGCGCCTCGTACCGCACCGGGATGTATGTGCCGAGACCGAGGCGGGCGAGTGACTTGAGGACGATCGCCTGCGAGTAGTCGAGCGCGATCGCCTGGACGTAGCCGATGATCGTGGTCGCGTAGTTCGCGTCCATCCCGTCCACGAGCACCTGGACCTCGGGTGACCGGCCGGAGAGCAGGTCGTGCGAGAAATTCGCTGGGATGATCACCGCCAGGCGCACGCCGCCGTCGTTCAGGAGCGCGGCGGCCTCGGCGCTGGAGCGGGCCTGGGCCACGTAATCAAAATAGCCGGAGGTGACGAATGAATCCATGAACTCCCTGCTCTCGGCCGACCGGTCGTCGTCGTAGACGGCCATGCGGACGTGCTGCACGTCCGAGTTCAGCGCGTAGCCGTTGAGCAGCATGAGGAGGACCGGGAAGAGCGTGAGGATCGCGAGCACGCGCTGGTCGCGCCTGATCTGGCGGAATTCCTTGATGATGATGGGCCGGAGTCGTCTGAGCATGGGTCAGGCTGCCTTTGCTTCCCGGTCCAGCAGGTAGATGAACACGTCCTCCAGCGACGGGGTGATCCGTTCGATCGTCCGGTACGCGATGCGGTGGGAGGCGAGGAGGGCGTCGATCGCCCCCCGGGCGGCCGCCTCGTCCGGCACCGTCACGTGCAGGTAGTTCCCGAACACGGAGGTTTCCAGCGCCCACGGCTCCTTCTCGATGAGCGCCATCGCCTCGATGACCGTGTCGCACTGGACTTCGAGGATCGGCGTGGTGATGTAGTTCGTCTTCAGCTCGCGCGGGCTCCCCCCGGCGATGATCCTCCCCGCATTGATCATGATGATGTCGTTGCAGTACTCTGCCTCCTCGAGGAAGTGGGTCGTCACGAGGATGGTCACGCCCTGCAGGGAAAGCTCGTTGATCAGCTCCCAGAACCGCCTCCGCATGATCGGATCGACGCCGCTTGTCGGCTCGTCGAGGAAGACGATCTTCGGCCTGTGGAGCACGGCGCACCCGAGCGCCAGCCGCTGCTTCCACCCGCCGGAGAGCGTTCCCGTGATGCTCCGCTCCCGGCCGCGCAGGCTGGTGATATCCAGCATCCATTCCTGGCGCTCGCGGATCGCCCCTGGCGTCATGCCGTAGACCCGGCCGCAGAAGGCGATGTTCTCCTCGATCGTGAGATCCTCGTAGAGGGAGAATTTCTGGGACATGTACCCGATCGAGAGTTTCACCTTTTCGGGGTCGGTGCCGATGTCGAAGCCGCCCACGAGAGCCCGGCCGGAGGAGGGCTCCAGGAGGCCGCAGAGCATCCTGATCGCCGTCGATTTCCCGGCGCCGTTGGCGCCCAGGAACCCGAAGATCTCCCCCTGTTTCACGTCGAACGAAATGTGATCGACGGCGGTGAAGTTCCCGAAGCGCTTCGTCAGTCCCTCGACGACGATCGTGTTGGCGCTCATGGGGGCGTGCTCCCGCCTCCGGGATCGCCGGAGGCCTGTGCCGAGAGGAGCGAGATGAAGACGTTTTCGAGCGACGGCGGGATCACGCGCCAGTGCTCCACGTCGATCCTGCTTTCCTTCAGTTCCTGGAGCAGCGGCGGGACGTCCCGCGCGGCGTTCTCCACGAGGATGTTGAGCCTGTCCCCGAATGCCTGGGCTTCCCTGACCAGCGGGAGCGTGCGCACGCGCGCGAAGGAGCGCCGGAGGTCCGCGCAGACGACCTCCACGACCTCCCCCCGCATGAGGTTCTTCATCGCGCGGGGCGAGTCGGTGACCAGGTTTTTCCCGCCGCTCATCATGGTGACCCTGTTGCAGCGTTCCGCCTCGTCCAGGTAGGGAGTCGTCATCACGATCGTCATTCCCGTGCGCAGGAGGTTGGCGAGCACCTTCCAGAAATCGCGCCGCGAGACCGGGTCGACGCCGGTCGTGGGCTCGTCCAGCAGGAGGAGTTCGGGGGAATGGATGAGCGTGCAGGCGAGGGCGAGCTTCTGCTTCATCCCTCCCGAGAGGCGGTCGGCGAGACGCCCCCGGAAGGGGGTCAGCCGGGTGAACGCCAGGAGCTCGTCGCGGCGCTCACGGTACTGTGACACGCCGTGGATCTCTGCGAAGAACTCGATATTCTCGTCAATGGTCAGGTCGCCGTAGAGGCTGAACTTCTGCGAAAGATACCCGATGCGCTTTTTCACCTCCTCGGGCTGCTGCGTGACGTCGAACCCGAGGACGTTGATCGATCCCGATGTGGGAGGGGTGATCCCGCACAGCATGCGCATCACGGTCGTCTTGCCCGCGCCGTCGGGACCGACCAGCGCGAACATCTCGCGGCGCCGGATCTCCAGCGTGAGGTCGTCAACGGCGACGACATCGCCGAATTTTCTCACGACGGAAGTGACCGTAACGGCGTTCACCGGGCGAGCCCCTTCACTGGTGCAGGTAGGCGTCCGCGGGCATGCCGGCCTTGAGGATCCCCTCGCGGTTGTCGACTTCCAGCTTGACGCCGAATACGAGCTTCGTCCTGTCTTCTTTCGTCTGGATGTTCTTCGGCGTGAATTCCGCGATCGGGGAAATGTAGACCACGTGAGCGGGGAACGCCCGGTTGGGATAGGTATCCACGTAGACTTCGCCCGTGGCGCCGAGGCGGACTTTCCCGAGGTCGGTGTCCGCCACGTAGATCATCAGGTTCAGCGTGTCCAGCCGCGAGATCGTTGCCACCGTGGCGCCGGCGCCCAGGAGCTCCCCCTGCTCGACGGGCTTGTGTGTGACGATCCCCGCGACGGGGGCCAGGATGCACGCGTCGTCGAGCTGCTGGCGCAGGAGCGACGCGCCTGCCGAGGCCTGGTCCAGGCGGGCTTTTGCCGCGGCGATCTCCTCCGGGCGCGCGAACCGTTGCATCTTCTGCAGGTTCTGCCGGGCGCTGTTGGCCTGGGCGCGGGCGACCGCCAGGCGCGATTCGGCGTCGTCGTATTGCTTCTGGGTGACGCTGTGCGCGGCCAGGAGAGATTTCATCCTGTCAAAATCGTCGGACGCGTTTTTCATCGTCGATTCCGCTTCCAGGAGCGTCTCCTTTGCCGTGTTGATGTCCTCGGCGCGCGCGCCGTTGAGGAGCATCTGGTACTGCGCCCGCGCCAGGTCCACCCCCGCCTTCGATTGCTCCCACTGGAGCAGCAGCGTGGACTGGTCCAGCACGGCGAGCGTGTCGCCGGTCCTGACGCGGCTCCCCTCGTCGACCAGGAGGCGGAGGATCTGCCCGGGGACCTTGGCGCCGACGTTGACGTCGACGGATTCAAGCGTCCCGGAAGCGTCGATCATGCCCGGATGATTGTTGCCGCACCCTGCGAGAAAGACTGTGATTACCGCCACTGTCCGGATTTTCATGGAGTTCGATTTGGTCATTGCGAGGGCACGCCTTTTGTGCCCGAAGCAATCTCGGGCTCTTTAATAGTACGTCTCTCCGCCCTTTTTATTTCACGGAATTCGCAATATACGAAATTTCTCCCTCCCGGACTCAGGAACCGCGGGTTTCCACCGCGTGTTCTTCCGGCATACCTCCCGCATCATCCTCCATGGCGGCGACTCAGAAAAAACGGATTCTCATCCTCGGCGGCGGCTTCGGCGGTCTCTACGCGGCGCTGGAGCTCGAGAAGTCCCTCCGGAACGCCCCCGGTGTTGAGATCACGCTCGTCAGCAGGGAGAACTACTTTCTCTTTACGCCGCTCCTCCATGAAGTCGCGGCAAGCGACCTCGACGTCACGCACACGGTGAATCCCCTCCGTCTCCTTCTCAAGCGCGCACGCTTTTTCAACGGGGAGGTGAAGTCGATCGATCTGGACCGCCGCTGCGCGGTCGTATCGCACGGTGCGGCCCACCATCGCCACGAGCTGCCGTACGACCACCTCCTCATTGCCCTCGGCTCTGTCACCAATTTCCGGGACCTCCCCGGTGAAGAGAACGCGATAACGATGAGATCGCTGGGGGATGCGATTCTCCTGCGGAACCGTCTCATTACGCTCCTGGAGGCCGCGGATTTTGACTGCGCGCCGGGTCCGCGCGATCCCCTGCTGACTGTGGTCGTTGCCGGCGGCGGCTTCGCAGGCGTTGAAACCGTCGCCGCGATCAACGATTTCTTCCGGGGGGCCCTCAAGCGCTACCCCAATGTCCGGGAAGAGATGATCCACCTCGCGCTCGTGCACGCGGGAGAGTACATACTCCCCGAGCTGGGACAAGAGCTCGGCGCGTATGCCCGCAGGAAACTCGCCGGCCGGGGAGTGGAGGTGCGGACGCAAATGACGGTGAGTTCGTACCGGGACGGGACGGTCGTGCTGAGCGACGGGACGCGCATCCCGGCTGAGACGCTCATCTGGACGGCGGGGATCATTCCGAACCCGCTCCTGGCCGGCCTGCCGTGCGAGAAGGACCGGGGCAGGATCGTCGTCGACAGCACACTCGAGGTCCCGGCCTACCCCGGCGTCTGGGCAATCGGCGACTGCGCGCGCGTGCCGGAAGAAGGTTCGGGGTCTTCATGCCCTCCGACCGCGCAGCACGCCCTCCGCCAGGGACGCATCGCCGGCCGCAACATCGCCGCCCGGGTGAACGGCGGGACGACGCGCGCCTACGTGTACTCGTCGATCGGCGCCCTCGCGGCGATCGGCCACAGGTGCGGCGTGGCCAGGATCTTCGGCGTGAACTTCTCGGGGTTCCTTGCATGGTGGATGTGGCGGACGGTATATCTCGGCAAGCTCCCCCGCTTCGAGAAGAAATTTCGCGTGGCCCTCGACTGGACGCTCGATCTCGTGTTCGGGAAGGACCTCGTACAGTTCGAGAGCCGGGGCGAGCAATGAGCGCTGTTCTCTCGGGAGAATCTTCGTATATTCCGGGAACATGAGACCGCGACTCACCGAAGCCTCCGTCCTGTTCATCAGCGTCCTCAAGTGGTTCGTGCTGGCGTCCGTTGTCGGGATCCTGGTCGGCGGCTCGACCGCGTTTTTCCTCTGGTGCCTTCGCGAGGCGACGGCACGGATCGGCCTGGTGCCCTACCACTACGCGCTGCTCCCCCTCGCCCTTTTCGCTTCCGCCATGCTGGTGCTCTACCTGGCCCCTGACGCCAGGGGGCACGGCACGGAAAAGGTGATCGAGGCGATACACCAGCGGGGGGGCGTGATCAAGCCGCTCGTCGTTCCCGTGAAGCTGCTGGCGACCGTGGTGACGCTCGCCTGCGGCGGCTCCGCAGGGAAAGAGGGGCCCTGCGCGCAGATCGGCGCCGGCATCTCCTCAGTCCTGGCGCGCGCCTTCCGGTTCGACGAGGTCGACAGGAAGAAGATCGTGATCTGCGGCGTGAGCGCGGGATTCGCGACCGTGTTCGGGACCCCCGTGGCAGGCGCGCTCTTCGGCGTTGAAGTCCTTGCCGTCGGACAGATCCAGTACGCCGTACTCTTCCCCTCGTTCGTGGCCGGGATCGTCGGGTACCAGGTCTCCTCGGCGATCGGCACGGCGTACTTCCATCACGCGATTAACTTTGTCCCCACGTTCACGGGCCTCTTTTTCTTCAAGGTCGTTCTGGCAGGCATCGCCTTCGGTGCGCTCTCGTTCATCTTCATCGAAATACTGAGGTTGGTCGAATCGGCATCCGACCGTCTCCGCTGGTGGACCCCGCTGAAAGGGCTCCTCGGCGGGGCGCTCCTCCTGGCGACACTCCCGCTGGGCGACCGCTACCTGGGTCTCGGCCTCACCACCGTGGAAGCGACGCTGAACGGCACGGCCCCGGCCTCGGCCTACGATCCGTTTATCAAGATGATCGCGACGGCGATCACGCTCTCATTCGGAGGGAGCGGAGGGATCGTCACGCCGATATTCTTTGTCGGCGCCACGGCGGGGAGCGCGATCTCGGGCCTGATTGGCCTCGATCCCGCGACCGGCGCCGCGCTTGGCATGGTGGGGGCGCTCGCCGGCTGCGCCAATACGCCCATTTCTGCAAGCGTTATGTCGATTGAGCTCTTCGGAGCGGCCCTCAGCCCCTACGCCGCGGTCGCCGCCGTCGTGAGCTTCCTGATTGTCGGGCACAGGAGCGTCTACGGGAGCCAGATTCTCGCCGTGGCGAAATCAAGCTCCCTCCGCACTGATCTCGGCAAACCGATCGAGGGGACGACGGCTCCCCACGTCGCTCCGCGCCCGGAGAGCATTATCGGCATCGGCCGGCAGACGGCGGCACGCATCCGCAGACGGCGTCGCCGCGGACGATCCGCGCCCGTGCGTTCACGAATCTCCCGGCGCAAATGACATTATCACGAATCCCCATGAAACTGCAGTCTCTGCTCCTGACGGCGATCGTTGTCGCTGCGCATTGCCCCGTTGCCGCCCAGACCGGGGACGTTTCCACGCACGCATCTCTCAGTCTCCCCCCCGGCGGCTACGGCATCTGCTTCGGGAATTCCGCAAGGTACTCCGGCCTCCGGTTCAACTGGAGCGACAGCGACATCGAGGAGATCAACGGCCTGAACTTCACGTTCTGGGTCCCGGGCGACCCGCTCAGCGGAACCATCAACGGGATCGACTTCGGTCTCGGCGTGACGGGCGCGAGAGAGATCAACGGGCTTGCGTTCGGCCTCGGCGGCGTCTTTGGCGACCAGGCCCTGAACGGCGTGTCCATCGCAGGCCTCGCGATCATCGCCGGGCTGGATGCTTCCGGCGTGACGATTTCCGGGTTCGGCGTTGTCGCATCCGGGAGCCTTACCGGCTTCAACTTCGGGGGAGTGGGTTGCATCGCCGGCGGCGACATGACGGGCATCTCCGTCGGGCCCCTCGGTCTCATGGCTTCGGGTTCGCTCACCGGCGTCAACCTTGGCGGACTCGGGCTGATGACGAAACAGAGCATGCTCGGCGTCAATTTCGCCGGGCTCGGGCTTATCGCCGGAGAGAGGCTCGACTGCATCAACATCGCCGGGCTCGCCGCCGTCGGCCCGGGGGGCATTTCCGGCGTGACGGTGGCCGGGGGAGCCGTCGTCTCACAGGGTGAGATCGCCGGCGTGAACATCACGCTCGGGGCCATCCAGACTGAGCTCGGGGTATCCGGAGTGAACGTTGCGGGCTTCAGGACGAAAGCAGATCACGTGATGGGAATAGACCTGAATCTCGTGACCACCGAAGTCCGACGGGCCAACGGTATCGTGAGCGGCCTCTACAACCATATCTACGAAGGCCAGGAGGGAATCTCGATCGGCCTCCTCAATCATGCCTCTGTTCTCCACGGGCTGCAGATCGGGCTCGTGAACATCGCGGACAACAACCCTGAAGGGCTCCGCGTTCTCCCCTTCGTGAATGTGCACTTCTAGGGCCCGCGTTTTCCTGCTCGCGTCCGCGCTCGGTGCCGGCGCGATCGTCCTTGGTGCCGGAGCGACCGCCATCGGTGGCGGCGACACCCCCGTCGACGCCGGAGCGACCACCATCGCGAAGACTCAACCGGAGAGTCTCGTCCGTGTCGTTCGAGAGGGGAACGCTTTCACGCTCCGGGGATCGGCCTCCGGGGTGCGCGTCACGTTCTGCGCGGAAGATGTGGTCCGCGTGGATCTCCTCGCTCCTTCATCACCTGTTCCCGACTCCTCATTCGCCGTCGTCAGGCAGCCTGATCCGGGCATCGCCGTCAGTCAGCATGACTCCGATTCGCTCCTGACGATTGCCACGCGCTCGCTGGTCGTCCGCTGTGGCAGGCACGAGGTGCGGCTCTCGTTTGCCGATTCCGCGGGGAGCGTCTTCCTTGCGGGGATATCCGGCGGGGGATCCGGTGCCGACGGCACGGGCCGCGTCGCGGAGTTCTCGATCGGGCCCGATGAGCACTTTTACGGGACGGGGGAGCGGGGTGACGGGCTTGACAGGCGCGGCAAGCGGTTCGCGTGCTGGAACACCCAGGTGGGAGGCTATGCCGTTCCTCCCCCGACGATGAATATCGGGGTGCCGTTTATCGCCTCGAGCAAGGGGTACGGCCTCTTCTTCGACAACACGTACAGGGGTACGTTCGACGTGGGCGCCTCCGATCCGGGCGTGCTCTCATACACGGCGGCGGGAGGCACGCTGACGTACTACGTGATTGCGGCGGGATCGCTCAGGCGGGCCGTGGAGCGGTACACATGGCTCACGGGGCGGCCCACACTTCCTCCTCGTTGGGCCTTCGGGTATATTCAGTCGAAGAACCGGTACAGGAATGAAGGCGAGGCCCGCGACATGGTGCACACTCTGCGCGCGCGGGCTTTTCCGTGCGACGCGATTGTCCTGGACCTCCAGTGGTTCCGTTCGATGGGCGATCTGACCTGGGATTCCACCGCGTGGCCCGACCCGGGGAGGATGATGTCCGACTTTCTCCGCGAGGGGATCAGGACCATCCTGATCACCGAGCCATACCTTGTCGCGCCGTCGCGGAACTACGACGAGGCGATCAGCCTGGGGTACGTCGCGCGGGATTCGCTCGGGCGCCCGTTTACACTCACCGGTTGGTGGTCGTGCGGCGGGTGCGACGCCACGCTCCTGGACATCACCAATCCCGCCGCGGCCTCATGGTGGTGGAGCAAGTACCCGTCGTTCATGGGCTCAGAGGTCGCGGGTCTCTGGACGGACCTCGGCGAACCGGAGCGCCACCCGCCGGGCATGGTGCACTTCCTCGGTTCGGCGGCGCGGGTGCACAATATATATAACCTCCTCTGGGCGCGGACGATTTTTGAAGGGATAGCTCGGTTCCGCCCGGGGGACCGCCTCTTCAATCTCACCCGCTCCGGCTCTGCCGGGATCCAGCGTTACGGGGTCGTGACCTGGTCGGGAGACGTGTCGCGGACGTTTGAGGGCCTGGCCGCGCAGATACCGATCATACTGAACGCGGGCATGTCGGGACTCGTCTACCAGAACTCCGATATCGGGGGGTATGCGCGGAACCCGACGACCGCGGAGCTCTACACCCGCTGGATGGAATTCGGCGTGTTCACGCCGGTCGCTCGCGCGCACGGCGCGGGGGAGATGACTCATGGCTCGCCGACGGAGCCCTGGATGTTCGGTCCGGAAGCCGAATCCATCTGCCGGGAGATGATTCGTCTCCGCTACCGCCTGCTGCCGTACACGTATTCCACCGCCCACGAGGCGTGCGAGAGCGGCCTTCCGATGGCGCGTCCCCTCGTGATGATGTATCCGGGCGATAGGAGGTTCGTTGACGAACGCTCTTCGTACCTCTGGGGCGACGCGTTCCTTGTCGCGCCGGTCCTTCGCGCGGGGGTTGCATCGAGAGATGTCGAGTTCCCGGCGGGCGACTGGGTCGACTTCAGGACTGACGAGATCATCCACGGCGGCTCATCGCTCACCGTGCCTGCGCCGCTCGGCACGCTCCCCCTCTACGTGAAACGGGGGAGCATCATCCCGATGGCCGGGGAGATGGACTACACCGACCAGCGGCCCGCCGACACGCTGACGCTCCAGGTGTATCCCTCGCCCGTTGGCATCGCATCCTCGACGCTCTATGAGGACGACGGCAAATCGACTGCATATCTCTCCGGGAGCTACGCTCTCACCCCGTTTAGCGCGCTGATGCGCCGGTCCGGACACCGAACGCAGATGGTGCTCGCCCTGGGCCGTGCCGCGGGCTCATTCGCGGGAAAACTTGCGCGGCGCACTTATATAGTGAAGATCCACACGGTTGCAGCCGTCCCCTCGGGCGTATCCATCGGGGGAAGGGGTTTGCACCGCAGCCCGGATCTCTCCCGGGATGTCGTGCCGGCCAGCGCATACACGTACGATCCTCACGCGTCGCTCCTGACGCTGGCGGTAACCCGGGGGACGGACACAGCCACCACCGTCATAATCTCAGGCATTCGCCTCCGGTAACCCCCCGCCATTGCGAGCGCCCCAACCCCGTCATTGCGAGCGCCCCAACCCCGTCATTGCGAGAGCTTTCAGCGAAGTCCGCTTTTGGGACCACGCCGCTTTTTGGCGTGGCAATCCCACCCTTGACTCCCGCCGCGCTGTCAGGTACATTCTTCCCTGAGGCGACCTCGAATGGCAGGAACTCGATCATTTCTCCTGCTGTTGATTTCGTTGGCGGTCATTCACAAGATCCTTCAGACTCACCACTACTGCGGAGGAATTCAGATGGCCGCCGGGACATCCGAGGATTTCGGAAAACTCCTCCTCAGAGTTGCCGTAGGATTCTTCGTCCTGGTCCACAGCTATTTCAAACTCAGGCACGGTGTTGAGTGGATCATGGGCCCCCTCGGAGAGTTGGGGCTCCCCTCGCTGCTGGCATACGGCGCCTATCTGGGGGGGATCGTGGCTCCCATCCTGGTGCTCGCGGGCTACCGAACGCGCGTGGCCGCTTCCCTGATCGCCCTCACCATGGTGGTCGCCATCATTCTCCTGATGAAGACTTCGCTCGGCCATGGCGGTTCGGGGATCCTCGGGATCGAACTGGAAACGGTCCTCCTGCTCGGCGCGATCGCGCTCATCTTCATCGGGGGAGGGAGATTCGGGGTGACGAGAGGAAAACATTCCTGGGATTAAAACCCTGCACGCGTTCCTGAATATCCTCCCGGCCGACCGATGCCCGCCGCTCCCCCGACAAACGCGCAGATCGCCGCGCAGCTCGACCTGATCGCGGACCACCTCGCGGCGAAGGATGAGAACCCATTTCGGGTGAAGAGCTACCGCACCGCGGCAGCATCGGTGCGCGCGTCGCGTGCGCAGATCGGCAGGAAGGCGAAAGAGGGGGGAGCCGCCGCGCTGGACGGCATTCCCGGAGTCGGCGAGCGGCTCGCGGGCCTGATCGCTGAATTCGTTACCTCCGGCAGGATGGAACTCCTGGAGACGCTCAGGAAAGAAGTATCCCCTGCGGACCTGGCGAAGGCCCGGGAGGCGAAAAAGGAGCATCCCCCGGCTCCGCGCGACGCGCCAGTGATTCCGGTCGGCCTCATCCTCGAAATGGACGCCGAGTATCGCGAGAAGGCGGCCGCGCGAAGGCTGAAGATGATCGCCCCCCGTGCGCTGAATCCCGACAGGAAGGCGTGGCTGCCGATCCTGGCCGCATCGCGCAAGGGATGGAAATTCACCGTCATGTTTTCGAATACCGCGACCGCGCACAAGCTGGGGAAGACGGCCGACTGGGTGGTGGTCTACTACGAGAGCGGCAAGGGGGAGAACCAGTGTACCGTCGTCACCGAGCAACGGGGGACGCTGAAAGGGAAACGGGTGGTCAGGGGGAGAGAGAAAGAGTGCGGCGTGTTCTACGGGGCGGCCTGATCGCCGCTCGCCCGGTGCCGCCCGGTCACGTATCCTGTAGCATGCCATGAACACGAGTGAGCTCAGCAAGCTGGTATCAGGGCAAGGGGAGACTCCTCCGATGCCCGTCCTCTTTGTCGGCCACGGAAATCCCATGAACGCGATCACCGACAACGAGTTCTCGCGCGGCTGGAAAGCGGTGGGGAATGCTCTCCCGAGGCCGCGCGCGGTGCTCTGCATATCGGCGCACTGGGAAACGAGGGGTACGTACGTGACGGCGATGGGGCGGCCGCAGACGATCCACGACTTCGGCGGTTTCCCGGGCGAGTTGTACGAGGTGGAATATCCGGCGCCCGGCGATCCGGAGCTTGCGGGCGAGACGAAGGCGCAGGTCAGGGGGACGGATGTCGCGCTCGATTTTGAATGGGGGCTCGATCACGGCTGCTGGAGCGTCATGAAGCACCTCTTTCCCGACGCCGACACGCCGATTATCCAGCTCAGCCTGGACCGCACGAAGCCCCCCCGGTGGCACTTCGATCTT
>Ga0335081_10001112_pt1 | contig 42903 bp, 39 predicted proteins | sample Lox_Sample_35_FD_206713 | JGI IMG/M metagenome (GOLD analysis project Ga0335081, IMG submission 206713) | Soil microbial communities from Loxahatchee National Wildlife Refuge, Florida, United States - Lox_Sample_3.5 | ecosystem: Environmental > Terrestrial > Soil > Wetlands | place: USA... | reverse complement strand
ACCATCCCCCAGCGCGCTCCATCGACCCCTGCATCGAAGGCCACGGCTCCCGACTGCTCACTTCCGACCCCGTCAGCCCGCACCCCATTCCCGAAACCACCCAATCCGAAAGGTCCCCCGGTGCATGAACCCCGCCAACTCACAACGCGCATAGCCGGAGTTCCGTTCCCATCTCACGCCACTCTTCAACCCTCGCACCCGTTGTGTCTCCCGGCTCCCGCCTTCCCTCTCTTGTCTCCTGCCTTGCCTTCACTTCACCCACACTGTCACATCCGGCGCCACAGCCGTGCCCACCGTCAGTTCCAGCTTCACCGCGCCCGATGGCACGAAGCTCCCCGGAACGCGCAGGTTCACCTGCAGCAGGCCGATCTCCTCGGGCGCGCTGCCGGCGTAGGAGGTCTCCGCCTGCATCCCAGCCACCGTCACTGTCACCGGCAGCAGCGGGCTCGAATAAGGAGCGCTGGCTGGCAAGCCGCTCACATTCGGCCCGTTGGTGAGTCCCTCGCCGGTGGCGTAGAAAGTGAGGAACGTGCCGCGCGGCGCCGGGTTCGTTTCGGAATTGAAGCTGCCGTCCTGGTTCACCAGCGTGGCGAAAATCGCGGGCGCCGCCGCCACCACCGGGATGTCCAGCGTCCCTGCCGAAACCCCCTGGTAGAAAACCTCCATGCGGGTATGGTCGGCAGTGGCCACCGTGTAAGGCACCTGTGTGTTGATCTGCGCGGCTTGCACGTAAAACAGCGGCGCCGGTACGCCGTCGAAGCGCACCTCCACGCCCGCCAGTTGGTTCGCCAGCAGGCCCGACGAATCGAACACCCCGCCCACCCCCGCAGCCGGGCCGAGGCCCATTCCGAAGATCGAGACCACTTCCCCCGGCGCCACCGGTCCCTGGGTCAGGCCCGCCGCATTCTCCACCGTGAGCGGAGGCGGCACGTAGACCGGCGCCGGCCGCACCACCGCGGCCGGAGTCAGGCGGCGGATGCGGTTGTTGTTGGTGTCCGCGAAGTACAGGTCACCCGCGCCGTCCAGCAGAATGCCTTCCGGCGTGTCGATCTGCGCGGCCAGGGCCGGCCCGCCGTCCCCGTTGAACCCCGCGGCCCCGGTGCCGGCGATCGTGTGGATGATGCCGTCCGGCGTCACCTGCCGGATGCGGCTGTTGCCGGTGTCTGCGATGTAGATGTTGCCGTTGTCGTCCACCGCCAGGCCGCGCGGCGTATTGAGATTGGCCGCCGTCGCCGCGCCTTCGTCGCCCCCGTCGCCCTGCTGGCCCGTGCCCGCCACGGTGTGCATCATGCCCTGCGAGTCCACCTTGCGGATCAGGTGATTGAACGTGTCGGCAATAAAAAGGTCGCCGAAGCTGTCCAAGGCGCACGCGTTGGGTTGAGTCAGTTGCGCCAGGCGCGCCGGGCCGCCGTCACCCGCGAATCCGGCCGCGCCGTTGCCGGCTGCCGTCGTCACCAGCCCGCCCGGCGGCGTTTTCAGAACGCGATGATTGGCCGTGTCGGCCACGTAGAGATCCCCGGCGCGATCCAGGCACAGGCCGCGCGGCCCGCGCAGCAGCGTCTGGTTCGGAGGCATGTTCTCGGGCCCCACTCCCGCCGCGCCGGTGCCCATGAGGGTCCGGATCTTCCCATCCGCCGCCACCTGGCGGATGCGCTGGCCTTCCATCTCCGTGATGAAAATGTTCCCCGCCTGGTCCACAGCCACTCCCTCGGGGTAATCGAGCGTCGCGGTTGCCGCCGGCACGGCTTCTTTGCCGGGCGACGCCACTCCGGTGCCCGCCACAGTGGTGATCGTGCCCGACAGCGACACCTGCCGCACGCGCTCGGTGAGCGTATCGGCGATGAACAGGTTCCCCACCGCGTCCAGCGCGATGGCGGAAGGCTGGTAGAGATCCGCGGCCACGGCCCTCCCGCCGTCGCCCACCGAGTGCAGGTAATCGTCGCCGGCCAGCGTTCGGATGGCGCCGCCCGCCACCTTGCGGATGCGCATGGCGTCGGCGATGTAGAGACCGCCGCTGAGATCCACCGCCAGGTCGAGCGGCTGAATCAGTTGCGCGCTGGTGGCCGGGCCGCCATCGCCCCAGAACCCCGGCTGGCTGGTGCCCGCCGCGATCGTCCACGTGCCGTTCGCCGTGCGCTCATGGATCAGCGAGGTCTTGTCGGCCACGTAGACGTCGCCGTTCAGGTCCACCGCCACCGCAATCGGAGTAGCCAGCGTAATGTCCGGCGTGCCACCGATCGCCGTCGAGATTTGCCCGCTCGGCAGGATTTTCCGGATGCGCTCGTTCTGCGTGTCGGCGATGTACAGGGCGCCCGAGCGGTCCACCGCCAGGCCGGCCGGAAAGGCCAGTTGCGCATTGGTGGCCGGGCCGCCGTCGCCCCAAAAGCCGGCCACGCCGGTTCCGGCTGCGGTCGAGATCTTGCCGTCGGCGCTTACCTTGCGCACGCGGTTCGCGCCGAACTCGGAGATATAAAGGTTGCCGGCGGCATCCGCCGCCAGGTTGCGCGGCCGCAGCAGCAGCGCGCTGGTGGCCGGGCCGCCGTCTCCGCCCGAGCCCTGCCCGCCGCTGCCGGCATAGGTGTCGATCTTGCCGTCCGGAGTGATGCGGCGCACCCGGTTGTTGTTGTAGTCGGCCACGTACAGGTTGCCGGCGAGGTCGATGGTCAGGCCATAGGGCAGGTTGAGTTGCGCGCTCGTCGCCGGTCCGCCGTCGCCGCTGTAACCGGGAATTCCCGTTCCCGCCACCGTCGTGATCACACCCGTGGCATCCACCTTGCGCACGCGATGATGGTCAGTGTCCGAGAGATACATGTTGCCCTGGCGGTCCACCGCCACGCCCTGTATGTTTCCGATCTGTGCCGCGCTCGCCGGACCCCCGTCGCCCATTCCGGAACTCCCGGCCACCGTATCGATCTGGTAGATCCAGCGCGTGGCGTCAGCGCCATCGGCGGCGGCGGTCCAGGCCAGAACCAGCAGCAGTGCCGCGCGCCAATGGATTCTTGTAGGGCGGGATGTCATCCCGTGCCGACCCGGGGGGTACCCCGGCAAACCGCCGCCCGTGCCGGCTTCAAGCGGTCCGGGCGGAAAGTGCAGATAGGCTTTCATGGGCAGTCACTCAATTGGTGTGCGGCGAATGGAGAAATTCTCAATTCGTACGAAAAGGAAAAACAGAGGCTAAATGGCTTATTCGTGGCTTGCGGTACTGATCCTCGCGCTGATCGCGCAGACGGCTTGGGCGCAGGGCGTCATCCGTCTGAAAACGCGGAACATCGTCCCCGGCCAGCCGCCGGGGCAGGGCCAGCGGGGCCGCATCGCCGTCGGACCGCCCCGCCACTACCTGGTGCTGTTCGGCTCCTACCCCGGGCCGGATGTGCGCCAGGAACTGGCAGAGCGGCGCATCAACGTGCTGGCATACGTGCCGGACAACGCCCTCATGGTTTCGGCAGCGGCGCTGAACCTGCGCGGCCTGGACGTGACCTGGAGCGGGCCCTTGGACCCGGCGGACAAAATCAGTCCCATCCTCTCGACCCGTACTGCCGGCGGATACCTGGTGGTGTTCCAGCCCGATACGCCGATGGCGCAGGCGCGGGCCCTGGTGGTGGAGCGTGGCTTCACGGTCCTGGAGAACGCCAGCCTGCTGCCCGGCCAACTGGTGGTTACCGGAGCGTTCAGCGCCCTGGGCAGCCTGTCCACCTCGGACGACGTGGCTTACATTCGGCCCGCCTCGGTGGATCTGGTGTCCGGCACGCCCGTGATGGGATGTGCCGGGCCGCTCACCGAAGCCGGGCCGGTAGCCGAGTACGCCGAGATTGGCAGCGGCTGGAGCCACGCCCCCGGCTCTACCGTCGCGCTGCAGTATTTCTTCGATTCGGTCACACCCAAGCTGGACCCCAACCTGGTGCGCGGCCAGATCGTGCGGGCGTTCGCGGAATGGGCGCGCTACGCCAACATCAGCTTCTCCCCGGCGAGCCAGGCCGCCGTGACCCGCAGCATCGACATCCTGTTTGCGAGCTACGCCCACGGCGATGCTTATCCGTTCGACGGGCCGGGCGGCGTGCTGGCCCACACCTTTTATCCCGCGCCGCCCAACGCCGAGCCGGTCGCCGGCGATCTGCACTTCGACGCCAGCGAGAACTGGCAGGTCGGGGCGAACGTAGATCTGTTCTCCGTGGCGCTGCACGAAGCCGGCCACGCGCTCGGGCTGGGTCATTCGGACAATCCCGGCGCGGTCATGTACCCCTACTACCGCGTCCAGACGGGCCTCACCCCGGACGACATCGCCGGCATTCAGGCGCTCTACGGTCCCAACACGCCGGCCGCCCCGCCTCCGCCCACCGGAAGCGGCGGCACGGGAACCGGCTCCGGTTCGGGTGCGGGTACGGGCGGAACAGGGTCTTCCGGAGGCGGCGGAACTGGCACAGGGTCCGGCGGCACGGGGAACAACCCTCCTTCCGGTCCCGACACCGTGCCTCCCAGGCTGGCGATTCTCTCGCCCGCATCCACCATCGTGTCGACAACCGCCGCCACCATCACCATCACCGGGACCGCCAGCGACAACGTCGGCGTGACGGCGGTGAAATGGACCACCTCAACGCAGAGTGCTGGAGACGCCACCGGCGCCACCAGTTGGTCCGCCGTCGTGCCGCTTCTGGTCGGCGACAACGTCGTCACCGTGCGCGCCTACGACGCCGCGGGAAACTCCGCCTGGCGCGCCATCACGGTAGTGAGGCACTGAGGCCCATGACAAGAATCCGCTTAGTACCCTACTCCATTTCGCGGTTCCGCCGATATAGCGGGTAGCATCATGTATCCGATCACCAGTGACGGGGTGGACGTTCAGGCAGGGGACCTGAGCCGCAAGACCATCGGCGTGTGCGTCGATCCGTGGCATGACATTCTTGAAACTTCTCCGGAGTCATTCCCGGAGCTCGATGGGGCAATGGAAAACGCCGCCATCAGCGAAACCGAAGGCATTCTGTTCGCCCTGGCGCAAGCCGTGGAGCAGCGCGACCATCACACCGCCGGACACTGCGAAAGGCTGGCCTTCATCAGCGTGGCGATGGGAATGGCCATGGGAATGGATCGCGAGGCTCTGCTGGCGCTCTATCGCGGCGGCTACCTGCACGACGTCGGCAAAGTCGGCATCCCGGATTCCATCCTGTTCAAGCCAGGGAGACTGACCGCGCAGGATTGGCTGGTGATGCGCACCCATCCGATGCGCGGAGTGGAGATCTGCATGCACTTGAAGTCGCTCGCTGCCGCTCTGCCCATAATCCGTTACCACCACGAACGCTGGAACGGCACTGGTTATCCTGATGGACTGCGCGGGGAACAGATTCCCTTAATGGCGCGCGTGGTGCAGATCGCCGACATCTATGACGCGCTCACCAGTCCGCGCCCCTACAAACAGGCGTTCCCGGCGGACCGCGCTCTCAGCATCATTCAGGGCGAAACCGAGCGCGGCTGGCGCGATCCCGAAATCGTGAAGCTCTTCTTCACCATGCACGACGGCGTGATTTCGAAAGTGGCGCAGTTCACGATCGGCCGCAACCGCAGCCTGGAAGCCATGCGCGCCGCGCTGCTCAGCCTCAAAAGTGGCGCACGCTCGTAGCGTGCCGTGTCTGCACTCATGCAGACACGTTTCTCGCGCCCCACATCAGGCTTCTGCCCGCTACTCCTCCGCCACCACCGGATTGGTCAACTCCCCCAGCCCCTCCACGCGGACCGTCACCTCGTCCCCCGGCCTCAGCCAACGCGGCGGCTTGCGCGCAAATCCGACGCCCGCGGGTGTGCCGGTGGCGATCACGTCCCCGGGTTCCAGGGTGAACACACTGGAGAGGAATGCGATCAGCCGCGGCACCTGGAAGATCATCTTCCCGGTGTTCGAGTTCTGCATCAGCTCGCCATTCAGCGTCAACGAAATGGCCAGGTTGTACGGGTCCGCGACTTCATCGGCTGTGACTACGGACGGGCCGATGGGCGCGAACGTGTCGAACGTCTTGCCCATCATCCATTGGCTGGTGGCCATCTGGAAGTCGCGCGCGCTGACGTCGTTGAATACGGTGTAGCCGAAGACATACTCGCGCCAGCGATCCTCCGGAATGTGACGCCCGCGCTTGCCGATCACCACAGCGAACTCGGCTTCGTAGTCCGGCTTGGTCGAGTTCTTGGGCAGCACGATGGGATGTCCAGGACCGATCACTGCCGTGTGGTACTTCGAGAAGACCGTGGGCACTTCCGGAATCGTCATCTTGCCTTCTTCGGCGTGGTCACGATAGTTCAGACCGATACAGATGATTTTCGGCGGGCGGGGGATCGGCGCCAGCAGAGTGATCTTCGCCATGTCCGGCAGCTCGCTGATGGGTGGCCGCGCCAGCCAGCGCTGGACGCGGTCCATTGCTTCGGCGCCGCCAGCGATCACGGACGCCACGCTGTCGAAGCCGGCGCCGCGGATGCCGATCACCTGGCCGCCCTGGAGCACGCCGGGCTCGGAATAGCTCTCTTGCCGGAACGTCACGAATCGCAAGGGAATCCCTCCGCGGCAGGCTGCCGACGGACCGTATTGTAGCATTCGATCCCGAGGCGTTCGCGATTTGAAAGCTGTAGACTGAAACTGTCATGCGATGGGTGATGGTGTTGGCGCTGGCGGCGCGCGCGGCGCTGGCCGGGAACGCCGCCGATGTGGCGCGCGCGATTCGCGAGAACAGCTTCGACCGCGACGAGTGCTATCGCGTCCGCGACTTCACGATCCTCAAAGAAGACCTCAAGATCTACCTCAGCGACGGCCACCTCATCTTCAGCAAGCCGGTGGCCGGCCACCGCATCGCCGCGGTCTTCTCGACCGACGTGGACGATGGCGATGGCGAAGTGATTCTGCTGCCGCCGAACCGCGCCGAACGCGGCTCTCTTTCGGCCTATACCAATACTCCCAACCTGGATGAACATTTCACGGCGGCCGTCTTTCTGTTCAGCGGGGAGGACTACGACGCGCTGCGCTCCCAGTTGCCCAACAGCCCGGCCAACAAGAAGGCGCCCGACGTCGCCGCCGAAATGGATGACGCGTGGACGCCCACTTTGCGCAATCTCGGCGAGAGCTTTCAGACGCGGCTGACCCTGGACCTCCTGGGCGGCGCAGCGGCCCGATCGGGACTGTTCGCCGCGCTGTTTCACAACGCCCGGCTCGGCAACTTCGACATCATCTACGACCCGACCAGTCCCGAGCAGTTGCTGGCCGGCCAGGTAGCCAGCCGCGACAATCGCATCTACTTCAACACATGGACCAGCTTTCCCTCCCGCTCGTTCCGCAAGAATCCCACGCCGCGGCAGGATGAAATCCAGTTAAGCGACTATCGAATCGAAGCCACCGTGAATACGGACCTGTCCATGGACTGTGTGACGCGCGTCAAGGTGAGACCGTCCGTGGACGGCGTCGCGGCAGTGCCGTTCGACATCGCGCCGCAGATGTCGGTCAGCGCCGCCACTGTGGACGGCCAAGCGGCCGAAGTATTCCAGCGCGAATCGCTGCGCGTGGACATGACGCGCGGCGGGAACGATCTGTTCCTGGTCTTCCCGCCGGAACCCTTGCGGGCCGGCCGCCTGTACGAGTTCGAGCTGCATCACTCCGGCAAGGTGATCCTGGACGCGGGAGACAAGGTCTTCTACGTGACGGCGCGCGGCAACTGGTACCCGGTTCACAGCTTCCAGTTCGCCAACTACACCTTGCAGTTCCGCTATCCGCGCGATCTGGACCTGGTGGCGGCGGGGGACGTGATGGACGACAACGTGGTCGGCGATTGGCGGGTTACGCGCCGGCGCACCGCGTCGCCAATCCGTTTCGCCGCCTTCAACCTCGGCATCTACGCGCACGCCCGCCTGGAACGTTCCGGCTATGTGGTCGACGTATGCGCCAACCGCTCCCTGGAACACGAACTCCAGCCGAAGCCACAGGAGCCGATTTCCATACCGGTATCGCGCGTTCCTGGCCGCCCGTCGAGTGTGCCGGTGGCCGTTCCAGCGCCGCAGCAGCACAGTCCTCTAGAGCGCCTGCAGTCCCTCGCGGCCGACGTGGCATCGTCGCTGGAGTTCATGGCGTCCCATTTCGGGCCGCCGGCGCTGCCGCACCTGGCGGTTTCGCCCATTCCCGGCACCTTCGGCCAGGGCTTCCCCGGCCTGATCTACCTTTCGACACGGGCGTACCTCAAGGACCTGCCCGGGCCGCGCGGCCCTGCCGCGGAGACGCGGGACCTGTACTTTGAAGATCTGCTGGAAGCGCACGAGGTAGCCCACCAGTGGTGGGGCAACCGCGTCACGGCGTCGTTCTATCGCGACGGCTGGCTGATGGAAGCGTTGGCCAACGTCTCCGCGCTGATGTACATCGAAAAGCGCAAAGGCCAGCATTCCGCCGAACTGCTGCTGGACAGCTACCGGAGCGAACTGCTGCAGAAGAACCAGAACGGCCAGACCTTGGAATCCACCGGGCCAATTGTTTTCGGCTCGCGCCTGGAGAACTCGGAAGCGCCCACCGCGTACCGGACCGTCACTTATGGCAAAGGGACTTGGATCATCCAGATGCTGCGCCGCCGCATGGGAGACGAGCGCTTCCTGGCGCTGCTGTCGGAAACCATGAAACGCTACGACCACCGCGAAATCACCACCGAAGCGTTTCGGGAACTAGCGGCGCAGTTCATGCCGCCCCGCTCTGAAGACCCCAAGCTCGAATCCTTCTTCGACCAGTGGATATATGGCACCGGCATTCCCAACTTGAAACTCGCGTACTCGTTGAAGGGCAAGGCGCCCGCGCTACGGCTGGTGGGTACGCTGACGCAATCCGAGGTCGACAACGAGTTCACTGCGCTGGCGCCGGTGGAGATCCAGGTGGCGCGCGGGCAGACGATCACGCAGTGGGTGCGCACCTCAAGCGACCCGATCACCTTCACCGTGCCGCTGAAGCAGCCGCCCCTGAAGGTGGCGCTGGATCCGCACTACGCCCTTCTGCGGCGGCTCTAGTTGTGGGGCAGCCAATCCTGGCTGCAGCCGGCTTTCAGCCGGCGCTTTCGGCACGCGCGGCAGCCACGCAAGCCGCCTGAAAGGCGGCTGCGGGCAGGATTGCCCGCCCCACAACAAACGCAGAATCCCGCTCTTGGGAAAACTAAGTGGTATTCGGCGGAATTGCCTGCCCCACTACGCAGGCCTACTTCTCCGAGATATCGAAGACCTTCCCGTCGATCTCCTCGACGCGGACCACGAAGCGCTTGCGGGACTGCAAAACAGACTCCGGAGCGTTGAATTGCGCCAGGACCATGCGGTCCTCGGTGGTGCGGGGCGGAACCTTTTCCATGGTGATCAGGGTCGGCTCGAACTTCTCGCCGAGGCTGGGCGTGCCGTCAAAAAATCGCTTGGCGTCGACCTCGGAAGAGACCATCCCGGGCGTTTGGTCGCCGGCGTTGTTCTCCAGCAGAAGGGATACGGTTCGGACTACGAACGGGTAGTCCGACGGGTTGGTGATGCGGAAGTCGACCACCGCCACCGAATTGGCGTCGCCGGTCGAAACCGTGCGGACTTTCAGGAATTTCCCCGGCAAATCCAGGTGCGCTCCCGCATTGACGTACAGGATTCCGCAGACCACCAGCCCGACCACGCCGAGCCCGATGGCAAACGCGATGGCAAAGCTGCTTTTCACGAGACCTCCCGAATGATGCGCATGAGTTCCTCCATCGAAGAATGCGCGGCAGCAATCAGCGTGCTGTCGAATATGTGGGTCTCCAGCCCGATCTTTCCTTTGTAGTCGTCCCGATCCAGCGCCAGCAGAATGGACTTCCAGTCCTCCTTATCAGGGCTGTCCGGCACCACACCCGCGGCTTGCACGCGCACATTGAGCACGCGCTTCTTGGGCAGCAGTTGATAGGCTTCCGGAAACGAGCGTTCGAGTCCGCGCGCGTTGTGCGGGTTCCAGTCAATCCCCACCGCCTTCGGGGGAATCAGCTTCACCACCGCGGCCAGTTCCGCCGACGTCGCCACGTTCGTGGCGGTGTCGTTCTCGATCAGCAGGGAAATCTTCTCTTTTTCGGCCGCCAGCGCCATTTCGCCGACGGTCTCGGCGACGCGCTGGTACATACCCTGCGGATCGGCCACACGTGATCCCGCGAAGATCCGCACCTTGTCTGTTCCGAGGATCTGCGCGCACCGGATGGCTCTGTGCAGATCTTCCATGCGCCGGTCCCAGCGGGCCTTCTCAGAAGCGAGGCGCTTTTCGCGCGCATCCGGTGCTTCGGGAGCCTGAAGCGCCGGCTCGCTTCCCGGCCAGGCGAACCGCAACAGGCTGGTGTTGACGCAGGAGACCCTGATGCCTTCGTTGACGAATCGCAGCGCATCGACTTTGATTTCCGGCTCGGTCAGGAGGAAATACTCCCGGCTGGTTCCGGGCCGGTTGCAGATCTCGACCGACTGCAGGCCGTACTCGTGCGCGAAAGCGATGGCCTCGTCGGAGGTGTTGCCGATCTGGTCGGTGACGGCACTGACCCTGGAACGGTCCCAATGGCTGCGCGCCCACAAGGCGGATGCGCAAGCCGCGCCGGCCAGAAGTTCACGCCTGGTCACAAAACGATTGTAATAGATGTATGGAATGGATCAGCCCTACGGGCCGGAAAATCGTTTTGGTCGACGGCGACATCACGCGCGTAGCCGTGGATTGCATCGTGAACGCGGCCAACTCGGCGCTGGCCGGCGGCGGTGGAGTGGACGGCGCGATCCATCGGGCGGGAGGTCCGGAGATCATGCGCGAGCTGGATACCATCCGAACGAGCATCGGACGTTGCCCCACGGGCAGCGCCGTTGCCACAGGGGCGGGACGTCTGCCGGCTAAGTACCTGTTCCACGCGGTCGGGCCGGTCTATCGCGACGGCACGCACGGCGAGCCGGATCTGCTGGCATCGTGCTATCGAAAATGCCTGGCCATGGCGGAAGAGCGCGCCGCCGCCACCATCAGCTTTCCGGCCATCAGTGCGGGGGTCTACGGCTATCCGCTGGAACCGGCCGCGGCCATCGCGATTAGCGAAGTGAAAGCGCACCTGGCACAGCCTGAAGGCAGCGTGCAGCAAGTAATCTTTGTGTTGTTCGGGAAGCAGGGCTTCGACGTCTACGCTGCGGCGCTGTGAGTGAGTGCAGGGTCTTGGAATGGAGGGAAGGAGTTTCGCACGTGTGGCCCTCCGCTCCCTGACGGTCGCGGCTCTGAGGATTTGACGGTTGCGGTACGGGGGATTCGGCTAAAAACAAAAGATTCACTAAATGTTCACGGCGGCTTCACATTCGCGGCGTAGGATCGAGATGGTAGCGCCGCGAGGTGTACCGTGTCGAGAACGATCCGGGAAGGTTTCCAGACTGCGCTCAACACCGCGGTGACGCCGGCATGCCTGCTGGCGGTGCTGGTCCTGTGGCCTGTATTGCACATGGTCAGGGTGTTACGCGCTTCGCACTAACCCACTTCCGGTTGCGGCTTACGGGAGGGCCGCGATCGAGCCGGAGTGTGTGCGCGAAGTTTCCGGCAGGGCAGGCAGCTTGCTCCCCAGGCAGTCCTCTCCAAATCAAAGCTTCTCGAAAACGTAACCAGTTCGCGACTATTCAAGTGTTATTCACGAACAGGAGGGCTAAGTGAGAGCAAGCGCAACTATTATTATGTCGCTCTGGTGCGTGGCGGCCGGACGCGCACAGGCGCCTGATTCCGCGGCGGGCGCGCATCTGATCGTTATCGGCGTCGATGGCCTGAGCGTGGACGGAGTCGTGAATGCCAAGGCGCCTCACTTGCGCGAGCTGATGTCTCGGTCCGCCTGGACGCTTGCGGCTCGCGGCGTCATGCCGACGCTGAGCAGCCCCAACTGGGCATCGGTGATCGACGGCGCCGGGCCGGAACAGCACGGCATCACCTCAAATGGATATTTACACAAGATGGTGGAAATTCAACCAATCTGCCGCGACGCGGAAGGCATGTTCCCGACCGTCTTTCATGTGCTGCGCGCGGAACGCCCGGAGAGCCGCATCGCGATTTTTCATGATTGGCCCGGCTTCGCCAACCTGGTTGAGAAAGAAGCCCCCAGCGTGATGCAGCACGAGCACGGCGCGGCGCGGACCGCGGAAGTTGCGGCCCGCTACTGGAAGCAGAACCGGCCGACGCTGATGTTCGTCCACCTGGACAATGTCGACCACACCGGCCACACGGAGGGATGGGCGACGCCGGCATACTATCGAGCCGTCACGGACGCCGACGGATACATCGGCACTATCCTGAACATGCTGGCGGAGGAGTCGGCTCTCGATTCCACGTACGTTCTGGTGACTTCCGATCACGGAGGAAAAGGGCGCAACCACGGAAAGAACTCGCTGGAAGAGATCCAGATTCCCTGGCTGCTGTCCGGTCCGGAAGTCGCGCCAGGGGAAGTCAAGGCCGCGGTCTACACGTTCGATACGGCGGCAACCATTGCGTGGATCCTGGGGTTGAATCCGCCCGAGTGCTGGATCGGCAGGCCGGTTCTGAGCGCATTTTCTCCCGCGGCGACGCTGGCGCGCGCCGAGCGTGCGGACGGGCCTGGCCGCAATTGCTCCACCCAGCGCGCGCTACTGACATCCGCCGTGCCCTCCGCGCCCAGCGACACGGACCGTTCGCATCCGGACCGCCACCAGTAAAGGAGGAAGCGTCATGCGCCGCAAGATCGACCTGATCTTCATCGATTCGGGCGGCGGGCATCGGGCCGCCGCCACGGCACTGGCCGAAGTCATCGGCCAGCAACAGCGCCCCTGGGATTTACGGTTGCTGTGCATTCAAGATCTACTCAACACCATCGACTTCATCCGCAAGTCGGTGGGGATACCGTTTCAGGATGTGTACAACATCATGCTGCGGAGGGGGTGGACTCTCGGCACGGCCCAAATCGTTCCGGTGATGCATCTGGTCATTCGCATGTCGCACCGCGCGCAGGTCCAGGTGCTCACACGGCACTGGGCGGCGAATCGTCCCGACATGGTGGTTTCGCTCATTCCGCATTACAATCGCGCCCTCAAGGAAGCCCTGGACCGCACCTGGCCCGGCACGCCTTTCGTGACGATACTGACCGACATCGCCGACTACCCACCCAACTTCTGGATCGAGCGGCAGGATCAGTACGTAATCTGCGGTTCGGAACAGGCCGTGCGCCAGGCGCGCGCGCTGGGCTTGCCGCAATCGCGCATTGTGCGCACCTCGGGAATGATCCTGAACCCGATGTTCTACGTGCCGCCGGCTGTGGATCGCGCGGCGGAACGAATACGCCTGGGTTTGCGTCCCGAGGTTCCCACCGGGCTAGTTCTGTTCGGAGGCCAGGGGTCGATGGAAATGGTGAAAATCGCGCGGCTGCTGAACCGCCAGTCGAGCGGAGTGCAGTTGATCCTGCTGTGCGGGCGCAACGAAGTTGCAGCGCGGGAAATACGCGCGCTGAGGCAACGCATTCCGATGTTGGTCGAGGGTTTCACGCGCAACGTCCCGTACTATATGGCCCTGGCGGACTTCTTCATAGGGAAGCCGGGGCCGGGATCGATCAGCGAAGCGCTGGCGATGGGGTTGCCGGTGATCGTGGAACGCAATGCCTGGACCCTGGTGCACGAGCGGTACAACGCCGAGTGGATCGAAGAGCAGGAAGTGGGAATGGTGGTCCGCAACTTCTCGCAGATCGCCCCTGCCGTGCGCGAGTTACTGAAGCCGGAGCGGTACCACCGGTACCGGGCCAACGCGGCCGCCATGCAAAACATGGCGGTATACGAGATTCCCCGGGTGTTGGACAGCATTCTGGGAAGTTCCGCAGCCTGGATGCCTCCCCAGCCCGACGCAGGCGGCGCTTTTACCGAGGCCGTTGTGTGAACCCTGTCACAGTGCGGCTCCGGCAAAGGCGCTTGCCAAGATATACAATAGTTACTCCTATGAGCACGCACGAGCACGAAGGCGCCACCGTACTAGTAGCAGACGGCGAAGAGAAAGTTCTGCGGGAAGTCTCATCCACCCTGGGGAAGGCCGGTTTCACCGTCCTCACGGCCGATAACAGATCGGCCGCCATTGAAACCTGCCGGAAGCAGACCAAGCCCATCCAGCTCGCGATCATCGACACCGCCATTCCGGGAAACAGCCCGGAACTGGTCGAGCAGTTGTACCAATGCCAGCCGGATATTCGGATCCTATTCACTTCAGCGCAGGATGAGTTCGAGAACAACATCCACGCGGCTGGTCCTTCGGGGCGCCCGCGTGGGTTTCTGAAGAAACCCTTCCGCCGCTCGCAACTACTGGGCAGCGTCCTGAAAGCCATGGACACGCAGTTGGCGGCTACGGCGTAACGGGCAGCAGTCGTCCGGTTACGGCACATTCCAGGAATCGTGAGGCTTTGCGCCGCAATGTGGGCCGCTCATCAGCGTCGCCTTTGCTGTCGTCACTCCGGCTGCCGCGGTCCGACGGTCTGCGGAGCGTCGGACCCGTTCCGGCAGGGTCAGACTTCCGCCGGGCCTGCGCCCGGCTCAGTTCCCGTCTAACCTCCGCAAACTCCGCGGTGCTGACTACATACCGAGGCTGCGGCTGAAGCAGGTCCCGAATGTCCTGTTGGATGGCCTCGATTCTCTCCGCAGGGTTCGGATGCGACCGGAAGGGCTCCGACACAGTTCCGGGCTTTTTGCGTTCCAGCGCCTCGATTCGCTCGAGGAAGTCGACAGAAGCCAGAGGATCGTAGCCGGTTTTGTACAAATACTGCAAACCCAGCAGGTCTGCCTCGCGCTCGAATCCCCGCGAGAACTTCAGGAACGTGAGTGGAACAGCCAGTCCGGCGCCCTGACGCGCTGCCATTCCGGCCCAGCCCCCCACGAAGATCAATGGGAGAGTCGCAATCCGGGCGACCTCTCCCCTGGATGCCTGCCGTGTGCCATGGCGCGATGCAACATGGGCGACTTCGTGGGCAAGGGCACTGGCGAATTCCGCTTCAGTATCCGCCTGTAGGACCAAGCCGGTGTTCACAAACAGAAATCCGCCGGGCAGGGCGAAAGCATTCACCTCATTGCTGTCGATCACCTTGGCGGTAACCGGCAGCCTGGCATCGGAATTCCGCACCAGATTCTGGGCCACGCGGTTGACGAATTCCGCCACGCGGGGATTGTCTAGGATCCTGGCTTCCCGCTCGACCTCCTGCGCCAAGCTTTTGCCGAGCAAAATCTCCCGGTCCAAACTGTAGAGGTTGAGCCCAGTGCCAACATTGCGATTGCCGATCTGCTCCGGATCTCTCTTCTTGTCTTGAGGAGTTCCCGACGAGTGCGGCGCTGCTAACGTCGCTGCGACAATGGTCAGAACGGCGCGAGGGATGGAGCGGCTCAGCGGCATCATAGGTCCTCCTCAGGGTCACATAGCATGTGGAAGGCCAACCGGTGTCGGCCCTGAATCGCCCGAAACGGTACACTTCCGGATCCCGATCTCGAAAACAGAGGGGCCAAGACTGTTTCAACGAGCATTCGCGGCACTCCGCAGAATGGCACGGCACGTGCGGCAGAGAATCGTGAGATCGCCACATGAACCGCCAGTCCGCAGTTGCGGCCTATCTGGTTGCGGAACCTTTCACGAGAGCCTTGCACATAGTGCGGGAAGCCCTGGCGCGCACCGACCTGAGCATCATCGCCGAACTGGACGTCTCTGACCGAATTAGGCGGCAGGTCAGCCTGGGGTTTGCCCCCTGCCGCATTCTGTTGGTGGATTCGCCGTACCTGTTGCTGGAAGCGGTGGCGCTGGACCGGTCGGCGGCCGTCCTCCTGCCGCTACACATCGTGGTTTCGAGCCGTGGTCCGGAGACCCTGGTCCACTGGTTGAACGCGGCGGCGATCACCGGCGCCGCACTGCCGGCGGGAGCCGCAGGCCCGCTGGAGAAACTCCAGGAGCAAGTTGCGCACGTCCTCGGAGCCGTCGCAATTCGCCAGGACCAGTGCCAGCCAGTTTCCTAAGCCGGCTCGGCGGGTTCTTTCCGGATGCCGTACTTCTCCATTCGATAAATCAGCGTACGGCGGCTGATATCGAGGTAGCGCGCGGCGTGTGTCTGGTTGCCGCCGAACTTGGCTAGTGCGCGCAGAATGAGTTCCTTCTCCACGGCTTCGAGGCTGATGCCCTGCGGCGGAAGGGCCAGGTGCAACGCTTCCAGCGCCGGCCGATCGACGCGCAGGGACTCAGGCAAGTCCGCCAGCGCAACCTCGTCACCGACCGTGAGCACAACCAAGCGCTCGATGAGGTTTTCGAGCTCCCTCACGTTACCCGGCCAGGCGTAGCCGCAGAAATACACAAGAAGTCCGGACGGCAGCTTAAGATGGTCGCGCTGGTGTTTCGCCTTGATCTTGACAAAGAGATTCTGGACCAGTTCGGGAATATCTTCGGCCCTTTCGCGCAGAGGCGGCAACTCCAGCGTGATGACGGCCAACCGGTAGTAAAGATCCTGCCGGAACGCGCCGTCCTCAATCATGGCCTGAAGGTTGCGGTGGGTCGCAGCAATAATACGCACATCGACTTCCAACACCTGGGTGGCCCCGACCTTGTCAATCTGCCCTTCCTGAATCAATCGCAGCAACTTCACCTGTAATTCTGGCGGCAGTTCTCCTATTTCGTCCAGAAAGAGAGTTCCCCGGTCGGCTATCTCCACCTTGCCGGGTTTGTTGCCCGCTGCGCCAGTGAAGGAACCCTTGCAGTAGCCGAACAACTCCGATTCCAGAAGATCCTTGGGAATAGCGCCACAGTTGATGGTGACGAAAGGGCCATCCTTGCGCCGGCTGTTGCGGTGAACCGCTTTGGCAAGCAACTCTTTGCCGGTTCCGGTCTCGCCATGAATCAAAATGGTGGAGTCACTGTGTGCAGCGCGGGATGCCAGGTCGAGCACATGCAGGAGGTTCGGCGAGCTCCCGATGATGCTTTCAAAGCCGTATTTGCGGTCCAGAGTGGTGCGCAGGTGGCGAACTTCTTCGACGAGGTGATGGTGTTCCAGCGCGCGGTTCACCACGATGGCAAGCTGGCTATAGTCGATTGGCTTGGTGAGATAATCATACGCGCCTTCCCGCATGGCGGAGACCGCAGACTCGACCGTTCCGTAGGCCGTGATGACCAGCACCACGGTTCCCGGGTGATCCCGGCGGACGCGCCGGAGCAGGTCGAGGCCTGACATACCCGGCATCTTCAAATCGGTGAGCACCGCCGCGAAGGTGCGCGAGGAAAGAACGTCCAGGGCCTCCTGCCCGTTCGCCGCGACAACCACTTCACAACCGATCTCCTCCAACTGAATCTGCATGACCCGCCGCAGGCTCTGGTCGTCGTCCACCACCAGGATCGAGCGGCGATTCATCGGGCGGCTCCCTGCCATCGCGGAAGGATGATCTGGAAGACGGCGCCGCGCGGCATGTTCGGTTCCGCGGCGATGGTGCCGCCGTGCTGCTCCACAATCTGGTGCACCACCGAAAGGCCGAGCCCGGTCCCATCTTCCTTGGTGGTGAAGAAGGGATCGAAAATCCTGTTCATGTTTTCGGCTTTTATTCCCGAACCTTCATCTTTGACCTGGATCGAAACCCGTTCATTCCGGGGCCGCACAGCCACAACCACCTCGCCGCCGACCGCGGAGGCGTGCACCGCGTTGATCAGCAAGTTCAGCACGGCCTGTTGAATCTGCTCCGGGTCGCACTCAATGGCCGGCAATTCGGGAGCGAGATCCAGGCGGATACGAACCTGCTTGGAACCGACTGCGTGCGAGGCCAGATCGACCACCGGGTCGAGAATCGAGCGGAGGTCCGCTTGCCGGTACTGCGGCGGGCGCGGCCGGGCGAAATCCAGGAAATGCGAGAGCAACCGGTTCAGGCGCTCGCATTCCCTCTCGATAATGGAGACGCACTCCTGGCGGGTTCGCTCCGGCACCTGACCTCGGCGCAACACTCCCGCCGCTCCGGCCAGGCTGGCCAAAGGATTGCGGATCTCGTGCGCCAATCCGGCAGAAAGCTGGCCCGCCGCCGACAGCCGTTCCGCTCTCTTAACCTTTTCGAAGCTGCCCTGCAGTTCCTTGTAGACCTCGGTCAGCCTGGCTGTAGTCCGCTCCAGCGTCTTGCGTTGCTCCCTGCCGCGCTGCGCCAGAATGCCCGTGAAGATTCCAGCGCCGCAGAACACGACGATATCCAATAGTTGGTCGCTGGCATATGCGGGCGTCACGCTCATCAGGCGGAACGAGTAGGGAAGACTGGACAGGCCGGCCAACAGACCTGCCGCCAATCCGCCCCGCCAGCCGAAGTACATGCCCGCGAAAACGATAGGGAGGTAGTAGAGGTGTTGCAGTATGTTGTGCCAGTGCGGCGAGCTTAGCGGCGTGAGGTAGTGCATTCCGCCGCCGAAGAGAATGCCTCCCAAGATGGCGGTCCAACGGGCTGCGACGCTGTGAGACTCGGCGGGAAGCCTGAGAGCGATCTTCAATTCGGATACCACCCCCAGTTTATCCGGATACCGGGCGGGTGCCAATCGGTTGGCGCAGCTCGCCACGCAAGCCTGCGCCCCAGCCGCCTAGGATGCTCCGCTCAGTTCCGCCGGGGAACCGGTTGCAGGCCACTGGGATCAGGGAAACGCGACCTTAGTCTGGCTGCCGCCCAGTGCGATTTCACGGAGTTTTTCGCCTCCATCCACGCGCACAGAAGTGATGGTAGTGTCGGGGAACTTCTTGTCGACGGTGTGGACGGTGGCTTCCACTTCGAGCGTGTCGCCGGAGGCGAGTTCCACGAACCGGACCTTCGGCGATCCGACCACCAGGTGGTACTCGCCCGGTTGCAGCTCTGAGGCGCCCACTTTGAGCGTTCTGTGGATGGAGATGCGGTATTTCTTCCCATCCGCTTTCTTATCGCCTGCGACAGCGGTGGTCAGTCCGAACGCCGCCATGAGCAGGACACACCATAACTTGATCCTCATCTTCTGACCACCCTTTCTCATTCCCATGCGCCACGGCCCGAGCCTGTCAGCGCAGAGAGTTGCAGTAGCGTCCCCGCTGGTCCGGCTCAAGGAACAAATCCTCGTCGATCTGGCTCAAAGCGCGATCAATAATGCGGATCAGGTCGCCACGCTGCACCCAGATACCCCCGCACTGCGGGCACGCCGCTACCTCAATACCGTGCCGGTCCTCCAGTTTCAGATCCGTCGCACACGTTGGGCATCGCATGGAGTCCTATGAGGCATGTCTGTTGCCGCGCCGTAAACGCGATGAGATCAAGGCAGTTCCGGTTCAAGGTGTCCCAATTGGTACGCTGCAGGCGGCTGCCGAACCCAAAACGGACAGAGGCCCCCTCGTCCCGGCTGGGCCGGTAGACAAGAATCAATGGCGGGCATGGGATTCACCTTCACAAAGTCAATCACAGCAGCACATCCAGGGGCCAGCGCCGGCTCCGGGTGGAATGGCCCGGCGCTTGCGTAGGTTCCGGTTGTGAAGCGCCGGCGTCTCGACCAGGCACAGAACGAGCGAACTGTGCGCCGGCGTTGCCCGATCTTGCTATTGGTCGGTGCCATCGAAGGAACCGGAGGCGATTGGGAGCCGCTCTTTGGGCGACGTTTCGAAGTCCATCGAGTCACGGGTTGGCGAGCGGCTGCGGCCTTAATGAACCGGGGACTGATCACCGCCGTGCTGTGCGCCCAGAGTCTTCCAGACGGTTCCTGGCGGGACTTGACGGCTGCAGCGGCCGCAATGAAAGAGCCGCCCGCTGTCATTGTTGCGTCCCGCCTGGCAGACGAGCGGCTGTGGGCCGAGGTCTTGAACTTAGGCGGCTACGACTTGTTGGCGGTGCCCCTGGTGGAGAACGAACTGGCACGAAGCCTCGAGCTGGCTTGGCATCATTGGGCCAATCGCAGCAGGCAAGGGGCCCAGGATGAAGGGGCGGTCCAACTCCGGCCGCAGGAGACACAGGTATGTTTGAAAGCTTGAACGAAGAGATCAGTCGCGTCTCCGGACAGCGATGGCTGTCAGGCGCCAGCCTGCTCCGTTATGCGGGCGTGTTGGCGGCAGCCATAGTGGTTTTCGGGGCACTATACGCGGGGATCGTCTGGCTGGAATGAACGGGCGACCCACTTGCGCGGATCCGGGAAGCCGTCTGAAGACGAGGCCGGGATCGGAGGATGAGGAGCCGGCTTTCGTTCGCGCGCCATGGAGAGCGGCTCTTTGCGGCAGCCGCTCTCCTTCGGCCTTCCGGCTATCCGGATGGCGATACAGCTCATACCCGGAGGGCCAGACGCGGGTCGCCAGCGCGCGTTCCGGGATGCTGAACCACCTCTCAGCAGAACTGGCCGGATCACGATTCTCGCCCGCGAGGCGGTCCGAGGCCGCGTCGTAACGAGGCGAGTGGTGCCCGCCCGGATGCCCCCGAGTCTCCGGGCGGGCACGCTTTCACAAACACAACACCTACGAAATAATCCCCTTTCGCACGGCGTAGAGAATGAGTTCCGGCAGGCTGTGCAGCCCCAATTTCTGCAGGATGTGGGTGCGATGCGTCTCGACGGTGGTCAGGCCGATGTTGAGCACCGCGGCGATCTCCTTGTTGGCTTTGCCCTCGGCAGCCAGTTGCAGCACCTCGCGTTCGCGGTCGGTCAACAGGTCGTAGCTGTCCTCGAGCCCGCGTTGCTCGATCTCGCGGATGTAGTCTTCCTGCATCATGCGGCTGACCTTGCGGGTCAAGAAGGAACGTCCCTGCGCCACCGCGCGGATCGCGTCCACCACCTCGCTGCGCAGCGAGTCTTTGAGCAGATAACCCTTGGCGCCGGCCTTCAGCGAGCGAAGTACGTAGCTCTCATCCTGGTGCATGCTCAGGATGACGACGGCCGCGTGAGGATGGGCCGTGAGGATGCGGCGCGTGGCTTCGATGCCGTTCATGCTGGGCATGGCGATATCCATGACCACGACGTCGGGGGAGCATTCCTCGGCCATGCGCGTGGCTTCACGGCCGTCACCGGCTTCTGCGACCACGGCCATGTCGGCCTGCTTCTCCAGCAAGGCGCGGACGCCGTCGCGCACCACTGCGTGATCGTCAGCTAAGAGAACGCGAATGGGCATCGTGTCCGTTTTTGGCCACCAACTCCACCACGGGCAGTGTGGCTTCCAGAAGGGTTCCGCGACCCAGTTGCGAATCGATCTGGAGCCGGCCGCCGAGCCGCCGCACGCGCTCCTCCATGCCCAGCAGGCCCAATCCGCGGACGAAACGGGTATCGAAGCCGGCCCCGTCGTCGCGCACGGAGAGCTGCACCTGCTGGTCTTCCCGGGTGACCACGATCTCGACGGTCCGGGCGTTGGCGTGGCGCGCGGAATTGTTCACGGCCTCCTGCACGAGCCGGTAGATGCAGGTCTTGTGGTCATCGGGAAGGTCGTCCGCGGTGTCGTCGGCCGACACCATCACGTTGAGCCCGGTCCGCTTGGCCGTTTCGCGCGCGTGCCAATTGAGGGCCGGCACCAGGCCGAAGTCGTCGAGCATGGAAGGGCGCAGCAGAAGCGCCAGGTCGCGCACTTCGTTGACGGTTTTTTCCGCGAGAGTGCGGATGGAGGCGAGATGATCGCGCACCTCGTTGCGTTCATCCGCGCACGCCGCGCCCTCGGCTTCCATGAGAATGGCGGAAAGCGACTGGCCCACTTCGTCGTGCAACTCGCGGGCCAGGCTGCGGCGCTCGTTTTCCTGCGTTCGCAGAAGCCGCGCGGAGAGCTCACGCAGCTCCGCGCGCGCCCGCGCGTTTTCCTCCAGGCGTTGTTCCAGTTCGCGCTCCAGCCGCAGCGTGTAGCCGATGGTCACGAGCGCCAGCACCAGCCCGCCGGCCAGCGTGATCGCGAAAGTCAGCATCAAGGAGCGACGCAGGCGGTCGGAAGAAGCGGACAACTCATCCTCGGCGCGGCTCAGCCCGCGCTCATTGACGGCGGCGATTCGATCGGCGATCTGCAACATGGTGGTGCGGCGCGGAACCAGCTCGTCATAGAAGAAGGCATAGCGGAGGCGGCTGCGCTGCTCCGGGGTCCAGGCGACGGTGGCGTCCAACACGCGCCAATAGGCGTCGATTTCCGACCGCAGATCCTGGACGGGCTTGCGCTCCTCGGCTTCCATGGAGCGCGAATAGGCGTCGAGGGCAGCGCGGGTTTCCCGCTCGAGGCCGTCCAGGCGGGCAATCTGAGCCTGCGCGCCGCTGGAATCGGGCGACAGCAGAAAGTCGCGCACGTAGGTGCCGGAGAGATAAATTCCCGCGCGGATCTGGTCGAGCGCGCCAAGGCGTCCGAGGAACGCCTGGCGCATGGTGGTTTCCTCGCGCCGGACGCGATTGAGGACGAGGAGCGTGCCGGTGGCGGCCGCAAGAATGAAGAGCAAGAGGCCTCCGAAGCCCAGCGACAGGACCAGCCAAGGAGGCTTGCGGCGCGGCGTCCCGCTCAGGCGGTCCTCGGCATCGGTAGACCGGGACGTAGATTGCGCCACTGATCCCTCCAGATCTTAGTTTAGTCAAGGCGGCTTGAGCGAAGAATCCTGTCCGGACAGGATAGGATTCGGGCCGTGGAAACGCTATCAAGAAGAAGGAGGGAAGTTTCCATGAAGAGCTCTAGAAGGCTGGTGATCCTGGCGGTTGCGGTGGTGTCCCTGATTGCCGCGGGGTGCGCAAAGAAGAAAGTGGCAGCAGCGCCGCCACCACCCCCGCCGCCGATGCCGACCAACCCAGCACCGGCCCATCAGCAACCGGCGCAGCAGCCGACGCCAGTGGTTTCGCGGACGCCGACCCCCGCGCCCATGCAACAGCCGCAGCGCTACCCTAACGCGGTCACCCGCGCGCGGATCGATACCCTGCTGGCGCGGATTGAGGATGCTTACTTTGATTACGACAAGCACACGCTCCGTCCGGACGCGATCAAAGCCTTGCAGGCCGACTCCACGGAACTGCGCGACATCCTCAAGGACTATCCGGATTACAAGCTGACGGTCGAAGGCCATTGTGATGAACGCGGCTCCGCCGAATACAACATGGGGCTAGGCCAGGAACGCGCCGAGGCCGCCAAGGACTACCTGGTCCAGGTAGGCATCCCGAGCGGCCAGCTCAATACAGTGAGCTACGGCAAAGAGAAGCCGGTGTGTGACGAGCACGACGAGGCGTGCTGGCAGCGCAACCGGCGCATCCACATCGCGGCGGTGCAGCGATAATCAACCGAAGAGCAAGCATTCGAGCGGGGGGCGGACAAGCCTGGAGTGCAGCCAGGAATTGACTGCCCCACACGGAGCCCTTTCGTGGCCGCGAGTATCATGGTCGAAGCGGAGGGCTGCTATTGGCCACTGAGAACGGAACGGCCGGCGAACTGAGCCGCGTTGCGCGCTGGTTCGATTCCATCCAACTCCGCGAGCACGAAGACAAAGTCCTCCTCGTTCTGACGCTGATCATCGGAGCCGTGGTCGGACTCGTGGTGGTCGCGTTCATCCTGCTGACCGAGAATCTGGGCGCACGTCTTTATCCGGCCGGCGGCGCAGCGTGGCGGCGCCTGCTGATACCGCTGGCCGGCGCACTGAGCACAGGTTACTTCCTCTCCCGTTATTTTCCGCAAGCCCGCGGCAGCGGCATTCCGCAAACCAAGACAGCGCTGTTCATCCGTGATGGAGCGATCAGCCTGCGGACGGTCTTGGGCAAGTTCAGCTTGTGCTCGGTCACGCTGGCGAGCGGAATTGCCCTGGGACGCGAAGGGCCGTCGGTGCAGGTGGGAGCGGGAATCGCCTCGGTGCTGGGCCGGCGCGTGGGCCTCTCGCCCGGCAGCGTCAAAGCGTTGGTGCCGATCGGGGCTTCCGCGGCATTGGCGGCCGCGTTCAATACGCCGATTGCGGCGGTTCTGTTCACGCTGGAAGAGGTCATGGGCGATCTGCATGCGCCGGTGCTGGGCTCCATCGTGCTAAGTTCTGCCACTTCGTGGATCGTCCTGCACCTGCTGTTGGGCGATGAGCCGCTGTTCCACGTCCCAGCCTACCAACTGGTGCACCCCGTGGAATTTTTGTTTTATGCCGCGCTGGGGCTGGTGGGCGGTCTGGTGTCGGTGGCTTTCGTCAAGCTGCTGCTGTGGCAGCGCAAGTATTTCCTGGCGCTGCCGAAATCGACAGGGTGGTTCCAGCCGGGCGCCGGCGGTCTGGTGGTAGGGCTCCTGGGTTGGTTTGTTCCGGGAGTTCTCGGCGTCGGCTACAGCTACGTGGGGCAAGCCCTGAACGGGCAGATCGTGATCGGCACGATGGCCCTGCTGGTGTGCCTGAAGCTGGTCGCGACAGCCACCTGTTACGCTTCCGGAAACGCGGGCGGCATCTTCGGCCCCAGCCTTTTCCTCGGCGCCATGATGGGCGGCGCTGTGGGTGGAGTGGCGCACATGCTGTTGCCGGACTACACCGGCAGCGTGGGCGCGTATGCGCTGGTGGGGATGGGCGCGGCGTTCGCGGGCATCGTCCGCGTGCCGCTGACCTCGGTCATCATGATTTTCGAGATCACGCGCGACTACTCGATCATCGTGCCATTGATGATCGCCAACCTGATCAGCTACTTCATCTCCAGCCGCCTGCAGGAAGAGCCCATCTACGAGGCCCTGCAGCACCAGGACGGCATCCGCCTGCCGGCGGGGGCTCGCTCGCGCGAAACGCCGATGATGGTCATGGACGCGCTCCGCACGGACGTGCGGGCGTTGGCGGCATCGACCAGTATCAGGGAGGCCGCGGCTTCGGCGAACCGCGAGGACGGCGCGTGGCCGGTGGTTGACGAGGAAGGGCTGCGCGGCATGGTCTCTCTGGAGCAACTGGATGAAGCTGTGGCCGCCAATCGCGGCGGCGAACCGCTCGGATCGCTGATCCCGCACCCGGGCCCCAGCGAAGAACTGGATGACGAGAATTTCCCGCACGTTCACGTGGATCAGCCGCTCGATCTGGCCATGCGGAGAATGGCGGAGAGCGGCTGGAAGGTGCTGCCGGTGGTGAGCCGCGACAACATTCGCCAGCTGAAGGGCACCATTTCGCTTCCCGACATTCTGGCTGCCTATGGAGTGGCCAAGACTCGGAAGATTGCGGCCCCGGCGGCGGCCCAGGCGCCGCCCGCGCGCAAGCCCGCCACGGCGCTGGCCGCGATGCTGAGCGCCCTGACCCTCGTGGCCATCGTGGGGAGCTTTCTGAGCTACTACTACCGCACCGAGCGCGCCGGCAGGGCGCAGAACTACTATCGGCAAGGCCAGAAGTTGGTCGCCCAGGACCGCAACGATGAGGCCATCGCGCAATTCCGCAACGCCCTTTCGATTACTCACGCCCCCGAATACCGCCTGGCGCTGGGGCTAGCGCTGGTGAAGGCCGGCAACCTCGATGAAGCCGAAATCTATTTGAACGAAATTCTGGCTGCCGAGCCTGGGAACGGCCCGGCCAACCTGGGGCTCGCCCGCATCTTCGCGCGCGAAGGGCGGATCGACGACGCAGTGCTTCGGTACCAGCACGCGCTTTTCGGCTCGTGGCCGGGGAAGGCGGACGAGAATCGCCTGCAGACACGACTCGAACTGGTAGAGACGCTGGCCAAAGCGGGCCGCCGCGCCGAGGCGCAGGCCGAGCTTCTCGCGGCCGCGGCGGCCCTTCCGGACGATGCAGCCGTGAAAACACAAGTGGGGCGGCTGCTAATCTCGTACGGTTTGCCGCACGACGCCGCCAACCTCTTCGGCGGCGTCGTGGCGGAAAACAAGCAGGACGGCGACGCTTATCGCGGGCTCGGCGACGCCGAGTATGCCCAGGGCGACTGCGCTGGGGCGCGGCGGGCCTTTCAGCAAGCCGTGCGGATTGACCCCACTGATGCCTTGGCGAGCGCCAGGATCGAGACCTGCGAGAGAATTCTGGCTCTCGACCCGACCCTTCCAGGCATAGCGGCTGCGGAGCGCTACCGGCGCAGCCGGGTGTTGCTCACCGATGTCCTGGACGAGGCTTCGCGCTGCGCGGGAGCCGACGCACAGACCGCGCCAACCAAAGACGACATACAAGCAGCGCAACTTTCGCTCGCAAACAAGCGGAGGCCAGCATCCTACAGTGATGCCGCCGAAGCCAACAACGCGCTGACCCAGAAGCTCTGGGCGGAGCGGCTGAAGTCTTGCACCGCTGCTCCCGCGCCCGACGATGCGGTTGCCAAAGTCGTCGCGAAGCTTCCGGGTCACTGAACCCGTCACAACCTATTGAATCTCGCCGATCAACCGTGATGGCTGCGTGATCATCCGCGCAGGCGCATCACGAACCAGGCGAGGCCGAATGCCAGCAGCGCGGAGGCCGAGACCTGGACGGGCCGCAGTGCTCGCGTCACTCGCGCCAGGCGCGAAGAGACCAGCGCAATAATCGAAATGGCGGCGAGTTCCGCCAGGGCGGCGCCGGCCAGCACGTACGCGGCGTGATAACCGGTGGTCTGCAGGAACAGGTGGAAGTACAAGCCGTGGAAGGCGCCCAGCACGCCGGCGATGGCCCATCGGGCGCCGGCTCTCGGCAGCAGCAAGACTTCGACGGCCAGGTAAGCCACGGTCAGCGCGGCCGCGGCTTCGACAAAACGCGGCGCAGGCTGCCAGTTGGTATGCGGCACGATGAATACGGAAGCCGCCTGTCCCAGGAGGAACATAGCGGTGAGCGCCAGCAATTCCGCGCGGCTGCGGGCGGCCAGCACCAGCGCGGCCAGGAACAGCAACTGCACGGCGCCGCCCAACGCCCGCATCCAACCCGCGCCGGCTTCCATCATCGCGGTCTCGGCCGGAGTGGGCGGACGGAACCGCAACGTAGCGCGGGTGAAAGAAATATCGAACAGGCCCTGATCGTGCTTGCCGGCCATTTCGGCGCGCAGCAGGTGGACGTGGTTGGGGACGGTGGCTGATGCAAGCGTACACTCGACGTCCACGCGCTCGACGGGCGCCGAGAACTGGTAATCGGCTTGACAAACATAGAGGCCGCGTTCGGAATCGGCGGCACAATGCTGGTTGACGGCGTGAGCGCCCGCAAAACGGACGTGCTCCAGCAGCGTCCGTTCGGGCGAGGCCACGTGCGAGATTTCGTAGAGCGGCATGCGGAGTTCGTAGTGGGCGCGCATGCCGTCGATGGTGAGATCGCCCGAACTCATGCTGACGGCGTGCGGCCAGGCAGCCGGAGCGAGCAGGAGCAGGGCGGAAGCCGCGAGTGCCCGGCTCACGGCTTACTGCTTCGCCTCCGCCTCGATGGCTTCCAGTTCCTTGCCGGCCTCGGACCATTTGCCCTGGGCCATCAACTCGCGATAGCGGCGAAGGTGTTCGCGGATGCGCGCCAGCCGCGCGTCGGCGGTTGGAGCGGCCGGTGGGGCGCCGGCGGCGGGGGCAGAGGAAGGGGCCGTCGCCTGCCGGATCAATTGCTGGGCGCCGGTGGAGAGCTGCGCCAGCGCTTCGTCATAGCTGTCGGCATAAATCAGGCGGCTGCCGACCGCCAGCACGATCTTCTTCAACTGCGGCATGCTGCCCTGGTTGGCCTGAATGTAAATCGGATCGACGTAGAGAAACGTATCGCCCACCGGGAGCACCAGGATCTGCCCGCGCACCACGCGCGATCCCTGTTGGTTCCACAGGGTCAGGTCCTTGGAAATGTTCTGGTCCTGGTTGATGTACGCGGCCACGTTCATGGGCCCGGGAATCAGTTGCTGCTTGGAGAGCAGAAGCACCACGGTCTCTCCGAGGTGATCGCTGTCGCAACGAGCGGCCATGAGACTGATCAGGTTGTTCTTGCTGCGCGGTGTGAAGGGAACGAGCAACAGGAACTCCGGCTTGTCTTCCCCGGGCACGGTGGCCATCACGTACGTGGGCGTCACAGCCGAGGAACTGTTGTCCTGTCCGGAATGCTGCGCCAATTCCCACACGTCTTCCTTGTTGTAGAACGACTGCGGATCCAGCATGTGGTACGTGCGGTAGATTTCGGCCTGCACGTTGAACAAGGTTTCCGGATAGCGCGCGTGCCGCCGCAGGTCCGCCGGCATCAGCGAAGCGGCCAGGAAGAGGTTCGGAAACAGGTTCTGGTACGCGGCAATGATGGGGTCGTCGGGAGCGAAGACATAGAGGTGGGTTTCACCGTCGTACGCGTCGATGGTGGCTTTCACGGCGTTACGGATATAGTTGATGCTTCCGATATCGCCCACTTCCACCGCGCGCGAATAAGGGTGCGCGTCGGAGGTGGTGTAGCCGTCAAGCATCCACACCAGGCGGCCGGAATCGGTGATCACCAGGTAAGGGTCGTTGTCCCATTGGAGGAAGGGCGCCAAAACCTGCATGCGTTCGCGCACTTTGCGGCGGATCATCATGCGGCTGTTGGGAGTGAAATAGTTGGTCAGCATGATGTTGGGTTCGCCCTGGCTGATGGCCGCGGCGAGCCGCAGCCAGAAGGAGTCGATGAGGAATCCGCCCTGGCCCTCGTAGCGCGAGGTCTCGTACTTTTCGCCGGAGGGATAGTTGAACTCCGCCTCCGCGGTGTTGACGAAGACCGGCTCGTGCGTCACTTCGCCGTAGTAGATCTCGGGGCGCGTCAGCTTGAGACTCGGTGTATGCACCTTCGGCGGCGCATCTTCGATCATCAGCACCGGCAGCCCGTCGGGGGTCATCTTGCTCACTTCCGACAGCACCAGGCCGTAGCCGTGGGTGTAGATGAAGGCAGGGTTAATCCAGTTGGCGCGCGCGTCAGGCAGATTGCTGATGTCCAGCTCGCGCGGCGAGAGGAGCACCTGCTTGTACTGGCCATCGATGGTGTAGCGATCCACGTCGCTGGACTTGAAGACGTAGTAGGTGCGGAGCGCCTGGCGCTGCGTGATGGTGTCGTGATAGGCCTGGTAGTCCCAGAGCCGCACGTTGTCAAGCAGTGGCTTATGATGCCCAGTGTCGATGGGAGCGTCCGGGTCCGCTTTGAATTCGATTTCGTGCACGTGCTGCTCGAGCCCGTACGCAGTGCGCGTGGCGTGAATGTGGGTCTGGATGTAGGGACGCTCCAGGGAGATCTCGTTGGGCTTGACGTAAAGGGCGGAAACGGCCCGCGGCGCGATGAACGCCACCACCAGCGCCAGCGCCATGCAGGCGGCCAGTATCCAGCGGCCTATGGCCAGCAACGCGGCGGCGGCGAAGCAGGCCAAGATCAGCAGCCACTGCAGCGGCAGGCCGATGTTCAAGTCTACGTAATCGACGCCCACCAGGAACGTGCCGTGCTCGTTGTAAACCATTTCGTAGCGGCCGAGGAAGAAGCGAACCGCCATGGCAATGAGCAGGACCATCGCGGCGCCGCGCAGGAAGCGGGATTCCAGGCCGCCTTCCAGGCGGAAGATGGCCGGGTCGATATCGCGCGCCTGCTGCACGTCCGATAGCTTGTGGCGCAACTGCCAGGCGCGCCCGGCGATCCAGTAGAGCAGGATGCTGACGATCACCAGGGCCAGCACGTAGCTCCGCAGCATTCCGTAGAAAGGCAGATCGAAGAGATAAAAGGAGAGCGGTTTGTCGAAAACGGTGTCGTGCCAGGCGGTGGCGGCCGCGGGCAAGCCACGCGATCCGGCAAAGCGCACCACGGTCCACGTGTCGATGGCCGAACCGGCGATCAACCAGCCCAAAAGCAGCAGCACCAGGGTGGAAACGCGCGAGTAGATGCGGTGCTGGCGCAGCGATGTGTTCGCAAACTTGAGCGCGCGCGCGTGGGTGACCCAAAGAACGCCAAAGGCAACCACGGTGGCGAGGGCGACCGGAGCGATGCTGTAGTACAACATGCTCAGCCAGGTGCGGAACTGGCCCAGTTCCTTCCACCATTGCACTTCAATCGTGTACGAGGCAATGGAGCGGGCGCCGAGGAGCAGCAAGACCAGGACAACGAGGAGCGCGATGCGGAGCGTACGCGAGCCTGGCCCTCGCCGCCCGGCTTCGATTTCAAGAGGCATGCCCCAAGCGTAGCACTGGGGGAGCGAGTGGCACTGCGCGGCGTGGAAGCGTGACACCTTGGGACCACTGCACCACTTTGCGGTGAAAATTCAGCCACCTGCATGAGATTTCACTGCTGCAGGTCGATTAATCTGTTGTTCTCGGATCTGAAAAGGTGTATATAGGACTAAAACGCAAGTGGGTTTTGCCAGAAAGGAGTCTGGTTGGTTATGCCGAAATCCTTTTGGTTGATCGTAGTCTGCTTGTGCCTTTCCTCGGTCCTGCTCGGTCAAACCACGGCCCTGACGGGCACGGTTACTGATCCTTCGGGAGCCGTAATTCCAGGAGCAAACATCTCGATCGTCAACGCCCAGACGGGCGCGACACGCAGTGCGGTGTCCGATACGCAGGGCCGCTACAACATGCCGCAGTTGACGCCGGGAACTTACAAACTCACCGCCAAAGCGGCCGGTTTCGCGGACGTGGTGATGGACAACCTCCCGCTGTTGGTGAACCAGCCGGCAACGGTGGAGATAGCTTTCGAGAAACTGGGCGCGACCACAACCACGGTGGAGGTTTCGGCGGTGGCCACCCAGGTGAATACCACCGACGCCTCTCTGGGCAATGCCATTGGCAATACCGCCATTGTCCAGTTGCCGATGTTTGCGCGCAACGTGGTCCAGTTGCTGCAATACCAGCCCGGCGTCACCGCCACCGGCGACGGCGGCGAGCGCGATGGCGCGGTCAACGGAGGCCGGCCGGATCAATCCAACGTCACCCTCGATGGCGTGGATGTGAACGATCAGAACGCGCGCGCGGCATTTACCAGCGTGTTGCGCGTCACTCTCGATTCGGTCGAGGAATTTCGCACCACGACGACCAACGGCGCCGCGAATGTCGGCCGCGGTTCCGGCGCGGACGTCGCCATGGTCACCAAGTCTGGCACGAACGCCTTCCATGGTTCGGCTTATGAGTACCGCCGCGGCAATGAGACGGCGGCCAACAGCTTCTTCAACAATGCCGACGGCGTCCCGAAGGCGCCGCTACTGATCAACATCTTCGGCGGCTCGTTTGGCGCCCCCATCAAGAAAGACCGACTCTTCATCTTCTTCAACTACGAGGGCCGGCGCGACGCCAGTTCCGGCACCACAGAGCGCACCGTCCCCACCGAGTCCCTCAAGCAGGGAATCGTCACGTATAAGGACAAGGACGGCAACACACAACAACTGACTCCCGCACAGGTGCAATCGATCGACCCGGCGGGTATCGGTGAAGATCCGGCGGCGATAGCGGCGCTCAAGTTGTTCCCGGCAGGGAACGACCCCAAGTACGGCAACGGCGACGGGGGACTCAACACCGAGGGCTACCGCTTTAACGCGCCCACCCACAACGTCTACAACACGTATATGTCGCGGATGGATTACCGGATCGACAGCGCCGGCAACCATTCCCTGTTCCTTCGTGGGAACCTTCAGAACGACAGCGGGAACGGCTTGCCACAATTCCCTGGCTTGCCGCCCAATTCCGTTAACCTGAATAACAGCAAGGGCTTGGCTGCGGGTTACACCGGGGTGATCAGACCCAACCTGGTGGCCACTACACGGTGGGGCTTCACCCGCATGGGCGTCCAGAACACCGGCGTGCTGACCAGCAATTGGGAATTCTTCCGCGGTCTTAGCACACCTTACGGCACGACGACTGGGACCACCCGCATCGTTCCCACCCATACCATTTCCCAGGATGTCAACTGGAACCACTCCGGCCACGATCTGCGCTTTGGCGCGATCGCCCGGCTCATTTCCAACCAGTCCACCACCTACTCGCATTCCTTCAGCAATTCCTCGTCGAATCCCAACTGGATCAAGGGCAACGGGTCAGATTTCACGCCTTCCTCGTTGAATATCGTGGGGGCCGGCAACAAGTCTACCTACCAGTACGCTATGGCAATGGTGCTGGGCCTCGAAAGTCAGGGGACCGCCAACTATAACTACAAGACCGACGGCAGCCTGATCCCGGTGGGCGCGCCCGTGCCCCGCGATTTCGTGAGTCATGAAGGCGAGATGTATGCGCAGGATACGTGGAAAGCCACGCGCAATTTCACGATTACGGCAGGTCTGCGCTTCTCCATCGAGCCGGCGGTCTACGAGGCCAACGGCCAGCAGGTGTCACCCAATATTCCATTCGCCACGTTCAAGAACACCCGTGAAATTCTGGCCCAGCAAGGCCTTTCACAAACGGGAGTGGGACTGGTCAGCTTCGTTCCTGCCAACAGCAGCGGTGGAAGACCCTTCTACTCCGAGCACTACAACTGGTCTCCGCGCCTCGGATTGGCTTACTCTCCGCACGCGGGCAGCGGGCTCTCGAAGTTTTTCTTCGGCGGTCCGGGCAAAACGGCGATCCGTGTAGGCGCCGGAATGTACTACGACTTGATGGGGCAGCCACTCGCCCAAACTGTTAATGCCAACGCGTTTGGTCTCGCGACGACTCTCACCACACCACCCAACGTCTTGAGCACGGCACAGCTTCCGCGTTACACCACGTTTTACACCGTGCCGGCCGCGCTGGTTCAACCTCCCGGGCCCTCCGGGTTGGGCGCCCCTTATCCGAGTTCCGGTGCGGGATCGTTTGCCATTACCAGCAGCCTCGACGACCAGTTGAAGGCGCCCTACACCATCAACCTGAATTTCAGCATTGGCCGCGAGTTTGGCCATGGCTTCTTTTCCCAAATCGCTTATGTCGGCCGTCTCTCGCGCCATACTCTTACCGACCGCGACATGGCCGCATACACCAACCTGGTGGATCCCAAGAGCGGGCAGACTTTCTGGCAGGCCATGCGGCAACTGGCAGTGGCGCTCGATTACAACGGAGTTGCAGTGGCGAACCTGCCAAAGATCCCCTTCTTCGAGGATATGTGGCCGGCCGCAGCCGGGCACGGCTTCACCGCCACCCAGGTCTGGGCTAAGGACTACCTCGAGAACAACGCGCAGGGAGACTTCTCCGATGTGCTGAACGATTTCGACAACGCCGCAAACTGTAACAAGACGGGAACCCTGTTCAACTCGGACAACACGGTCGCCCAGTCGGCTTGTGGAGTCTATGGTCCGTGGATGATGTTCAACCCGCAGTTCTCCGCGCTGGCGGCCTGGAGTTCCATTGGCAAAGGCAGCTACCACGCGTTGCAATGGAGCCTTCGTAGGCAGGTTGGAGACCTGACTCTCGATTTCAACTACACCTTCTCGAAATCCGTCGACCTCGGTTCTGCTCGTGAAAACGACGCGGGCACCGGCGCTGCGAACTTCGCCGGCGATGCCGATTTCGTCCAGAATGCATGGAATCCGAGCCAGATGCGGGGTGTATCGGCTTTCGATTCGACGCACCAGGTCAACGGCTGGCTGGTGTACCAGTTGCCGTTCGGCCGCGGAAAGCGCTTTGGGGCCGCCATGAGCAAGCTGCTCGACGCCTTCATCGGCGGCTGGCAAATCAGCGGTGTTTACCGCTTCACCTCCGGCTTCCCGACGAGTGTCATCAACGGCCAGCGCTGGCCGACGAATTGGGAAGACGATGCCCTGGGCACGCCCAACGGCCAGCCGCGTCCCCCGGTCACGAATAACAAGAATGCTCCTGGTCCGCAACCAGGCCTTGTCGGCGGACCCAACCTGTGGTCCGATCCGGCGGCGGCCTTCAATTCGTTCGGGGAGACCATGGCGGGCGAGACGGGCAGCCGCAACACCATTCGAGGCAGCGGCATTTTCAACATCGATACCGGCCTCGGCAAAACGTTCGCCATGCCCTGGTCCGAACGGCAGCACCTCCAGTTCCGCTGGGAGAGCTTCAACGTCACGAACTCAGTGCGTTTCGACCCGAATTCGGCGAGCATCTCGCTGACCTCGCCCGGGACTTTCGGTGTACTGACCGGTCAATACGGCTCGGCGCGACAGATGCAGTTCGCCCTCCGCTTCACCTGGTAAACCGAGTTGGGCGGACGATTGTCTGTGGTCGTCCGCCCTCCGGCACAAGAACGCGATCACCCTTAGCTATCCCCCGATGACGCGATCAACTGTTCGAGGGTCGCGGCGAACTCTTCCGACTTCCGATCCACTCGCTCCTTGAGGCGGCTGAGATCGCTCTCCAGCAAGCGCAGCCTGTCGGCCAGGTGCAGGCAGGCCAGCACCGCGATGTGCGTGGAATCGGCATTGGGCGCCTTGGAGGCGATGGTCAGCATGAGCTCGTCCACGCTGGCAGCCAGCGCCTGCACCTCGCGCGGATCGTCCGAGGTGCGGAGGGTGTAGGGACGGCTCAGAATCGTCACCTTGACGGGCTGTTTCTCAGGAGGGCTGCTTTCCATCCGGCGTCTCGCGGGGTTGGGGCGGTGTTACCCGGCGCTCAACTGGTCGATCTGGCCCAGCAGTTTTTCGATGCGGCCGCGGACCTGCTTCCGCTCCGCCTGCAGCGTCTTCACTTCGTCCGCCAGACGCGCCGACTCGGCCCGCGCTTCGGCGGCCTCCTGGAGCGCGGCTTCCTTTTCCTGGCGCAGCCGCGAGACGAGCTGGACGGCCTGTTGGATCCGGTCCTCCAGGCTACTGAGCGAATCGCTTTCTTGTTGGACTGGAGTCATGACTTGCCTTATGCCTTGGCGAGCGCAGCTTTGGCCGCATTCACCAATGCCTGGAAACCGGACTCGTCATGCAGGGCCACGTCCGCCAGGACCTTGCGATTCAGGTCCAGACCGGCGGCTTTCAGCCCGTGCAGGAACTGGCTGTAGGAAATGCCGGCGGCGCGGCAGGACGCATTGATGCGGACGATCCACAAAGAACGAAAATCGCGTTTCTTGTTTTTGCGGCCGATGTAGGCGAACTTGAGTCCGCGCTCGACGGCCTCCTGCGCCGCACGGTAGAGCTTACTCTTGGTGAGAAAGTAACCGGAAGCCTGGGCCAGCGTTTTCTTGCGGGAAGCCCGGCGGTGGGTACCACGTTTGACTCTGGGCACGTTTCATCTCCTTTTGGTTGGTTCATTCTATTGGCGGATCGGGCACGTGCCGCGCGCACCGTCCGCGCAATTGCGCCCTTCAATAGGGCAGCATCCGCTTCAAGGCGGGCTGGTCGGCCTTGTCGGCCACCACCGACTGATGCAATTTCTTCTTGCGCTTGTGCGGTTTCGAAGTCAGAATATGGCGCGCAAAGGCGTGATTGCGAACGACTTTGCCCGTGCCGGTCTTCTTGAACCGCTTGGACGCACCCTTGTGGGTCTTGAGCTTCGGCATAGTTGTTCCCTGGATCAGTTCGAACAGGAAAGACCCTAGGATTATAACACGCCGCTATACAGGCGCGAGCGAACGCAGCTTCCGCACGGATTCGATCACTCTGCGGGCGACGTAATCGATGTCTTCGGCGGTGTTGAACCGGCCCAGGCCGAACCGCAGTGAGGAATGGGCCAACTGTTCGCTCACTCCGATCGCGCGCAGCACATGGCTGGGCTCTACGACCGCCGAAGTGCAGGCCGAACCGGTCGACAACGCGACGTCCGGCAGGCTCATCAACAGGGCTTCGCCGTCCGCGCCTTCGAAGCTCATGTTCAGGTTGCCGGGCAACCGGTGTTCCATCGAGCCGTTCACGAACACGCGATCCAGGCCAGCTTCGAGGTTGCGCTTGAGGCGGTCGCGGAGGTCGCACAGCCGCGTGGCTTCCTCCGCCAGTTCGCGTGCGCAAATCGCGCACGCTTCGCCAAAACCCACGATGGCCGGCACGTTCAATGTGCCGGACCGCAAACCGAACTCGTGGCCGCCGCCATCCATTTGCGCCGCCAATTGCACGCGCGGATGGCGGCGCCGCACGTACAGCGCGCCGATGCCTTTGGGACCGTACATTTTGTGGGCGCTCAGGGACATCAGGTCGATATTGTCGCCCGCCACGTCGATGGGAATTTTGCCGAATGCTTGTGCCGCGTCGCAGTGAAACAGCACGCCCTTCTCGCGGCAAACTGCCCCGATGTTCCTCACCGGCTGGATCACGCCGATCTCGTTGTTGGCGTACATCACGCTCACCAGGACCGTCTCGGGAAGGATGGCGTCGCGCAGGCTGTCCAGGTCGAACAATCCGTCGCCGAGGGGTGGCAGCACGGTGACGCGGCAACCGAGCGGTTCCAGGCGGCGAACCGGGTCCAGAACGGCTTTGTGCTCGGTCGCCACGGTCACCACGTGGTCGCCCTTGGCGCGGTAAGCCTCTACGGCGCCTTTGATCCCCAGGTTGTTGGATTCGGTCGCGCCGCTGGTGAATACGATCTCGCGGGGCAGGGCACCGGCGAGATCGGCCACGCGTTTACGGGCGAGCTCCACGGCCTGCTCGGCCTCCCATCCGAAACGGTGGCTGCGGCTGGCGGCGTTGCCGAACTTCGGGCCGAAGTAAGGCAGCATGGCATCCAGGACGCGTGGGTCAACCGGCGTGGTGGCCTGGTTATCGAGGTAGACCGTCTTTTGCATGCGACTTGCAGGCCAGGGACTTTTCGGCTCGATCCTGCGTGGCGCTCTCCGCTCCCTAACGGTCGCGGCTCCGAGGGCCGCTGCTGTCCCAACTCTTATTTTGACGCAAGTTGTCGGGAGACGGCCTCTGGCGAGATACTGTGAATACCGGCTTTTGCCGGAGCGCATGCCGAAGCCGTCGGTTGCTCCCGATACGGAAGTCGTCGAGCGGGACCACCTAGTTCCTCTCTATCGCGTCGTGCTCCTGGACGACAACGACCACACCTACGACTACGTGATCGAAATGCTGCAGCGGATTTTCATCTTCACGCTGGACCAGGCGTATCGTCACGCCGAAGAGGTGGATCGCTGCGGACGCACGGTGTTGATCACTTGTGAGCTGCCGGAAGCGGAATTCGCGCGGGACCAAATCCACTCCTACGGCCGGGATTGGCGGTTGGAGCGCTCCCAGGGGTCGATGTCAGCCGTGGTGGAACCGGCACGGTGAAACGGCGCCGCTGGTATCATTAGGGGATGAAAGAGCTCCGCAGTTTGCTGTTACTGGCTCCGGCGGCTTGTTTGCTGGGTCAGACCCCGCCGCCCAAACCCTCCCAACCGCCTCCGGAAGTGAAGCTGGACGTTGGCAACCTGTTGGCCAAAGGGCCGGCGGTTCCGCCGGATCGGGTTGTTATCACCGTCGGTGACACCAGGGTTACGGCAGCGCAGTTCGACCGGCTGATCGGATTGCTTCCGCAGCAGAACCAAGCGGCGGCACGCGGTCCCGGGAGAAAGCAATTCGCGGACTACGTGGTGCAGGTTCTCGAATTGGCGCAGGAAGGCAGGCGGCTCAAGCTGGACCAGACCACCGACTACCAGACGCTGTCGGTGTTCCAACAGGCCAACGTCCTGGCCGGGCTGACCGCGGAGGAAATCCGGAAGAATCTGAAACTGAGTGACGCCGATCTTCACAAATATTACGACGACCACAAGACTGAATTCGAACAGGTGCACGCGCGCCACATCCTGATCCGTTTCCAGGGTTCGCCGGTGCCGGTCAAACCGGGACAGAAGGATCTTTCCGATGCCGACGCGCTGGCCAAAGCTCAGGATCTGCGCAAGGAAATTCAGGGTGGCGCGGACTTCGCAGCGGTTGCGAAACGCGAGTCGGACGACACCGGCTCCGGCGCGAATGGCGGGGACCTGGGTGCATTTCATCACGGGCAGATGGTGCCATCGTTCGAACAGTCGGCGTTTGCGCTCAAGCCGGGCGAACTCAGCGATCCGGTGAAGAGCCAGTACGGTTACCACCTGATCAAGGTTGAGTCGCACGACTTTAAGAACTTCGACGACGTCCGGGCCGACCTGGAGAACCGCATCAAGCCCGAACAGACCAAGAAGGCAATCGACGAACTGCAGAAGGCCACGCCGCCAGTCTTCGATCCGGAGTTTTTCGGTCTGGAAAAGAAGTAGGTGAAGACGCGCAAGCTGGAGATCCGCTGCCCGGTGTGCGGCTCGGCGGAAACCTTTTACAGTTGCACGCCCAACTGCTGTTTCAACCACGTGTGCGCGGCGTGCGGGACGACCTTCGAGCCGGTGACCATGCCGACTGGCAGAACGCTCACTGGAATCGTGCCGCCCGATCCGCTGCCGGAGCCCTCCGATCCCACGGTTGCGTGCGCGAAGTGCGATTCCACGGCAGTTTACCTAACCGAAGGCGAGTCGCTGGTCTGTGGCAAATGCGGGGCACTGCTGAAGTTGGACCTTACCGAAGTAGCGCCCGGATGACGGGTTCGCGGGGTCACTGGCCTGTCTTGTGCGCGAGGCGGCTGCAAGCGGTGTCGGCGCCGCTTGGATCGATTGCCTGACTGCCCTCCTGAATCCACGCGATCTTGCCCTCTTTGTCCACAACGAAGGTGGCGCGGTTGGCCATTCCTAAATCCGGAAGCAGCACGCCGTAGGCGGTGGCCACCTGACGCTTGGCGAAATCGCTGAGCAGCGGGAACGTTAAATTGTTCTTGGCCGCGAATTCGGCCTGCGAGGGAGTGTTGTCCGTGCTGATGCCGAAAACCTTGGTCTCCGAGGCATCGAATTTTGGCATACCAGCCTGGTATGCTTGCACTTCCTTGGTTCAACCACCGGTGAAAGCGGCCGGGAAAAAGGCCAGCACAACATTAGACTTGCCGCGGAAATCCGAGAGCTTCACTTTGCTGCGCGGCGGCGAGGTGGCCGGCAATTCGAAATCCGGAGCCATGTCCCCCACCTTCAGTTGGGTGTGCCCCGGCTGGACTGCCTGGCCGAAAAGAGTCGCGGCCATGGCCGCCGAGTAGAGCGCTACCGACAACTTCCTCATCAACCCTCCAGATGTTCGAAGCCTATCACCTCGGAAAGCGGACCGCAACAACAACTTGCCCCGAACTCCGGAAGAATGGTATTGTAAAGATACCGCGGTTTGTTGGGCTCATGGAGTCCGCCAAGCGCGGTTCGGTCTGTTCGAAAGTGTTTCGACCCTGGCGTCCTGATTGGGCACCAGGGTTTTTTATTCCGCCCACCTGTCAACTATAGTTGCCAGTACTCTACACCCAAATGAAATGTGCGAATCGAGCTTTCGGGCGGCGGAATTTTGCGCCATAATACTGTCAAGCCGTTTGCGGAAAGTTGGGGACGGCGTACGGCGGAGGGCGGGATACATCGGTCCATGGTTTGGGCACGCAAGTTGCGGATCGGAGGCGGTCCATTCTCGAAGTCAGCTTTAGCTGCTGGTCTGTTGCTGATCCCACTCGCCGCGCTTTCGGCTCAGGATTTGATTCCCGCGGTTACTCCCGGGGGCCAGGTGCGAATCTTCACCTCGGATGCCGCGATACTGGAGTCGCCCGAGAACCGCAAAGATATCCCTTGCACGGTCACGCCCGATAAGCCCAATTTGGGTTTCGATCTTAAGTTCCACACCGGGTACGAAGTGAGCGTCCCGCTCAAAGAACTCGCGGGAACGGAAAACCAGCTCACCATGGTATTCCGCGTGACCCCGGAAGGCCGCTCCGATGAGCCGGTCTATCTCTCGCAACACATTCAGGTGCCGTCTATAGACAGTGACGAAAGTGGACTGGCTTATCTGCAAGGCACGTTCAACGTCGGGGAAGGGAAGTATCACATCGATTGGCTGATGCGCGACCGGGCTGAGCGCATGTGTTCCTTCCACTGGGATTCGGAAGCCAGCCTGCCGGCGAAAGATAAGCCGATGGTGCTGGAGATCGCTGCCGAAGCGGTCCAACCGGCCGACACGGAACCGTTCAAGCAGGAGCAGCCGGTCCAGCGGGAGCAGCGCGACGGCCCGCTGAACGTCAAGGTTGTTATGAATTTCGCGCCGCAGGATTCCACGTCGGCCGCGCTGCAGCCCCACGATACTAGCGCGCTGCTTTCGATCCTGCGCAGCATCTCACGCGAACCGCGAATCACCAAGTTCTCGTTTGTCGCGTACAACATGCAAGAACAGCGGGTGATCTACCGGCAGGACGACACGCCGCAGATCAACTTCCCGGCTCTCGGCGACGCCCTAAAATCGCTCCGCCTGGGCACGGTGAACCTCAAACACCTGGCCCAAAAACACGGCGACACCGAGTTTCTGACGCAGCTCATGACCCAGGAGATCAAGGAGACCAAGGACGCGCCCGACGCCCTGGTCTTCGCCGGGCCGAAGGTGATGCTCGATGACGCCATCTCGGCCGACTCGCTGAAACAGCTCGCCGACGTCAAGTTCCCGATCTTCTACATGAATTACAATCTGTACCCGCAGGTCAATCCTTGGAGGGACGCCATCGGCAGCGTCGTCCGGTTCCTCAAAGGCGCGGAGTACACCATAACGCGTCCGCGCGATCTGTTCTTTGCCTGGACCGAGATCGTGGGCCGTATAGTAAAATCGAAGTCAGGGAGGACGGCTACGGCTAACGCGTCCGTGCAATAGTCTCATGCGGTTCCTTGGTTCGCTGTTGCTGGCTTTACTTGCGACCTCCAGTTGGGCCCAGAAGTTCTCACCCGCCGAGAATCTCGCGCCTTCGATTCCCACTCCCGATGCGGTGGTTCAGAAGATGCTGGAAGCGGGCCGCGTCAAGGCTGGCGACGTCGTTTACGATCTCGGCAGCGGAGACGGCCGCATTGTGATCGCCGCGGCGCAAAAGTTTGGCGCCAAGGCGGTGGGAGTGGAAGTGGTTCCGGACCTTTGCCGGAAGGCGGAGCAGCGCATCAAGGCTCTGGGCCTGGAAGATCGTGCCTCCATCGTCGAGGGGAACGTGTTCCACGTGGATTTCAGCCCGGCAACCGTGGTGACCATGTATCTGATGACCACGTCCAACGAGCGGCTGCGGCCGAGCCTGGAGAAGTATTTGAAGCCCGGCACCCGCGTGGTCTCCAACCAATTCCCCATCAAGGGATGGAAACCGTCAGCCGTGGAGCACGTCAAGGCAGGCATCGAATACACGATCTACGTGTACGAGGTGGGGCACACGAAGTAGGGGGTCAGCTACCTGCTGGCGCCGGCGTTGTCGACAACCTGCTGAGCCAGGTAGTTGACGATTTTGGCGTTGTTGCGCGCGGTTTCGTAATAGGCTGCGGTCAGAAGGTTCTCTTTGCGATTGAGCAGGGTCTCCCGAATCTTCTGCTGCACACGAGGATCGTTGAGATCGCGCTGGCCCGCGGGTTCTTTCTCGAACACCTTCAGGATGCGGAATCCGTCGGACATGTTCAGGATCCCTGTCAGACCGCCCGGCTGGAGCGATTCCAGCATCTTGCGCAGTTCGGGGCTCAGACGCTCGAGTTGCGAGGTGGGTACGAACCCCATATCGCCGCTGTTGGGAGCGGTAGCGGAGTCCTCGGAATAGCTCTGCGCCAGCATCCCGAAATCCTCGCCCGACTGCAGGCGGCGCAAGATGTCTTGTATCTTGGCCTTGGCATCGGCGGCGTTCTGGGCCTTGCTGTTCTTCAGGTTACGCACGTTGGGGTCGGGATTGGGCGTCACCAGGATCTGCGCCATGTGAATCGTGAGTTCGGCCGAATTGAAGACCGCCTTGTTGGAGTTGTAGTAGTTGGTCACGTCTGCGTCGGTGATGTTGATGTGGGAGGTGATCTCCTTGTTGATCAGCTTGTTGACGGTAAGGTCGCGGCGGAACTGGGCGCGCAGATCGTTGAGGGTCATGTGGCGCTCGGCAAGCTTCTTTTCGAACTCCTCTTTCGTGTAAGGCGCCTTCATCTTGTTGACTTCGGTGTCGATGTCGGCATCGGTTGCGGTGAGGCCGCCTTTTTCGGCGCGCTGCCACATGATCTCGGTGGTGATGAGCCGGCTGAGAAGGTCCAGCTTCTGTGCCATCACCTGATCGGCATCGCTGCCCTCGATCGGCTCGGGGAATTGCGTCTGGTAGATCTTGTCGAGCTCCGAGTTGGTGATCGCGTGGCCGTTCACTTCGGCTGCGACGCCAGCCGGCGCTTTGTGGCGGCACGACAGGAGAACCAGAGCGGCGAACGCCACAAGGCAAAGTGCGAGATTGCGCTTCATGCGAAACCTCATTGTAGCCGGAAGTGGACTGGGGTGAGCCAAAAGGCACCCCGGGATGCAGAGCGTCCTATTCGATTGACGCCATGTGGGGCGGGCAATTCTGCCCGCAGCTGGCTTTCAGCCGGCTGGACCCGCTGGAAAGCGGGTCCGCAGCCAAAGATTGGCTGCCCCACTGGCGCGTACGCCTTACTCGAACGTGTACAGCAACGTGCCCATGGGTGCTTCGGCCGGTCCGCCTGCCGGTACCGGCGTCTCTACTTCGACGTTCACCGGGCGATAGAAAATTCCGGTATCGCCCAGGTAGACCTCAAGTTCGGACGGACGCGGCAGCGTGCCCTGAATCAACGCTTCGGAGAGAGGATCCTCGATGTACTTCTGCAAAGCGCGGCGAAGCGGGCGGGCGCCATAGCTGCGATCGGCGCAGGTCTTCTCCAGGATGTACTTGGCCGCGTCGGGCGCCAGCTTGATCTTGACCTGTTTGGCCACCAGGTTGCCATTGATCTGGGTCACCAGCAGGTCGATGATCTTGATCAGGTCGTCGTCGGTCAGCGAGGTAAACAGGATCACCTCGTCGAGGCGGTTCAGAAACTCGGGGTTGAATGCTTTCTTGACCTCGCTGCGCACCATGTCCTCGACCTTCGATGGGATCCCCTCGCCCACCGGCGTGGAAAACCCCAGGTGGCCGCGCTTCTCCAGGAAGCGCGCGCCCAGGTTCGAGGTCATGATGATGATGGTGTTCTTGAAGTCCACCTGGTTGCCCAGGCCGTCGGTCAACTGCCCGTCTTCAAACACCTGCAGCAGGATGTTGTAAATGTCCGGATGGGCCTTTTCGATTTCGTCGAGCAGGATGATCGAGTAGGGGTTGCGCTTCACCCGTTCGGTGAGCTGGCCGCCCTCTTCGTAGCCCACGTATCCGGGGGGCGAACCGATCAGTTTGGAAACCGAGTGCTTTTCCATGTACTCCGACATGTCGAAGCGGACCA